>Ga0075458_10000632_pt1 | contig 11497 bp, 12 predicted proteins | sample DEB3_08_DNA_FD_77576 | JGI IMG/M metagenome (GOLD analysis project Ga0075458, IMG submission 77576) | Aqueous microbial communities from the Delaware River and Bay under freshwater to marine salinity gradient to study organic matter... | ecosystem: Environmental > Aquatic > Marine > Coastal ... | reverse complement strand
TGCTGCAGGTCACCGTGGAGGAAGCCGCACTGGCCGACGAGGTCATGAGCGTGCTCATGGGTGACGACGTGGAGAGCCGCAAGAACTTCATCACCACCAATGCACGCGACGTGCGCAACCTGGACTTCTGACCGGAGCGGCTGATCGACCATGAGTGACACCAACACACCCAACAACGACGCAGTGCAGCCCGTCCCCCTGCAGGACGAGATGGAGCGTTCGTTCCTCGACTACGCGATGTCGGTCATCATGTCGCGTGCGTTGCCCGATGTGCGTGACGGCCTGAAGCCCGTGCACCGCCGCATCATCTGGGACATGGACCAACAGGGTTTCCGCCCGGACCGCCCGTTCGTCAAGTGCGCGCGCGTCACCGGCGACACCATGGCGCGCTACCACCCGCACGGTGACTCGGCCATCTACGACGCGTTGGTCCGCATGGCACAGCCGTTCTCCCTGCGCCACCCGCTGATCGATTTCCACGGCAACTACGGCTCGCCCGACTTCGGCCCTGCCGCCGCGCGCTACACCGAGTCGCGCCTGCACTCGCTCGCCATGCGACTGCTCGATTCCATCGACGAGAACACCGTCGACATGATCCCGAACTACGACGGCACGTCGGAGGAACCGAAGGTCCTTCCGGCGCGCTTCCCGAACCTGCTGGTGAACGGCAGCCAGGGCATCGCGGTCGGCATGGCGACCAGCATCCCGCCGCACAATCTGGGCGAGGTCATCGACGCCACCATCCACCTGATCGACAACCCGGCGGCAACACCGGACGACCTCATGAACTTCGTGAAGGGACCTGACTTCCCCACGGGCGGAACCATCCTCGGTCGCGCCGGCATCATCGACGCGTACCGCACCGGCCGCGGCAGCGTGAAGATGCGCGCGAAGGTCGCGATCGAAGAGGGCGGCAAGGGCCGCATGGAGATCCGCGTCACCGAACTTCCGTACCAGGCATCGTGCTCCGCGATCGCGGCGCGCATCCAGGAACTGGTGGACGGCGGCGAACTCGACGGCATCGCCGACGTGAACGACAACTCCTCCGGCGGCACCACGAACCTGATCATCGAGCTGAAGCGCGAGGCAAACGCGAACGTGGTCATGAACAACCTGTTCAAGCTGACCCAGCTGCAGACCAGCTTCCCGGTGAACATGGTCGCGCTGGTGGACGGCGTGCCGCGCACCGTCAACCTGGCCGATGCACTGAACGGATACGTGCGCCACCAGATCGAAGTGGTCACGCGCCGCACGCAGTTCCGCCTCGACAAGGCGCGCGACCGCGCCCACATCCTCGAGGGCCGCATGAAGGCGCTCAACGTGATCGACAAGATCATCGAGCTGATCCGCAAGAGCGACGACGCGGCATCCGCCAAGGAAGCACTCATGGCCAAGCCGTACGAGTTCTCCGAGCGCCAGGCCATCGACATCCTCGACATGCAGCTGCGCCAGCTGACGCGCCTGTCCCGCATCGACATCGAGAAGGAACTCGAGGACGTGCAGACTCGCATCAAGGGCTACGAGGAGATCCTCGCTTCCGACACCGTGCTGCGCGGCGTCATCAAGGACGAGCTCGCCGACGTCCGCAAGGAATTCGCCACACCGCGCGTGTGCACGCTCGGCAACGACGTGGGCGACATGAACCTCGAAGACCTCATCGAGGACAAGGAACTCGTCGTCGTCATGACGCAGGCCCAGTACATCAAGGCCGTGCCGGCAGCGCAGTTCCGCGCGCAGGCTCGTGGCGGCCGCGGTGTCAAGGGAGCCACGCTGAAGGAAGACGACATCGTGCGCCGCGTCATGTTCACCACGGCGCACGCGTACCTGCTGTTCTTCTCGAACCGCGGCAAGGTGTACAAGCTGCGCTCGAACGACATCCCCGAGCGAGAGCGTTCGGCGAAGGGCATCCCGATCGTCAACCTGCTGCCGTTGCAGGCCGGTGAGACCATCCAGGCCATCATCGACACGCGCGAGTTCCCGGGCGAGCGCTTCCTGTTCTTCGCAACGAAGGCCGGCCAGGTCAAGAAGACCGCGTTCGACGCCTACAACAGCAGCCGTCGTGACGGCCTGATCGCCATCAACCTGAAGGACGGCGACGAGCTCGTCCGCGTGGTCGAGACATCGGGCGACAACGACATCTTCATGGTCTCGCGCAACGGTCAGGTCATCCGCTTCACCGAGAAGGAGGTGCGCCCCATGGGCCGCACCGCTGCCGGTGTTCGCGGCATGCGCCTGAAGCCGGGCGACGAAGTGGTGTCCTGTGATGCCGGCCGCGACGACGATGCCATGCTCATCGTCAGCGACGCCGGTTACGCCAAGCGCACGCAGATCGCCCAGTTCCCGCGCAAGGGCCGCGGCGGCCAGGGCGTCATCGGTCTCAAGATCACCAACAAGAAGGGCCATGTCGTGGCCGCCTTCATGGTGGGTCTCGAGGACGAGGTCGTCGCCATCGCGTCGAACGGCGTGACCATACGCACCGAGGTCAAGCAGATCTCCAGTCAGGGCCGCGCCGCCACCGGCGTGCGCCTGATGAACCTCGACGACGGCGCTGTCGTTGCCTCGGTCGCACCCATCCTCAGCACAGACGACGAGTGAGCAACGCGGCAACGCCGCGCCACTTCTTCTCCTGTTCTTGGCCGTTGCGCTGTCGTGCGGCATGGCTGTCGCACGCGCCGGATCCCTGCTGGTCGCGCGTGCCCGTGCACAGTCATGCGCTGACGCTGTTGCGCTCGCGTTCGTCACAGGGGGTGTGAACAAGGCGGAGCACGTTGCCCACATCTCCCACAGCCTGATTGTGGACGAGTCGTCCGACGGGGGCATCGTGCACGTGGTCGTGGAAACAGACGGCGTCACTGCATCATCCACGGCGACTGGTTGACTCACACGAAGCGGGTTCAGTCACTACGCTTCGTTCCGTGGCCGATGTCCCCCAGCAACGCAGAGTGCGCCGCGTCACGCGCGTCATCCGCGACATCGACGTGTGGAGCGTGTTCAAGGTGGCTGTCGTCATTCACGCCGCTCTCTACGTGGTGATGCTGGTGACCGGGGTGCTGCTGTGGAACGTCGCGAGTGCGACCGGCACCATCGACAACGTCGAGCAGTTCCTCACCTCGTTCGGGTGGGACTCGTTCACCTTCAAGGGCGGACAGTTGTTCACCAGCAGTGCCGTGGGCGGGCTGTTCCTGATCGTGCTGGGCTCGGGTCTGTGGGTGCTCGGCGCCGTCATCTTCAACCTGGTCACCGAGCTCGTGGGGGGCCTGCGGGTCACCGTCCTCGAGGAAGAGGTGGTGGCGCGGCCCGTGGAACCCGGCTCGGGCCCCCGATAGGCTCGTCTTCCTGTACGGGGCTATAGCTCAGTCGGTTAGAGCGCATCCCTGATAAGGATGAGGTCACAAGTTCGATTCTTGTTAGCCCCACCACCCGTACGTCGGTTCCGCACCGCACGAAAGGCCGGACAGTGAAATTCATCCGCCGCGTTCTCCTGGTTCTCAGCATCGCTGGTTCTGTCGCGGGCGTCCTGCGCCTGCGCGGCAAGGGCGGCGTGCCTGCCCAGACCGGCGGCTGGCAGGAAGTCACCCCGCAGCGCTGACCCCATGAGCGATTCAGCCTCAGTCGGCATCATCGGGTCGGGTCTCGTGGCCACCCGAGTCACCGCCATCCTCTCGGCACACGCCGTGCGCCCGCGCATGGTGCCGCACGTGCATGCCACGGAGCTTCTCGACCGCAAGATCGTGGTGATGGCACACGGTGGCAACCACGCGGCGCTGGCCGGCACTTACCTGAGCCACGGCATCAGCGTGATCAGTTGCTCGGACCGCATGGCCGACGTGATGGCGATGGTGGACCTGCAGGACCGGGCACAAGCAAACAACGCCGTGTTGATTCCCGGTGCCGCATGCATGCCGGGACTGAGCGGGCTGTTGGTCGCCCATGCAGCGCGCGCTTTCGACCAGGTGGACGAGGCGCACCTGGCGATGCACGGCACGGGCGGACCGTCGTGCGCGCGCAACCACCACGATGCGCTGTCGGGAACATCGGTCGGATGGCACGACGGTGAATGGCTGCAGCGTCCCGCCGGCAGCGGCCGCGAACTCTGCTGGTTCCCCGACCCCGTTGGCCCGCGCGACTGCTATCGGTTCGGCACCGCCGAGCCGATGTTGCTGCAGCGTGTGGTGCCGAGCCTGCAGCGCATCACGGCCCGCGTCTCGGCGACACGCCGCGACCGTCTGACCGCGCGCTTGCCGATGATGTCGCCGCCACATGCCGAGGGCGGCGTTGGTGGTCTGCGCGTCGAGCTCCGCGGTTCGCGCCAGGGCGGCCGCCACGACGAGGTCGTCGGCATCGCCGACCGTCTGGCCACGGTGGCCGGGGCGGTGGCCGCCGAATGCGTGCACGTGTTGCTGAAGGGCGGGATCGAACCCGGCGTGCGGATCCTCGGCGCCGAGGGTCTGCCGAACGCGGACATCCTGGACGCCGTGCTGTCGAACGGGATCAGCCTGCACCGTTACGTCGGGAACTGACCAGACCCGCTTCGGGCGGATTCTCAATCATTCTCGGTAGCCTGCCTGAATGGCCGAGCACACCCACGAGCACATTGACCCGGCGGGTCTTGCGCACGAGGTGGCAGCGCGCCTGGCCACCGTCGGCCAGCGCCTGACGGGCACGCGCCGGTCGATCGTGGAGGCCCTTGCCGCCTCGGACCGACCGCTGTCCATCCCCGAGATCCTGGAATCGAGCCAGGGGCTCGCCCAGTCGTCGGTTTACCGCAACCTTTCGCTGCTGGAGCGTGCGGGGGTGGTGGCACGTGTGGTGACCACCGATGAGTGGGCCCGCTACGAACTGAGCGAGGAGTTGACCGGCCACCACCACCACCTGATGTGCAGCAAGTGCGGTGCGGTGAACGACGTGCGAGTGCCCGATGATGTCGAAGCAGATCTCGATCGCGCGCTTGAGGTCCTCGCGGAACGCGCCGGCTTCGCCCTGCAGCACCACCGTCTCGACCTGATCGGGGTGTGCAGCGCATGTCAATGAGGATCGCAAGCACCATGCAGACGCCGGAACTTCTGCCGGGGCGCATCGTGCGCCTGCCGGGCCGCGGCGAGATGTTCGTACGCCACCACCAGCACCGCGATGCCTCGCGGCCCACGCTGTTGCTGCTGCACGGCTGGACCGCGTCGTGCGACACGCAGTTCTTCACCGCGTACGAAACGCTCGCGGCTGAGTACTCGATCGTGGGTGTCGACCACCGCGGTCACGGTCGGGGTCTGCGGCCGAACCGCCAGTTCTCCCTGGAGGATTGTGCCGATGACGCAGCCGACGTGGTGCGCAGCCTCGGCATCGACAGTGTCATCACCGTCGGTTACTCGATGGGCGGACCCGTGAGTTTCCTCGTGCAGAGGCGTCACCCGGAACTGGTGAGCGCCATGGTGTTCCAGGCCACGGCGATGGAGTGGAGCGGCACCTCCCGCGAGCGTGCACGCTGGCGCGTCAGCCGCCTGATGCAACCATTCGTCCGTCGTCTCGTCACGCCGCGTTCGTTGCGGTGGGTCGTGGGCAGGTCAGTGCCGCGCGGTCATGAATTGTCACGTTTCGCGCCGTGGCTGATCGGCGAGATCCGCCGGAACGACCCGTGGATGATCAGCGAAGCGGGCCACGCCATCTCACGGTTCGACGCACGACCGTTCGCCGAATCAGTGAACGTCCCGACGGCGATGGTGATCACCACGAGCGACCGTCTGGTGCCGCCGGTGAAGCAGTACGCGCTCGCGACGACCGTGCGCGCGAACATCGTGGAACTCGACGGTGACCACTTCGTGACGCTCGTGTCGCCGCGCGAGTACGCCGCTGCTACGCGCCGCGCTGTTGATTCAGTCGCGAATCCTGTTGCTCGCTGAGCTTCTCGAGCATCTCCGTGATGTGCTCCAGCTGGTCCTTCAGGTCCTGCGTGGTCACGACGTCAGCCAACGCGAGGCGCACACCGGCGAGCTCGCGTGCGAGGTATTCAGTGTCGGCCTGGGTGCGAGCGGCCATCTGACGGTCACGTTCTGTCTGCTCGCGGTCACGGTCCTCCTGGCGGTTCTGCGCGAGCAGGATCAGGGGCGCGGCGTACGAGGCCTGCAGCGACAGGATCAGCGTGAGGAAGATGAACGGGTAGCCGTCGAACTGGAGAGGTTCGATCGCGTTGACGAGCACCCATGTGACGACGATGACCGTCTGGAAGATCAGGTAGCGGCCGGTGCCGAGGAAGCGGGCGATTGCCTCGCTGAACTGGCCGAATGCATCCGGGTCGTAGTGGATGCCGATGCGGCGGCGCTGGCGAGGCGCGGTGAGGTCGTTGCGGCGCTTCATGACGTTGCCGCCTGACGTCGGCGCTGGCGCCAGTCGGCGGGCAGCATGCGGTCGAGAACGTCGTCAACGGTGATGGCGCCGAGAAGTCGGCCGGCATCGTCGCACACGCCCACGGCGAGCAGGTTGTAGGACGCGAGGAATTCGGCGACCTCGCGGTCGCTCACGTTCACGTTGACGGTTGGCTCCTTCGCGAGGCAACGGCCGAGTTCCGTGCTCGGCGGTTCGCGCAGAAGGCGCTGCAGGTGCACGACACCCTGGTACGCACCGGTCGGTGCCTTGAACGGTGGCTGGGTGATGAACACCTGTGCCGCGATGGAGACGAGCCAGTCTGGGTCGCGCACCTGCGCGAGTGCCTCTGCAACCGTTGCGGTGGGACCCATGATGATGATCTCGGGCGTCATCAACGCACCCGCCGTGCCCGGCTGGTACGAGAGAAGCTGGCGCACGACCTCTGCGTCGTCCTCGTCCATGGCCTCGAGGACCTCGGTGCGCTTCTGTGCCGGCATCTCTGCGAGGAGGTCGGTGAGGTCGTCGAACTCCATCTCCTCGAGCACGTCAACCAGGCGGTCGATGTCGAGACCGGAGATCAGTGCGAGCTGCTCGCTCTCGGGGAGTTCCTCGAGCAGGTCGGCGAGGCGGTCGTCGTCCATTTCCTTCGCCAGCAACTGGCGCTGCGCGGCGGGCAAGCTGCGCACGACCGTCGCCACGTCGCTCGGGTGCAGGTCGCGCAGACGAGCGGCCTCGGCCGCCATCTCTGTGGCGGCGGCGAAGAGGCCGGGAACCCCGTTCCAGTCAACGAGCCGGTAGGAGGCCTTGGTGCCGAACTTTGCGCGACGGGTGAGACGCACCTTCGCGACCTCCCAGCCGCTCTCGCGTGCCGTGATCGTGGGGCGAAGGGCGACGTCACTGACGGTCTCGTCTGTGATGCGCTTGTCGATGACGTCGGCGCCGAGCAGACGCTCGCCGTCACGCGGCTTGAAGGGGTGCAGGTCGACGTCCCAGGAGCGCAGGCGCACACCGTCGGCATCGACCGCGGAGATGCGGTTGGCGTTCACGAAGATGCGGCGGCGCTGGCTGGTGGCAACGAATCCAGAGACCCTGGGGGCAGCACCGAGACGGCCGGGAATGACGACGATGTCGTCGACCCGACCGATTGCCGCACCGCCCGCGTCCAGCAACGGCAGGCGCATGATCCGGAATGCATAGAGGAGGTCGCCTGCCATGGCAGCAAGGGTACCCCCGTTATCCACAGGGGAGAGGAGGCTTTTCAGCCCCTGTCTGGCCTCCGCACAATGCCCCATCGGCGCGTGAGTCCCCGGAGTGGTGGGGTTCCCGAGAACTAAATTGGGCAACGGTCACAACGACGGAAGGACCGACATGAGCGAGCGATTCGACGGGATTTCCCTGATCGAGGAGATCCAGCAGAATCGGTCCCCCTGGCTCATGGTGGACCGGATTGACGAATGCGAACCCGGAAAGAGGGTTGTTGCGACGAAGAACTTCTCCCTGAACGAATGGTTCTTCCCGGTCGAGATCGAGGCCGGCCGACCGGTCCCGTCGTTCATCCTCTTCGAATGCATGGTCCAGACCTTCATTCTCACCTTCCTGTCAGCGGACAAGTACAAGGGAATGCAGACCGCCGATGTGTCGATTGACGACATGGAGGTCCATCGGTTCGTGCATGCGGGCGAGACGATGTCGCTCGTGGCAGACCTCACGTCCATTCGATTCGGGATTGCGACCGGACGCTGCCGGGGATTGATTGGAGGCGAACTCGTGACAGAGGCAAGCATGGTCGTTGCGATTCCGGAGATTCTCAACAAGATGTCGCCGGTCGGCCGCAAATGAGCACCAGCGACGGTGCGCACCCGAGAGGACAAACATGAGAGTTGCTGACTACATCGTCGAACGCCTGGTCAATGAGGGAATCTCGAACATTTACCTGGTCACGGGTCGAGGGTCGATTTACCTTTCGGATGCACTTGCGCGTCGCAAGGACCTGAATGCGATTTCCATGCACCATGAGCAATCCGCCGGATATGCCGCAGTTGCGGAAGCAGCCGTGACGGGACGCATTGGAAGTTGTTTTCTCTCCACCGGTTGTGGCTCCACCAACGCAATGTCCGCCGTACTGAGTGCGTGGCAGGACGAGGTGCCCGCGATTTTCGTGTCGGGCAACAATCTGCTCGAGGAAACAACACGACACACGCCGGGCACTTTGAGGACATTCGGCGAGCAGGAGACCGACATCATCGCGGTCGTTGAACCCATCACAAAGTACGCGGCAATGCTCGAAAACCCGGCAGACATCGAACAGATGATGGACAAAGCCATCAGTGCCGCCTACGAGCGCCGGATGGGCCCGGTGTGGCTGGACATCCCGTTGGATCTTCAGAGTGCCCAGGTGAACCCGGCGCCGAGGGAGCGACACACTCATGCGCCGGCACGCACCGGAGTTGATGTTGTTTCTGTACTCGGGAAACTCAACAGCGCCGAACGCCCGGTCATTCTCATCGGCCAGGGCGCGAACAGTCCGTCCATCAGGGAGGCCGTGCGCGAATTCGTGAGTCAGGTGCAGGCACCGGTCGTCTACGAGGCTGCATCGGTCGATGTGATTCCGTGGTCGGACCCACTCCACGTCGGTTCGGTCGGGGCCATGGGCTGTTCACGGGCAGGGAGCTTCGCGCTGCAGAACGCCGACTTCGTGCTGGCCCTCGGGTCGACTCTCCGCAGCACGCTGACGGGTGAGGACCCCAGCTCTTTCTGCAGGACGGCGGAGTTCGTTCTGGTCGACAGTGACCGCACCCAGCTGCGTCCGAACCATCCTCATATCGAGATGCACGTTGACATGGCTGTCGCCGACTTCCTGGCATCAGTTGCGGGCGCCACCATGACAGGGAACCGTCGGGAATGGACGGCGAAGTGCCGTCACTGGAAGGAGACCCTTCGGTCGCTGCCGTCGCGCGATGCAGGTGACGAAATGATCGACCTGCATGACCTGGCAGAGGCAATCGGCGGCGCCATGCCTGACGATGCCGTCCTCGTCACTGACTCCGGCCTGACGGAACTCATCGTCCCGACAAACACGAGGTTCGCGCCGGAGCAACAGTGCGTCCATCCGTTCTCCCAGGGCGCAATGGGATACGCCATGCCAGCGGCAATCGGGGCGGCATTTGCGACGGGACGCCCGGTCGTGACTGCCATCGGCGACGGTTCGGTGATGATGAATCTGCAGGAATTGCAGGTTATCCGCCACCACAACGTCAACGTGAAGGTGATCATCACGAACAACGACGCTTACGCGGTTATCCGGAAGCGACAGAAGGACTTGTTCAGGGGTCGGACGATCGGTACGGACGTCAGCAACGGCGTGTCCTGCCCCGACTTCAGCGCAGTTGCGGCAGGTTTCGCGATTCCCTACGTGCGGATCGACAAGCGATCCAGTCTCGTGAACGAACTCGGCGCGGCGCTGTCGACCCCTGGGCCGATGGTCGTCGAGGTGTTCACGGACCCCAACCAGGAATACGTGCGCACGTCGCGGGCGATGTCGTCGTCGGGGCGATCGGTCATCCGCCCGCTCGAGGACCAGTTGCCGTTCCTTGACCGGGATTTGTTCGTGGCCGAGATGATTGTCCCCACTCACAACGCCGATTAGTAGGGTGCCAGACGTGCCAACCGTAGAACTGAAGACAGGCAGGGTCCTCGGCGACGGCCTCGCGCCGTACATCTCCGCCGAGATCAACACCGGCCATTTCGGGAACATGGATCTTGCGATGAAGGCAGTCGAGGCCGCAAGCGCCGCCGGAAGTGACTGCATCAAGTTCCAGTCCTGGAAGCCGGAGTCGCTCTTCACCGAGAAGTACCTGGTGGAACACAGAATCGAACGGCGCATGTTCGACAGACTGTCCCTCGACATCTCGCAGTTCCGGGAATTGACCTCCCGATGCGGTGAACTCGGCATCGATTTCTGCTCCACGCCGTACTCATTCGCCGAAATCGACGAACTTCTGAGCCTGGACAACGTCCCGTTCATCAAGATCGCGTCGATGGACATCAACAATCTCGAGTTCCTCAGGTACGCGGGGGAGACGAAGGCTCCAATCGTGCTGTCCAGCGGCATGGCGGACATCGATGAAGTACGCCGCGGCGTGGAGACGATTCTCGCCACAGGGAACGACAGGCTGGTGCTGCTCCATTGCACGTCCGTCTACCCGACAGCGGATGACGAGCTCAACCTGCGCAACATCACACTGTTCAGCCGGGAGTTCCCCGGCATCGTGATCGGCTATTCGGACCATTCCCTCGGTCTTCTTGCGGCGCCGGTCGCTGTCGGGATGGGTGCGGCGCTCATCGAGAAACACTTCACGTTCGACAAGACGAAACCCGGGTTCGACAACGCGATGGCACTCACCGTGGACCAATTGGCCGAACTCGCCTCGGCCTGCAGGCTCTCGTCTGCGATGTTGGGTTCCGCTGACCGCGTCGTTTCGGAGTCCGAAATGAAGCAGCGCGGTGTGATGCGGCGGAGCATCTTCGCCGCACGAGCCCTCAAGTCCGGTGAGGTGATCGACCGTGAGAGCATCCAGCTGAAGCGCCCCGGAACCGGTCTCGGGCCCGATGCAGTGGCACAAGTCATCGGTCGGTCGGTATCGAGGGACCTGGAAGAAGGCGACCCAATTGAGTGGGATTTCCTGGCCTAAGTGGCTGAACCTGTTGGTTCACACGGGGCGAGCAGTATCCTTTCGGGGTCTGGAATTCACCGACTGACCGGAGTCGTCATGAGCGAAAACGAAAATCGATACCGTCAGATCTTCTGCAGCGTCTTCGACGTCGAGAATGCAGCGCTTGACAACAATCTCGCTTACCAGGAGATCCCGGACTGGGACTCGGTCGGGCACATGGCTCTGATGGCGGCTCTCGAAGACGAGTTCTCCATCGAGATGGACATCGACGACATCATTGACTTCTCGTCGTTCGAGGTGGGCAAGACCCTCCTCAACAAGTACGGCGTGACCTTCGCCTGACGGAACGGTCGGGGGATGGCCCCCGAGCACACAACTGAAGACAACACGGGGACGTAGCTCAATTGGTAGAGCGCCTGCTTTGCAAGCAGGAGGTCGTGGGTTCGATTCCCATCGTCTCCACCATT
>Ga0075458_10000630_pt1 | contig 11503 bp, 13 predicted proteins | sample DEB3_08_DNA_FD_77576 | JGI IMG/M metagenome (GOLD analysis project Ga0075458, IMG submission 77576) | Aqueous microbial communities from the Delaware River and Bay under freshwater to marine salinity gradient to study organic matter... | ecosystem: Environmental > Aquatic > Marine > Coastal ... | reverse complement strand
GGGAGGTAGCCCGCCGTTTGTATGGAAATCCCACAGCCAGCTTCCGGTTGAAATCCTGTAGTATTTCTCCTCTACGAAATTTAGATGGTCTGCCTGATTCGCCTTTAGAAATTTCAGCGCAATGTCATTAGCAGAAATATCCTGCGATTGTTCTTCTTCTTTTTTAGCCATAATTATTGTAAAAATTCTCTTAGAGTTTTCTTTTTAGGCGGCGGGATAAAATCTTCACCAACCTTTTCTGCAACTATCCACCGTTTCTCCTTTTCGTCAACAGGAAAAAGCTTTTGTTTCTCTAAATTCTTTAGATACTCTTCGTAAATTCGTTTTAGCCGCCGCCTGCTTTCTGGCGCATAGATAACCGCCATACTCGGAACCTGATTCTTAATGGAGAAAGTTCTCCAAAATGTCTCATTGGGGAATTGCACCGCAAGACGACATGCGAGAACCATATCTCGCTTCCACTCAACGAGATGTTCTGGAACAAACTTTAGAACCAGAAATTTCGCAAGCTTGGGGTCAGCTTTTGGCTTGGAAGTGCGTGCAGCCGACGCACCTTTGCATTTGGAGCGGGATTTTGTTGAGCTTGTTGCATTTATAGGCTCTCCGCTGGGTTGATGTGCAGCAGGTTCGATGAGTGTATTCTTCTTCATTCTGGCTTCTGTGAACGCAATTATCAAATTTGTAACTTTCAGCCTGCTGTGGCTCTGCTTCTTGGGGGGATGAGGGCTTGACTTCTACTGTTCCATTCCATATAGTTAGTTTCGACATAATGCCTACAAAATACTGTTTTTTCGCAAATCGTCAAGAGGAAAGGATTATGGAATTTACAATCTTCGGTAAATTTGTTCTGATGCCACCTCCATAGGGAGTGCCAAAATCTCCCGCTCCGCAGGGATATGGGTTTGAATAGTGTAGCGTGCTCATTATTACTCTTCCGTTATCTGCGTCCATCCAATTCTTACCATTCTTGACGGTATTAATACCCATCTGCGAGCAGGCTTCGCAAAAAATCTCCTCAAGAGAATAACAGGAAGATGAGCCAAAATAAAAAGAGCCGCCGCTTTCTGTTTCGCAGGAGCGAATTATTGCCTCCGCCATTGAATCAACATCGACAACCCACTTTTTTGCCGACATATCGTTGATTCTAAACTGAACTTTCGTGGCACTATATGTTTTTAGCATCCGAATCATATCGGAAATTATAAAGCCCGCCCTAAATCCACCCTCTGTTGTGCAAAGTTTTGCATCAATAACGTCCAATATTTTTGAATAAGAATTGGCTATAGCGGCGGCTTTGGATTTTTGTTTCGCGTAGCTGCTGTTAGGGTTTAATACTTGATTTATACTGCCAGACTGAAAGAATTTAGCACCTTTGCAGTGGGAGGCGAGCGCATAACAGATGTTTGTCACGGCATGGGTATTTATAGACCAAGCGTGGTCAGAATTACACCTGTCTACTTTGGACTCTCCAGAAAGATTAATCGCCAGCGTTGGCTTCACGCGCTCGATATACCTCTGAACGCTATTAAAATCGGTAAGGTCGCATTCTAATCTGCTTGGGGCGTCACATCCCACTTTAGAGCACAAAACCCTACCAATAAGCCCAGAGCCACCAAAAACAACTACTCTATGCCCCTCTAAGCGCCCAACCCCCGCGCCCAAACCAGATTCGTTGAAGTTGTTTTTTATGTCGTTGCTCATCCGAGTATGTTTTCTGTATTTCTTGCCTAAGTCTGGTGCTGTATCCAGCAACTTCTCGACCGTTGACAAGGTTAATTCTCCTCTTAATTACACCTAAAATATTGGCGTATTCCTGAGAATTGACCATTTCGTAATAGTTTACTTCTCCAATCGCGTTTATTAAAGACAGCTTTAGCTTATTCCTCGCTTGAGCAATATGGTCGGAATCATTTATGTCGGCGGTTGCCTCGTATTCGGCTAGCTTCGCAACTGCCTCTGATTCTTGAAGTTCTACGAAAATCACGCAAAAAGTTCAAATACGTCTGGCCTCTGTGGAACTCGCCCAGACTCTAGTTCAAAATCCCATTTACACATCATGCTAATATGGTCCTTAAAAGAAATCCTCTCTGGACGCCAGCCAAGGTCTTTTTGCGCCGCCGAACTGTCACCAATCAGTTTAACGACTTCATTTGGGCGGAATCTAGACTTGTCGATTTTTACATACTTCTTCCAGTCAAGATTGAAATATCCAAACGCTTCGTCAAGATACTGTTCACCGTGCCAAGCAACACCATTAGCAATTACATAATCTTTGGGCGCTTCCTGTTGTAGCATTTTCCACATCATCTCGCAACCGAAATCACTCCAATGTTCGTCCCTGTAGAAATTAAGATTTCCAAGAATTAACGAAGAATCTTTACCAGCCGCAATACGTGCTGCCGCACTGGTAACACGCCTGATATAGAATTCGTGACCACGATAGATATTAGAATGGTTAAATAGAATTCCGTAACAACAAAATAGTCCAAGCTGGCGATAGTATTTAATCCAGCGAGTGCCAAGCTCCTTCCCAATTGCGTAGGGAGAGCGGCAATCATATGGGGAGTCTTCATTATATCCCTTTTCTGGTGGATTCTCTCCTCCCATTAACTCGGAAGTGCCAGCGAAATAAACTCGGGCCGCCGAATTGATATTTTTAACATTTTCAAGAACATTGAAAACAGAAGCTCCATTCTGCATGGAAATCGAAGCAGAAGAAAAACTCAAGCCCACCTGACTCTGAGCAGCAAGCAAATAAATTTCGCTAGCATCTGGATGTCTTGATATTAGGTCTTTAACGGAGCCGAAATCATTTACATCACAATACTCAAACTGAACCATATTCTCACCACCGAATAGTGGTGCAATTTCTGCTTTTGTATCAAGTGTATTTCTGCGGTATGTGCCAACGATATTATAATCTTTCTTGAGTAAGAAATGGGTCAGAGTTTTAGCGTCCATCCCGTTGATTCCAAAAATAATTGCCTTCTTCATAGTTTAACCTCTCTTAATTTACCTGTAAAAAATGTTTTTTGTAGCTTCTTTTTGGCTTCGTATCGCTCCATGTTGGCGCTATGAGCGCGTTTAGCCAAACCCTCTCCAGACTCTCCTATTTCATCGACAAGATGAAAAGTTTCCCGATTTTTACGAACAAGATTTTTGTATTCTTCCGACTCCAGAATAGTATTGAACTTTTCCTCTCCAATCTGTGCTACTATTTCATTTCTTAGCAGGTGCCAGTTTGCAGAGATAAGCATTACATCTTTGCCGCTCTCGTATTTAACGTCCAAGATACTTAAAGCATCAAAAGCGGCCCCCTCATCAACTGTTATTTTAATCATATCTCCTTCTTATTAAAACTCTATCCATGTCTTGAGGCGCTACTGTTGGGAACAGTTCGGAGGCTATCCCCAACTTGGAATTCTCAACAAGACTCAGAATTGTGCTTGGCGACGCATTTATTGGAAGCATATTCTCCGTCCAAGGATACCACCTTAGCCAATGCGAGTGTGGGGGTGCGAAAAACTGTGAGCACATACGGCACAATGTATAGCAAGACTTGCCAAATGAGTGAAACAGACATCTTAACCCAGTATCAATGGATACTCCGAGCCTACTCTTTTCTATAATAGAAAGACACTGCTCCAAATCTGCGACAATTACATTAGCAATATGATTGGAATAAAAAGTATTTTTAACTTCCTCGCTTGGAGCTAAAATAATAATATTATTGGTATATTTAAGAGCGTCTATCACTGAATCCGAATATTCTTTTGACACTGCGCTGTAATGACCTTCCCTTGCGAATAGATTCAACACAATAAAATCATCTGGAAGCTTGGAATTGCAGAGCGCTATATCTGAAGGATAGGGAATACATCTAATAAATTTAGTCCAAGGGATATCTTTATAATCAAGATACTCCAAAGAATCTGGACGAAAGCAATAATACTTGTCGGCGGACTCTATCTCAAGACGAATTTCTTCTTTTATGTTCTTATATGCCTCATTATAAATTTCACCTCCAAACTGAGAGGATATTCGATAATTTTCGTCTATCATCTCAATTCTACGGAATGAGTCGAAATAAGAATGCCAGTGCTTCTTTATAAAATCTGAATGAGAAATCAGCCCTTTGTCATTACAATATAAAGAAATGCTAGAGGAGGGGTATTTTTCTCTAGTGGCGGCTAGAAAACGTGTAGACAAAATCATGTCTCCAACGCCACCGCCAGTGGTGACGCTAATCTTCATATCCGATAACTTCAAATTTTGGAGAGAGGACAACGAACTTGCCACCATTTTTTAAATACTCCTTCTCCCTCTCTTTAAACTCTGAAATAAAATGCCAAGGGAAAACAATCATATAGTCTGGGCGGGCCGCTCTAGCATCCTGTTCGGAACAGACTGGAATGCGGCTTCCTGCGCATTCTAGACCATGCTTGCGCTCCTGACGTTCTGCAATTGCTACGATATCCCTATCCGTCAATCCATACCACTGCAAAACAGTATTACCTTTGGATGATGCTCCGTATCCGTAGAAAATCTTTCCAGCCGATTTTTGCTCGCTTAAAAAAGACAAGAACTTATCCTTCTCAGCCTTCATTGTTTCAAAAAATCTTAAATAGCAGTCCTTTTTATTGAAACCCTGCGAAGATTCAAAATCACGAAGACTTTGAATCCTAATAGAAGCAATATCCATGTCTGCACGGGTCTTGAATTTAAAATCTACATCAGAATGATGACAGTAAACGCGAATTGAACCCCCATTAACATTATTTAGCTCCAAATCGCAAACAGTAAGACCAGCCGCATTTAGAGCGTATTCTAAACTTTTGAGTGTGTAATATGCCACATGCTCATGAAGAATATTACCAACCTCATATTGAACGAGCATCGCTGGTGTATAAGAAAGCTGCAAAACAAGCACCCCATTTTTATCTAAAACAGATTTCACATCTTTTAGGAATGTGATAGGGTTGTGCAGGTCATAAAACATTGCACAGCAGGTAATTACCTTCGCCTTTTTCTCTACTGGGTAAGATGCAGCAGTAAAATAGTCTTTTACGATTAGTTCGCTATTGCTACTTGCCTCTGGATATGCGGATGGGTCTATACCAATACGGTAAAATCCTTTAACATACCCAAGAAGTGTCCCATCGTTGGCGGCGATATCAAGCCACACGTCCTCTTTCTCATAGCGAATGAATTGCTGGGACTTCTCAACAACGTCTTTTAGCGCATCACGCATAAACTGGTTGGTCCCAGACTTATACCAATAAGTATCTCCCCACATCAAATGGGCTTCTGGCTGAGAAGTTAACTGAACTAATCCGCTCTGCTCGCAAAATCCAAGCGTAAGCTCTGGTTTGGGCGCGTCGTTTCCAACTTCTTTTTCGTAAAAATTAGAAATACATAGGCTTCCTAAAGAAAAAAGAGGCTCAAGAGGGCCGCCAGTTAAAATTGATTTGTCTAGTTTAATCATTTGTTAAAATTTCGTAATATCTATCTGCAATAGCCTGTTCGCTCCAGTTTTGGTAGAAAACCTCTAAATGCGAAACTCCATTGCTTATTATCTGCTTTAGAGGGGTTTTTTCAATTAAATTTCGCTCATCCCCTCTAATATGTCTAAACATATAGGAATCGGAAACTGCAATTGGGCGGCGCGACGCAAGCGCAAAATCAACAGCACTAGAGATGCCTCGCCCCGGCTGGTCGTTGTATAAAAAAGCATTCACCGAATTTTGCGATAACCAATAAACTAGGTCTTTTTGAGATAGAAATCCCGTACTTAGTTCAATCAGAATGGAGGGTTTTAGCTTACTTTGGATTTGCGATACCACTACTCCCGCCAGAGCGCCAGATGGGTCGCCATAGTGACTTCCCGTGATATGAAGACGAATCTTTGCTTCGTTAAACTCAGAATTTACATAATCAGCCAGTCTGTCAAAATTCTTTTCAGGAAACCCAAAACCAAATGAGCCAATTGTGGGCATTTCTATTGGGTTAGTAAACACTGGATAGTTGGGAAGTATTCTGCCGGTAAATTTGTCTCTATCTGTGTCAATTCCGGTTGGGTCTGGAATGATATTCTTGCACCTTGAGAAATTAGCTAGTTGGTCGTGACCCGATATGCAAAAAACCCTTTTACCCGCGTCTGCTAGAAAATTTACTATTCCTTGATGTAACCAATAAAGAGTTACGCTATGATGATTAAACAATACATGAGAGATGCTTGAAAAATCAAATTCCGCGAGTTCTCTCGAATCATTTGACTCAATGTAAGTTAATTCTATTACGGGGTGTTTGAGCAGCGCGTTTCTAACTGAAACTCCAAACTGTTGTATTCCACATCGCTCGTGTCCGTGATTAACAAATAGTAATTTTATCTTTTCCATTATGTAGATTTTTTAGACATTCTAAAATGGAAGATGGCAATTTACTCTCAAACCTAGTATTACGAAAGGCAGAATTTCCAAGAAACTCTTTTTCTACCCACCAATCTTCAAATGGACACTCCTTGTCTTCGTATCCGCTCTGTTCGACAAAAACATTCGAGGCGAGTAACATATACCCAGACTGCTCTAGAATTTTCCGCTGCGGCGCTCTATATTCGTCTCCATAAATATAGGCATCGTGTTCAATGGTGATAATTTTCGGACGAAAACTATCAAATGGGAAAATCCTCAACACTTCTAAACTTGCAATATCAACGTCAAGAGACATATAATCTAACGAAAGCGGGGCACTAGAAGCTTCTAACATCTCTTTATACGAAACTTTAGTGGCGTCTCCAATTATTAAATTGCACCCGCTCCTGCTGGAATATGACGGCTCATGAGTTCTATCAATCTCTATGCAAATTCCTCGCCATCCAAGTTTAGAGAAATAGTAAGTGTTATTAGACCTCTCCGAATGGTGACTACCTATATCAATGTAAAACCCACCAATTTTGTCTCCAATCACAATTGACGCAAACTGGTCCTGCCTTGCGTCTGAGCGAAAATTTAGCGCGGACATTATTTTATTTGCTCGTGTTCCTTTGGGTTAATATAGTCCAAGCTCTTTTTGATGGACTCTCTATCCTGCGGGGTCATGCCTTGAAACAAAACGCATAGGTCAGATACCCTAACTTCCCCAAGTGTGATAATGGCGCGCACCCCATGCTCCTTTAGAGCGTTTTGGAAGCTCTTTAGGGTTTCCTCACTTGGGGCGGCGCTAAAAGAAATATGATAAAACTTCCCCGCCTCTAATTCGGTAACTGAATCTGGTTCTGGTTGCATTCTTTATTATTGCTTGAGGCGCGGAGTGTTTAAACTTATTTCTTATCCCTCACAAGAAGAGCATGTCAAAATGTTCCTCAATAGTTGCTGTGCTGGATTTGAGCTTCTTTGATAATACAAAGTTTTCAAACCTAGTTCCCACGCCGAAATCAATAACTGGGAAACGTCTTTTGGCGGCGCGGACGGAGGAATCATAAGGTTCAAGCTCTGGCCTTGGTCGATAAACTTCTGACGCTGAGCGGCCTGAATTACAATTTCCTTCTGGGAAATCTCTCCGAACGTCTTAAATACATCCTTCTCGTGCTGAGAAAGAAAATCTAGATGCTGAACGGAGCCTCCGTGCATTAGAATATCTTTCCATACTTCGTCGGTATCTTTATCCTTGGTCTTTAATAGTGCCTTGAGATATGGATTCTTATATGTAAATTTTCCCTTCGCCAAATCCTTAACAAAGTAGTTGGCGTTCAGCGGCTCAATTGACTGACTAACCTGACCAAGAATAAATGAACTTGAAGTAGTTGGGGCAACAGCTAATGTTGTTACATTGCGCCGCCCCTTACCTTTAAGTAGCTCAGGCTCACCGAATAGCCCAGCAAGCTCAACTGTAGCTTTATCAGCCCGCTCTTTAATAACTTTCCAGATTGATGAGTTCAGAAGCTTTGCCTCAAAAGACTCAAATGCTACCATTTTTTTCTGTAGTAGCGAGTGCCAACCAAGAACTCCCATACCCAAAGCCCTTTGGCGTTTTGCGAAGTTATGCGCGGCCTGCATAAATTGCACACCATCAGTCTTCTCTACGAACTCTGAGTTTACCGCATCTAGAAAATAGATAAGTGTTTCAACAGCATCGGTTGCTTCAATTTCTTCCCAGTTTTCTAGGTTTAAAGACGAGAGGACACATACGAAAGATTCGTCATTTGAAGACGACAACATTATCTCTGAGCAGTTATGAACCAATATGCCATTAGCATAAAAATTCTCTGATTCCTCTACGGTTATATCATAAACTGGTATGACTTCCTTGTATTTTTTTATTTTAAGCATGTTTTAATTTGTTTGCAAAGTTTTCTATTGTCTACGAATTTTGTCTGAGTTCTGGCCTCCATCTCCGCTATGTATCCAGCGCTGCCATTTCCTCCGAACCTGCTTCTGAGGCTTTTAATCCACCGAAAACCTCTGATTTTTGATAGATTTAACATTGTTCTCCAACCTAAAATTTGGCCGAACTCTTCAAACATTTCCAAAGATTTTTCTAAAAAGTATTCATCGCTTAGACCGGAAGCATTCCCGTTGTTCTGCCCAGAGTTTCTTTCTGATATTTTCCTTCTTACTTCGTCTCCGTATTTTCTCCCCTTTGTATGATGTACCCAAAGCCCAGATTTCACATTCGGATGATTTACATCTACCGAACCAATCATCTCTCCAGTATTTACATCTTTTACTGGCATTTTACCCGCCCTCGCCTCAGAGATTCTTTTCACTCCGTCTTTGGTCTGCCAGCCATTTTTCTTTCTAAACTCTGCTGAATGCGTTCGTATCCAAGAGTATCCACCCCTTAACTTCTTATTTAGATAATTCCTTCCTTTGGAATATCTATCAAGACTAGCTCCATTCAACATAAACCTCACAGCAAGCATATCTTCTCTCTTTTGGTATATTTTATATCTTAGCATGTGAATGAATATATGTTCTTCTGGAAGGAGTTCTACTAAGTTTTCTGGAGAATCATTTCCATCTAAAGAGCGAGGAATTATATGGTGGATTTCAACGTATATAGACTCAGAGCATAATCTTTCGTCGTCTGGGCTTCGTTTGTTTATCCTATCTCTTGGACTTGTAGACCTTGCGTAATTTACTAATTTATCGTGTATTTGCTTATAGTTCATCTCATAGCACATCTCGTGCGATGAGATTACACTAATTTACTATAGAATGTCTAAAATATCTTCTTCTACCAAGTCTTTAGCCTTGACATATCCGCGATTTTTTGTGAAAATTTGGTGCTCTGGTGTGCATTTTATTTTTTTTCCACACGGAGTTTCAATTTCGACAATTTCCGTGCTCTCGCCAGTCTGTGCGAAATCTGTAATTTCACGATAAGTTTTTGTTCCCGCGATGTTGGATAAGACTTTTACCGAAACAAAATTCTTTAAATAAAAATCTAAATCTCTGATTCTTATCGTTTTTTTATCCCCGTCCGCGTCAATTTCAATCTTTGTATCTCCAGCCACACAAAGATTGCTGGCATTAATCCTCTTCCCAGCTTCTTTGTAAACCTCTGGCGCATTATTATTTACGGTATCAGAGAAAAACAAATACGGATAACCTGTCTCGGCGCGCTTTTTCAAAATCTCTGACCAAATTTTGCGCTTATCTTTATCCCCATCAATCATCGCCCTCATCCAAGCATCAGAAATGGTTACTCCAAAACTCATTTCCTGAATTGGATTCCCTTCGGCGCGGATTTTAAGAAACTCACCAACATCAGGGTGCTCCACAGGAAGATAGGCGGCAAACGAGCCACGCCGCGAAGAGCCCTGCGAGACAACGGACGCAACCTTGTCAAAAAGCTCCATAAAATGCACTGGGCCGCTAGATTCGCCGCCCGCACTAATCTTAGCCCCACGAGGTCGCAAAGCTCCAAAATAGCCGGAAGTGCCGCCGCCCATCTTGGACATAGTTCCAACTTCGGCCACCTTGCCGAGAATCGAATTCATCTCGTCGTCAACATAGGAGCCAAAACAACTTACTGGCAAGCCCTTTTTGTTCCCAAAATTCACCCATACTGGGGTAGATAAACTATAGAAGCCGCGAGCCATATAGTCATAAAACTTATCAGAGAAACCTTCGATTCCAAGAATCTCTTGCGCTCTATCGGAGATTTGTCTGATTCGTTCCTCTGCCGTTTGTCCTTCTGATAGGTATCCTCGTGAGAGGAATTTGCGCGATTTTTCGTTTAGCCAATAAAATTTATCTCGTTGCATGGTTTAAAAAAGTGAATCTGGGTCGTATGACTGGGAGTTTTTGCTGTAGTCAACTGGACGGCGATGAAAGAAATCAGTCTGTGCTGGCGAGTAGGCTTCTTCGTAGAACCACTCAATGTCGCGACGGCTTGCGGCAGGAACATCAAAAAGCGAGCCATACCCAATTGCCATTAATGACTCATTCATTTGAAGTTTTGCTAAATCTTTTACGATTTCCGCGCTAAACCGCTCGCCTTTGTAGTCTCCAACAATCCAATCAATTACATCGCATTCGGATTGAATGGATTGGGCGCATTTTTCCCTGATTAGGTCTTCTAACTCTTTGTCAAAATATTCGGGATACTCTTGACGAAGGGTATTGATGATTTTGATACCAACCTGAGCGTGGATGCCCTCTTCATTTTTGGTATAGTTGACCTGTTGGTTGGTGTCCCTCAAAACATTTTTGAAGCGCCCGAACCAAAGAATAATATAGAATTGAGAGAACAGCGAAACATTCTCAATAAACAACGTAAACAGTATGAGAGAGTAGATATACTGCTTTTTGTAGTCTTTATAGTATTTGTGGACGTGTTTTTTTAGGTAGTTGACACGGCCCGCGATAACAGGAACTTTAAGATTCTCCTCAAAAACGTCCTGTAGGCCCAAAACTGTCAGGAGTCGCTCATAGGCATCTCCATGAACTACCTCTGTATTCGCCATTACAAAACCCAAATCGCTAAACGCGGGCTTGGGAATATTTTCTCCTAATTTACCCCAGAATGTTTTTACCGCACACTCGATTTGTCCGATTGCGGATAGCGTTCTCGAAATAATTCCGCGCTCCTCTTCTGTTAGATTTACTTTAAAATCCTGAATATCAGAGGCGAAAGAGAAAAGATTGGCCGTCCAAAATCCATTATGCATACTATCAATGAATTGCTGCGTCCACGGATAGTCGTTTGGTTTGCGAGAAACCTGTTCGTCAAATAGTCCCATAATTGGATATTAGCGCTGTTTCTCCAACTCGCCAGCAATATCTGCGGACGAGTAACTTGGACTCTTGATGACTTTTCCATCACTGCGCTTTACGCAGAACTTGCCGCCAACTGGCGTTACCGTAACCTCTTCTGAATTAAAACCCTCCACTTTGCCAGACATCGCGTTTAGTAAATCCTCAGATGACCAAGCTTTACTGTCATTAGAGCGGGCTACTTCCGCATCAATTGGCTCCATATCAATTCCAGCCGCGCAAGC
>Ga0075458_10000629_pt1 | contig 11529 bp, 12 predicted proteins | sample DEB3_08_DNA_FD_77576 | JGI IMG/M metagenome (GOLD analysis project Ga0075458, IMG submission 77576) | Aqueous microbial communities from the Delaware River and Bay under freshwater to marine salinity gradient to study organic matter... | ecosystem: Environmental > Aquatic > Marine > Coastal ... | reverse complement strand
CGGGCCGACTACGCTGGAGCCGGCATTTAAGTTGGGCGCAAAGACCGATCCGGTCGCTATGTATAAAACCGATCTACTGACAGTGGCTGCCAATCTGGCTGGCTTGCCGGCCGTGAGCATTCCTTGTGGGATCGATGAGGAGACCGGCTTACCACTTGGTATGCAGATTATCGGCCGACAAAACCAAGACGATTTGGTATTGGCGCTGGCCGATAAGTTGCAGCAATCAACCGATTGGCACACGAAAGTTGAGGCGATCAAACTATGAGTCCTTCATTGATTTCATTCTTAGTCGCGCTGGTCGTGATTACATTTTTAGTGGTGATCTTGCTCAAGCAAAAAGCCCAGCCTCAAAACCGTACTTACAACCCCGCCAAAGACACCGGCCTCAAGGGTGATGGTTTCAACCTCGGTTTGGTGCAATCCAAGTGGGCTGAAATCCAGATCATGCAAAACTCCGGCCCGTCTGGCCTGAAGGCCGCGCTTTTGGAAGCCGATAAGCTTCTGGACTATTGCATGGTGTCCAAAGGCTTCAGCGGGGAAACCATGGGCGATCGGCTCAAGAGCGGCGGTAGCCAATTTAGCAATCTCAACGCCGTCTGGGGTGCGCACAAATTACGCAATGAGCTAGCCCACAATGTCGAGCACGATGTAGTACCGGCTCAGCTAAAGCATGCAATTACGATTCTGGGCCAGGCCATGGGCGAGTTGGGAGTTAAGTTATGAGCACAACAAGGCCAGCCAATCCCCCTATCAGCACGAGCGATGAGGAGCAGGGTCGAGTAGATTTGCGTATCGATCGAGATCAGAGTAGCCAGGTTGTGACCGCGCGGGAACGAGAGCTTAGGTTGCTTGGATTTAGCGATGAATTTATTGAAAATTATAGTGGTGAGACTCTGGTAGGGGCTAATGTTTCGGTGCGTGAACGGCTCGATAGCCTATCTGCTCAGGGCTTCAAAGACCCGATCACCTTGATTGAAAAGTTTCCCCCAATCCTCGGCTTATCCCCAGAAAACATCCAAAACAAATTGACTGAGCTAAAAGGCAACGGCTTCAAAGACCCGATCACCTTGATTGAAAAGTTTCCCCCAATCCTCGGCTATTCGCCGGAAAACAACCAAAACAACTTGACCGAGCTGCGCGGCAACGGCTTCAAAGACCCGATCACCTTGATTGAAAAGTTTCCCCAAATCCTCGGCTTATCCCCAGAAAACATCCAAAACAAATTGACTGCGCTCAAAAGCAACGGCTTCAAAGACCCGATCACCTTGATTGAAAAGTTTCCCCGAATCCTCAGCTTATCCCCAGAAAACATCAATAGGCGGGTCAGGCTATTTGGTAGACTTGTAGAAATATTTGGCTCACCTATTAACCCGATAGCAATGATGGAGCAAGAAGCCGGCTTATTTGGCGCTAAGCTCGATAAGCTCTTGGTGCTGACTAGGATAGCCAAAGGCAGCCTGCATACGGCAAGCGAGATTGATCGCAAGCTTATCCACGATATAGTGTTTGCTAACCTCGAGGATGTAATGCTGGCGCTTGAAGGAATCGGTGAGTCCCAGCATAGCGCCGAGCCCCAGTACACGATCCAGGATATACTAGCAAGGGTAAAGCAAATCAAAGCCCAAAAGATACCCAGAGAAACCAAGCGGGCAGAAATAGAATCGGCCGAGTACATCGACCCCAAGGTAAAACAGCGCTACTTCAGGGGCTATCCACTTAAAAAGGAAAAATTATGAGCAAATTCACTCCAACCATCGGAATCGAAATCCACACCCAGCTTTCTACAAACAGCAAGATGTTTTGTAGCTGTGATAACGATAGTCGCAAGGCCAAGCCCAACACAAATATCTGCCCGGTGTGTATGGCACTTCCCGGAACACTCCCGGTGGTGAATAAGGGCGCGGTAGAAATGGCTATAAAACTCGCCAAAGGATTCAATGCCAAGGTCGCCACAAACACCAGCTTTGATCGCAAAAACTACTTCTATCCCGACTCACCCAAGGGCTACCAGATTACCCAAATGGACCAACCGATTATCCAAAACGGTTATGTCGAGATTCTGGTGGCCGGGGAATTTAAAAAAATCGGTATCCACCATGCACACCTCGAGGAGGATGCAGGTAAGCTGACCCACCCCGAGGGAGCCGACTATAGCTTGGTGGATTTCAATCGCGCCGGCACACCGCTGGTGGAAATCGTATCGGAACCGGATATCAAAAGCGCTGAGGAGGCTAAGCGTTATTTGCAGGAAGTTTATAATATCGTAACCAGCCTTGGCATTTGTGGCGGCGATATGGAGCATGGCAATTTCAAATTCGATCTCAATGTATCGGTGAGCGCTACAGATGAGTTCGGTACCAAGGTAGAGCTAAAAAACCTCAATTCATTCCGCAACGCTGAGCGCGCCCTCAACTACGAGATCGCCCGCCAAACCGACATGCTAGAAAACGGCGAAAAAGTCGAGCAAGAAACCCGCGGCTGGAATGACACCAAAGGTAAGACCTTCTCCCAACGAAGCAAAGAGGAAGCCAATGATTACCGCTACTTCCCAGAACCCGATATCCCACCACTCGAGCTGAAAGATGATTTTGTAAGTCAGGTGCAGTCAGAGGTCGGCACACTTCCAATCGAGGTCCGCAAAGAACTATACGAGCTAGGGCTCAATGTCGAAGAGCAGGATATTTTGATTGCCCAACCAAAAACGATTGAGATTTTCCAGCAAGCCTATGTAGCCCTCAAAAAACCCGAGTTGGTGCGAAAGGCTGTAAACTGGCTGGTCGGGGATTATCAGGCCATTGTCTATAAGAGCAAAAAATCAAAGCTCAGCGGGCAAGCACTGGTTGATCTAATCAAGCTAGTGGAGTCTGGTGAAATCAGCTCAAAAATCGCTAAGGAAATATTTCCTAAGGTCGTGGCCGGCGAATCCCCGCAGTTCGTGATTGAAAAAGAAGGCCTTAGGCAGGTCTCAGATGACTCAGAGCTTGAAGGGATAATCCAAACTATCATTGCTCAAAACCCCAAGCCGGTGGCTGACTACAAGGCGGGCAATGAAAAAGTAGTAGCGTTTTTTGTGGGGCAGGTCATGAAAGAAACGCGTGGCCAGGCCAACCCTACCAAAGTTAATGAGCTTGTGGTTAAATTACTAAAGGGATAAAAATATGCAAAATGTACAAAACGACATACTTCAAGGTTTCAGTAATGTAACTATCTCGACCGCCGAGACATTGCCAAAGGTTCCGGCTGCTTTGGCGGTGTTTGTGGTGGGCTTCATCATCATTAAAATAGCCGGTAAGTTTATAGCACGGGCCCTGAAGTGGACTAAGTGGCCGATCGGCTTGCAAGAAATCATGGCGACCGTGGTGCGCGTAGCTATGTGGGTGCTGCTGCTTATTGCCGTATTGCAGGTCCTTGGGCTTACGAGTGTTGCGCTTGCAGTGACCGGCTCATTTGCGATTTTACTCTTGGGCTTTTCATCGGGAATATCTGCGACCGTCAGCGACTTGGTAGCAGGCTTACAGATTGCTAACGACAAGGATTTTAGGGTGGGCTACCGCGTTAAGGCGGGAGATCAGAAGACCGAAGGGGTTATCCGAGAGCTTGATATAAAAAAGACCCGCATTGAAGATGACAAGGGATATATCCATGTCATACCCAACAGCGTAATCGAAAAACACGAATGGGTGGTATTGGAGCGCCATGTGCATTCTAAAATGCCAGCCACTAATAAGAAGAAAGGATAATTTATGGAAACTTTACTCGTCGTATTGATCACCTTGGTGTCGGTAGCGCTTATCATATTGATAATCTTTACAGTGCTGTTTTTGGTTGGCCTCAGGCAGGCTATGAAGCAGATTAAGATCGCTTCGCAAAAGATTCAGGAGAGTGCCGACTCAGCTACCGAACTTGTCGATGAGGTTCGTAGTGCCGTCGTGAACCCAGGGGTGATTGCATTGCTGTTTGAGAAGTATCTCAAGAAAAAGCTCGATAAAAGGGGCAAGAAGTAGATGGTAAAGCGACGCGGGTTTTTGGCTGGGGCAGCAATCGGAGCCGTCGTGGCCGGAGGCCTAGCTTTACTTTTCGCGCCCAAAGCCGGTAAGGAGCTACGAGAAGATATCGCCCAAAAAGCCAAGGATTTGAGTGAGGAAATAGACCAGAAGATTGAGCAAGCCAAAAAAGACGCCGCAAAACTCAAGGGGGATGAGAAAAAGAAACGACTAGCCACTATCGAAAAAGCCAAGTCTATCAAGCAAGAATTGGATGCCAGAGCCGTTGATTTTGCAAATTCTCGCAAGAAGATTACCAAAGTCGCAGCCCGGGAAGCCGATAAACTCATGCAGGATGGCCGGGCCCTGCTGGCAGAAATGGAAGTGTACGGCTCGATTGTTGGCGCCGATGTAAAAGATTATGCACGAAAAGCAGCTAAGTCTGGACAAAAGCTGGCCAAGACTACCAAAAAAGAAATCAAACAACCCACCAAATGAAGCAGCACAACAAAATCCAGCCCGAAAAACTTGTGTCGGTCGACGGCGTGCTAGAGATGGTCAATAATCCCAAGAAGCTACTCTGGTTGAATTTCAAGGCTGGCTTCGTGCGCGGCTTTGCAGGTGTGATAGGCGCCGCCATCGCAATCGTGCTGATCGGATTTTTGGTGGCAAAGCTTGGCGGCATACCGCTGATCGGAGATTTTCTAAAAAGCATCGGGGACGCCATAAAATCAGCCAGCTAATCTTGCTATAATAGTAGCAAGGGAGGTTTATGGCTGAAGGGAAAGTAGCAACCAAGCAACCATCAGGCAAGCCCAAAAATCATGGGCAGGTTGATTTTGTGCATCTCCACAACCACACCCACTACAGCCTGCTTGATGGGTTGCAAAAAATACCCCAAATGGTTGAGCGAGTGGAGTCTTTGGGGATGAAGGCTGTGGCCCTGACCGACCACGGCACTTTAAGCGGTGCAATTGAGTTTTATAAGACTTGCAAAGAAAAAAGCATTAAGCCGATTGTTGGTATGGAAGCTTATGTGGCGCCTCGCAAATACACCGACAAGAACTCTGCCGAAGACCGCAACCCCTACCACCTTACATTGCTAGCCAAAAACCTCACCGGCTACAAAAACCTCATGAAGCTCAGCACCATCGCGAGCCTGGAGGGGTTTTATTATAAGCCTAGGGTTGATCACGAGCTGCTGGAACAATACTCCGAGGGGTTGATTGTGCTCTCGGGCTGTTTAGGAGGAGAGCTCGGTGTGATGATTAGCAACGATCAGTATGAGCAGGCGCTCGAAACCGCGCGCTGGTACAAAAAAACTTTTGGCGCAGAAAATTATTATTTAGAGTTGCAGCCGCACATTGATTGGGCACCACAAAAGAAGCTTAATGCTGGTCTCAAGAAAATCGCCAAAGAGTTAGGCATCGGCATGGTCGTTACAGGTGACTGCCACTATTCCACTGAAGCCGATCACTATCCACACGACATCCTGCTCTGTGTGCAGACCGGCTCCACAGTCGAAGACCAGAACCGCATGAAATTGGAGATGGACCTGTCGCTTCAGCCTGGTGAGTATTTCATGGAGAGATTCCTAGACACGCCAGAGGCTATCACTAACACCGTAAAAATAGCCGAAATGTGCTCGCTTGAGATTGAGCTTGGCAAAATTCTGATTCCTCGTTTCCCGAGTGTTCCCAAAAACGAGACCGAAAAATCCTACTTGCGCAAGCTGGTGTACCAAGGTGCGGCGCACCGCTACACCGATTTTCCTAAAGAGGATTTGGACAAAATCGATGAAGCAAAGATCAAAACCAAACTTCCAAAAGAAGTTACCGATCGCATCGAGTACGAGCTTAAGGTAATCGGTGAAATGGGCTATGAAGGCTACATGCTGATCGTGGCGGATTTGATCAACTGGAGTAAAAACCAAGGTATAGTCTGCGGGCCGGGCCGTGGTAGTGCTGCCGGCAGCATCATTGCGTATTGCACCAACATAACTGAGCTAGATCCGATCAAATACGATTTGCTGTTTGAGCGATTTTTGAATCCCGACCGCGTAAGCATGCCTGATATCGATATGGACTATGCCGATGACAGGCGAGAAGAGGTGATTGCCTATGCTACCGAAAAGTATGGTGAGGACCGAGTGGCTCAGATTATTACCTTTGGCATCATGGCTGCCCGCAATGCTGTCCGCGATACCGGCAGGGTGCTAGGCGTTTCCTATGGGGAAGTGGATGCAATCGCAAAAAACATCCCAGCCCCGGTGCAGGGACGGCACATACCACTCAAGGTTTCAATCAAGGAGAGTCCGGAGCTGAGCCGAGTTTATAATTCCAACTCCCAGGCCAAAGAGATAATCGACATCGCAATTACGCTAGAGGGCACGATACGAAATGCCGGCACGCACGCAGCCGGTGTGGTGATTGCCCCCGAGCCACTGGTGGAGTACACGCCGCTCACTAGGGCCAGTAAGGGTGGTGTGGCCACCCAGTACTCAATGACACCGATTGAGGATATCGGGCTTTTAAAATTTGATTTTTTGGGACTCTCAAACCTTACTGTCATCAAAAATGCCCTTCGCATAATCAAAAGAGTCTATGACAAGGATATCAATATCAATGAAATTCCCATCGATGACAAAAAGACTTTTGAGCTGCTAAGTAGCGGTGATACGACGGGTGTGTTCCAGCTCGAATCAGCCGGGATGAAACGCTACCTCAAAGAACTAGTACCGGATAAGTTCGAAGATATTATTGCAATGGTTTCGTTGTACCGTCCGGGTCCGATGCAGTGGATTGAGGATTTTATCAACCGCAAGCATAATCCGCAGCTGGTCACCTATGGCCACCCCAAAATGGAATCAGCCCTCAAGGAGACTTACGGAATTATTGTTTATCAGGAGCAAGTGATGCAAATCGCCAAAGACCTATGTGGTTTTACCGGTGGTCAGGCCGATACCTTGCGCAAAGGTATTGGTAAGAAAATACCTGAGGTCCTGGCCAAAATGAAAAAAGATTTTATCGAAGGAGCGATCAAAAATTCTGCCGCAGAGCAGAAATTCATCGAAGATCTGTGGAAAAGCCTGGAAGATTTTGCAGCTTATAGTTTCAACAAATCGCACGCCGCCTGCTATGCCCTAATCGCCGTGCAGACGGCTTATCTCAAAAGCCACTACCCATCGGCTTTTATGGCTGCCTTGCTCACCAGCGATCACGAAAACTTGGATCGGATTGCAATCGAAGTAGCCGAGTGCAAGAAAATGGGCATCGATGTGTTGCCGCCGGATATCAATGAGTCTTACATGGAGTTTGCCGTCGTGCCAGGGACTAGCAATATCCGTTTTGGTTTGGGTGCAGTTAAAAATGTCGGCAAAGGGCCGGTCGAGAAGATAATCGCCACGCGCAATGAAGGTGGAAGGTTTAAGTCGGTCGAGGATTTTGCTCAGCGGGTCGATGCCACTGTGGTCAATAAAAAAGTCATGGAAAGTTTGATCAAGTGCGGCGCCTTCGATTCTTTGGGTGAGAGGGACGTACTACTTAATAATGTCGATAAGATCACCAGCTATTCAAGCCGGGTTCAGAAGAACGCCTTGTCTGGACAAATCGATATATTCGGCACACTCAGTGTGGATGAAGAGATCCCGCCTATTAGTATGGACTTGCCAAAAGGCAAGATCGATCCAAGGACCCATTTGGTGTGGGAGAAGGAATTGCTCGGGCTCTACATCAGTACTCATCCACTCGATGACTTCAAAAACTATTTGCACCACAAGACCCAGTCAATCAAGGATTTTGACAGTAAAAAAGACGGGCAGCCAATCATAATAGGAGGCATAATTACCGCACTGCGCAAGATTTATACCCGCAATAACGACGCGATGGCCTTTGTGGCACTAGAGACCCTAGAGGGCGATGTCGAGCTGGTAGTTTTTCCGCGCAGCTTTGAAAAATACCAAGACATCTTGTTGGTTGATAATGTTTTGGAAATCAAAGGTAAGATCAATGCCAAGGACCGGGAGGGTAGGCCCACCGATGAGCTAAAGGTTATTTTGGACACTGCAAAACCTCTCAATGCCGAAACCTCCCGAATGTGGCTCAAGCCCAAACCCAAAAAAGACAAAGCTGAGATATCCCAAGATGACAATGCCGAAATTGCTGGGATTGAGATATCTCTGGACTCAGCATCAGACAGCCAACAATTAATCGCGATCAAGGCTGTATTGGATGGCTTCAAAGGCGACAAGGAGGTAATTTTCAAGTTTGTCAGTACCGGCCAAAAACTAAAGTACCCTACCAAAGTGGCTGCCCAGCAGGAGCTACTCGAAAAACTAAGGGAAATAGTCGGAAAGGACAATGTAGCTATACTCAAGCCAGCCAAAAGTGCTCCCTGACAGTCTTGCCAGATATGATTAGATGTGCTAAAATTGTTTCGTTATGCAAGAAGCCCTAAAAGCTATCGAGAAGAACTCTATCAAGAAGCAAGTTGCCGATATCCGTGTCGGTGATACTGTTCGCGTACACCAGAAGATTAAGGAAGGTAAGAAAGAAAGGGTTCAGATTTTTGAAGGCTTGGTAATCAGCTACAAAAAAGCCGGCAGTGTTAGTGCTTTTATCACCGTTCGAAAAGTTGCCAGTGGAGTTGGTGTGGAGAAAAGTTGGTTCGTGCACTCCCCAAGTGTCGTGAAAATCCAGATTGTCAAACGCAGCAAGGTCCGCCGAGCAGTCCTTAGCTACATGCGTGCCCGATCCGGTAAGTCAGCTAGGATGGCAGAGCAAGAGTTTGATCGTACGGCCGCCAATGAAGCCGATGAACGCACCCACGCTCAGATAGCCGAGGAAGAAAAGGCTAAGATTGAAAAGGAAGTAAAAGCCAGCAATGATGAGCTCAATCAGGTCGATGAAAGCACCGACGAACTTGCCAAAGAAGAAGACAAGCAAGCTGCTAGCTCAGACCCATCCAACGACGAAGCCCCTAAGGCTAAGCCGGCCGACGAGAAAGTCAATACTGATGGCACCGATGAGGCTCAGCTTCCCGCCGAAGAATTCCAGCAAGGCGTTGATAAAGCCGAAAAGTAATATCTAAAGCAGTAACCGTAGAAGGCCCGACAATGATCGGGCCTTTTGCTTTAGTAGCTTACTTCTGCTAACATTCGTTTGTTGTGGTACCTTCAATAAAAAGGAGCAAGATTGCCGTATTCCAGGGCGGATCAGATTCGTCAGCAACTCGCCGAATATAATTCGGCAGAAATTTTGCAAGCTCTTAGTGAGCTTGGCGAGAGGAACACCAAGGGGCTGCTCAAGCCTTTAAGCTACGACCCCGAAAAGTCATATAATGACCTTAGTAGCGTTATGCTAGATGCTTCACCCCTGTCCAATACCCAACTGGCTCCAATCGGCAAAGCTGCCCATAGTGGTTTTCCGGCAATCGAGCTAGCCTGGCGGGAACATCCCGATATGTTGTCGTTTGTAGCCGATGAGATTAAGCGCAAAGGCACCAATTTTACACTCGTAACAAACCATAGCAATGTGATCGATATCGCATTGGTGCTAGGTGCAATGCGCTTGGAGATGGCCAGCTGGATTGATGGTGAGGCGTTTTCACATAGCAGCGGCCTTATAATCAGCCGCGGAATCGTAACGACCCAGGCAGTGTTTGAAAGCATGGGGTTCTCGATGCCAACGGTTGAAGCGATTCAGCTATTAAGCAATGTGTTTTTTAGTTTTCCCACCACCCCGACTGTTCGCAGCAAGGGTTTTCCTAGGGAAATGGTCAAGCTGTCTAATGAGCTGACCAAGCTGGAGCTTGATAATTTCCTGCAGCTTGGAGGCAGGGTCCTTGCAATCGCACCAAGTGCTTCCAAGGACCAGCTGTTGCGGGATAGAGTGCTGATGCAGCCGCTGAAAAACGGCACCATGGATCTTATGAAGGGCTGGGTTATTCCAGTTGCTGTTACGCTCGATGGTCCGGAGCCTCCGGCCTGCAAAGTATTGCCCTGGCGCTATGTTGAGACCTACAGCGATTGCCATGACATCATGCGCGAGATCGCCAAGGAATGCACACGGCAAACTTTGGTGGTTCACAATTATCATGATAAGCCTAGTCTTTTTGAGGAAGCGAAGAGCAGCCTTGCAAGATTGCGCAAGGATTGAATCCGCCCCGTAGCCATTTGGCTGCGGGGCTTTATTTATTATCAGTTTCAAAACAGTATATAATCTAGCAAACGGAGTATGTATTGGTAGCCACTCAAAAACTAGAGTCAGAAAGGTATTCGCAGGGCCATTTGTTGGTTTGTGGCATCGATGAGGTCGGGCGCGGGTCGCTGGCTGGACCGCTGGTGGCCGCGAGCGTAATCTTGCCCGTCGGATTTACAGCTGAGCTTGATGATTCAAAGAAATTAAGCAAAAAGATTAGGGCTGATCTATCGCAATTGATTAAGCAACAAGCTACGGCTTACGGCCTGGGCTGGGTATCCAATGATGAGATCGACAGCTTTGGCCTGACAAACTCGGTACAACTGGCTTACATTCGGGCACTTGAGGAAATGAACGCCGGATTTAGCCACCTAATAATCGATGGGAATTATGATTACTTAAGTAGCTTTGGCGTCTCAGAAACACTGATTGCAGCCGATTCCAAAGTCGCATGCGTGGCGGCCGCAAGTATCTTGGCCAAGGTTGAGCGTGACAACTTCATGATAGCTCAGGCCGAAAATCACCCAGCCTATGGTTTTGAAAACAATGTCGGCTATGGTACCAAAAAGCATTTGGGCGCTCTTTCTGAGAAAGGGCTTAGCAGGCTGCACCGCAGAAGTTTTTGCAGGAGGTACTTATGAGTAACACCACGAGTATCGGTTTGCGGGCCGAATCAGTAGCCAGTAGTTACCTAATGGAGTTGGGCTACAAGATACTGGCACGCAATGCCAGGACGCGTTTTTATGAGCTCGATATCGTCGCCGCGCGACCGGGTGAAATCGTGCTGGTTGAGGTTAAGTACCGCAAGAATAGCCACTATGGTGGTGGCCTGCATTCTATTAACCAAGACAAACTCCGAAGGTTACAAAACGGCTTCAATATGTGGCTGAGTGAAAACCCTGATTTTTTGGAGCACCAAGCTAGGATTGATCTGATTGCCTTGGACGAAAAGGGGAATATTGAGCATTTGGAAAATATTACCGATTAGCACTCTTGACAGCCGAGTGCTAAAAATATACAATTTAAACATAGTCTGAAATGAGTAATTTAGTCGGTCGCGAGTTTGTGCCGACTTTTTTATTCGAGACTTATACAACTAAATAACAAGTGAATAGGAGAAATATGCAAAATCAGTTTATATCAGCAATCGAACAAATATGTGAAGAAAAAGGTATCTCAAAAGACATGGTCTTGGGGGCTATTGAAGCTGCCATCATCGCTGCGTACAAAAAGGACTTTGGCGATAAGGAGCAAGAAGTTAGGGTAGAGCTTGATCCGAACAATGGTGATGCCACCATTTTTGTCACCAAGGAAATCGTTGATAATGTTGAGGACCCAATGATTCA
>Ga0075458_10000628_pt1 | contig 11555 bp, 11 predicted proteins | sample DEB3_08_DNA_FD_77576 | JGI IMG/M metagenome (GOLD analysis project Ga0075458, IMG submission 77576) | Aqueous microbial communities from the Delaware River and Bay under freshwater to marine salinity gradient to study organic matter... | ecosystem: Environmental > Aquatic > Marine > Coastal ... | reverse complement strand
ATCCGCAAATGGTGTTACAAGCGCGGAATCTGATGACGATAACTGAATAGAGCCTAATGACGTTGGGTGACAGTTTAGAAATTTGATTCTAAGATTTGGTATATTTGAATTGGTATTGAACGTTAATATTCCATCATAATATCGTGAAGAAAATCTTGGTTCGAACTCTTTGAATCTCACAGGATTTGTCAAATAAGATAACCACTGAAATGTTTCTTCCCATACGCGAAAATCTTCATCAACAAGAAATGTAATAGTCAGAGGATCAAATACAAGCTTATCTCCATATCGATATGCATCTGAAAAAGGTGTTGGTTGAAGTGCTTCAGTAGTGGAAATTGATGGAAATATTATCGATTGACAAAAATAGTTAGCAAATGGAATTCCCGGAATCGTAAATGTAAATTTCGTTGGTTGTAGAAAATTAGTGTTTTCCGGTATTTGCGTAAGAACAGATGTTTGTGCCATAAATTTCTCCTATATACACATTATTTATATATTGACAATAACAAAAATGTGTGTTATAATACATTATTATTAGCTGGGAGATAAGTATGAAACCACCTGTAAAAATAGAGTTGTTATTTGCTGAATGGGAAAAAGACTCAAAACTAGAAATAGAACTCAATGGCCCTGATAAAGAATTGGAAAGAGTTCCTATTCTTCATGCCAAATATCTAAATATTCTATCACATCATAATCTCATTGTCAAAAAATTAAATAATGATTTTGCCAAGAAAAAATGCTTTAAAACGATGTATTATAGAGGCGATCTAAATAATGATGAAGATTTAGAAAAATATGGTATAGAAGCATTTCACAAAAAAGCTGGGCGAGATATTCGAGAATATATTGACGCTGACGATGAACTCATAGAAATAGCACAGAAAATCGCTGTTCATGAAGAAATTGTTGAATATTGCAAAGCCGTTATTCGTGAAATAAACTCTAGAACATATCAGATTCGCGCTATCATCGACTGGCAGAAATTTACAGGCATCAAATAATAATGACTAAGGTTATAGTTACACCGATAAACGATGTATTTCTCCATGTCTCCACAGAACCGCATGTAGCATATGAGCTATCGGATCGATTCTCATTTCGGATACCTAACGCACATTTCCATCCAAAGGTGAAAGCTAGATTGTGGGATGGAAGAATAAAGCTTTATAGAAATTCGCGAATATACATAGGTCTTCTGGAAGATATTAAAACATTCTGTAAAACCCGCGATTATGAGTTTGTTTATCAATCAAATCAAAATATCATTCATCCAAAAATAAAAACAGATATTACATGGAATCTACCGGATAATATTGAAGTACGCGATTATCAAAAAAGCATGATCCTTCAGGCTATTGAAAATGAAAGAATGCTGATGTTGTCGCCCACATCATCCGGGAAATCATTGATCATATATTCAATTATAAAACATATAATCGAATCAAATGAATCCGAGAAGGGTCTTATCATTGTACCAAGACTATCGCTGGTGAAACAGTTATATACAGATTTCCAATCATACTCGACAAAAAACAAATGGAATGTCGATGAAAATATACATATGGTGTTCTCTGGGCAAGATCATAATACCGACAAGAAGATAATCATATCTACATGGCAGTCCATATACAAAAATCCAGTGGAATATTTCAAACAATTTAGTTTTGTTGTCGGTGATGAATGCCATGAATTCAAAGCCACCTCACTTGTTTCTATTATGGAAAAACTTGTAAATGCCAGAATTCGAATTGGCACAACAGGAACGCTTGATGGTATAGAATGTAATGAAATGACTCTGATTGGATTATTTGGACCTAAAGTAGTTGCTACAACAACAAAAACACTTCAAGATCAAAAACACATAGCAACGCTCAAAATCAACTGTATTATTCTAGAGCATCCACATGCTAGAAGAGAAAGATTTAAATATATCGATGAAATAAACTATCTAACTCAAAACAACAAAAGAAATCAATATATAACAAATTTAGCGCTATCGCTAAAGGGAAACACCCTTGTTCTTTATCGATATATTGAAAATCATGGGCAAATTCTACATGATATATTCAAAGAAAAAATAGCTGATAAATATAAGAATAAAAAAATATACTACATTCATGGTGGTGTAGATGCTGATATTCGCGAAGAAATTAGAAAAATAGTAAACGAAGAAACAGACTCAATAATATTAGCATCTATAGGTACTTTTGCCATGGGCGTAAATATACCTAATTTACATAATATCGTTTTTGCTGCTCCAACTAAGTCTAGAATTAAAACTCTTCAATCTATAGGTAGAGTATTGAGATTATCAAAAGATAAAACAAATGCTGTTCTTTATGATATAGCTGATGATATGAGAAAAGGCAAATATACGAATCATACATTTAAACATTTCTATGAGCGTATCAAGTTATATTCCATTGAAGATTTTGATTATAAAGTATTTACTGTAAAAATTAACGAGGAATAATTCCATGCACGAAAAATATTATCTGATGCGTCTAATGACGGGAGACGATGTAGTATGTCAAGCTGAGAAGATTGATAATGGTTATAAACTAATCAATCCATTAAAGCTATCATATGTTATAACATCTTCCAAAAAAGCATCACTAATGCTTACGCCATGGGTTCAAGTTGCTATTGATACTGATCAGATATTTGATGTTTCTAATGAAAAAATAATCTTTATCAAACAATCTGATATAAATTTAACTGAATTTTATTTAGAAACAATGAATACGTTTAATAAGGAAAAAGAACTAAATGAAAAATATTTAAATGATGAAATGACTGATGTTGAAGAATTTAATGTAACAGAAGATGATTTTATATCTTCAATATTTAATAAAAGAAAGCTTAATTAAATATTTACTGAACAACCAACATAGGTAGTATACACGAATTTTTAACCTTGTCAAGAGAAAAGTGATGGTGAATATGTCAAAAAATAAAACAAAAACACAATATGTTGATAACAAGAAATTTTTTAGTGAAATAGTAGAACATAAAAAAAAGATCGATCAGGCTATACGCGATGAAAAAGAATTACCGAGAATTCCTGAATATATAGGCAAATGTATATTACTTATAGCGATTGGAATAAGCCGGCGACCGAAGTTTATGAATTACTCATTTAAGGATGAGATGATATCGGATGGAATAGAAAACTGTATGATGTATTTTAACAACTTTAATCCAAACATAACACAGAATCCATTTGCTTATTTTTCAGAAATAATCCATTGGGCTTTTGTCAGACGCATATTAAAGGAAAAAAAGAATAGATATATCACATACAAATATTTCCAAAATCAGATCGATAACAGCAATGAAGAATATTATCAAGATGATGACGGAAATAACTTGATTTCCAATAAAATGTATGATAATATAGACATCTTTATCGTTGATTTTGAAGAAAAGGAAAAACAAAAGATTATTCAAAAAAGAAAAAAGATGAAAAAAGCCAAGGCTGCAAAAGCTAAATTGAATATATTAGATATAGAGGATTAAAAAATGAGCAACAAAGTATTTTTACCCGTTCAGATCGAGCAGATGATCAATAATATCCTTAATAAAAAGGAAAATGTCTTTGTTCGCGCTAATATTAGACCAAATTTATTGGCGATAAATGAAGAAATCAGAAATGCTCTGAAACAATTCGATTCCGAATATGATTCTGAGTTGAAAAAAATAAACAACGTCAAAAATATTTCAAAAAAGAAAAACACTGCATGACAAAAGTAGCGTTGATCACTGATACGCACTGGGGAGTTAGAAACGATTCTCCAATATTCTTGGAATATTTCAATAAATGCTATTCCGATTTCTTTTTTCCTGAACTAGAAAAAAGGAATATCAAGCATTGTATTCATCTGGGTGATTTAGTAGATAGAAGAAAATATATCAACATAAACACAGCACATAATCTAAGAAAATATTTTTTAGAACCTCTTTCTGAAAGAAACATCGAAACACATTTCATTGTTGGTAATCATGACGAGTATTACAAAGACACCAATAAGGTAAATTTCCATCAGGAGTTCTTTGCGGATAAATATAAGAATTTTTATGTTTATATTAATCCAAAAGAGATAAATATAAACAATACTGAGATTTTATTGATACCTTGGATATGTAAGGAAAATGAAGATGTATCATATGATATCATTAAAAAAAGTTCTGCACCAATTTGTTTCGGGCATCTTGAAATTGGTGGATTCGAAATGGATAAAGGTTTCATTTGCGAAGATGGTGCTGATCACAGAATTTATAGCAAATTTGCTTTGGTGTGTTCCGGTCATTTTCATCATAAGTCTTCTAACAACAATATTCGTTATATTGGAGCTTTTGCTGAATATACTTTTAGCGATTATAATGACCCTCGCGGGTTTAGTATTTTTGATACGGAAACATATGACATAGAGTTCATACAAAATCCATATAAGATGTTTCACACTATCATATATGATGATATTAAATATGCTTATACATATGAGAAAATAGATAGTTTGAAGTTGGATAGATTCAATAATACTTATGTCAAAATAGTGTGTGCTAATAGAAACGATTCAATGATGTTTGAGTATTTCATTGAAGCTTTATACAAATCATCTCCAGCTGATATTTCAATAGTAGAGAGTGTGAATATAATCAACGATAATAATGAAGATGATATTATTGATCAGAGTGAGAACACTCCAACGATAATCAATAAGTATATTGATGGCTTGACATTATCGATAGATAATGCTAGAATGAAAAAAATAATGAAGGACATTTATAGCGAAGCAATTACACTAGAAGAAACAATGGAGTGATATTATGAATAATGATTCTATAGTGCCATGTAATAAAATTGGAAATCCGTGTAGAATTCAGGTACAAAATAGTTTTTCTACATTAGCTTATTATCCACCCGTCTATGACAAATTTGGAAATAATGTTAATGCCGATAAAAATTCTACAAGCATGATATTACATTGCACCGCATGTAATAGAAAATGGAAAAAGATGATGGCTGAGTCGGGACCAATCTTAGAAGAAATTTCTACCACAGATCCACAATTACTAATAGATTAATATAATAATGCTAACATTTAAAAAGATTAGATGGAAAAACTTCCTATCTACAGGTGATGTTTGGTCTGAAATAGAACTCAATGCAGTTAAATCGTCACTTATCGTGGGTGCGAATGGTCATGGTAAATCTACCATACTAGATGCGCTGACATTTTCTTTATTTGGAAAACCGTTTCGAAAAATCAATAAACCAGATTTGTGTAACTCCGTAAATAACTCTGATTGTGTAGTTGAAATCGATTTCGAGGTTTATTCCAAAACATATAAGATTATTCGTGGTCTTAAACCCAATAGATTTGAAATATATTGTAATGGTCTTTTGCTAAATCAGGATGCTGCATCTAAAGACTATCAAAATTATTTGGAAAGACATGTTCTAAAAATGAATATCAAGTCTTTTACACAAATAGTAATATTGGGTTCAGCATCATTTACACCATTTATGCAGTTGACTCCAGCTGATAGAAGAATTATCATCGAAGATTTATTGGACATTCAAATATTCTCTACAATGCTTGTTTTGGCTAAACAAAAGCTTCAACAGAATAAAGAAAATATTGAAAAGAATAAATTTGAACTGAAATCATCTAAAGATAAACTTGTATTCTTAGAAAAAACACTGAAGGGTCTGTATAAGAATAATGAAGACAAATCCGATGAAATAAAGAATCAAATAAATGATTATGAAGATAAAATTGAATCTATAAAGAACGATATAAGTTTACTCGAAAAAGAAAAAGACGATTTGATAGAACAAAAAAACAATATTCAAAGTATGACAAAGATGCGAGAAAAATATCAATCGTTCTTATCTGTGAAGTCCAAGATTGAACACAATAAGAAAAGATTTGAAAAAGAAAATACATTTTTTAAAAACAACGATGAGTGTTCAACATGCAAGCAGTCTATAGATGACACATTTAAAAATAAAATAATGACTGATAACAATAAGAAAATAGATGAAATAGATGATGGTATTATATTGCTCGATAAGCAGATTGATGATCTGATTCAAGATATCAATAATGTAGAAGCTATTATGAAAAAAGAACATGATTTATGCCATAAAATTAAATCTAATAAGTCTACGCTGAATAACTATGAAGAGATAATGAATAGTCTAAATGATTCGCTAACCAAATTTAATCAAAACGATAAACTTATTACAGATAATAAGATTGAAATAGAAGACACAGAGAATGTTATAACAAATCTCGAAAACATCAGAAAAAATTTAAATGATGATAAGTCGTTTCTGGAAACATCAGTTCTTCTTTTAAAAGATGGTGGTATAAAAACCAAAATCATAAAACAATATATACCTATTATGAACAAGTATGTCAATGCTTATTTGAACAAGATGGGTTTTTTCGTAAAATTTGAAATCGATGAGAATTTTGATGAGAAAATCAAATCCAGATATCTAGATGAATTTTCATATAACAACTTCTCTGAGGGTGAAAAAACAAGAATCGATTTAGCCTTGTTGTTTACATGGAGAAATATATCAAAGATGAAAAACTCTATCAATACAAATCTCCTTATACTCGATGAAATATTGGATGGATCGTTAGATGCAAATGGAACAGATGAGTTTCTCAAGATCATAAAAAGCTTGACAGATGGTACAAATACATTTATAATATCGCATAAACAAGATCAGTTATTGGATAAATTTGATAAAACTTATAAATTTGAAAAAATAAGAAACTTTAGTAGGATAGTGCAATGAGAAATAAAAAAGTAAAAGAATCCACAGAATACGATAATTTTCTAGGCAAATCAGAAGAAATGCCTAAAGAAGCTGATTTATCTGATTTTCTTGGTATAGAAAATATAGATAACGATGACAAATGGAAAAAGTATTGGGTTGGTATGCCCGAATTTGAACAAGAGGATAAAAAAACATATAAGACAATATATCTTCATTTTAGAAATGAAGAAGACTTCAAAGAGTTTGTCAAAAAATATAAGAGTATTGATTCTGATCAAACTATATCAGATAAAACTAAAAGTATGTGGTATCCACATTTGGCTAAAGATGAGAACTCACTCAAGAGATGGTTTGAACAATGAAATCATATATGTTAGATGACTAATCCTAAACATCCCGTCTATATCGTATCCAAGGGACGATCAGATACAATGATCACCTCGCGTTCGCTCAATCGAATGCGTGTTCCACATTACATCGTCGTGGAACCACAAGACATGGCGCCATATACAGAAGCCCTTCAAACATTCAAGCTCGATATGGTCACACTTCTAGAAGCGCCGTTTTCAAATCACGGCGATGGTCCTGGTCGCGCGCGAAATTGGGCGTGGGATCATGCAATCTCTATCGGTGCAGAAAAGCATTGGGTATTAGATGATAACATTGCAGATTTCTATAGACTTCACAAGAATGAACGTATTCGCGTGGAATCTGGAGTAATCTTCAAAATGGCTGAAGATTTTATTGATCGATTTGAAAATGTTCCTATCTCTGGTTTTCAGTATCGATTCTTCATCGCGCCCAATCAGAAGTACCCTCCATATGTCAAAAACACTCGCATTTATTCCTGTCTGCTGATCGACAATAAATGTAAACACCGTTGGCGTGGGCGATACAATGAAGACACAGATATCTGCCTTCGTGTATTAAAAGATGGTGACTGCACAATTCAGTTCAATATATTTCTTCAAGGTAAAGCCGCAACACAAACTGTTAAGGGTGGTAACACATCAGAATTTTATCACGCTGAAGGTGATCTAGATAAAAATAAATGGCGAGATGGAACACTCAACGCGACGGGTACTATCAACAAATCAAAAATGCTGGTAGATATGCATCCTGATGTTGCGCGAATGGTTTGGAGATATGGACGCTGGCATCATTATGTTGACTATTCTCCGTTTAAGAAAAATGAACTCATTCTAAAAAAAGATGTAAATTTAAAGAATTTTCCAGTAATAAATAATTATGGGTTGGTTCTTCGCAGACTGCCAAAAACCAAACACACTTCATAATATTATACATATAATATCAATAAGATGTAGCTATGCGTAGAATGCATAGCTGATGTGTAAAAATAACGTTATTATTCCAATATTTTCTATGCTACAATACAGGCAGAATCAAGAGGAAAATTATGGAAAATCAAGTCCAGATCAATCATGGAGTGAAGAGTCAGCTAGCGAAATTGCTAGCCACTGAAAATATTATCATTCAGCACGACTCTCAAGCAAAAACGGCCTCGTTTGATACTAAAAACAGAATTCTATATCTTCCTGTTTGGAAAAAGATTACCGAAGACTTGATGGATATGCTTATTATCCATGAAGTTGGTCATGCCATCGATACTCCAGCTGAAGACTGGATTAAAGCTGCTGCTGATATCGGAAAAAAGCATTATCCGAATAATCCCATCATGGGTGCTGCTGCGGCTAAAGGATTTTTAAATGTCATTGAAGATGCGCGGATTGATAAGCGTCAAAAGCGCCGGTATCCAGGCTCAAAAATTAATTACTTGAATGGATACAAAACGCTAGCAGATATGGATTTCTTCGGTGTCAAAAATAAGGAAATCAATCTACTTCCTTTCATTGACCGAGTAAATATCTACTTCAAGGGTGGATTCAATAGCAATATTAAATTCACTTCAGAAGAATTGAAATATCTCAATCGAATCAAAAATATTGAGACTTTTGAAGAAGTCAAAATTATCACCGATGAAATTTTTGCTTTTAGCAAGGATCAACAAATTCAAGATAATCATCTAATGGAAGATGATTTTGAATTCGATCAAGACGAGCAGTATGAATCGGATGACGGCAATTCTGTATTCGATGGTGATGATCAAGACGAGCAGTATGAATCGGATGACAGCCATTCTGTATCCGATGGTGATGATCAGGATGATCAGGATGAATCGGATGACAGCCATTCTGTATCCGATGGTGATGATCAGGATGATCAGGATGAAAATGAAACTGATAATATTTCCTCCGATGGTGATCAGGAAAATATTCCAAAAGCACAAACGGATGAATATTTCCAAAATAAACAGCAGGAACTAAATGAACAGTCTGCTGTTGAATTCAAATATGCTGATATTCCTACACCTGTAATTGGAAATATTGTAGACGACTACAAAAAGGTCTTGAAAGAATATGAAGCTTTAGCGACTAGCTATAGTGAATTTGTGCTTCCTTCATTGAAGAATGAATTCATGAAATTCAAAATCAATGAAAACTCTACCATTTCTTTTATGGTGAAAGAATTTGAAATGAAAAAAGCAGCCGATGAATACAAGAGGACATTCGTCGGTAAAACAGGAATGCTTGATTTTGATAAAATCCATTCGTACAAATATCGTGATGACATTTTCCGTCGGCTGAATGTAGTAGCTGAAGGTAAAAATCACGGATTTGTTATGTTTATCGATTGGTCTCAATCCATGCAATCCGAAATATTAAACACTCTTAAACAACTGTATTCAATGATTTTGTTCTGCAAAAGAATTCAAATTCCTTTTGATGTGTATCTGTTTAAAACTGTTAGTGAAAACTATAATAATCAATTTAATGAAACGGATATCACATTTAGCAGAAAATTTGTCTTGAGAAATATTTTTAGTTCTAAAATGAAAATTAAAGAACTAAACGATATGATGTTGTATATGTATTGCACAGCCAATCTTTTTGGCACTGCATCATATAAAAATCCTTATAACAATGCAAGTACAGGATGGTCGATTCGGCATCATCATCCTGATAAGATGTCTTCCACGCCGTTAAATCAGACTATCATTGCAGCAAAGGATATTGTAACAAGCTTCAAAAATGAAAATGCTTGTGATATCGTCAACACCATCTTTTTAACAGATGGTGAATCAGATCCATTACATATGATCCATGTGCCCTATCAGCATAGTCATTCGAAAAAATTCAATCTGATTCTTCGTGATACCAAAACGAAAAATCAGTATATTACTGATTATAGTGCAATGTCTAAAACAAATGTTCTATTGCAAAATCTAAAAGACACAACAGGGTGTAATTTGATTGGATTTTATATCTTCAATGGTCATATTCGTAATATTAACCATTTCTACAATTATGATCTGAAATATAATCGGTTATTGAGGAAACAAGTTTTAACCGATTTGAGGACAAACAAATTCATCGCTCTTGAAAATAAAGGCTATGACGATTATTATCTAATCAAAATGTCTGATTTGGAAATGGAAAATGCTCTCAATGTAAATTCCGATATGACCAAATCTCAATTGAAAAAAGCTTTCCAAAAATACACCATCGGTAAATCTATTAATAGAGTACTACTGACACGATTTATCGATAAAGTAGCGCAATAATGTTTCAAAATACCGTCAAAAATAGCAATTGACAAACTTATCAATATTTGCTATAATACACCTGAAACTGAGAAAACAAAAGGAAATATCATGCCTCGTTTAGCTAACAAGGAACGATTTGTCGAAGCGGCTCGGTCGCTTTTTCCTAATATCAACATTATCACTCGGGAAGAAATTTTTACCGTAGTGAAGAAGAAGAAAGTTCCATTTCCAAATTGGCTAACACAAAATCGCGAATATCGCGCTGGTCGTGGCAAGTATCTTCTTGAAGCGTCAACATCTAAGAAATCCAAAGTTACCGCAACAGCCGCTGCTCCTGCTAATGAACATCTCGCGGTTGAGCCTTCGAATGACTATCATTCGGAACAAACGGCTGTTGCGGCTCTTTCTACTGTCTTTACAGAAACCTTGGTACCAGTCAAACAAGCTGGTTATGTCAAGTTCGGAAACTATTCCGATGTAAAGTCTATTATTGAGTCTCGCAAGTTTTATCCCACCTTTATCACGGGTCTATCTGGAAACGGCAAGACTATGATGGTGGAACAGATTTGCGCTGAAACTAAGCGTGAAATGATTCGCGCCAACGTCACCAAAGAAACCGATGAAGATGATCTGATCGGTGGATTCCGATTGGTGAACGGTGCTACGGTCTGGCAGAATGGTCCGGTGATTACCGCGATGGAACGTGGTGCAGTCTTGCTATTGGACGAGGTAGACCTTGGTGATATCAAACTAATGTGCTTACAACCCATTCTTGAGGGTAAGCCCATCTACATCAAGAAAATCAATAGGATTGTTAAGCCGAGTGATGGCTTCAACATTATCGCAACGGCCAATACGAAGGGTCGCGGTTCAGATGACGGGCGCTTTATCGGCACCAACGTCATGAATGAAGCGTTCCTTGAGCGGTTCTCCATCACATTCGAACAAGAATATCCTTCGGCTAATGTAGAGGAAAAGATTCTTCGGAATGTGATGGAGAAAAACGGCACCCAAGATAATGAGTTTTGTTCGCTTCTTACTCGCTGGGCTGAAGCTATCCGCACCTCCTTCTTTGAGGGCGCTATTTCCGATCTGATTAGCACTCGTCGTCTAGTTCATATC
>Ga0075458_10000625_pt1 | contig 11565 bp, 8 predicted proteins | sample DEB3_08_DNA_FD_77576 | JGI IMG/M metagenome (GOLD analysis project Ga0075458, IMG submission 77576) | Aqueous microbial communities from the Delaware River and Bay under freshwater to marine salinity gradient to study organic matter... | ecosystem: Environmental > Aquatic > Marine > Coastal ... | reverse complement strand
TGCCACGTTTTTTTGCAGCAGCTTGTCGCCGGCCCTCAAGCTTGCGGATTTGATCCATTAATTTCACATCCGGGTCCTTCCAGTTGGCGCCCGCTGCATTGGCCATCCAGGCCGTAGCTCGTGCAAACTCCTCCAGCTGCAATTCAGCGCGCCCGCCCTTGGCCGGCATGCCACGAACGCCGATCCAGCCATCAACTGTGAGCGGGACCTGCCCCTCCTTGATCAGTTTGGCCCAGGCTTTCTTATCACCAAAGCGGGGGGCATTGGCAACGCCATTGCCATGACAGGCCATGCACGTCTCTTGATACACCAGCTCCCCAGCTTTAAGCGCCGCTCCGGTCTGCGCCAACGCGGCCGCCGGTAGCAGACTACAAACCAGACTGATACAAGCCTTTGCATGTAATGGGTTCATGATGGTTCAATTCTCCTATGATTAAGGCTAAAAAATTCGGGCCGGCGTCCAACGAAGCCCTAGGGACATCCACCGACTATCGCTTTCGCCGCCAGACTGACGCCCCAAAGTGGCATCGATTTGCAACAGGTTTGGCAGCCAAAACCAGCGCAGGCCGATCTGCCACCAGGGCCGGTTCAGCTCGTCACCAAAAGCCTCTGCCATCCATGACAGCCGAGGGGTGATGAGCTCGGACTCCAGCCCCAACCCCCAGGTCAGCCGCTGGACCCCAGTACCCTTATCACGTAGCCAGCCCAGGTTGGCGTGTACCAAGGCGCGATCGTCGCGAAGTGACACCGTGATCGGCAGATAAGCATACGTATTGCCTTGACGAAGGGCATCCGCCGGTGTGGCGGTCAGGCGCATCTCGCCAACAGCCAGGCCCACGCCCCAGTCGTTGGTTGAAAGCGGTCTGAATAGGGTCTTGACTTGCAGGACCGAATCCGAGGTGCGCTCGCCCTGAGCGACCCAGGTCTGTCCGCCCCCCAATGTGACTTCAAGATTGCCAGTCGGGTTGCAGGCCGGCAAGGCCCAGAACTCATGGCTTTCTGCAAGCCAGCGACCCCAGCTTTCCAATTGACAACTGCCCGCCGTGGCCAGGCGCGCATCATCCGTGATAAACGGGCGCGCCGCCCAAGCTGAAGTGCCAAGCCACAACCCCATCACCAAAATCAAGAACTGTTTTATCAAATTGAAGCCTCGAGAGCGCCAGTAGGCCACGCCACGCTTGCAGTCACACCAACACCTTGGGGCCCCGGCCCCAACTCAAAATCCGCGTGCATCACCTGCGCAAACTTGGCGACAATCGCCAGACCCAAGCCGGCCCCATGTCCCACCCTTTGTGAATCAATTCCACGCGCGCCCCTTTGTCGCATAAGCTGATACTGCTCTTTGGTCATCCCCGGGCCGTTATCTGTCACCGACAGCTTGACCACGCCCTCCTGAAGAAACAGCCCAGCCGTCACCAGGCTGGCTCCCTCAGTGGCTCGTCCATAGCGCAGGGCGTTGTCGATCAGATTACCCAATATGCCTTCGATCAAGGACACATTACCGCGCACAGTCACCGGACATTCCAGCCCCTGGACCCCCAGGTCAACGCCAGTGGCATCGGCTTGCGGCAAGTAACGAAGCACCACTTCGCGCACCAGCTCATCGAGCCTTACAGCCCCAACGTGGATCGCACTGTCCTCCTCTTCGGCAAAAGCCAGCGCCAACAATTGCTCAATCATGCGGCTGGCGCGCGCCTCACTGGTCACAATGCGGCTCAATTGTTCCCGCCACACGTTGGGGTCTGAATGGTTCAATCCGTAACTTGCCAACGCCCTGATACCCGCCAGGGGTGTGCGCAACTCATGCGCCACATTGCCTGAGAGCTCACGCTGCGCCCTCATTCCCTTGTCCACCCTGGCCAACAAGGCGTTAACTGCGTCCGCAAGGCGGTCCAGGTCAGAAGATCGGGCCCCAACCGGCACCGGTGTCAGGTCCAGTGCGTCTCTCTGCTCAAGAGATTGTTCCAACTCGGCCAGGGGTCGCATTTCCTTTCCGATGGCGCGGCGCAACCAAAACGCCAGCCAGACCAACAACAACAATTGGGGCACCACTGAATAAACCAGAACGCTTTTCAACAAGGCCTCCCGGCTGCCTGTCGTCTGGGCTATCGTGATCAGTAACCCCTCTGTCTCTTCTTGGGCCAAGGTGACGCTCTGCATGCGCCGGCCCTGATAAACCACCTGTTCAAAACGGACTCGTTCCGGTTTTGTCGGCGCGAGCGACGGCAAGCCCGGGTGCCCGGCCAGAACGGAGCCATCCGCCAGGCGCACCACAAAAAAAATGTTCTCGCTCTGATCAAACAGCAACGACCCCATTTCCTTATTGGACAGCTCCAGCGACAGCTCGCCGCCTTCGCGCCTTACCCGCGAGGCCAGTGCAAAAGCATCATCAAGCAGCGCCCGGTCAAAGGCTTTTTGCGCATAGAAGTAGGCCACCCCAACCGTCACGCCAGTGCCCAGCAACCAAGTCAGCGCCAACGGCCACAGCACATGCTGCACCACCCGCGCGCGCAGCGAAGGCTTGGATCGTATGCGAGCCGGGCGCGTTGCTGAGTTCACGCCTCCTCCTGCGCCACGGCCTCGACCACATAGCCCAGCCCGCGAAGAGTGCGAATGCCCACCCCGCTGCCCCCCAGCTTGCGACGCAGGCGGGAAATGAAGGCTTCTAGCGCGTTATCGGCCAAGGCTTCCTCGAAATCAGAGAGTTTGTCTGACAGCGCGCGTTTACTGACAACGCGCCCCGGAGGAGACACCAACTCCCACAGCACCTCAAACTCACGGGCGGGCAGGTCGAGCATCGCACCATCTATGGCAAAACGGCGCAGACGGCGATCCAGCGTCAGTCGCCCGATTTCCATCACATCCTCGGTGTCCATTTTGCGGCGGTTCAGCGCCCGCAAGCGAGCCTCCACCTCGGCCAGCTCAAAGGGCTTGCCTAGATAGTCATCGGCCCCGGCATCCAGGCCCGCAATTCTCTCTTGCGTTCGATTACGTGCTGTCAGCACCAAGACGGGCGTTCGATCACCACGGGCGCGGGCCGATCGCAACAAATCCAGCCCATTGCCCATTGGCGAGGAAGGGACTTGTGCTTGCGGCAAGTTAAGGTCCAGGAGAACCGCATCAAACGGCTGAACCCGCCAGTAATGATCTGCCTCCTGCAAGGACATCGCCGCGTCCACCCGATGGCCGGCCTCACGCAGGCTGCGAGCCATGACATCGGACAGCACCAAATCGTCTTCAACCAACAAGATTCGCATTGGGCAAAGTGCTAAAAAAGTGCGCGATGTAAGTAAAAACACCCATAAATTTGGTCAGTCTGTCGTCAGCTACTGCCAATGACAATGCCGCCATGAGCATACGACAGATCCTATGTGTTGCCGGCCTTGTGCTAACGGTTTTACCAACCTGGTCCCAAACATCCAGCCCAGCAAACCCGCTAAGTTTGTCCCAAGCCCTGCAAGCCGCGCGTGACAACCTGGAGGTGGCCATGGCCCGCCAAGCCGTTGCCAGCGCCCGGGCTGACATTGTCAGCGCCGACCGCGCGCCTTTTCCCGCCCTTTCTGCTGGCATCAGCGGCTGGGATTTGCAAAACGGGAACGGGGATGGCAATGTGCTGACCGAAAAGCGCCTGGACAAGGCCATCGGACTGGACTGGACCTGGGAGCGCGGCAACAAGCGCGCCCTTCGTACCCAGGGCGCAAAACGCACCGCTGAGGCAGCCCAGGCCGATCTGGACGAGGCCCGAACGCAACAGCAACTTGCGGCATTGAGCAGCTTCTTTGACCTGTTGGGAGCCCAGGAAAGAAGCGCCGAGGTCGCTCAGATTGAACACAGCGCCACCAGCCTTGCCCGTAGCGCGACCACGCGCCTGAACGCCGGTGATCTATCCGCCCAGGATGTTGCACGGATCGAGATTGAAGCCCGTCGCGCTGCATCGGATCTACAACAAGCCGAACTGGAGCGCCAGCGCCAGGCCTTGTCCTTATGGCAAGTGACGGGGATCGGTTTAGCCCCTGAGCAGCTGATAGCCAGCAACGATTGGCCATTGCTTGATACGCCGCCGCTCTCGACCCCAGTTCACGAGAGCCTGGTCGATACAAGGCCCGACGTCTTGGCCGCTCGTGCTCGACTGCAGGCGGCGCAGTCAGCGCTCGAGTTTGCGAATGCGCAAAAGAGCGCCGATGTAACCTGGGGCGCGAGTTACGACCATCTGCCTGGCACGTCGACGGCGTTGTTGGCCCTTCGAATGTCTATGCCATTGCAAACCAGTTACAGGTTTGAAGGTGAAATTGCGCGGGCTGCAGCCCAGCTGACCCAGGCTGAACAATTGCTGGAAAAAACCCGGCGGCTGGCCAAGCTGGAGCTTCAGCGGCTTCAGCGCGAAGTGCAGACCGCCGCAATGCGGGCCAAAAGCTATCAGCAAGATATCTTGCCACGTGCCCGGTTGGTCTCTGCCGGTGCTGAGCTGGCCTACAGCAAGGGGGCTATTGGTCTGACGGACCTGCTGGATGCAAGACGAACCCTGCGCGCCACCTTGCTGGATGCTCTTGCGGCTCGAACCGATTACGCCAAGGCCATCGGCGCCTGGCAATTGCGAACCCAAACCGCCGGCCCACAACAAGCCTCCGCCAAACAACCTTGACACAAGGTGCGATCCCTCAACCCGCTTAGCTGCTATGCCTCTACGTATCCCATCCCCCTCCAGTGTATTAATCGCCAGCCTTGTGCTGATTGCAGGATGCAATGAAGCCCCGACTCAACAGGCTTCCCCTGCGGCACCGATTGTGCAAGGCGAGAAATTGCGTTTTGTTGCCGATCACCCCCATCTCAAGCTCTTGCCGGTCCAGGGCGTCAAAGCAGCCACGGCAATCTCCGTAGAACTGCCCGCCAAACTGGTATGGAATGAGGACCGGACACAACGACTGTATCCGCCCTTTGCTGGTCGCGTCATGTCCATCCGGGCCGATGTTGGGCAAAAAGTGTCGCCTGGCACAACCCTCGCGCTTCTGGCCTCGCCAGACTTTGGCCAGGCCCAAAGCGACACCGCCAAGGCTGAGGCGGACGTGGCCCTGGCTCAAAAAACCTTGCGACGCCAAAGCGAGTTGCTGGAAGCGGGCATTGTGGCGCGTAAAGATTTCGAACTTGCGCAGGCTGAGTCACAACGCGCTCAGGCCGAGCTTGAGAGGGCCAGAGCACGCACCCGCCTGTATGGCAGCAACAGCAGCAGCATCAATCAACAGCTTGCATTGAGCAGCAGTATCAATGGCGTGGTTGTTGAACGTAATCTCAATCCCGGCCAGGAATTACGGCCTGACCAGTCAGGTCCCGGGATACCGGCCGCCTTTGTCGTCAGCGACCCTGGCTCCCTATGGGTTCAGATCGACGCGCGCGAATCTGAGTTAGGCGTATTGCAGCCGGGAACACCCTTCGAGCTGCAAGTGGCAGCCTTGCAAGGCCAGCGGTTTTTCGGCAAGGTCATTGCGGCCTCAGATTTTATTGACCCCCTGACACGAACGGTCAAGTACAGGGGTTTGATCGACAACCGCGAGCGTTTGCTCAAAGCAGAAATGCTGGCCACCGCAAAAGTCGAGCGGCCCTTCAAAGAGGGGGCGTTGTCCATACCCGCCTCAGCTTTGTTCTTCGAGGATGCCAGCCATCAGGTGTTTGTCCGGGTCGGGCCCGGTGAGTTTGAGCGGCGAAAAGTTTCCCTGATCCATGAGGGCAGCCAGGAGGTTATCGTCGGTTCGGGGCTTCAGCCCGGTGATCAGGTTGTAACAAACAACGTGCTTTTGCTGGCTCGTCAATTTCGCCCTTTTGATGTCAAGACCCCAAATCCTGCAGAGACCGGCGTGGGGACGGCTAAATGAAGCGACTGATCCAGTACTCCCTGCACCAGCCCTTGTTCATCGTGCTGGGCACTTTGTTGTTTGTCATGAGCGGGGTTATTGCTTTCAAGAACCTGTCGGTGGAGGCATTTCCTGATGTCACTGACACCCAGGTTACTGTGATCGCGCTCTACCCGGGCCGGGCGGCGGAAGAGGTGGAGAAACAGGTCACCCTGCCCATTGAAACGGCCTTGTCTGGGCTGCCCAATTCAATTCGCCTTTTTTCGCACACGCAATTCGGCCTTTCCTTCAATGTCATTACCTATGATGATGCTGCCAACGTCAACCTGGTTCGCCAGCAGGTAAATGAGCGACTCCGGTCCGTTGACCTTCCTGAGGGCGTCATTGCCAACATCGCACCCAGCGCCACCCCGGTTGGCGAAGTGCTTAGGTACCGGCTACGCGGTGACGGACTGTCAACCACTGATTTGCGCAGTATCGAGGACTGGGTGGTAGAGCGTGCCTTGCGCAAGGTGCCGGGTGTTGCTGATGTCGTTGCAATGGGTGGGTTTATCAAGCAATATGAGGTTCAGCCCGATCTCGATCGACTGCGCGCCCTCAAGTTGACCTTCCAGCAACTGCTGGATGCCCTGGGCCGGGGAAACTCCAACGCGGGGGGGAGCTATGTGGCCCAGGGTGCACAACAGTACGCCATTCGAGGCATTGGTCTGCTTCGATCAGCCGACGACATCGGCAGCATTGTTGTCGCAGCTTATGGCGGCACACCCGTTCTGGTCAGGGACATTGCCCGGGTCACCATCGGTTCGGTACCTCGCTTGGGCACGGTGGGCCAGGACCTGGACGATGACATCGTCCAGGGAATTGTGGTCATGCGCCGCGGCGAAAACCCCAGCAAGGTACTCAAAGGGGTCAAAGAAAAAATTGACGAACTCAACACGGGCGGACTTCCCAAAGGCGTTCAGATCGTTCCGTTCTATGACCGCACCTGGTTGATGAGCAAGACCCTGTCCACTGTTTTTCGAAATCTGGTGGAGGGAGCGCTCTTGGTTTCGTTGGTGCTTTACCTGTTCTTGTCAAATTTGCGTGCCAGCCTGGCTGTCGTGGTCGTCATTCCTCTATCCCTGATGGCCACTTTTCTTGGCCTGACTTTTATGGGCATACCCGCCAACCTGCTGAGCCTAGGGGCGATGGACTTTGGAATCATCGTGGACGGGGCGGTGATCGTGATTGAAAACATCATGCACAGGCTCCAAAAGGAGCGTGAAGACATGTCCGAGAGCGAGCGACGGCAAAGCATTATTGATGCCGCCAGTGAAGTTGGCCGTCCCACCTTGTTTTCCATGCTGATCATCATTGCGGCCCACATTCCCATTTTCGCGCTGCAGCGTCACGAAGGCCGAATTTTTCAACCGATGGCCCTGTCCGTCACCTCGGCTCTGATTGGCTCTCTTATCTTCTCCCTCACCCTGGTTCCGCTTCTGGCCTATTGGATGCTTAGGCGCAAATTGCCCCACGGTGACAATCGCATCGTGACGGCGGCGAAAAATCTGTATGCGCCGGTTCTTGATTGGGCGTTTTCGCATCGTCGCAAAGTGGTCGGCGTTGCACTGGCTTGTTTTGTAGGTGCCATGGGTATTGCCTCCCGGCTGGGTTCCGAGTTTCTGCCGGAGCTCAATGAGGGATCAATTTGGGTGAATCTGCGTCTGCCCTCCAGCGTGGCCAACGATGAGGCCGCACGGATGCTGCGCAGTGCGCGTCAGGCCCTTCTCGCTATTCCGGAAGTACGCACCACGATTTCGAAAGCTGGCCAGCCGGAAGATGGGACCGACCCAAAAACCATCAGCATGGCAGAGGTATACGTGGATGTACGGCCGCAAGAGCAATGGCGTCAAGGGATGACCAAGGAAAAGCTGACGGATGAAATGGATCGCGCAGTCAGCGCAATTCCGGGTCTGTTGCCGTCTTTTTCCATGCCTATTCGCGACAATGTTCTTGAGTCCATCTCTCAGATTGACGGTCAAATCGTGATCAAGGTGGCAGGTGATGACCTGATTGAACTGCGACGAATTGCTGATGAAATTGAACGAGAGGTAAGACAGGTGGCCGGCGTCTACCGGGCCGAAATTGATCGAGCCGGAAATTTGCCGCAATTGGTAATTGACATTGATCGACAGCGTGCGGCACGCCTTGGGCTCAATGTCGGCGATGTCCAGGATGTGATTGAGGCAGCCCTGGCGGGAAAAGCCGCCACCATGCTGTGGGAGGGCGAACGCAAATTTGCCGTGACCGTTCGACTCCCCGAGAAAGAGCGTTCAATTGATAAGCTTGCCAGCACAACCATTCCCAGGCCAGATGGGGGGTACACCACCCTGGGCGCAGTGGCCGACATCCGCCAAAGCAGCGGCGCGATGAATATTGCACGGGAGGCAGGTCGACGCACCATGGCCGTCGGCATCTTTATCCGCGACCGGGATATGGGCTCAGTAGTGGCTGACATGAAAGCTCGTGTGAACCAAAATGTACGTATTCCTGGCAACTACCAGATCAGTTGGTCTGGCGAGTTTGAAAACCAGGAGCGCGCCATGCAACGCCTGGCTGTGGTGGTGCCCATTTCCCTGCTGTTGATTTTTGTGCTGCTATTTGACGCGTTTGGGTCCTTCAAGAAGGCCGTGCTGATCCTGATCAACGTGCCGCTTGCGCTAATCGGTGGCTTTGTTGCCCTGTGGTTGTTCTCGATTCCCTTATCAGTATCGGCGGCCATCGGCTTCATAGCGCTTTCCGGGCAAGCGGTACTCAATGGCGTGGTCATGCTGTCGGTTTTTCAGCAGTTGCGCAATGCCGGCCACAACGTGCTGGAGGCCGTCAAGCTCGGCTCGATGCAGCGACTTCGAACCGTATTGATGACCGCCATGCTGGCTGCTCTGGGCCTATTGCCCATGGCCCTGTCGCACGACATCGGAGCGGAAACTCAGCGGCCGCTGGCCATCGTGGTGATTGGGGGGCTTGTTACCGCCACCTTGCTGACGCTGGTGGTGTTGCCTGTTCTGTACGTGATGTGGTTTTCCAATCAGAACCATCCCGAGGAAACGGCGCCAACCCACTGAGCCCCGGCATGACCGACCGATCGGGGGAAATGTCCGCGGCAAGCCGGCGTCAGGATGGTTTGATGCCTCGCAGCCGGCGAGTTAGGGACGCCAGCGCCGCAGCAACAGGGCGTTGCTCATCACGCTGACCGAGCTCAGCGCCATCGCTGCGCCAGCCAATACAGGGCTGAGCAGGCCCAGCGCAGCCAGCGGAATGCCCGCCACGTTATAGACAAAGGCCCAAAACAGGTTTTGCCGAATCTTGGCCACCGTGCGTCTTGATATCGACAGGGCTGCCGCCACCAGCTTCAGGTCGCCACGCATCAGCGTGATGCCGGCAGCATGCATGGCCACATCGGTTCCGCTGCCCATGGCGATACCCACATCAGCAGCAGCCAGCGCGGGGGCGTCATTGATGCCATCGCCCACCATGGCAACCACATGGCCGTCGTCTTTAAGCGACTTGATGCGGTCAGCCTTATCGCCAGGCAACACATTGGCAATGACCTCGTTGTCCTGGGTGCTCAGACCAAGCCGTCGTGCCATCGTCTGTGCCGCCGAAATATTGTCACCTGAGAGCATGACCAGCCTCAGCCCCTGCTCACGCAATGCTGCCAAGACCTGCTTTGCTTCCGGCTTGGGCTCATCGCCAAAAGCCATCAAGGCACAAGGTTGCCACCCCTGCTCTGTCAGGCGGGCCAAGTAAGACAGGGTGGCCCCCTGGGTCTGCCAATGCGCCGCGCGGGTCTGCAAGTCAGCCTGCCGAAGACCCATTTCTTCCATCCAGCGCACGCTTGCAATGCGATACGACTGGCCTAGCACCAACCCCTGCGTACCACGCCCAGGCTCGGCCCGCATGTCCGTCGGCACAACAAGGGGAATCTGATGTTCATTGGCATACGCCATCATGGCGCGGGACAGCGGATGATCGCTGCCGCTCTGCAGACTGGCCGCCACAGTGAGCAAGGCGGTGGCCTCTTCAGCGGGGGCAACCTCAAACGAGAGTAGCCGTGGCTTGCCCTGAGTCAGGGTGCCTGTTTTATCAAAGGCCACCAGATCAACCCGATGGGCCAACTCCAACGCCAACGCATCCTTGATCAGAATGCCATGCCGGGCTGCCACCCCGGTGCCGGCCATGATGGCCGTTGGGGTGGCCAATCCCAACGCACAGGGGCAGGCAATCACCAGCACGGCCACCGCTCGAATCACCGCAGTTTCGGTATCTTCACCCACCCACAACCAGCCGGTCAGGGTGACCAGGGCGATCAGCAAAACCACCGGCACAAAGACCGCCGCCACCTGATCCACCAGTCGCTGAATGGGCGCCTTGGCAGCCTGGGCGTCCTCGACCAGACGGATGATGTGGGCAAGCACGGTTTCGCTGCCAACGGCCGTGACTTGCATCACCACCCGACCCTCGCCGTTGATAGAACCCCCGCTGAGGGCGTCTCCCGTCTTCTTGCTCACCGGCATGGGCTCACCGGTCAGCATGGATTCATCTACCTGCGTCAGCCCCTCATGCAGGGTCCCGTCCACGGGGAAACGCTCGCCGGGCCGCACCACCAGCCGATCGCCCACCAACACCTCGGCCAGGGGAACATCCACTTCACCCTCAGAACCCATCAAGTGCGCCTGCTCTGGTCGCAAGGCATGTAAAGCCCGGATGGCCTCCGTGGTTTGCCGCTTGGCGCGGCCCTCCAGCCACTTGCCCAGCAACACCAGGGTCACCACAACCGCCGAAGCTTCAAAGTACAGATGGGGTGCTTGGTCCTGTCCGGCAAACAGCCACAACCAGACTGACAAGGCCCAGCCGGAAGTGGTACCTAGCGCCACCAACAAGTCCATATTGCCGGTAAGCGCCTTGAGGGCGTGCCAGCCGGCCCGGTAGAACCGCGCCCCCAGTATGAACTGTACGGGCGTTGCCAAAGTGAACTGCAGCCAGGGCGGCAACATCCAATGCCGGCCGGTCAAATCTGCCAGCATGGGCGCCAGCAGCGGCAATGACAGCAACAGGCCTATTGCCACGGGCGCAAAACCGCTCCAGGGCGAGTTGTTCTGGCTGCTTTGAAGGGCATCGGCGGCACGCGGCTCATAGCCGGCCTCTCGCACTGCCCGGCGGACCAAGGCCTCCATTTGCTGGCCGGGAAGAAACTGTACGCGGGCCGATTCGGTGGCCAGATTGACCCTTGCATCCGAAACGCCCGGCACTTTTTTCAGAGCGCGCTCCACCCGAACCACACAAGAGGCGCAGGTCATGCCCCCAATGCCAATATCCAATTCTTCAGTAGTTCTGTCGGGTACCATGGCATGATTGTGCTACCAAGCGCACAATCCGACATCTGGCATGTTTGGAAACTTAGGAGTCGGCGCATGAAGCAAACCTTTGAAGTAAGTGGCATGACCTGCGGTCACTGCGAAAAAGCCGTCATTCGAGCCATCAAAGGCCTTGATCCGCAAGCCGAGGTGGCGATCGACCGTAGCCAAAACAAAGTGGAGGTTGATTCCGAGCAACCACGCGACGCCTTGTCCAAGGTCATTGCCGAAGAGGGTTACGCTGTTGCGGCTTGAGTAAGCTTTCTGCTGATAGGAGAATAGGGATGATTAAAAATGTAGGCGGCGCGGACCGCGTCATCAGA
>Ga0075458_10000624_pt1 | contig 11583 bp, 13 predicted proteins | sample DEB3_08_DNA_FD_77576 | JGI IMG/M metagenome (GOLD analysis project Ga0075458, IMG submission 77576) | Aqueous microbial communities from the Delaware River and Bay under freshwater to marine salinity gradient to study organic matter... | ecosystem: Environmental > Aquatic > Marine > Coastal ... | reverse complement strand
CTACTTGGATTGACGGCCATGAGCAGGAGATCCGTCAGGACTGCGCTGCGCGCAGCGCTGCTGCGCGGCGAGGAGCCTGAGTGGTTGAGGAAACACCCAAGGCGTGATTACGTGAGGGCGGTCACGCTCTCCGTTCCGCCTTGGGTGAAAGCCTCGGACTTCGCCGCGCTGGAAATGGAACGCGACTTCAAAACCGCCGCAACCGGAATCACGCATGTGCTCGATCACATCATTCCGGTTTGTGGCGGGTTGGTTTGCGGGTTGACGGTGCCGTGGAACATGCAGGTGATCGACGCCAAGCTCAATGCACGCAAGAGCAACAAGCTGCACTACGCGTTTCAAGTCGAGATGTTCAACGATCCAGAACAGCTGAGGTTGCTATGACAATCACCCGCACAAAAGGCAAGCCGCGCTTCAAGCGTTTACCTCACCGCTGCGGAAAATGCTGGAAGAGAGTCACGCTCGCCAAGCCGCTGGCGGAATACATCCGTCCGCCAAAGTGCAAAGGCTGCGGCTCGACGAAACTCTTCCTCTGCAAAGACAGACTACCGCAGCGATGGGGAAGAAAGAAAAAATGCAACTGCGGCGGATGGTGGTTTCCGCATCGCAAAGGATGCAAAGGGTGCTACGAAAGTCCAACCATCGAGCAGGACATTTTACAACGACAAGGAGAGCAATGATGAAAAAGAAGGAAGCGAAATCATGATCGACGACCGGAAACAGGAGCTGCTGTTTTTCCTTGCGCTGGGATTCATGATCGCAGACAAGGTTGGCGGCGGTGGAACATCAGCCGAATTCTGTTTCGGCACGGCAAAGAATTTTCTGGAAACTGCAGAAAAGAATGGCGTTCAATTTAATTTCACAAGGAGAACAGCATGACCGAAAAAGCACTCAAGGAAATGTCTGGCAGGGAGCTGGTGGCGTATTACAATCAGTTGACCGGAGAGAATGTGAAGCGCTTCTCCAGCCCAGAGGCTGGCCGCAAGCGCATTGCCGCGGCGCTTGCAGCGCGTGCCGTGGAATCCCCTCCGGCAACGCCGCGCATCGTTCGTCTCTCCAGTCGCGCGACAGGCTCCGCAGCAATGCGCGGTGAAGAAGCTGAAGGCAAAAAGTCTGACTTCGGCTTCACGCACGCCATGCCGGTGCAGGGTGGCAAATCCGTGCTTCAGAAACAGTCCAAGCGCAGGCAGGTGTTCGAGAAGCTGGTCGAGCTCAGCGGCGAACCGCTGCAGCATGTGGCCGTTGCCGATCTCGACAAGGCCATGGGCTTCTCGACTCGCGCGCACCTGACCAAGCTGCGCCATGAGAAGCACATCACCACCTGCAAGCTCAAGGGGCAGCAATCGTGACATGACCACAACGCTCCGCCTTCGGGCGGAGCAATCAGGAGATCGCGATGGGATACGAAACCAGCAAAACTGTCACCAAAAAGATGTCCAACGAGCGTCGCAAGCTGGTGCTCGAAATGACATCCATGCAAGCCAGACTCATTCATGCAAATCTGCCAATCACCGCACGCGCAATGCACAACGCCGTGCGTGCGGTCGGCTGGGAGCTGGCCGGTGACACGGAAAAAGCCGCGAGGCATGCCGCATGAGCACGGAAGAGGAAGATTGTCCGTTCACTTACAAGGAGGGCGAAGAACCGCCACGACCAAAACACACAGTCATCGGCACTTGCAAAGATTGCGGCGAAGACGCATTCACTCAGATCGAAGACGACAAGCTCTGCTGGGCATGCGCATACAACCGCGCCAACTGGTAAAACGAACTGGAGAATAAGCATGACAGAAAATCAAATCGCAGAAGCAAAAACGTTTCAACAGCGCATGTTCGAGTCGATCCGCGAGCGCATGGGCGAGCTGATGACGGAAGAAGAGCTCAAGAAGATCGTCGAAACGTCGGTGCAAAAGGCGTTCTTCGAGCCTTACAAGCGCAATGGCGAATACGGTCGCATCATTGAAGAGGAGCCTGTGTTCATCAAATTGATGCGCGAGCATTTCTTCTCGCAACTCAAGAGCTGCCTGGACGAATACATCGCCGCCAATCCACAAATCATCAGCGATCAAATCAACAACGCCATCGGTCGTGGATTCACGCAAACTGTGGCAGATTACTTCAACCGCAACCTCGCCAGCGCTATCAACGAATTCGGCAGGCAAGTCGATTCAATGTTTTCGCGCAAAAATTAATCACCTTCAAACGAACTGGAGAAAAAATGAACACCGAAGTCACACGCATCGAAATGATCTGGAACGAAACGCAGCAATTCGCGCAGGTGATGCTCGCGCCGGAGCTGCACAACAAAAGCTGGGCCGAGATCCCCGACCACATCAAGGCGCACTTCATCATGCTCGTCAGCGCCGACATTCCGCGCGCCGCTTTCGGCGTTGCCGGCAAGCACCAGCTCACGTTCGAGGAGTTCACCAACGCCAACGTCTCGCGCTGCTTGCGCTGGCACAACAAAGGCCTGAACAGCTGGTCGGCTTCGGACTGGATGGTGGCACTCACCGGAGAGCTCGGCGAGCTTGCCTCGCTCCTCAAGATGCGCAACCGCGAACGCGACGGCATGCCTGGAAATAAATTCTCGCCGTCCGACAAGCAGGTTGCGGATGAAGTGGCAGATGTGTTCACGTATCTGGATCTGCTTGCGGTTGCGCTGAGCATCGATCTGCCGAAAGCAATCGTCTCCAAATTCAATGAAGTCTCGGAGCGCGTCGGGTTCCCCGAACGCCTCTGACGTTGCGCCGCAGCGCCGCGCAACTTTCGCCGGTCGAAGCGGGGTGGGGAAGGAAAGTCCGCTCCCCACCCTCGCTCCCCACCCTACGACCGGTGCTCTCGACAAATCCCCATCGTAATTGTTCGTTGACCATCCTTGCCGCATGGTTGTATGCCGCGGGGTGGGGAAGGCTTCGCTCGCTCCCCACCCTCCTCCCCACCCCGCAAGTCGTTGTTCTGTAACCAGAAAAAGCCTAGGGTGTGGAAGGTGTGCTACTTTCCCGACTCTCGCGGTATAATCAAAAAATCGAGGAATCTCGATTATAGCGCTGAATAGGGGAATTCTCCCCACCTTCCCCACCCTACCTCAATTCAGCCGCGGCAACCGGCGCGCGCAAGGCTGCATCACGCGGCAGATTCTTTTGCGTCGCAGCGTGGCCATATCAGCCATCGCGTTCGCGGCATAATGCCTGTGCCTTCCCATCACTCTGCCAAACCAACTATGCCACACCTGACAACGTTCTGCCCGACTCTCGACGCCATGGAGATCTCTATGCCGTGCAGGGTTGCCGCGACCTCTGGGCGCAGGGCATACTTCGGCGGAATTTCAGTCGCCTGTCCCGAAAGGATTTGATGCCCAACGCTTCTGTGAGACTGTGTGTGACTCCAGGCTGTCGTGGTGTCGTCTCTGGACACAACAAATGCGATGCGTGCAGGCGCAAGACAAACACCGTCTACGAACGGTTGCGCGGCACCGCGACACAGCGAGGCTATGACGCTCGTTGGCGCAAGGCTCGCGCTTCATACCTCAGACTTCATCCGCTTTGCGTGCATTGCCTTGCGAACAAAAAAGCGAAGCCATCCACAGACGTTGATCACATCATCCCGCACCGCGGCGACGAGAAACTTTTCTGGGATGAAACAAATTGGCAAGCCTTGTGTCATGAGTGCCACGGGGTGAAGACGGCGAAGGAGGGGAGGGGCGAGGAAAAAAGCTCCGGCCTCACGCCGGAAAACCGTCCGCTTAACCATTTTTTCACACAAGCGACTCGGCCAGAAGAAAATCAACCAATTCAACAAGGAGCTGATGCGTGATCTCTGCAACACGTCCGCAACCGACTGTCGTCCGATTTGCCCGCGGCAATTTGCGGGGGAAGCCTGCGCCGATCGACGAGCCGCAACCGACCGCAGACTTGAAGATGCCTGAGGGCATGTCGAAGGCTGCGCAGGAGTGTTGGAAATTTCTGGCGGAACCGTTGCGCGAGGCTCGCATGGCGGCGGAGCCGGACAGCTTGGCGCTCTCGATGTTCTGCGAGGCTTACGCCACCTACAAGAAAGCCACCAAGAAGATCAGCAAGCCCAACGGCTTGGTCATCCACCGCGACGGACTGCCGCAGGTTTCGCCGCACTTCAAAGTCGCCAACGAAGCGATGATGATGATGTATCGATTCATGGTCGAGTTTGGCATGACCCCGAGCGCGCGCACCAGACTGAAAAAGGTCGACGCGCACATTCCCCAGAAAAAGAAAAGCAGGCTGCAGGCGGTGTTGAATGCCGAGGGCTAAGCGCACGGCGGACGCCGCAGATCAAGCCGCACCAAAGCGTCCGCGCAAGCGCAAAGCCGCAGCCGAAGTTTCTGCTCCGCCTCCGCCTCAGCATCCGCACGTTGCCGCGGCGCTTGAGTATGCGCGAGGCGTCGTCTCGAAGGAGATCCCCGCAGGCAAGTATGTGATCCTCGCAGCGAAGCGCCACCTGCGAGATCTTGAGCTGGCCGCTGCCGGCAACTCTCCATACCACTTCGACAACGCCGCGGCAGAAGTTGTTTGCAATTTCATCGAGCTCATGCCCCACGTCAAAGGCAAGTGGGCGAAGCAAAACGAAACCATAAAGCTCGGCCCGTGGCAGTGCTTTCTGCTCTGCGTCGCATTCGGCTGGAAGCGTGCCGCGGACGGCTTGCGCAGGTTCAGGGAGATCTACTGGGAGATCCCTCGGAAGAACGGCAAAAGCGTTTTGGGCGCTGGCATCGGCAACTATATGTTCATCGGCGACGGCGAATATGGAGCTGAGGTTTATTCCGGCGCGACCAGCGAGAAGCAGGCTTGGGAGGTGTTTGGGCCTGCCAAGCAGATGCTGGAGAAGTCGCCGGACATATGCGAGGATGCTTCGGTCGAGGTGAACGCCAAGAGTCTGTTCCGCACCTCGGACAACTCCAAGTTCCTGCCTGTGATCGGGAAGCCAGGAGACGGCTCCTCGCCTCACTGCGCGATCATCGACGAATACCACGAACACCTGACCTCAGACCAATACGACACCATGGCCACCGGCATGGGCGCGCGTGAGCAACCGATGATCGTGATCATCACGACCGCCGGAACCTCGATGGCCGGACCATGCCGCGACAAGCATCTGCAGGCGCGCAAAGTTCTCGAAGGCGTGGCAGAGAACGACGAGCTGTTCGCAGTCATCTACGGCATCGACGAGGCTGAGTCGGAAGGGGAGAAGGGCGACGATTGGGCGGATCCGAATTCGTTGCGCAAGGCAAACCCGAACTATGGCGTTTCTGTCGGCGCTGATTATCTCCTCTCCCAGCAGCGGCAAGCCGTGCTCAACGCTGAGAATCAAAACCGCTTCCGCACCAAGCACCTGAATCAATGGTGCTCGTCGAAGTCGTCGTGGATGAACATGGCGCTCTACGACGCTTGCGAAAATCGAGCGCTGGACGAGAAGCAGTTTGTGGGGGATTCGTGTTTACTTGTTTTGGACCTCGCCTCCAAGAACGACATCTGTGAGAAGCTCAAGCTGTTTTCGCGCATGGCTGGCGGGCTCCGTCACTACTACGTCTTCGCCAAGCATTACTTGCCGGAGAAGTCGATCGAGTCTGACCGCACGAACAAAGGTCTCTACGAGAAGTGGGTGAATGAAGGCCACCTCACCGCGACCGATGGCTCGGAGATCGACTTCGACTTTATCGGCGAGGAGGTGCGCCGCGACGCTGAGCGCAATAAGGTCGACGAGATCCTTTATGACAAGTGGCGCGCCGTTCAACTCGCGCAGCAGCTCACGAAGGACGGTGCGACCTGCATCGAATACCCGCAAACCGTCGCCACCATGTCACTCCCGATGAAGGAGCTGATGGCAGCGGTGCGCGCAGGGCGCTTTCACCACAATGGCGACCCTGTGTTGAAGTGGATGTTCAGCAATGTCGTCGCGAAGACTGACGCCAAGGACAACATCTACCCGCGCAAGGAAAAGGACGAGCTCAAGATCGACGGCGCTGTTGCCTGCATCATGGGTGTCGGTCGAGCGATGACGATGGCGGACAACAATGCTGGATTCGACAATTGGATAAAGTCACAACCCGTGACTGCATAATTTTTGAGGAACAGCGATGGGTGCATTCGACAAATTCAAAGAACTGTTCTCCAGCCGCGGCAAGATCTCTTCCGCAGCCACCGAAGTGAAATCCGCCAACGAGCAGGAAGTTGCAAAGTTCCTCGCTTCTGGCTCTGGCTCAGCCGCTGGCAAGTCGGTGACAGAATCCTCTTCGCTCTCGATTGCAGCGGCATGGTCTTGCATGCGCGTGCTCTCGGAGACGATCGGCTCGGTGCCTTGGCATCTTTACGAGCGCAAAAGCGATGGCTCTGTGGCCAAAGTCACAGAGCACAATCTCGCCTCGCTGCTCGTCAGCCCGAATGCGGACATGACCGCAGCAGAATACCGCGAAGCGAAAGTCCTGAATTTGTGCCAGCGCGGAAACACATACTCCAAGATCGAGCGCCGCGGCACTGGAGCGCGCGCGCAGATCGTTGCGCTGAATCCGATTCCATCGTCGATGGTGGAACCGATGCGCAAGAACGGCACCAACACGCGTCTGCCGATTGAGGAGGGAGAGCCGTTCTACCGCATCAGCGACCGCGGCCGGAAGGAGGACTTCGAGCGCGACAAGGTCTGGCACGTGAAGGGCTTCGGCGGCGATGGATTCGTTGGCCTTTCGCCGCTTGCCGCAGCGAGGGAAGCGATGGGCGTTGCGCTCGCGACAGAGGAATTCGGCGCACGTTTTTTCTCGCAAGGCGGAACGCCTTCCGGCATTGTGACGGTTCCTGGCTGGCTCGATCCGAAGCAACGCGAGCAGGCGCGCAGCATGCTCGGACAGATGCTCACAGGCCTCGGCAACGCGCATCGGTTCGCGTTGTTCGAGGGCGGCATGAAACCGGAGCCTTGGAGCGCAATGCCGCTGGAGGATATGCAGTTCCTCGCGCTGCGACAGTTCTCTGTGGCCGAGATTTGCCGCTTCTATCGCGTTCCGCCGCACATGGTTGCAGATCTTTCGCGCGCAACGTTCTCGAACATCGAACAGCAATCGCAAGAATTTGTGATGTATACGCTGCTGCCTTACTTCACACGCTTCGAAGCTTCGATTTCGAAGTGGCTGCTGTTGCCGGAGGAGCGCAACAGATTCTTCGTGCGATTCAACTTCGAAGGCCTGCTGCGTGCGGACAGCACAGCTCGTGCAAGTTTTTACAATTCGGCGTTGCAAAATGGATGGATGAACAGAAACGAAGTTCGGGAAAAAGAAAACCTTAACAAAGTTCAAGGCCTCGATGAATACACAGTGCAAGCCAACATGACTGGCATTGATCAACTCGTGAGCGCGATGAACCGAAGCAGCCAGTCCGCAGCCGAAAGCTCAAGTAAAAGTTTGATGACGCTTGCAGATGCAATTAAGTCCTCATTCGGCAATCGCGCGCCTGTCGTTAATGCGTCTCCGCCAACAATCAATTTGCCTGAAATAAAAATGCCTCCGATCGTTGTAAATTCTCCGGACGTGAATGTGACTATTGAGCGTTCCGGCGCTAAGCGCATCTCGGTGGACTCTTTTGATGAGAACGGAGTTGTCACCGGAATGAAAATCGAGGAGGCGCATTGATTCCCTTTGTCGGAGAGCGCGATTTGTTGTTAAGTTCGCTCGGCAAGCAGAAGTCCGAGGACATGCTATTGCGCTTGTTTGTGAACGACATATTCCCTAATGAGCTTTCGGAAGGGCGCGATTTTGTAGAGCTTGAAGGCGCTGGATATGCGCCGAAAAAGTTGATTGCGTCCGAGTGGGTTGTTGATGAGCTTGCCGTTTATCCGATGCAAACTTTTGATTTCACAGGCCGCAGCGCTCCTGTCTATGGGTATTACGTTACGCGACAGAAGAGCGGTGTGCTGATCTTGGCGACGCGATTCTCTGATGGCCCATATGAGATCGATGGACCGCGAGCCAAGATCAGAATCACCCCGAGAATTGGTCGGCAAGGATTGTCTAAATCTGTTGTTGCGATGGCTGGAGTTTAAATGGCTCTTACCATATCGACAGGCCGCACCACAGTCAACAACGCTGACAGCGTTACCAATTGGGCGGCGGTTCGTTGGGCTGGAACTGGCGGCGCTCCTGCCGCTGCGCTGGACACCACAGTCTTCAAAGAAGGCTCTGGCGCGGTAAGCATGAAGGCCGCAGGCAACAGCTGGAACAGCGGCCTGTTGTATGACTGGTATGCCTCTGCGGTCAACAAGACGGCCAACACCACAGTTGACCTAACTGCAACGGGCAACGAAGTCATCGGCCTGTGGGTGTTGATGACCACACCTTCGGTCATGCTCACCCTTGCATCTGGCGGGATGTATGTTGTGTTGTCGTCTTCAGCTGACAGCGGCACAACCGCTCCAACTGTTTACTCTGAATGGTGGGTTTACGGATCAGCGACCTATCCAGGCGGATGGACTTACATTCTCCTCGATACCAGAAAGACACCGAGCAGCACAACAGGCGGCGGATGCAATCTTGCAGCAGTGAGAAGAATCGGCGTTGGCGTTCGTAACACCGCATCGGTTGGCACAGTGAAAGCGGACAACCTGTTTATTGATTTTGTCTCATACAAAAGACCGTTGTATAAAGTTGTCGGTGACGGATCAACCGTTGCAACATGGGCTGACTTTTATAACAATTCTGACTCAGCCAAGAATGGATTGATTGAGTTGAACGGAGGGGTGTATTTTGCATCTTGTGGTTTTCAGTTTGGGGATTCCGCTCAAGGAGCGACCACAACATTCAGCGACGCAACAGGACAACCAATCGTGTTCCGAAGATACACGTATCACAATGGCTCGTCCGTTGTTGATGCGGTTGGATATTCAGACGTTTACAAAATAACTGCCGATGGAGCCGCGAGTTTCAAGACGTCGGTGCAGTTAGGAAGTGTTGTTGGAACAGGGGATGATCGCCAAGGCGTTCTTGGGGGCGGAATACGCACCGGCAATGTCTCCAATATGACATGGAGCATGGACTTCGCAACAAACATTTCCAATCTTACCTCAGTCAAGCTATACGGCGTGGACGTCGTGGGCGCACAAGCAGGATTGCTGCTTGATGACTCTACGAAGACGAGCATGATCTCGTGCGGCATCGTCAACTCTGGCGAGATAAATCCTGGATCGACAAATGGCGGAGCTGAGATTCTTAGTGTGGCAGTCATTGATCCGCTTGGAGCAACGAACAACCGCGGCATCCGCATTAACTCATCCAACAATGTGAAAAAAGTCAGTTGCATAACGTCTGGCTCTCCGGCGACGCAACACATGGTTCATCTTCCAACTGCTGGAAACTACTCAGTGAATTTTGATGCCATCAGCTTCTACGGCGACTACTCATCTGGGACGTTGTGGCACGGCGAAAACTCTGGGTCCACTTCAGGCCAGACGGCAACGGTCAACAAAGTTAACGATTCCAATCCCGACGCGGCTGAGTTCAACAACACAGGCGGCGGCACTACTTCCGTTCCGGCTGTCGGCGCAACGGTGACTTTCTCAGCGCAAGTGTCTCTCGTTGGAGCTGAGATAAGAATCTACGATCTGGATGCAGTCAGTCCGCCTGGAGCGGGGCCATACCTAGGAACAGAGCTCGCTGGAACAGATTCTAACGGGAGCTCCACCTATGCGTATCCAGGCTCTGTCGGGAACACCATCTGGGTTCAAATCATGCTGGACGGATACGTTGAGTATGGACAACAGCTGACTATTCCGAGCAGCGATGCAACAATACCAATCATTCTTCAACCTGAGCAATTCGAGTAAGGAGCAGCAACATGCTTATTGACCACACCAATTACGCAACGTCCTTGAAGCAAAGCACCCAGCCGCCAGGATCCCCGACTCCGGACGGCAACGTCTATTTTGACGTTGAGAACAACCTCATCTGGTTGATAACCGCAGACGACGCCCCTTTCATACAGGATCCTGGCTCTCCTAGCGGTCTGATTCCAAACCCACTCACCGCAGCGGACGGCATCACGATGCGCGGTCTGTATAACTTCGAGAATCAGGAGCGCAGGGTTGACGAGAACCTCCGCAAATACAAACGCGGCACGGACGGCGATTACCGTTTTGCGGGCGCATACAATTTCGTCAACGGTGTGAAGCTCGGCGGCAGCGGTCGCGAATACATCCGCAGCTCAGGCTTTCAGGAATTCGCCGCAAGCGGTGACGGATACACCAACGTGGATCGCATTTACCACGGCGTCGTTTCGCTCGTTTCAATTCAAGCGGGCACCGTTCCTTACTGGTCGCTGGTCACCGCAACGGACGAAGCATCGCTGCAAGCCGCTGCGTGGACGGACTTTGTTCGTGCGGGCGACATTAACGAGGTGGTGCAGGTGTTCGGCTCAACCGCAAATGGCGACAGCGGCGCTGGAAACTTCGACTACACGACCCGAGAGCTTGTGGTTCGCGTTCGTTCGTGGGGCTACAATCCTGGCGAAACAACTTCGGTTGCGTCAGGCATTTCGGAATTCTCCGGCTTCTCGGGCGGCTACGGTGTTGGCGAGACCATCAACCCTGCCAACACTTATACGCTCGCGGATGTTTACGGCGGCGCTCAAATCGCCCCGTGGACTGGGATGTCGCTCGAGAAGGTTGGAACGCCGCAAACCGAAACCGGCTTCAACGAGGCGGACGGTGATTTTTCGTGGGTGCTGCACAACACACTCGGCGGCACTGCGCAGGAATGTGCCGCGTTCCTGGACGCGTTGACGTTGCAAGATACGACAATCGATGTTGCCTCTCCTTCGAGCTACAATGGCCGCAAGGGTCGTGTCTGGTATTCACGCAACGCCGCGGGTAAGGTCGTTACCGCGAGCATCGACGGAAGAGGTCTGTTCATCGAAGGTCTGTCCACAGCGGAGCAGCAGGAGGTCATCTTTACCGATGACGCTGGCGCAACGAAGACCTACCCGTTCTTCCCCGATGTCCAAATCACCGTTGGCGCTCCCGCAATCGCAGACGCGAATGCGTGGTATCAGGTGTTCTACGCAGAGTCTGGTTCTCCGACCGAAATTTTCGACACCGCAGGTGCTGTTACGGTGAAGGACAAAGACGGGAACGATGTGAAAGGCTACGTTGCCGCAGATCAGGTCGGCGGCAAGGTGAGTTTCGCATATGCCTACGACACGAACACCCAAGCTGGTCTTGCCGCGGCGGTGGACAAGGACGTCGTGGTGTTGGTTGAAGGTGACGGAGGAGCAGCCCAGGCGATCACGTTCTTTACCATAACGCGTGACACCATCGTTCCCGTCACCTGCGCGCCTCCCACCGACAACAACGCCTAACCTCGACACAACACAACAAGGTAGACGTCCATGACTATCGTTGCCTCAGTCGATTACCCTAACCGGCGAATCTATTTGCACGCCGACACGGTCGACTCAACGCTTGATACCATGGACGTTTACCGCGAGGTGAGAGCGTTGCGAAGGACAAATGAGTTGCACAGGAAATACAGGCCAATGATTATTGGCGGCGGCAACATTCAAAAAACGGCAACGACATACAC
>Ga0075458_10000622_pt1 | contig 11597 bp, 7 predicted proteins | sample DEB3_08_DNA_FD_77576 | JGI IMG/M metagenome (GOLD analysis project Ga0075458, IMG submission 77576) | Aqueous microbial communities from the Delaware River and Bay under freshwater to marine salinity gradient to study organic matter... | ecosystem: Environmental > Aquatic > Marine > Coastal ... | reverse complement strand
CTCGATGCTCGTGAGAACGCTGATTGGAACTGGGTATCTAACAAGGGTACGATTGTCCGTATCTTCGAGAACGATCTGATCGATCAGTACCGCAAAGCCAACACCAAGCAAAGCCGCTTCGAGAAATCAATCGTTTCAATGGGTTGTGAGCTTGACAAAGCAATCACCACATACGATAATCAAAACATCACCGCTCACGAAGCTGAGCTAATTGCCGAGGAAAACCTAATGTCAACCAGCGCCGCCTTTCACGCTTACTGCCAAACCCTAAGAGAGCTAGATCGTCTTCTACTAGAAGCCTCCCTTCTCAAAGGGATGACCTCTGAAGAGATTGCAAAGATCATTGATTGGGATCCCTCTTCTGTACGTCACCGCAAGAAGAAGCTAATGGATACCTTCCGCGCAACCCTTTCTTCTAACGAGGGCAACTAAGATGAAAGCCACCTACATCGGTTCGTTCCACAGTCTCAACGAGCGCCACGAGCGTCTAATCAACCGCTTCCTTGAGGCAGATAATGCCCTTCGGCCCGATAGCGTTTGGGAGCTATTGCCTGGTAAAAACACGTTCGGCTGCGACGCCTTCGTTACGCTCGAAGATGGCATCCGTTATCCTGTAGAATTTAAGACGTTGGCTGGTGCTAGCTCTGGCGGCTCTCCATACCCCACCTTCTGTGTTGAGATGTTCGCAGACTACGAGCAGACCAAGCGCACTGAATGGCGCGATCACGCTTCGTTCATTGTCTTCGTTAACATCTACGAGGGCGCAGCCTACATCTACGACGCTGTTGAGCTAGATGCTTGGGCGTCTTCTCAAAAGCTACGCCCCAGTGGAACGGGTACCGGCCAGTTCGGAAAGAAGAATGAAGACAAGCTGTGTAGCTGGGTGGTCTGTTCTAAATGGATCAACGAGGACGCTGGTTTCCTAGAGCGGGTCGAGCTTAACTAAAAAACCTAACTAAGAGCGGGAAGGGCGGCCATCGAGCCGCCTTTTTATTTTTGTACCTTCATCTTGGCAGCGTCCTGCGCCCCAGCACTAGAAGCTCTAACGATACTGGTGCCACTATTCTTAACGTAGGTAGCCGCACCAATCATCTCACCAGGTTGCCAGCTCAGCTCAATGCCCTCTTGTGGTAGATCCAATCCACCAAGATCATCCATTACGAATGCGTAGTCGTTGATCGCTAGCTGCGCTCCGCTCGCTTGTACAAACAGCAATAACGTAATGTATGCGTCTATCGCTTTCTGGTTTCCTTCAAAGCTCCATGTCTTAGGAAAGCCATTCTCTACAAAGAATGCTGTATCACCTTCTTTAGGATCTACAGGCGTAGGTCTTGTCTTATTTCCACAGGTGAAAGAAAGGAACGTATCCCACGTACCAGTGGCTCTGAGCCAAGCGATATGGCGCGGATCAATATACCCCCTACCATAGATTTCCTGTAGTTGCTTCCGAGAAATTCCTAAAGCTATTTTAGGCATAGGAGATGCTCTCTCTACCAGGTAATCTCCAAAGCCAAATTCTTTATTACCCATAGCGAAACCAAGGATCTTAGCTAGCAAGACGTAGGAATCAATTAGAGGTAACGGTGGTGCGTAGATATCGTAGTTCTCATTCGTGTTACCGCCTCTCTTAAATCCGATACGGGCGCGGCTCTGTAGATATTCTTTCCGATAGAAGAGGCTATTATCCTCGCTCTCTGAAGCGGTTCCCCAGAATGGATCTAGACCTTTCGCTATCTTTAGCTGGTTTGCAAGACGGCTTGGGTTCGAGACTAAGGTCACTAGCGCGTTAGCCACCGACGCACGAAAGAAGCTGTAGTACATGAACCAAGAGCCTATGTATTTCTGCTCGAATGCGGTCATACGTCCATAATCAAATAGAGCTTCACGAGCGAGCTTGATCGCGTCTTGCTCCGTACGTCCCGCCTTTAGAGCGCCTATCATTACAGAGGTTCTCCAAGCTCCATCAAAGAGCGGAGCTATAGAACTAATACTATCGTACACAGCATTAGCGCCTCCGCGTGCGATGCTTAAGCGTCCAGCTATCTCATCAGCTAATGGCTTCAGAGCTTCACGTCCGCCAGCAAATCCAGCTTCGCTCTTAGTGATGCCGCCTTTGATAGCCAGATCACGTAGATCGCCCCACGTATAAGGTTTACCAGTAGCTGTCTTAAAAGCTACAGCAGCATCACCAGGATCTTTACCAATCTTCTTAGCAATATAGCCTAAGCTAGCGCCAGTGGGTGTCCCTACGTTCGAGCCCTGGTACATAGCCTCTTGGATCTTGGCAGACAGGTACATACCACCAGGGAAATCCATTATTGCTTTTCCTGCCTTCTCTGCTCCAACCGTAGCCCAAATAATCAATGGCGCGGTTAGTACGTTCATACCGTGGAAGCGGGTTCTGACAGAAAGCATGAAGAAATACTGCATCTTGTTAAAGGTGTCCCAAAGGCGCCGCGCTATGTTCCGAATCGTGTAGTTGTTAGGGTTAGTCTTTATGTAGTCTCTCAGCTTAGCTATGTCGTACGGCCCCTCGAAACCTCTAAGAACAGCGTTCGCATCCGCGACACCAGATCCGTACAGTCCTACGATACCGCCTTTAGGATCTTTTAGAGCGGAGGCTAGACCAGACAATGCAGCCTCTAGCTCGTGCTGTGCGGTGAGCATGTTGAAGCCGCCCTTAACATAGATGTCTTCAGCTATTTCATCTAGATGGTAAAACATTCTGATTTCAGATTCGGTCATCGTTCTTTCAAATAGACGCCCTCCTTCTTCTAATGTCTCCTCCATAAAGATCTCTATAGATTTCCATTTGCGTTGTATCCTTAGAGAAAGGATACGGCTAACCGTCTCTTCTGCCCATGTAGCATCAGCGGCATCTAGGGCGCGGGCATCTACAGGAATGCGCTGTCTGGCCACAGTAGCGCGAGCAGCCTTACGCCCTTCCCTAATAATGTTACTATCTATCTTTAGATGTTCAGCTTTGAACAGCTCTTCGCTCTTAAGGTCTAGAATCCTACGCGCTCTAGCATCGAGCAGTGTAGCCACTATGATTTCAGGCACGTCTTTATGCGTAGCAACACCGACCCTAAGACCCTTCTCATCAACAACCTTTTGAACGTCGTCTATGTAGCGCGTTACGATTCGCTCTAGGGTAGCGTAATCAACAGCTCTGCCTGCTGCATCTACGTTACGAACCTTACCAAGATCAGTCTGTAGTTCCTTTAGCGAAGCTCTTAGGGTGTCTTCTGCTTCCTTCATAAGAGCCGCACCAACAGGCGTGCTCAGCACGTTCTTAGAAGCGGTGAACAATCCGCTAAACGTAGAAGCCTCACCCCACCTAACGAATCCTATAATGGAATCAGCTGCATCGTTGGGCGCGCTTACGATGCGAGCGGACATCATGTGCATGATAGCTTGTGGTCTTGAGATATTGCGCTCTTTAGCTAAAGCGCTGATATCTCTATTGAGCGCTCCGGGTAGAGCCCCTAGCTCTTGCTTCGCCTGTTCAATCAATAGTCCCGCCTTATCGCTTAAAGGAATCTCCTTTTGGAATTTAGCTTTCATCTCGTCTACGAAACGAACAAACAAACTGGGACGCACCTCATGCGGCGTAAAGATACCTAGCTTAACGCCTTGGCGTCCGAGCTCTTCTACGTCAGCTGCCAGATTCTTTACGTTCTTACCGGACAACGCTACGTCGTTCACTACTAGGTCTAGGACGGTTCTAATAGTCTGCGGCGTTAGGGTTACAAGCTCCGCCTTCGGAGCGTCTACGCCTTTAGCGGCGGCTATTCTACGAGGTTCTTCGATAGCGACGCTCGCTCCGGTTAGCTCGCTGCGAGCGCTATCAAAGAATCTATCGCTTCCTCTACCAAAACTAGAGAGATCAGATTTGCTCTTTAGATAATCGAAGACCTTGTTAATGTCTTCTTCGTTTAAGCTACCCTTCTTGAGAACACGAGCTATAGGGTGTTCAGACGCCTCCTTCATGATTTGCTTTGCACGGTCAGCATTAGCTACAGCTACGCGTGGCGTCAGTAGATGTAGCGTACCAGCACCAGCTTCAGCGTCAGCCTTGATCATCGAGCGTGTGATTACGTCTGCCTGCATCGCTCTTAGAACAGCGTCTAAGAAATCAGGTTCTCCGGACATTCTCCCAAACAGACGACCCACGCCAGTTACGCCCTTCGCTTCTTCGCTTTTCTTTAGAACAGCAGAAGCGCGTGCAGCTAGATCGCTATCAACGCCAATAGCCGTCTGTACCCATCGTGCTAAAGAGCGGTTCGTTAGTGCAGCCGCATCACCATCTATAGCTGCACGCACTATAGCACGGGCTTCGTTTAGTTCTCCTGCTAAGGAAGCGGGTAGTTCATTAGAGGCTCTCTGTAAAGCGCTTCTAGCTTCTTCGAGCTGTCTAGTAGCGGCGGCTAATTCGTCTCCAGAAAGCGTGCCAGTGGCTAAGCTTCTCTCTAATCTAGAGACCTCATTGGCGGCATTATTGATTGCATCCGTCTTGCTCATATAACCCTGAGCAGACAATAAGCGTATATCACCAGGAGCTTCAGTCAGCCCAGCCTTGCGAGCTAGATATGGAAGAGGATCAGGTACTAGGTTCTCAATAACCGCTGCTACCCTCTCACCTTTAGTTGCTACAGTCGCGCCCCTGGCCGCTGCCTTTGCCGCAGCGCCAGTGCCGCTCACCAGTTCTACAGCAGCAGAAGCACCAGGCACGATTGGCACGGCTACTATATCGGTCAGTAACCCAACACCAAACAGAGCGCTCTTAGCGTACGGGTGCTCGATCCCACCTACACCAACACCAAAATCGTAGATCTCTTCAGTGGCTCCTCTGTTGCGCTTCACGTTATCAAGGGCTGTAGCTACGCTACGCTCCCAAGCACCTTCAGCATTTGGAAAGGAACCAGCAGGCGTTATCTCTGATTGCTCACGAGCGGTACGTATGCTCGCTTCTGCCTCTTCTGGCAGGGCGGAAGCTACTAAGCTAGTTAGTCCACCGACTACGAAATTGGCTGGCGCAGCGGCCATACGCATCGCGTACATACCAGTGCTTTCTCTGGTAGCTCCGCTTGGATAGACGTAATTACCTAGACCCAATACACCGTAGTATTCAGGGGACGCGGCTAATACCTGCCTCTTCATACCTTCATTCTCGTACCACTGTGGCGAGCCTATTAGTTCGTTTACACGATTCATACCACCCTGGTTTTTAAACTGGTTAGCTAAGCTAGAGCGGAAAGAACTAATGTAATACATCTGGGCTGGCGTATAGTCAGGAGCAGAAGAATCTTCTTTAGTACGGAAGAAGGTAGCATTGATATCACGCTCTTCTTTAGTGGCTTCATCCTCGCCCAGAGCACCTTGCTTGATAGTCGGTGGATCAACTAGACCTCTCATCTCTCTGTAGAGGATAAGAGCGCGCTGGTCTTCAGTACCATTCTTATATTCAGGATTGTTCTGCGTTAGATATTCCCGTAGTTGAACGAGCGCGTCCTGTGACGCCTGTCTAAGAGCGGCGTCAGTATCTACGTCATTCTCCATTATAGGTGTAGGCTGAGGCTTTATTGTATTAACGGAGCTTGGGGGCGCCCCTAACGATGTCTGTGGAGAAAACGCATCTCTCCACCCTGGCCCCATAGCGTCGAAACTAGTGCGATATTCTACTGGGATAATATCATTAGCTGGGTAGAGGATATCAGGGTTACCTGCTGCGGATAGTTGCGTCTCTGTTGGCTCCCCAAGAAAAGGGCCTTGTTCATCAAAGCCTTGGCTTCTATCATATCTAGCAACGCTGGCTTGTCTGGCCATGCTTTCTTCTTTAGAAGCAGCCGCTCCGGCATTTATAGAAGATACAGGAGATGGATTCTTTTCCGCGTTAGGGACGACAGTATAGCTCCCACGTACTGTTTTGGCTTCTGGGTAGTCGTTGAGAATTGTTTGGTCAGACAATCCTCTAACAAAAGAAAGCCTTAGTCCGTATGTTTCAGCTACCTTCTTGTTAGCTTCTTCTCTCCATTGTTCCGCAGTAGCTGTAGGCTTGGTAGCAGGAGAAGGAGCCGCAGTTATTGTTCCGACTGGAGGCTGTGTAGGTGCAGCTACTGGAGAAGGTGCGGTGGCTGCCGGAGGAACGACCTGAATCTTCTTATCATAAATACCATACCACGTATTATAATCTTCAGTACCAGGCTTTATCCCTCTAGCTTCTATAGCAGCCTTAATGCGGGCTTCCTTCTCTTCCTGTGTCTTTGCGGGTTCCATTAATTACCTCGTATGTTGAGATTAGTTCTCTACTAAAAGAGAGAGGGCGTGTACGCAGCCACGTACAGCACCCTCCTTAGTAACGAGCCAGAGCTTTACTGTTTAGCTAGCTCCTTGTAGATATCTTTAGCCGAGCGGCGATCAGGCCCAGACGTACGCACGTTGCTATTGCGTGGAGATTCGTAGTAATCGCGGCCAGCCTTCTTGAGAGCGTTCTTCTCCTCTAGTTGCTGAGCCGCCTTAATCTTAGCGACGCGTGCTGCCGTTATCTCATACGCATCTTCTACAGCTAGGTGGGGTTTCTCCTTCAGGGTCTTAATCATCTCCTGCTTAAAGGATTCTTCCTTCAGCTCGGGGTGAGCTTCAACAAAGCTACGTGCTGCTTGCTGCTGTTCCTTCTGGGTGTGCATCTCCTGGTACGGTTTGAGCTGCTCTTGCGCTATCTTAGCTGCCTCGATTCTAATTAGCTCCTTTAGATCAGCGTCTACGTAAGGGTCTAGTTTCGAGGTGTCTTTAGCAGCTAGCTCTGCCGTAGCCTTAGCGTTGGGTGAGCGTAGTAATAGCTCGCGCTCGCGTTGAATGGTTGCGCGCTCTGCTTCTAGCTCCTTTCTAATAGAGGCAATCTCTTGGGTTTTACGGGTGTAGTCTGCTCTCATGTTGGAGATTAGCTTGCGGCCTTCCTCCGTAGTGTGACGGCTAAGCACAGTCTTGAAATCAGGGAGGTTCTTGTGCTCTCTGCTCAGAATAGGATCGTCGCTGAAATCCTCATTCATGAAAGCTTCTAAATCAAAAGGCTTACCTTCGTCGGGTACCTCGATCTGCGCATTCAGATCAATGCTTGGCTCGCGTGCTGCTGCTTGCGCGATCTGTCGTGCAGATAGACGTTTATCATTAGATGGTTGGGGTTTTGGGTTACCGGCGGCACCAGGGGTGCTAGCTGGTGTTTCGTTCTTAGGTTCTGTGGTAACGGTCTCAGGCTTTACATCATCAGGCATTTTATTCTCCAGTGCTGCTCATAGCAGCGTAGTGGGTTGTTAGGGAAATTACATCGAAGCTTTAGCAGCGTTCGTCTCGCGGTTCATTAGCAGGGACATTAGCTCGTCCTCGTCTTCAGCAACGTCAGCAGGCTCTCCCTCGTCTTCAGCTTCGGGTTCTTCTTCAGGTGCTACAGGTTCGTAGTCAGGTGCTTCGTTAAGAAATGCCTTGAAGCCCTGGTCTCTACGCAGGATATCGAGCTGGGACGATAGTCTTAGTAGACCATTGTCGTCCTTGATTCCTTCTAAAGAGACTACTAGCTCTGGCTCGATTATCTCTTGAGAGGCGGCTTCCCTAGTGGCTTGCCCTACCATAATTAGATAGCGGACGAAATCGTTAGGGAGGGTCTTAGCGTCGGCTGTAAAATCTGGGTAGGTTTCCATTAGCCCGAAGACTGGAGCTAGAGCGTTGAAGCTCTTCACTAGCTGGCTCAGGGCGCGCTTACTAAACATCTTTACTGCGCGGGGTGCCATGCTTTCGGCTAGCTGGTTTTGAGATTGTTTGATCTGGAGGGCTTTTTCTCCAAGGGAAGGGGATAGCATTATATTTAATCTCCTAAGATTAGATGTTATCACTAGCCGCTGTAGCTAGCTCATGTGCTTTGAATGGGCTGGCCCCGCCAGCTTCTGCAATAGTAAAGGTTGCTGTGTACGCGTCTGCCTTCTTAGCGTCGGTCTTTTGTTTCTCGATACGGCGATCTAGTTCAGCATCGCCGCCTATTTCATCTAAGGGAACTAGTCCCTTCTGCTTCATGATTTGGTCGCGCTCTACGGTGTTGTGATAGGTGGCTCCTAATCCTCTATCGTAGAAACCATTTACGCCAAACCGGCCTGTATTATCCCCCCATCTTAGAGAGGTCTGAGCTATTAGAGAGGGAACAGGACGCGCGTTCTCATTGCACGCTGGGCAAATAGACGGCTCGTCACACGCAGACATAGGGCGCACCCGCTCGTGACGGTGGGCGTTTGGACAGGAATACGTATAAATAGGCATGGGTTCCTCTGGTTGTGCTTTAATTATAGAGAGGTTCTCTTGACGTGTCAAGGTGTGGGAATCATTCCCGGTGCTGAAGGTTGAGGTGCAGCCGGTTTCTCAGCTACGGCTTTGCTAGCAGCATCTAGTAACATTGGATCTAGATCGAAGGTTTGAACTACTAGCTTCAGTAGCTCCGCTGGCGGCACCCCAAATTTCTCTAGGGTCGGTAATAGCTGTACGAGCTTTGCCTCCTTAGCTGCTTGGGAGATAGGTAGAGAACCTTGATCAACTGCTGTAATAGAGAAGCGCCCCTCAATATCAGCAGGCGCTAGGATCGCCGGCTTTCCATCTACCAATAAAACAACCTGCTCGTTCTCTCTATCTTCTACGAGACACCATAGCATCTTCAAATAGATTGTCCCTATGCTCTCAATGGCGGTGTCTCTGATGCGGGCTAGCTTCCCTACCTCTGATTGGGTATACTGCGCTAAAGCGCTAATCTCTGTAGCCGTTACGTTAGTGGATTGTCCTCTAGAGAAAGAGGCCATAACATTGGCGCGCTCAAGATCAGCCTCGATCTGAGCAAGGTATTTGTCGTAGTTGCTAGACATCGGTATGGTTTGGACTGGAGCCATAGCACCGCTCACGGTCTCTCCTTCTACACCAATGAAGGACATATCAGCTCCGTTCACGAGCTGTGCTAAGGTCTCCTCATCAACGGCTCCTTTTCTGTAGAGGATTTGTCTAGTGTCGCGCCGAACCTGTTGCTGCATCTGGGAGCGTAGTAGGTTCTTTTCCTTTATTTGGCTATAGATCGTAGCAATGAAGGAGAACCCCTTTAGAGGAGCAGACGGATCTGTGTTCAGATAGAGAGGTACAATGGGAACGGACATACGTCCTGCGTCATCTAGCATAGCGTCTACTGAATTAAGATAGCCGTCGCCAGAGACCAAGCACGGTGTCCACGTAATCTTCTTCAACGATAGACGATCCCATAGCTCTACGATGGTGATGTATAGATATTCTTCGGGGAGGGACGTTCCCTTCTCTCTTGAGGAGCGGCGTCGATTACGCGTCGCAGTTAAGAAATCAATATGCTCTTCGGGTATGTAGTCCTTGTCGCCGTACAGTTCTTTAGCTTTACCAATCGTGATCTGAGAGACCTTGCCCGTATAACGCTGCGCTTTCCACGTAGAAGCTGTGTGGTCTACGATAACCTCCCAAGGCTTTAGCGCTTCCAAATAGATGCGGTCTAACACGTCTTCTCCATCGCCCATTCCTAAGAACAAGAAGCTACAAGGAAAGATGAGCGCGAGCCTGCACGCTGTAGTCATAGTCTCTGCTTCGTCTTCTAGGAATCTATTGATGACGACCTCTGCGTGCTTGTTAGACCCCTTAGATGCTTGCGGATCTCCACCTACTACAACAGAAGGAGCCTTGCTAAATAGGCTGGCGATGTAGGATTCTACCTGCGTGCGAGCGTCAGCTACCTGCACCATAGCGTCTGGGTTATCCATATCGTCCCAGAAGCGAACCATATAAACGTCATTTAGCCGTTTCATCGCCTCTCGGGATTGCTCCCATAGGTCTCGGTGCTGCTCGTAGATTTCTTTAACCAGGCTCACCGCTTCTCTCTTCGTCTGTCTTGGCATTATTAGTGTCTCCATGTTCGTTCGTAAGGATCTTGTTTAGTAGGTGTCATTAGCGCTCTGATTGGATCTATTGGATAGGATGGCTTTGGTAGGCTCTGGAGGCATTGCCACGCTAATCCAAGAGCGATGACGTTATCCCCGTGTCCTTGCTTCGTGCGCTGTGATTCAGGCGCTTTGGACTGATTCGTGACGATCAATCCCTTTAGCTCGGTAATGGTGATCTCATCTAGAGAATGGATGCTTCCTTTTCTAATGGCTTCCTTCAGTTGCTCGTGCATTAGTGTCTTAGATTGAGCGGTGGTTTCCCAGTGTTTGCCGTCCTTCTTCCAGAAGGAATTGAACCCTAAATGCTCAAGCTCGTTGATGACTGTGTGGCCCCAGTTGTTTGATTCTACTAGGGTCTTGGCTTTGTTATAGCGCGCAGACACCGCTTGTATCTTCTTAGCTAGAGCTGTAGGAGCTATCGTATTAGAGCGAAATACGTAGACTGGAGAGGATGTTTTCTGGCTCAGTACGAAGATCGAGCTATAGTCCTTAGCGATACCGGAAGCCACGTCTACACCAATAGCGTAGTTGATACCAGCCTTAGGCTCTTCTAGTGTCTTCTCATAAGAGATGGGCGCGAGCTTAGTTACGTACTGTAGATCCTCATCCGTATAGTAGCAGTCGCCCTTCTGTGAGAACACGTCCTCAATTGTACCTGGATATTCAGTGTTGAATTTGTCAATACCTATCTCGGCTATCTTGCAGTGTCTCCAGTAGAGCTGATCTAGATCGACACCCAACGCCTTCTGAATCGCTAGCTCACCACTGTCGGGTAGCCAGCCTTCGGGTGCTGGCTCCCGATAATCCTCATGCTGGTACCATGGAAAGAACACTAGCTCCCAGTTACCGGGTCTCTCCCCTCGCTGGATGCTATCTACTAGCTGGTGCATTGGATCACCGTATGCTGTAGCTGTGCTTTCCACTATTAGTTGGTTACCATTCAGAGCAGAGAGGACGTTGCTTAGGATCTCGTCTGGATCGTCGTAGAAGCATAGCTCGGAAACGTGTGCCGCGTTGATTGTGTACGAGCGTAGCCCTGCGTGGCCTGCTGCTGTGATAGCCATTACAGAGGAGCCTGTCTTAAACCTAAACGTAGAGGAGGTCTCCTTATCTAAGGGCGTTCTGATTAGCTCTGGGATACCGTAGTAATATTCTTTGTATTTGAGGAAGACCTCATCTGCCGCGTCCTTCTTGTGTAGTAGAGACACACAGCTAATAGGATCGGAAGACACGAGCGCCCGCCAGAACATGTACGCACAGCACAGTGTCGTGATGCCGCCCTGCCTGTGCTTGAGAACCACCACGTTCTTTCCTTCTAATAGCTTCTTTAGCAGGATACGTTGGCTCTGGTTCATATCGAACTGAACGAGCTTGCCGCTCTTGTCCTTTATCCAGAGGCACCTGGCAAACTGCCACGGGTCGTTGAAGACCGCCGCTATTTCAGCACGCAGATCACGCACTAAGCACCCTTAGCTCTAGCTAGCCACGTCTCTAGTTCGGCCAGAGCTTCTAATGGTGAAGAGGAATCTTTCGGCTGTAGCTTCTTGATGTCCACTAGTAGCTTCCCAAGAGCGCCTATAGCTGCTATGTATTCCTTCGTGCCAGGATCGC
>Ga0075458_10000618_pt1 | contig 11606 bp, 10 predicted proteins | sample DEB3_08_DNA_FD_77576 | JGI IMG/M metagenome (GOLD analysis project Ga0075458, IMG submission 77576) | Aqueous microbial communities from the Delaware River and Bay under freshwater to marine salinity gradient to study organic matter... | ecosystem: Environmental > Aquatic > Marine > Coastal ... | reverse complement strand
GCCAGACCGTTTTTCTCTGTCAAAGTGGCTTCGCTATTAACTCCGATAAAGGAGTAGCGAGACCAAGCTCCACCATGTTCAGCTGATTCCAAGAGGAAACTATTCTCTCGATTCCCAGTTAGTTTGCTGTACAGAGCTAACGGCGTCTCGCCGTCTGCCACAAAACGTTTTGCAACTGGAATTACATTAAAGATCTTGGCGTATTCACGAAATTGTGCGAGTGTTAACAAATCCATGTTTAGAGAGCTATCTCTGAGTAAAAACAGGAGTTCTCTCCAGTATGACAAGCTGGACCATGGCTATGTACCAAAAACAAGAAAGCATCCGAGTCGCAATCAAATTTAATTGAGATCACCTCTTGCTTATTTCCAGAGGTTTGCCCTTTAACCCAAATATCTTTTCTGCTTCGACTCCAGAATGTGGCCTGCTTAGTCCTGGCGGTTGTCTCGAGGGCTTCTTTATTTACCCAGGCCAACATCAAGACCTCTTTGCTATTGGCATCCTGAACGATGGCAGGCAGTAACTGCTGATCATCTGTGAAATTGGCCAATAACTTGGTGAGCATCTCTTAATTCTCCCCTAAAGTGGAGCTCTGCCGCACCGTGAAACCTTTACGAGATAGATCCCGCTTGATATCGCTAATTCGGTAGATACCAAAATGAAAAACGCTCGCCGCCAGCAAGGCATCGGCGCCAGACTCAATTGCTTTTCCGAAATCATCAATGTCGCCAGCCCCGCCGCTGGCAATTACCGGAACGGAGGAGATCTCTCTAACTCTTCTTATGAGCTCTAAATCGTAGCCCGCTCTGGTGCCATCCATATCCATAGAGTTCAAAAGTATCTCTCCAGCACCACGGGAAATCGCCTGTTCAATCCATTTGAAGGTGTCGATGCCTGTGGAGTTGCGACCACCATGAGTTGTAACTTCAAATCCAGATTCAGTTCGTCCTCTTTTGGCATCGATAGAAATTACCAAAACTTGAGCACCAAACCTATCGCTAATCTCATTAATGAGATTTGGATTATTTATTGCTGCGGTGTTCACAGAGATCTTGTCAGCACCAGCACGCAGCAATTGATCAACATCGCTAGCCGATGAGATGCCTCCCCCAACTGTGAGTGGAATGAAGACCACATCTGCAGTCGCGCTAACTACATCTAAAGTCGTCTTTCTATTTTCAACACTAGCTGAGATATCTAGAAAGGTAATCTCATCGGCGCCTTCTTCGCTGTAAATCCGGGCCATCTCAACTGGATTACCGGCATCAACTAGATTCTTAAAGTTGATTCCTTTTACTACCCGACCATTTGAAACATCTAAGCAGGGAATAATTCTGGTGGCTAGAGACATGATTTATTGCGCCATTCCCTTTGAAGTGTAAGCAACCTCGATTGCCTGCGGCAAGGTGAATGCACCGGCGTACAGAGCCTTTCCTACTATTGCACCCTCAACACCAATTTCAGCAAGCGCTCGTAGATCTTTTAAGTCCTGCAGTTTTGATACGCCACCAGATGCAATTATCGGACGATCGGTAGCGTTACAGACCTGTCTGAGTAGTTCGATATTTGGGCCCTGCAGGGTTCCATCTTTATTTACATCGGTAACAACATATCGAGCGCAGCCATCTGTATCTAATCTCTGTAAGGTTTCAAAAAGATCGCCACCCTCTTTGGTCCAACCTCTAGCAGCTAAAGTGCGACCACGAACATCTAGTCCAACCGCGATACGCTCACCAAATCTGGCAATGACTGAAGCGGTCCAATCTGGGTTTTCAAGTGCTGCGGTGCCCAAGTTAATGCGTGCACAACCGGTTGAAAGGGCCCTCAGTAAGCTCTCTTCATCGCGAATGCCACCAGATAACTCAACCTTAATGTCCAACTTACCAATCACTTCAGCAAGTAACTCATGGTTAGAACCCGAACCAAATGCTGCATCGAGATCGACCAAATGTATCCACTCCGCACCGGCATTTTGAAAGTCAAGAGCAGCTTCTAAAGGTGCTCCATAGTTGGTTTGAGCGCTTAACTCGCCTTGCACCAAGCGGACAGCTTGACCCTCCCTAACATCAACGGCAGGTAATAACTCAAGTGGTTTCATAAAGAGGCCACCCAGTTATTAATTAACTTTAACCCAGCATCTCCGCTCTTCTCTGGATGAAACTGGGTTGCGGTTATCAAATCGGTTTCAATAGCCGCGATGAAGTTGTCACCATAATTGCAATTGATATTTGCAGCTTCAGATACCTCTGACTTTACTGCGTAGCTATGCACAAAATAAAATCTCTCACCGTCTAGATCTGCAAATGAACCGGAGTTATTTTTACTCTCTATCTCGCTCCAACCGATATGAGGCAGAACTGGGGCCGATAATTTTTCTACCTTTTGCGGAAAAATTCCAACTCCGCTAGTTCGCTCGCCATTAAACAACTCATCACTTTCCGCAAACAAGACCTGCATTCCGACACAGATTCCTAATATTTTTCGTCCGAGTTCTAACCGTTCCTTTATTAACTCCTCACCTCTAACCGCTCTTAAACCCTTCATGCACGCACCGAAGGCTCCAACTCCTGGAATAACTAATCCATCGGCCGCTAAAGCGGTTTTGAAATCAGAGGTGATTACGACCTCAGCTCCAGTTTTTTCGCAGGCCCGTTGTGCAGATCTAATGTTGCCTGATCCATAATCAAGAATCGCTATCAAAGAACGCCTTTGGTGGAGGGAACGCCGGAAGTGCGAGAATCTAAAGCCACCGCATCTTTAAAAGCTTGCGCTACAGCTTTGAACTGTGCTTCCAAAACATGGTGCGCATTTCTTCCTTCTAGAACCCTTATGTGTAGCCCAATGCGCGCCTCTGCAACGATCGACTCCCAAATATGTTTTCCAAGAGTGGTATCAAAAGTTCCAATCAACTCCACAATCTCAGGTTGGCGGTGTACTAAATAGGGACGACCAGAGAGATCGACCGCGACCTGCACCAAAACCTCATCCAGAGGAACAAGTGAGTTTCCAAATCTCCTAATTCCGGATTTGTCTCCCAACGCCTCTCTCAACGCCTGACCAAATGCCAGTGAGGTGTCTTCAACAGTGTGGTGAGAATCGACATCAACATCACCGGTTGTTTTTACCTTTAGGTCAAATCCAGAGTGCTTACCAAGTTGTGAAATCATGTGGTCGAAGAATGGAACTCCGGTAGAGACATCTATAACTCCGGTCCCATCTATTTTGAGTTCAACCAGAACTGAGGACTCTTTGGTGGTGCGCTCAACGCGGGCAGATCTTGGATTGGTCATAAGGTGAATTATCCCCCATCGCGTAGGGCTGGGGCGACCGGATAATGGGCTTAACGGTTCAAGGCCTGTAGCAGCGCCGTCAAAAAAGCTTTGTTTTCAGCCTCGGTTCCAATTGTCACCCTAAGATAACCAGGAATGCCAACATCTCTAACAAGTACATCCCGATCAACCAACCTTTGCCAAAACTCTTGGGAAGAAACTTTAAATCCAGAGAACATTACAAAATTGGCATCTGAAGAGACCACATGTAATCCAATCTTTAATAACTCTTCGACGAGAAGATCTCTAGATTGTTTTATTTGTTCAACCTGCTGCTGTAAAGCGGTTCGATTTTTCAGAGCGGCGAGCGCCGCAGCCTGAGTCAATTCGCTCAAGTGATAAGGAAGTCTTACTAATAACATCGCCTCAACCAAAGTTGGATTGGAAATCATGTAACCAAGACGGGCCCCAGCAAAGGCGAAGGCTTTGCTCATGGTTCGAGAAACAATCAGATTTGGGTGGTCTTTTATTAATGTGACGGAGGAACTCTCTTTAGAGAACTCGGAGTACGCCTCATCAACTACCAGAATCGCTCCTACTGCTAAGGCGACCTTTGCAACCTCTGCAACATCGGCTAGTGAAATGGATCCGCCAGTAGGGTTGTTTGGAGTGGTTAGGAAAACAATTCCAGGCATATGTTTCTTAATCGCTTCAGTTGCCACTTCCAACTGAAATTCAAAATCTGGCCCTCTTGAGATTGAAATCCATTTTTTTCCAACTGATTTCGTTATGAGTGGATGCATGGAATACGAAGGTTCGAACCCCATGGCATCGCCAGCAAAGGCCAGAACAATGCTTTGCAATATCTCGTTACTGCCGTTGGCGGCCCAGATATGTTCATAACTGAAATCAGTATTTGAAATACCATTTATATATTCAGCCAAAGTAGTTCGTAGCTCAATCGCATCACGGTCTGGATAGCGATTTAAATTAGAGACTCGCTGTGAAATCTCAGAGATAATCTTGTTCTGCAAGCTTTCATCTAAAGGGTATGGATTCTCATTTGTATTCAACCGCACCTGTGCTGGAATCTGCGGCGCGCCATAAGGCTTCAGCTCACGGATATTCGAATTTAGCGAGAGCCACTCCGGCCAACGTTGGTTCATTTAATATCGCCCGGCTCTTCAAATCTAGCCGCAATAGCCTCGCCATGTGCCGGCAAATCTTCGGCATTGGCAAAGGTAATTACGCTCGAAGCAATCTCTCTAAGAGCACGCTCGTTGTAATCAATAAAGTGCAGACCTCGTAAAAATGTTTGTACTGAAACACCGCTGGAATGACAGGCACATCCACCAGTAGGGAGCACATGATTGGAGCCAGCTAAATAATCTCCCAAGGAAACTGGCGAGAATCGACCTAGAAATACCGCACCAGCATTTCTAATTTCAAGGCTAGTCTTTTTTGGATTTGCGACCTGCAGCTCGAGATGCTCGGCAGCATACGCGTTTGCAACCGCTAGAGATTGTGCCAAATCATCAGTGATCGCAATTGCTGATTGAATACCCTGTAAAGCCTCTTTGATACGGTCTGAGTGTTTGGTTTTTGTAACTCGCTTTGTTAGCTCTCTTTGAACTTGTTGAACTAATTCCAATGAATCTGTAATTAAAACAGCCGCGGCAATTGTGTCATGTTCTGCCTGGCTAATTAGATCTGTTGCAACATCGCTTGCTAATGCTGTTGCATCAGCCACTACCGCAATCTCGGTTGGGCCAGCCTCTGAATCAATTCCGATGACTCCTCGTAATGCCCGCTTTGCTGCGGCAACATATATGTTGCCTGGACCTGTTACTAAATCAACTTTTTCCAGAACTGCGTTATCAAAGTTATTTGGTTTTGAATTTACACCATAGGCAAATGCAGCAATCGCCTGAGCGCCACCCATTGCATATACCTCGTCAATTCCCAATAATGCACAGGTTGCCAGGATTGTGGGATGAGGCCAGCCATCATTTTCTTTTTGTGCTGGTGACGCTAGTGCAATACTTTTTACGCCAGCAATCTGTGCTGGAACCGCGTTCATAATTACCGAGCTGGGATATACCGCTTTGCCACCTGGCACATACAAGCCAACTCGATCAACTGGGATCCAACGCTCTTCGACCTCTCCACCATCAACAACACGGGTGGTGGTACTCCCCCTCTTTTGATCAAGATGGACTACTCGAACCCTTCGAATCGCCTCCAATATGACCTGCTTGAGTCCGACATCAAGCTGTTGCAATGCTTGATCAATTACCGATTTTGGAACGCGGATTGATTCCGGCGCTACACCGTCAAATTTAAGACTCAATTCTTTTAGGGTTGATTCATCGCCCTCTTTAACCGCTTGCAAGATTGGCTTGATTGCAACTAGAGCGTTCTCAATATCAAACTCTGCGCGCGGCAATAATCTTTGATACTCAGATTTTGATAACTGGCGACCGCGTAGATCTACAACCCGCATAAAATCGCTCTCGCTCACCTGCCTATTCTAAAGCGACAAGCAGATTCGCGGCATGTTATTTAAACCAGAGGGTTAAACCAGACAGTCTGGTCCCAAAATTGATTTCAAATCAGCGCTCAGACTCGGCGAAGCGGTCACCTTTAATCCATCATCCAAACGCAAAACTGTGTTTTTCGCCCCACCTTCAATCTTTAGGTGTACTTCGCGAGTTCCAGGATGAGAGCGCAGGATTTCCTTCATTCGATCGACAACTGGTGGTGTGCAACGTTCAGCCTCTAAACGAATTACAAATGGACCAATTGGCGCTTGATTGATATCCGGAATTGATAAATCAATCGCAGTTACCTGGGGAGTTTCTTCTCTCTTATCTATTCTTCCCCTCACAACAACTATTCGATCCTCAATTAAATTCAGAGCATGCTGCTGATAGGTGCTTGAGAAAAAGCGCACATCAATCGCACCCTCTAAATCTTCGATTGTGACAATCGCCCAGGATTGTCCCTGCCTGCTTACTTTGCGCTGCACACTTGTTATCAAACCTGCAATTGTCACTGTTTGTTCATGTCCAACTACATCATCAAATATCTGACTGATTGTTATATCGGTAGCTGATTTCAGTACATGCTCTATACCCAGTAGTGGATGATCAGAGACGTACAGACCCAACATTTCGCGCTCGTAGGAGAGTAAAAGCGCCTTTTCCCACTCCGCTTCATCTATTTGTAATTCAACTCCAGAAACAGCAGATGGGGAAGCTAAGTTAACGCCTCCAAAAAGATCGAATTGACCAATCGATTCGGCACGTTTGGTCTCCATTACTGAATCAATCGCTTCCAGGTAAATGTTCATCAACCCTTTTCTGGAATGGCCCAGTGAGTCAAATGCTCCCGCTTTAATCAAAGATTCAATAGTCTTCTTGTTACAAACATGGACATCTACCTTTGATAGAAAATCACCAAATGATTGGTAGCGACCCTTCTCAACACGATTCTTAGCGATTGAGGACACTACATTTTCACCAACGTTACGGATTGCAGCCAAACCAAACCTAATGTCCTGGCCAGTTGGTGTGTACTCACCATTTGAATCATTTACATCTGGGGGCAGGACCTTAATTCCCATTCGACGGCATTCATTTAGATAGAGCGCAGATTTATCCTTGTCATCCCTAACACTGGTAAGTAGAGCCGCCATGTACTCGGTCGGGTAATTAGCCTTGAGGTAAGCGGTCCAGAAGGAAACTACTCCATAACCAGCGCTGTGGGCTCGGTTAAAGGCGTAATCCGAAAAAGGAATCAGTGTTTTCCAAAGCTCTTCAATAGCTACGCTGGAAAAGCCATTCGCACGCATACCCGCTTCAAAGTGGACATACTCTTTATCGAGGATCTCCTTATTCTTTTTACCCATGGCTTTGCGTAGCAAATCTGCGCGACCAAGAGAGAAGCCGGCCAATTTTTGTGCGATAGCCATAACCTGCTCTTGATAAACAATTAGGCCATAAGTGTCATCCAAAATCTCTTTGAGCGCTTCGCTTAACTCTGGATGTATAGGTTCGATTCTCTTACGTTTATTTTTGCGATCAGCGTAATCATTGTGCGCATTAACACCCATTGGTCCGGGACGATAAAGTGCAATAACCGCCGAGATATCCTCAAAGGAGTCGGGAACCATTGATCTAAGCAGTGCGCGGATTGGCGCGCTATCTAATTGAAATACGCCAAGGGTGTCGCCTCGAGAAAGCAGTTCGAAGGTTTTCTGATCAGATAAAGGCAAATCCTCTAGGACTAAACTCTTACCTTGATTGTTTTTAATGTTAAGTAAACAATCATCAAGTACCGAAAGGTTTCTAAGCCCTAAGAAATCCATCTTCAACAAACCCGTAGATTCGCAGGCTCCCATATCAAACTGGGTGATGATGGCTCCATCTGCTTCACGGCGATGAATTGGTATGACATCAAGAAGTGGTTCGCGACTTAAGATAACTCCGGCGGCGTGAACACCCCACTGCCGTTTTAATCCTTCTAGACCTCTTGCCATATCCACGATGGTTTTGGAATCTGGGTCTGTTTCATAGATATTTCTAAACTCTTGCGCTTCGGCATAGCGATCATTTTCATTATCAAACACACCCGCTAGTGAAATGTCCTTGCCCATGATGGCAGGAGGTAGCGCCTTGGTTAACTTCTCGCCTATCGCATATGGATAGCCCAGTACTCGAGTGGAATCTTTGATGGCTTGCTTTGATTTGATGGTGCCGTAGGTGATGATCTGAGCTACTCGATCATCACCGTATTTGTTGGTGGCATATCGGATCATCTCTCCACGTCTACGCTCATCGAAATCCAAATCGATATCAGGCATGGAGATACGTTCTGGGTTCAGGAAGCGCTCAAAAAGTAAGCCGTGTTTTATAGGATCTAAGGCGGTGATACCAAGCGCATAAGAAACAAGCGAGCCCGCCGCTGATCCTCGACCTGGTCCCACTCTGATTCCTTGAGATATGGCGTGATTAACAAGATCTGCAACAACCAGGAAGTAACCAGGGAATCCCATTTTGGTCATAACCTCGAGTTCATAATTTAATCTCTCGATATATCCATCAGGAATTACATTGTTAAAACGGTTTTGCAATCCTTTGTGCGCCTCTTTTACCAGCCAGCTATCCTCAGTTTCGCCAGATGGAACCGGGAATTTTGGCAATAGATTTTCATTTTCCCGTAAGGTTGTATCGCAACGCTCGGCAATCAATAGGGTGTTATCGCAAGCAGACTCGATATCTTTAAATATCCGCCGCATTGTTGCTGCATCCTTCAAATAGAACTCGCTATTTTCAAATTTAAATCTTTTTGGGTCGGCCAGGGTGGAGCCGGATTGGATACATAGCAATGCCTCATGATGCTTAGCGTCATCAGCGTATGTGTAATGTAAATCGTTTGTGGCAAGAAGAGGCAACCCCAACTCTTTTGCCAATTTCAATAGATCATCTTTGACTCTACGTTCAATCTCAATCCCATGATCCATAATTTCGACAAAATAATTTTCGGCACCAAAAATGTCACGGTAACTTGCTGCCGCCGCCCTGGCTTCTTTATATGCACCCATGCGAATACGGGTCTGAATCTCTCCACCTGGGCAACCTGTAGTGGCAATCAGCCCTTGCGAATATTGCGAGAGAATCTCTCGATCCATACGGGGCTTGTAATAGAAACCTTCTAACGAAGCTAAAGAGGAGAGCTTAAAAAGATTTGCTAAACCAACATTGTCTTCAGCCAAAATGGTCATGTGGGTATAAGCGCCACCACCCGAGACATCATCCTCTCCACCTTCGGCCCACTTAACTCGCTTTTTATCAAAGCGGGATTCAGGAGCGACGTATGCTTCAATGCCAATAATTGGCTTAACCCCTGCTTTTTTCATGGTTTTATAAAAATCAAAGGCGCCAAAAACATTGCCGTGATCGGTCATCGCAATCGCACCATCACCGGTGCGGGCAACCTCTTGAGCTAGTGTCTCTATTCGGGCCGCGCCATCGAGCATGGAGTACTCGGTATGCACATGTAGATGGACAAAACCTTGGCTCACGGTCGGCGAGATTACTCCCTACGGGCTATTTAACGGTTAAAAACTCTAAGGCGCGTTGCAGGTCTGCTGGCAGGGGCGCATGGAGTGTGATGCGCTCATCAGTCGAAGGTTGAGTAAAGCTCAACTCGATGGCATGCAGCCAGGGGCGTTTCAACTCTAACTTCGCCGCCAGCACAGGATCTCCACCATAGGCAAGATCTCCCACCAGTGGATGACGCAAGGCATTGAAGTGAACTCGGATTTGATGGGTGCGGCCAGTCTCTAGCTCCACCCTCAATAGAGAGGCGCTCGAGTAAAACTCTAGAACTTGATAGTGGGTAATGCTCGGTTTGCCATCAGCAACAACCGCAAATCGATAATCCTCGCGAGGGTGTCTACCAATTGGAGCATCGATAGTTCCTTCGGTGGGATCGATATGACCTTGTACCAAGGTGTGATAAACCTTCTTTACAGTGCGGTTCCTAAATTGATTTTTCATCGCAGTGTAAGAGTTTTCATTTTTCGCCAATAACATTAATCCAGATGTTCCCGCATCAAGTCTCTGAACAATTCCTTGCCGCTCTTGCGGTCCTGATGTTGAGATGCGATAACCACGTGCAATCAATGCGCCAACAACGGTTGGTCCCATCCATCCTGGGCTGGCGTGAGCGGCACATCCAACTGGTTTGTTAACAACAACTACATCCTGATCATCATAAACAATCTCCAACTCCTCAATTGGAGTCGGCCTCAGCTCTAGAGGGTCAAATGGCTCTGGCAAAGTGACAATTAGTCGATCGCCAACTCGAACTCGATCTGATTTAGATAGGGGCTTCTTACCCTGAACTACATCACCCGCGTTAAGTAAATCTGCGACATTACTGCGTGAAAGCTCTAAAAGCTTAGAGAGTGCCGAGTCAACCCGTTCTCCATCTAACTCCTGAGGAATTAATACCTCTTTACGTTCTCGATTGGATGACATCAAGCGCTCCGATTTGGTTTCTCGTAAGGCTGGATATCTCTCATAGCCAAAATAGTCAGCAGGATTCCAGCGCAAACTATGGCGGAATCTGCCACATTAAAAATCGGCCAATTTGGCAATTCAATCCAATCGATAACCTCGCCCCGCCAAACCCCTGGTGGGCGAACGGCGCGATCCCACAGATTTCCTAAAACGCCGCCGAGAAGTAGAGCTAGACCAATCGCCCAACCTCTATTTTGCACTTTGCGCATGTAGTAAATAATGAATGCGGCGACACATAACTTTAACGAGGACAACAAAGGTGTGGCATCGGTGGCCAAGCTAAAACCCGCTCCCGGGTTGGTTCCATAAGTTAATTTTAGGAAATCACCCAATACCTTTACCGGCTCGCGAAACTGAAGATAGCTGACTGCCCAATTTTTGGTAATTAGATCAATGGCAAAAACAAAAGTAACTAAAGCAATAAATAGTCGTCGCGCGCGATTTGCACGTGACGACTCTAGCGACGCTCTTCCTTCTGTTTGCATAGCATGCAAAGAGTTGCGCGCGGGAATACCTGCAGACGAGCTTTACCGATGGCATTTCCGCAATCTTCACAGCGACCGTATGTCTTGTTATCAATTCGCTCTAGGGCGCGTTCTGTTTGCAGCACCATATCTCGGGCGTTATAGACCAAAGAGATTTCATGTTCCCGCTCGAAGGTTTTCGCTCCGGCATCAGCCTGATCATCGCCAGCGCCGACCCCAGATGCTTCAATCAAATCATCCATTTCACTTTCAATCGCCTCCAACTCTGTCTTAAGTCGGACTAGATCTTTAGCTAAATCTGCACGGATCGCCTTTAACTCAGTGGCGGTCCAGTTTTCTTCGCCCTCGCTTACAAATGGCGCAGGAGCAGCTTTGATTGGTTTTAGGCCTGGGGCTTTCTTGCCTGGCTTTGGCTTTCTAACTGGTGGTGGAAGAACTAATCGCTTTTCCTCAACCACTACAACATCGCTGGCCTCTATCTCAGGTTTGTAAACCGAGATGGTGGTTGCTCCACCTTTTGCCGTACTACTTGTTAGTGCAGTCTTGTGAGCACCTTTAATTATCTCTGCGGCAGGTTTCTTGGCAGGCGCTTTTTTGGCCAAGGTTGGGCGAACCGGAGCCTTCTTAACCGGTGTGGTTTTAGCCGGAGCTTTCTTGGTTGGCGCCTTCTTGGCAGGAGCCTTCTTGGCCACCGGTTTCTTGGCTGGCGCCTTCTTAGCTGGCGCTTTTTTGGCCACCGGTTTTTTGGCCACCGGTTTTTTGGC
>Ga0075458_10000615_pt1 | contig 11627 bp, 24 predicted proteins | sample DEB3_08_DNA_FD_77576 | JGI IMG/M metagenome (GOLD analysis project Ga0075458, IMG submission 77576) | Aqueous microbial communities from the Delaware River and Bay under freshwater to marine salinity gradient to study organic matter... | ecosystem: Environmental > Aquatic > Marine > Coastal ... | reverse complement strand
CAGCAACCTATAAATACCTATCAACAACTTATAAAGAACAAATGAACTACTCAGTTACAAAAACAGAAGCCAAAAAAGTCACAATCACAATTTCACGTAAGCAACTCTGGATGAATTTTGTTGAGTGTTGGAAGGATATGGCGTGGGATGATTATTGTGGAGTTTTAAGTCTTGAAGAGGTGGCGGATGTTTTACTTTCTGGCTCGGAGCTTGATGTAGATCAATTAAGGAAGTTGTTCCAAGATGGACATACCGTTTTTTTGCTTAATGATGCTATGCCAGAGATTGATGTAAGTGATAAAAGCGATATTTTGCGCGAAATTGTTGTGCAGGATGAGGGGAAATTGATTAAGATTAGGCACGAAGATATTATCTTTTAATTTATTATGAGTAATCTAACTTGGACAAACGATAGGGTCGATGAGTTAGAAGATCTTCGAGATTTGATCATCGAGGCGAAAAACTTAAATTATGGAAGCGACATAATTAGCAGAATTAAGGCTTGCGAAAAATTAGCCCAAAAATTATCAGAATTTGATTTTGTTAAACCAAGGAAGGATTTTATAACTTTTTTGCGAGATTTAGCGATAAAGGATAGGACGGAAAACCTTAAACTTGAATAAAATGTCTCTCAAATTTACAAAAGAAGAGTTAAAGCAGCGTCGTGTTGCGCGGCGGCATATTGTAAAAAAACGATCTCTATACTACATTAAAAGCAATACAACGACAGGTTTATCGGATTTATGTTCAAAAGATCCAGAATGGTGTTACTGGATTCTTGGCGCTCCTCATAAGTTTAAGTCTTGACAAATAGCTTGATTTTTGAGATAGTATTAACAGAAGAAAGGAATTTTATGCTGTTATTTATTGTTGAGGGTGAGTCGACAGATGGCACTTATATAGGTAGTTATATCCAATCTTGTATTGTTGCGGCGAAATGTGAGCAAAATGCAATATTTATTGCTTACAAAAAGGGTAGGCTGTTAGGAGATTGGCAAAAATGGGGAGTGAAAAAGATTGGAATAGCTTTAGAGAGTCAAGAAGATGAGCGAGTGTTGGAAGAATTTTGGACAAGAGATTATTAACTTAACTCGATAAAAATATGTTATTATTTGTTCCAGAATACAAGATCGAAAATTTGTTCGCCAAAATCAAAAGACTTAATCGTCGCGCCGAAAAACTTAACCTACCTCTTATCACTTATCGCCAAACCGGACAAGAAAAACTCCAAAAAGAGGAAGTCCGCTACGAAGGTTTCTCAAAAAGTCACACAATTTTAACAAAAGAAATAGAAGTAATCGGCGGCGAACCAGTTCTTGAAGGATACAATTTTTTGTGCGCCGTAGAACATACGGAAGAAGGCAATATTGTAACGTCAAAGCCTGGAAGCGAGCTGGATTTAACAGAGTTTAGGAGTTGCGCGTCGAATTGCGATCATTGCGGTCATAAGCGAAATCGTCACAAGACTTATTTTGTTAAAAGTATTGAAACAGACTTAACGGTTCAGGTAGGTTCAACCTGTATAAAGGACTTTCTTGGTGGCAATGGTGATCCAGAAGCGATGCTGGAAATAGCTAGCGATCTATTTCTGTATATCCAAGAAGCTAAGGATGTTGATTTTGAGGAGAGTGGCGGGCGCTCAAAGTATGTTGATTTACAAGATTATTTAGGTTGTGTGATTCAGGAAGTTAAAAGTTCTGGATTTGTATCAAGAAAGGTTGCTTCAGAAAGGTGTTGTGCGCCAACTTCAGATATTGCATTCAATATTCTGTTTGCAAGAGAGCAGGAGTTTTCATTGAAAGATGAGAATCGAGAATTGGCCGCCAAGTATCTTGAACGAGGCCGCCAAATCCTAGAGGATAAAGTAAATAGAAACGATTTCGAAAACAACCTTTACGTCATAACCAAACGAGACTATCTTGACCCAAAACATGCTGGAATTGCGGCGTATTTTGTTGAGTGGTTAGATAGAATGGACCGAGAGAAGCTTGAAAGTCAGGCTGTAACAAACGAGTGGTTTGGTAAGGATGGCGAAAGAGTCGAGATGGTACTCAAATTTAATGGATTCACTACTTTTAATTCTGACATTTATGGGTTGTCATTCTTTATAAGACTTCTTGATGACGACGGGCGGCTATTTGTGTGGAAAACTCACAGTCCAAACGGCATCGAAACATCTAAAGTCGGCGAACCTCTCAAGGTAAAAGCTACTATCAAAAGACATACAGAATGGAAAAATCGCAAGCAAACCGAGCTATCAAGACTTAAAGTAATTGAAAATAGTTTAATTTAATTATGCGAAACGTAATTGCAGCGGTGAATGCGCTCAAAAAAGCTGGCTGGATCGTGGAGTCTTTTAATGGTGGGTGGCTGGCTGAAAGAAAAGGTCGGTATTTTTTCTATGACAACAAACCTATAAATGACAGGCAGTTGATTAAGCTAGCTAAAGAAGTCTTAAAAAACTTCACAACAAAAGACGTAAAAGAATTCACAAGTCGCCCCCATCGCCGCAAAGTCAACCAAAACATAAAATCCGAAAATTTTGAATCCATCTCTGGAGAACGCAGATATTCTAAAAACAATCCTTGGAATTTTGATTAAACACTAAAGTTATGGACATCGAAACAGAAAACCTAATCCTATCCTTGACACCACAACAGGCTGAAAGAAGTAACAGACTTGAAGCTTTACGCCAACAAATCCAACAAGAAATTGAACCAATTTTAAAGATTCGCCGCGCTCTCGATTCTTATTTGGCAACCTCTAGCAACAAAGGAATTTATCTCTAAGTATGGACTTAATAATAACTGTTGTTGTGGTGGCGTTTTTTGTGTGGAGTTTGTGTCAAGGAGAGCGATAAGTATTGACAAAATGTTTAATTCTGAGACAATTTAACTATGCAATACAACTTTTTCGGAATCGTTCAAAACAAAACTACTGGAGAAAAAATCACGTATCAAGCGCCTTGTAGAATGGAGCCTGTGGAGTTTTTCATTACTTTAGATAATTGGAATTATCGAGTTCTTGAGGCGCAAATCACAGAAGGAAAGTTTGTGGCGGTGTATGGAGTGGCGACGGTTTTACCTTAAACCTTTATGGAAAATCCTTTACTTAAAGAAACGTTTGGCTCGATTCTTAGAGCAATCTCTGAAAGAAATGTAGTTAAATTCCAATCTGAAAAAATTCCAGGAATACTTAAAGGAAAAGAGAAGTTTTTATACAAAGTTGGCGAAATTGTTGTGACAGGAACAACAAGCACGCGAAAACCTGGATTGCGCGGCAAGGTTACGGAAAGGTATAAGCAGCATGGATACTGTTATTATGTTTTGACTGACGGTTTAGGTGTGCAGAGACAGAAAGATTTGACAAAATTATGAAGAACGGATTCTTTTACTCAGTTAATGAGCACCAAAACTACGTATGGTCAAACAATCAATGGATTCCTGTATCCAACAGACTGTTTAGTTTGAAGCCATTCTTTGCGGCGAGGATTGCGGGGAATGAAATTAGTAGTTATTTGGTGAAAACTGGTTTTTCATTAGGAGTTTGACAAAAATTATGGATATTAAAAAAATCAAAAGCATCATAGACACCATCGAAAGCGCCGATGCTTACACTTTGTTTGGCGATTTTGGCTACTCTCCATTGTTAAATTCGATTGCTTGGCTAGAAAACCCATTAGGGATTCCTAATCGTGAAGTTCTTACGTTTATTTGGGATGGGGAAGATGGGAGAGAAACTGAAGTAACTTTCACAGAAAGAAATTTGTCTGATGCCGTGGTTGATAGTTTAGGGGTTCTTATTATGAGAGATAAGAAGGGTAAGAGAGTTGAAGTTTCAGGTTTTGAACTTAAAAGAGTTAATTTTGGCGGATTTAAAGACGAATCTATTTAAAAAAACTATGTTTTATACATTTATCCAAAACAATTCCGGCGGCAAGTTCAAGGTTAACCAAAACGTGGCGCATTATGTAATCATTGAAGCTCGCAGCTACCACGAAGCAAACAGTCTGGCTGAAAATGTCGGGCTGTATTTTGACGGCGAAGGAGACTGTCCGTGTTGTGGAAATAGGTGGAGTGCGTTTTACGATGAGGAGGGGACTGAGATTCCTGAGATTTATAGCCAACAGATTGAATTTGTTAATAATGGTCAAAAACAAGCTCTTCGTTTTGAGTCTTACTGGACTTCAGAAAATAATGTAATACTTTATCCATTAGGATCAATCGCTGCTTGACAAAGCCGCCAAAACTGTTAAGCTTTTAGCAGTTAGATAACAACAAACACAGCTAGCGATAGCTCGAACACCATGACTCAAAAAGAATTCATCAACTTCCTCGTATCCAAAAACTACTCTTACGATGGAGAAAAAACCTTAACCAGTCCAATCACTACAGGCTCAAAAACCGGACGGCAATTTAGGTCTGTGTATGTGTTAGGTAAGTTTAACGCCAAGCGGCATTGTGTTTTTCAAGATAACTTTAAGAAAAGCGCCGAAACTCCAACCTTGGATTACTCCCAATTAGAAGTAGTCGATGGAAAACTCAGCAAGAAAGAACAAGAAGCCCCAACCCAAGAGGTTTTTGAGAGAACTGAAGGCAAGGAAATGCGTTATTGTAAGACTTGTGATGGTGCGGGGCTAAGGAAGTCCTTCGACGACTCATTCAAGCCTTGTCATTCATGCCATGGAGAAGCTAAATACTACGCTCCAGACTTTGAAAACTTAATTAAGTTTATTATGGGGCGAAAAGGTTTGAAGTCAGCCGCTCCTACAAAATGGCATTTTTCGTTTATAAGTTCGGCGCGTTGTTACTTCCTTTGGCGTCTTGCAAGATTCCATGGCGGGGCTGACTGCACAATGCCTTGCAATGCTTCCATGGCAATAAATGGAGATCCCTTTGCCGAAGAACTTGAAAAAGCTTCAGAGTTGATCGCCAAACGTGTTTTTGGAACGGATATGGCCGCCGCGTATCGTTGGGCAAATGCTCTTGGCGGTTCGGTTACGGTTCCAGATGGTCAACCGATGACAGCCTATGCAAACGGCCCCGTAGTTATCGGCTCAAAGCCAAGAGAAGAAATGATTGAGCTTCATTAAATTCTTAAAAAAATGGGTTGCGTTGGTCCGATCCCAGCGTAACTTGATGGTTGACAAGACTGTTGGTTTCTGGTAGTATTTTTGGTAGTTAGTAACGGGCTACATAGCGTAGCATCTAATGGCCGCTAGTTTAACAGTAAAAACACACACCTCATAAGTGTAGAAATCAGAGTGCGATTCTCTGGCGGCCAATAGATGTTACTAATTTAGTTGAGAAACGTATTGTAAGAATTTGTTAAACTCAAATTCAACCTTTTCAATACTCATCTTGCCAAGATCTTCGATAACATAATTACAGTATCCAAAATCTTGAATCGCTTTATATCTCAGTTTATCTTTTTCTTGAACTCTATGTAAAAGCTCATTACCCATAATTGATTTATAATGCCATGGTCCATTCCAATGAACCGCTAGCTTTAAACTGGGAATGATAATATCGGCGTCCCAACCATTAAACATTCTTTTATTTGAAATTGCGTCTGGATATATTTCTAAAATTTTTGTAAACATGATTTTTTCATTACTACTTCTCGATCTAATATGAAATGGTAATGCGGATGTTTTACTTCCTCCAATGTGCCCAATTTGTTTACGTCTAATATCGCGGCAGTTATCGGAGCAAATCTTTTTGCTAGCAACGCAATGGAAAAATGTTTTTAAACATACCATACAGACTAATTTTTTGTCAGCTACACGCAACTTCTTTCTATGAAAAACAACGTGATCTGCATTATCAATTTTTGCCTTATACGCTTCGATACTACGATTCCGTGCGTTTTTGATTTTATCAAGATCGAACCTTCTATTGTGAAAATTGTGTTTGTTGGCGCAAGATTTTGAACAATATAAACTTCTACTATTTTTAGATCTTTTATTGTAATCCTTTTGGTTTAATATAAATTCGCAATGGCAGAGAGCGCAAATAACATTAACTAAACGAATTCTTCTTTGCCCATTAGATTGACACTTTTTACAGCAAAAATTCTTCTTATTTGGAGATTTTTTATATTCCGACTTGACATATTTTTGCAATTTTGTATAATCTTTCATACAAATATCACACCTTAATGGTATCATTACGTTATATTTAGTAGAAAGCATTTCATCTAATGTAGTTAATAACATATATACCATTTACACTAAAATGTTTCACATAAATCCCTCCGAGCCCACCAATTTAGCAAAACCTCAAGGGAAGTTATTAAATGCCGGATAAAACAGTTATGCATTAGTAAATACTAGTTTGATGTATAAAAGATAGCAGGTTCGAATCCTGCCCCGCGAGCCAATTTTTAACAAAACTTTTAACAAAAAAACTATGAAAATCCAATTTACTCCAAAAAACCAATCGTCAGAAGTAACGTATCCCACGCTTAGGAAATGGACAAGTAGCGCCAATAAATCTAAAAACTTCACGGTGTTGTTTTTTGCGCCAGAAACAGGAGTTGTTGTAGAATCTAATAATACGGAGCATAAAGTGGGAAAATTTTGTAACCACTTGACTTTTGGCCTACTAAAGGGAGGAAATAATAACGATATTCAGTGGACAGAGGCGCATGGAGAGGTGGTTTTTAAGTGTTAGATGTTGACAAAAATCTGTAATAGCTTATAGTTTACTTACGGCTCTTCAATAATTCACATTAAACATTGCCTCTATATGATTATTAACAAAATTGTGAATGGATTTGTTATCCAGCAGTTTGATACAACAACTAAAAAGTTTATCAATCAAGAGTTTGTAGCATCAGGAGATTATGACCTTGAAACTGAGAGTGGGTTATATTTGGATACAGATAATAAAGAAGTTCAAGAGTTTCTTGATGGAGAATATAATCTTGCGTTGTTGATGAAACAACCTGAGTGAGAACAGTTATAGTTCTTAATGGTTTCGTAGCTTAATGGAAGAGCAGCGCCCTTTTAAGGCGTTGGTTGTGAGTTCAACCCTCACCGAAACCACCATCTTTCAATGCCTCTATAACTCAATTGGATAGAGTGGAAAATTTCTAATTTTCAAGTTTCTGGTTCGAGTCCAGATAGAGGCACCAATTTCAAACAACAAAAAAATGAATATCCTACAAAAACTCCAAGACAAACTCTACAGAGCGTTTTTGGTTTTAACAACCCCCGCTTGCTGGATGAGAGTCGGGCGCTATAGTGAAGAGTGGGACGAAAAGCTAAACGAGCTTATGGAAACTAAAAAGTTTCAATTTATTGATAGGTTTACAGCAAAATTGGGGAATTTTGAAATTTGGGTATCAAATCATCCATACGGTTCTTTTGCGCCCTATCTTAAAGGGAATGCCGACATACTACCAAAACGCTCAACCGCACTCCTAGCGCACAAAAAATGGTTAAGGATGTTTGCGATTACAACAGTTAAAGCTTGACAAATAGCCCACAAAAACTTACAATATTACAGTTAGAACACACAAAAATATGACAACCACAATCGTCATTGGACCAGTCCCAAAAGAAGTAACAAAAACACCAATAAAGTTCAGTCTCTACCTTTCCGATTATTCTCTGGAAATTAAGGAGATGAGTGCTAAACCTCACCACTTTATGTATATTGAGCTAATCTGTAGAGATTATAATAATGATTATGACTTAATGTTTGCTTACGATGATCCGGATTATCGAAAAGATGGGGTTCTTGTTTTGGGTAAATGGAATGATGGAGTTGTGGAGTAAAACTTTTGAAAACAAAAAAAAAAAAAATGAACGCCAACTTTTTTGAATTACAAGGTAAAACCATAACTTCAATCCAAGGAGCTGAAGAAAATAGCGACGTTGTAAACATAATGACATCCGATGGAGCTACCTATCTACTGTTTCACAGCCAGGTTTGCTGCGAATACGTCCGTGTGTTTAATATAGTTGGTGACATTGAGAGCGTTATTGGCGCTGAAATTAGTTTAGCGGAAGATGATAGTTTAGATACAAATCCTAATGTTTCTTATAGTTACCGAAACGAATCACGTACTTGGACAAAATTTACAATCATAACAATTAACGGGAGCAAACTTGAGATTTGGTGGCTTGGCGAATCAAATGGTTATTATCGTGAAACCGTATCGGTGGAAAAACTTATTAAGATAACAAAGGATTGACAAAAATACCGTTTCTAGTTAAGATCTTAATAGTTAGTAACGGAACACCAAAAACCACAAAACCTATGAAGCAACTCCTTCGAGACACCATTATCCACCTACTAAACGACGATCATGGAGTCAACTCCAAGGCACACGACGGGCTACTTGAAATCATCGAGCAAAATGGCTGGCAAGACATCAATTCAGCCACCGAACTTCAAGATGATAGAGCTTATCTAACCGAAGAAGATGCGGAAGAACTCCTAAAGATTAAGGTTTAATTATGGAATTATTTACCGACTCTCAAATCAAAGTCCTCAGAGAGGAATTCGCCAAAATTCAAACAGTCAATGCGGATCGCCTCGGAGACTTTCACGAAACATTTGATAAAATGACAGACAAACAATTGGTTCAGATAGCGAAAGCAGAAATTAAGTTTCTGTCAAAGTTGGCGGTTAATGCCTGCGTTAGGCGTGGAATTGAATTGGATTTATCTAAAAAATAATGAAAACTCTTTATATCATTCGTGGTTTACCTGGAAGCGGAAAGTCAACCTTGGCACGAAAGTTGGTTGGCGTAAAATTCATGCGTGAAGCTGACATGCTTTTTGTTGTTGATGGTGTTTATAAGTTTGATGGAAATAGGATTAGGGATGCTCACGCTTGGTGTTTTCAATCCGTTCAACATCTTTTGGGTGCGGTAGAGAACGAAAACCAAGAGGATGTCGCGGTTTGTAATACATTCACGCGCCGATGGGAGTACCAGCCTTATATCGAGCTTGCGATTGAAAAAGGTTGGAGTTATCAAGTTATTGAGGTTTGGGGTGGATGGCAGAACATTCATGGAGTCCCGCAAGAAAAAGTATTTGAGATGAAAAACCGTTGGCAGCCGCATTCTTAAATAAGTTTATGACCGCCACCGAAATGATGGAAAAGCTTAACGAATATTTAACAAACTCAACACCAGAACAACTTCGCGCCGAGTTACTAAAAGGAAACCGTCCATATTATCAAACAGTTATGACTTTCCAAGAAAAAATCCAAAAATTTGCAGAAACAATCACAACCCAACAACTCGCCCGCCACGCTACAGATGGCCTAACTTACCCAGGCCACGAAACTGCCGCTCAAGCGTCCATAAAACCAGGAAAAAAATATACAAAAGTGGATGTTGGAACGTCCGGCAAGTATATGGTTGATAATGCTACAGAAGAGATTTTTGGCATCAAGGCTTATGGCGTAATTCATCGCGGCCACCAATACGGAAATCTTGACTCGATAGATGATTGGAATTGGGGTGGTTATTATACGACTCGAAAAGTTAAGTGATTGGTAAAACTTAATGTTGACATAACCTCTTGATATTGTTATACTTATAACAGTTAAGAAAGGCCGCCATGAAAACCACCGCAACAATCCAAGACAACAAAATCCAAGTTACTTTCGTAGATTCTAAAGACTTTCCAGGTCTGCCGTATCTGGAAGTGGACGTGCCGGAAGGTTGGGACGACGTTAAGAAAATTAAAGGAAAGGTGTTGGAGTTTGGCGGTCGAGATTTCTCCTATACTGGATGGAATTCAGATAGGAATGTGGCTTATTTCAAGCCAGCTTACGATGTGGCCAAAATCAAGTAAATATGATCACTACACAAACATTTCAGTGTCACGGCTGCGACAACAAAGTTCCAAACCCTGAAAAACTTCGGTGTAAGATTCAAATTCCGTTCGATCAAATTGAGGGTTTTACTTCCTCAAGATTGGTTCATGACATGGGTTGCGTGGTATTTAAAGATACCCCGAAAATGACCACCGATTGGCGGTTAGTTAGCGAAACGAAAGAATAGTAAAAAGAACAGAAATTATGACTAAATTTAAGCTCTTTTCGGCTTTGGCGGCCAAGTGTGGAACACCGGAAGCCAAAATTGTAATAGATGGTGTTGAATTCAGCAGCATCCAGGAGATTTGCAGAGAGGATGGATCTGGAAGTTGTTTTAATGTTTGGGGGTATGAATTGAACGGTGAATGGGTGAGCGTTTTTGTTAGAACTATTGACTAAATCTTTTGGTTTTGGTATAGTATTAACAGAGTTAGATATGGTTTCTAACTCGGAAGGTAAAAACTATGAAAACCTCTTTCGGCGAGTTCAAAATCCTCACAATCCGAGAACACCAAACCGAAGAAACTTTTGATGATTCCAAAAAATCATTAGAATTGTGGAAGAAAACAGTCCCGAAAGCTGAATGGTTCGACCAGGAAAAAGAGGCGTTTGTTGTATTCTTGCTTAATGCAAGGTATAAGTTTAAGGGGATGAATCTTGTAAGTCTTGGCTTTCTCGATCAATGTATTGTTCATCCTAGAGAGGTGTTTCGACCAGCAATACTTGGCGCGGCGCATTCCATAATCATTGCCCACAATCATCCAAGTGGCAACACAACCCCATCAGATGCCGACATAAGAGTTACAAAAGAGTTAATTTCGGCGAGTAGAGTCCTAAAGATTAACATTCTTGATCACTTGATTGTTGGTGGTGTCGGCGAGTCTTACTGTTCTTTGAGAGAGTTGGGTTATTTTTATTGACAAATGTTTTAATACTCAGTAACGTTTTAATGTAGTTCAACAAATTCACCAACAGACACCATGAAAGTAATCAATAAAACCATCGAAGTAACCGCTAAAAATTTCAGGCCAGTTAATGGTAAGTCTTTTGCCTTTCTTAGAACGGACAAAGGGGACGCCTTCATCTCCCCTCCTGAATTAAGGAAATTGCAAGATGGTTACAAACATGCAACGGTTAAAATTGGCGCAAAAGGACTAGAGGCAACCCTAGCGTCATTTCCTGCGACTGAAACGGTCTTAGAGGCAGGTGATTACGAAGTCTGTAAGGCTTTGGCGGCTAAAGGATTGTTGTTTGAGAAGTCTGAGGCTGAATGCGTGGAGCGCCGGATCTGGATGAAGCTCCCGAGAGACCAGAAAAATGAGGTTTATAACATAAATTGCAAATCTCAAGAAATGAAGGAGTGGGCCGGACTCTCTACAGGTCAAGCAATTGCCAAAATTCTTCAGCTATCAAAAGAATTTGAAGAAAACGATCCATACAACCAGGCTTTACCTTGGGACATCAAGCTAAGTTATGCCAAGAAAGCTCAGGCTTGTGGCGTAACCGAATTGGAAGGATTTATCAAACATCAAGAATTGGAGGCTGAAGCTTTCCAAAAATCTTGTAATGCTAAAAAAGAAGAAAGATTGCAGAAAGAACAATCCGAGTTGGTTGAGTTCCAGCAAGAGCTTGCGAGCCTGAAAACAATCCTAGATAAGCGCGGCAAGAAGCTGGGGCATTGGGATCTTATCAGGTTGTCTAAGCAAATCAGAGGCGGCAAGACGGCGCAAGAAGTGGTTGATAAGGAATTCGCGCCAAAAACTGATAGCGGCGGCGTTGATACGTTTG
>Ga0075458_10000614_pt1 | contig 11632 bp, 17 predicted proteins | sample DEB3_08_DNA_FD_77576 | JGI IMG/M metagenome (GOLD analysis project Ga0075458, IMG submission 77576) | Aqueous microbial communities from the Delaware River and Bay under freshwater to marine salinity gradient to study organic matter... | ecosystem: Environmental > Aquatic > Marine > Coastal ... | reverse complement strand
CGGTATTACACCCAGCTCGATTCTTTCTTTGAGGAACGGTATCGCCGCGCTTCGAATCCGAATCTGAATCCGATTACCCGCTCGGATAAGGACGCGATTGAGTTCCAGCGCCGTTGCCGTGAGCGCGGTGTTCCGCCTCAGGCCATGCTCGACATCGATTACGTCGAAGCGACTCGTACGGTTGGCCAAGGTTCTCAGTTCGCTAAGCAACAGCTTCTTGGTTCGCTGCTCGGACTGCTCGGTTCCCTTCCAGAGGGAGGCAAGGTTAATCTCTTGCAGGACTACATCGCCGCTCAGGTTGGCCAGCAAATGGTTGATCGGTATCTGCCGAGTCAGATTCAGACTTCGAAGATTCAGGATCAGACCGCTCTGGCTGTCCTCGAACACTCTTCGCTGCGCCAGGGCAACATGGCGGTGGTTACGGATACGCAGAACCACATCGTTCACATCGACACGCATCTGGCGGCTGCAAACGAAGCTGCTGCATCGCTCCAGCAGGGCGGCAATCCGCAGGAGATTGTCCTCTTCCTTCAGGGCATCGGCCAACACGTTCAGGATCATCTGCAACGCTTGTCCACTGATCCGACGCGCCGCCCTCAGGTTGACGCCTACGCGCAGCAGCTCCAGATGCTTAGTCAGACCATCGAACAGCTTGGTCAGCTTATTCAGGAGCAAGCTCAAGCGATGGCTCAGCAGCAACAGGCGATGGCGATTCAGCAGGGTGTCGATCCGAAGACCGCTGTTCTCAACGCGGAAGTTCAATCGAAAATCGCTCGCCAGAACGCCGAGACTATGGCCAACATTCAGCGTCAGAACACGAAGGCGATGGCCGACTTGGCTCGCCGGAATGCGAAGACGACGGCGGACATTCAACGAGCGAACGCAACTGCTGAGTCTAACTTGGCGCGTCAGGGTTAAAATTTATGAGCCAGAACGAAGAACTCGTTTCTCAATTCATCGCAGAGCAGTTTCCCAAGATGGGCGGCTGGTGCGATCAACGCAAAGGCTTCGAAATTGCGAAGCTCGTCCTCGATACCAAGCCCCAGAAGATTGCCGAAGTCGGCGTCTTCGAAGGTAAATCAACGCTTGCTCTGGCCTACGCTTGCAAGCTGAACGGCAGCGGAACCGTCTATGCCATCGACTCTTGGAAGAAAGAGGACTGCATCGACGACGAATCTGCAGCGAATCAGGAATGGTGGGCGACTCTCGATCTGGACAAGCACTATGAGTCGTTTGTCGGACACACCGTTCGCGCAAAGGTTGTCCGCCAAATCCAATACTGCCGCATGTCGAGCTGGGATGCGTCCCGTTCTCTGCCCGACATGGATATGGTTCACATCGATGCCAACCACGCTGAATGGCCGTCTACGAGCGATGTCGTGAACTGGCTTCCAAAGCTCAAGGTCGGCGGATACATCGTCATGGATGATGTGAATTGGGAATCGACCCAGACCGCTCTCAAGTTTGTTCTGAAGCGTTGCGAGTTTGTCGCTCGTTACGACCTCGCTGAGAGCTGCTTCGCGGTTTATCGGAAGCTCAAATAATCGAACCGTGGAAACGGTCGTCATCACGATGCGCGGTTCGCCGCGTATCCCGCGCTTAAAAGAAAATCTGAGTGCCGCTGGCATTACGGATTATCGGATCTTCTATGGCCTGAATGGAAAGAAGTCCGGTCTGAAGGCGAGCATTCCGTACGAGGTCGATAATCCCGGCTCCGGCTATCTGATCTGCCATAAGCATGTCGGATGCACGATGTCGCACTGGATGCTCTGGAACGCGCTGGAGTTCGATCCGAATACGCCCGACATGGTGATGGTGCTTGAGGACGACATCCTTTTCAGGCCGCACTGGCGCGAGACGGTTGAACGCGCGCTGACCAAGCTGCCGGAAAACTGGGACTTGCTCTATCCAGGCTCATGCTGCGCTCACGGAAAGATCAGCCGTGAGTACGATTCCAATCTGTTCGAAGGAATGCCGCTCTGCACCCACTGCTACATCGTTCGAAAGAAGGCTCTCAAGACGCTGATCGAAACGAACGAGGCGATTAACGCACCAATCGATTTGCAGATGTATTTCAACAGCAGACCGCACCTCAACTGCTTCACCATCTTCCCGCGTGTTGCCGATCAGGATGGAATGATTCTAGCCGACTAAAACATGGGTTCACCATTTAACGGAGACACGTTCATCGAGCAGGAGTTTCTTTACCTCAAAGAACGCTTCGAGCTTACGACTGCGGTCGAAACCGGAACGCACGAGGCAGACACAACTGTCTGGTTGGCCAGGAACTTCCTGAAGACCGTCTCATGCGAGCTTGACCATGATCGTGTCGAGAAGGCGAAGGAGCGGTTCAAGCGTGAGAAGCTCCATGTGGAGATGTTCGAGGGCAGCAGCGATGCCTGCATGAACTGGTTCATCCCGCATCACGGTGTTGGACACGACACGATCTTCTTCCTCGACGCCCACTGGAACGATTACCTTCCGCTGCTTGAGGAGCTTGAGGCAATCAATCGGTACGATCTGCATCCGGTCATCGCCATCCACGACTTCAAGGAGCCGACCGGACAGCTTGGATTCGACAGCTACAACAACCACGACATCTGCTTCGGCTACATCAAGGAGAAGCTGGATGCGATTTATCGAGCGAAGACGCTAACCCAGAAGTACGGCTACAGCTACTACTACAACCATCCGAGCCGATGCGTCGGCGCTCGGCGCGGCATCATCTACATCCTCCCCAACCGATGAGAGTCGATTTCGAGAACACACCGACCTTCATCATCTCGAAGCCTGAGAGCGAGAAGGAGAAGCGGTGCATTCGGTACATGAAGTCGTTCGGAATTGATGCGGTTCCGATCTATGGCTTTCGCGCGCACAACTGCGGCATTTCAACCGACTACTACCACAGTCGGGAAAAGGAGAAGGCGAAGGTCAAAACCATCGTCGCCGGACTCAGCCACTTCTCCGCATGGTCGGCCATCAAATGGATGGTCGAGGCGAAGCTGACCGATCATCGCACCTTCCTAATCGTTGAGGATGATGTTGAGTTTCTCGACAAGAACTGGAAGTCGCTGGCCAACGACAACCTGCAATTCGTTCCGAACGATTGGCATGTCGTCTACCTCGGAAGCTGCTGCGCCGATCCGATTGAAGATCATGGCTACATCGCGGCCAACCTTTACAGGCTGGTTCGAGGCATGTGTACCCATGCATATCTTGTAAACTACGAGGGGGCTTGTAAGCTCCTCGAAACGAACCAAAAGGTTTGGGCGCCCATCGACATCCAGATGTTGATCGATTCGATGCCCAGGATGAATTTCTACGGAATTCTTCCGAGATTAGCGACGCAGGAGAACACAAACTTGTATCCATGATGAGAGACATCATCCGAGACATCAGCCTCAAGGCTCTTAAACGCTTCGCCAATGGAGGCGATGGTCATGCCGATCTTCTCATGCAGATCGAAGACCTCCGCAAAACGCTGGAGATTCGCACCAAAGAGCATGAGGAGCATCTGACCGAGGTCCGCGAGGAGCGCGATCATTGGCTTTCACTGTACGACGAACTCAAATTCGCAGCCGAGTTTCTAATGAGCTACGCAAAAAATGATGTCCCCAAGCTGGCCGAACAGACCGATTGGGAGGTTGGCAAAATCGTTCTCCCGTCTGAAACCGGGACGTACTACTTCAATCCGGCCATCATGCAGGAAGCAGATGGACGAATCATGCTTTTCGCCCGTCGCTGCCGGAACAAGCGCGAAAAGGACGAAGACGTTTACACCGAGAAAAACGACATTGTTGCCTTCGAGCTGAGTAAAGATTTACGAGCCACAAAAAAGTCGATCCTACAGCTCACCGCCGGTTATCCGAACGAGCAGTTCGAAGATCCGCGTGTTGTTAAGTTTGGCGACAAGTACGGAATAAGCTGCTGCACGTTCGTTCCGTTCAAGAGCTACGCGCATCAGGCGGTGTTCCTGCTCGACAAGCAGTTTCTGAACGTGGGCCGATTCGATCCGGTCTATGGCAACAACTACGCGCAGGCCATGATCAACGATGGCCATGAGAAGAACTGGCTCTACTTCGTCCACGATAATGCGCCACATATGGTGTATTCGGCCAATCCCCATGTCGTTGTGCGCCTTAATGGGCGGCTAGAGAAGGAAGCCGAGTATGTCACCGAGGAGTTCAATCCGCTCTGGAAATTTGGCGAGGTTCGAGGCGGAACAAATCCGATTCTATGCGACGGACTGTACTGGACCTTCTTCCACAGCTCGCTTCCATGGATTAACCGCAAGCGCCGGTACTACATGGGTGCGTACGCTTTCGAAGCCAAAGCTCCGTTCCGCATCGTCCGCATGACGACGCTGCCGCTTCTCACCGGCACGAACCAGCAAGACTGGTGGCCCGGATTGCCAGCGGTCGTGTTCCCGTGCGGTGCTTTCTTCGACAGCGCGAAGAATCACTTCGTCATCTCGTACGGCATCAACGATGTGGACTGTGGCTACATGAAGCTGCCACTGGCCGACTTGCTTGAGGTGACGAAGGTGATTCGACCGAAACGCGATGTCGTCAATAATGAGAACCCGCCGACCTTGGTGGACGTTCTCGACCCGATTCCCGAGCGGCATAAACTGAAACGAAACAAGAAGTCTAAATACAATGAACTGGCTAAGAGGCTTGACGAAAAACCCGAGCAATCAGACGAAGCAGGATCTGCTGAATCTGCCTGAAGTAAACCTGAGCGAATGGCAGAACGAGGGTCAGCAGGCAGAACTTGCCGCGATAATGAAAAATCCGATCCTTCGAATGGCGATTCGCATTGTTTCGGAATCAATCCCTGTGCCGATGCCGTCTCATGGCAGCAAGGAATCGGACATCATTTTTGCTGCCGGTGTAACCGCTGGCTACGCGCATTGTCTTGAAAACCTTCGAAAATTGGCCGTAATTGAAACAGCGAAAGAACCTGAAGCGACTTTTGAGAAATCGTACTAAATCATAAAAATATGGAAGAACCCCTGAACTCACCTCTCGTAAACACCGGCAATACTCCCGACTTTGGCAGCTCGTTCATCGACGCCTTCAAAGCGAGCGGAGTTGAGGATGCCGCGTCGGCTGATGAGGCTGCTAATTCTGCCTCTCAGGTTACCGAGGAGCCGAAGCAGCAGCAGAAGCAGAAGTCGGCCAAACCATCCGACGATACATCTCCCAAGCTCAGTAAAGCTGAGAAGGACATCGAGCGGATGTTCGGAAAGAAGGCGACTGCCACTGAACCTACAGCTCCCGCTCCAACCGACGACACCGACATCCCCGAGACGATCAAGTCCACCAAAGCCGCTGATGCTTTCCGCAAGATCAAGGAAGAGAAGGCGCAGCTTGCCAAGCAACTCGAAGAACTGAAGGCTGGCAAGTCCACCAATCCCGACTTTGAATCGCAGCTCAAGGCGTTGCAGGAGGAGCGTGATGCGCTTTCGGAGCGTGTTCGCTTGCTCGACATCGAGCGTCATCCCGAGTTCGTCAAGAAATACGAAGGCAAGATCAACGGCGTGTTCGATTCGGTGAAGAACCTTGTCGGAACCGATGGCGAACGCCTTGTTTCGCTCCTCAAATCGCCCGAAAGCGACTATCGCAACTCGCAGATCGACGACATCGTTGAAGGTCTTTCACCGTCCAAGAAAGCCAAGCTCGGCGCTCTCATCGTCAAGTACGACGAAATCAACGGAGAACGCGCGTCCGAATTGTCCGAGGCGAAGGCCGATTACGATGCGGTCATCTCCAAGTATCAGCAGGACAACGAGGAGGGAACGAAAGCTGCACTGGAGTCGGCCACGAAGACCTGGCAGAAGGTTTCCAGCGATGCCCGTTCGCTCGAAATCTTCGAGCCGCGTGAGAATGACGAGGAATGGAACAGCGAACTCAACCAGCGTCTCAGTCTCGCTCAGCAAATCTTCAACGGCGAGAACAGCGAAGAGGATCTGGCCAAGGCTGCTCTGTGGGCTGCTGCTGCTCCTAAATACCGCGAACTGCTCTATGCTCAGGTCGAGGTGAACAAGCGTCTCCAAGCTGAGCTATCAAAGTATCGCGGAAGCGAACCTGGAGTCAGCTCGCGCGCGACGACCGGCGGCTCACGACCGGCAAATACGAACGCTGCGAAGAGCGAAGACTTCGTTGCCAGCGTGATGAAATCGTTAGGACGCTGACACCACTCTCCGAAACAATTATCCCCCGATGGTTCTCATTACCACCGGGGGATTTTCGTTTGAATCATTTACGATACGGACCGCTGCCACTAGGAACCGGCTGCGGCACCGGCTTAACCGGCGGTTTCGGAGGAGGCGACTGCTTGTAAGGTCCGCTACCGCCGGATTGGGAAACGGACGGCGAGCCTTTGTACGGCGCTCTGATGCTCATAATTATTCCTTCGGAAGCGCATACCAGCCTTCATGGATGATAATGCGGTTCTTACTACGCACCGTTTTGCCGCTGGCGTCAACGACCCAAACCTTGGCCTTAACGTCCTCAGCGAGGCGCACAGGCTCACCGTGGGGGACGTAAATCACCCGGCTCGCGCAGCTCACGCTCATGCTCGCGCACACGATCAAGAAGACCGCGCTTAAGATCGGGTTGCTTCTTAGCATCTTCGCTCGTCGTATCCTGCTTCGTCAGCGAATGAAGCCAGATGACCAGCTTCATCACAAAGTCGGCCATGAAGTTCATTCCGACTTCTCGGGAGCGGACGCGCCAGCCTTTCGCTTCTCGGCAATCGACCAACCGACAGCCGTAATCGACAGGATAGCACCAATCAATTCCTCGGCAGAACCGGAATCAACAAGTCCTTTGGAGACAAGGTAGCCAGCACCGAACGTGAGGAAGTGGCGGATGATGGGGAGAATGGCCGTTTTCATTTGTTTCGATTTTTGAATTTCTGGTACAGGTCAACCAGCTTGACGACGCATGTCAGAAACGCGGCAAAAGCGCCGAGCGCCAGGGATGCCGTCTTGAGATTCGGATCGGAGAACATGGCGTTCCCCATGATTCCGATGACCGGACCACCGACGCCGATTGAGATATCTCGAATGAAAGCGTGGTGGTCCGTCATCGTGCTTGGTTAGTTAGCGTCCGCCTGTGACTGCTTGGCAGCTTCCAAAATAAGGTCGGCCAGAGGAACGCCGACTTTCGCATTCTGGAAGCCGCCAGCCTTGATGGCGATGTCGATGAGTTGCAGGAGGGTATTCGCTTGTTCGGTGGTGAGTTCGATTTTAATCATGCCGCCGGAGCATCGATGATCGGAGCGGGAGGCGCAATAATTTCCGGCTCAGGAGCGGGAGGAACCGGCGCCGCCCACGGCAGCGGAGGAGCAATTACCGGAGGGTTGATCTGATCGTTGATCTGAGCGGAGACGTTCGCCTCAATCGCGCTCTGATCGACGCCATTGCTGAAGCACCAGCCAAGCACCTGCTGCTCGGTCAGATCAGGATACGGCGTGAACGAACCACTCGGCGGAGCGAACGACGCGCTGCCGTAGCAGGTGCCGCTGTAGGTGCCATCGGTGCCGTTGCAACGCCAGTCGGCGGTGATGACGACATCGGTAAGCGAGCCTTCCGTGGGCTTAACGAGAAGGCGTTCGATGATCCAGTTGATGGAGATGTTCATGTTAGGCATTCTTCAGAGCGTTGACTTCAGCCGACAGTTCCTTGATGGCGGCAACCAAGATCGGAACGACCTTCGACAGATCGACCTGCTGCGGTTCGATTTCACCATTTTTAGTTACGGCATCCTTTTCTCCGGTAACAGCAAAAGGAACAACTTCAGCAAGTTCGTGAGCCAAGAAACCTTCGCCAACCTTTCCGTTAGTTTTCCACTTGTAGATGGACGGCTTGAGCGCGTTCACACGAGCCAGACCACCAGTGAGAGGCTGAACCGATTCCTTGAGTCGATAATCAGAGGAGTTATTGTATGCGGTGTTTGTTCCATCCTGACTGATAGAACCGACAGTGACACCGTTGGAACGGAAAAGAGCAATCGTTCCAGAGATTGCAGTCGTAGTGTTGTAGAAGAAACCGGGGTTTCCATCGGATTTGACAGCCGAATGAGTACCATCAGGTTGAACCTGAGAACCGGCAACGGTGGTACTGCTCGCCGTCTTCCCCACCAACAGATTTCCCGATGCGTCGAGCGTCATCGCTTGGGTGAAGGTGATGTTGTTTCCAGCGGTGCCGCTGGGGGCGATGAACCATTGGTGCTGACCCTCAAAGAGTCGATACTGCGCTGCCGGTTGGCTGATAGCATATTTCCAGACAACTCCAGAAGAATAAGTGGCGTAGCTATTGTTGGACAGCCACGAACTCGGGGAGCCTGTAAGCGCATTCTTTGCCGCAGTCAAACCCTGACCAACACGCGCAATTTCAAGTGCTTGGAAATATGTCGAATCAGTCGCACTCGGCGTAACCCCCACGCCGACGTTGCCGGAGGTGTCGAGCAAGACGTATGAAGTCGCGCTTGTTCCAAGTCGGAGATTCTGGGCATCCGACAAAATCGACATCGGATTTCCGCTCGCGTAGATGACGTTCTGATTTGCTCCGATTCCCTGATATGAATACGACGAACCAGAGATGCTCATCTGAATCAGACGAGTGCCATCGCTCACTCGCATACCATCCTGACCAGCACCGGGAGGAGTGACGCTTGCGAAAATCTTAGTCGCAGGACTTCCCCCCACGCCCAACCCCGTAGAGTTGAGGGTCATGGCGGATGTGCTGTTAATCGAGAAACCAATTTCATTGGCTCCAGAACTGTAAGTGCCATTTCCAGCAGTTACAGCAAAAGCAGGTAGCGCAGCGTTTGAAGATGACGCTAAATATCGCAATGCAGTTACTCGACCGTTGACATCTAGTGTATCGCCGGGACTCGCCGTATTAATACCCACCCGATTGTTCGCCGAATCCACCTTCAGAGTCGAGGTGTCCACCGTCAGATCGCCGGTGATGGTGGCGGAGCCAGGAACGACGATGTTATTGCCGCTCGGGCCGACAGCCGTGTACAGCTCGCTGAAGTTGCTGTTCGTGTACTGGAAAGCCGTACGCAGCGGCGTTCCCGTCCCGTCATTGGGGGACGTTCCGACATTGATGGTTTGCTGTGCCATATCGAATTAAATGATTTGGTTTCGGGTTACAGAAATTCGGTCATGTCCGCCGTGATGATCGTGGAATCAGCCGTAATCACCGTGTTATCCGCCGTGATATCAGCCGTTCCGCCAAGAATCGACGCCTCCCAGAGTAGGCCAATCTCCAGCAGGATGCGTTCGCGCGGACTTTTGCACGAAGCTCCCTGAGCCTCCGCAATCAGGTCAGCCGCTTGGGTGCAGGAGATGACTGGCATATCAATGATCAGCTAGGATAAACCACGCGACTCCGTTGGACATGATCGTCACGCTGTTCCACTGCGGAGTCAGCGTATGCGTCGCGGCACCATCAATCGTCTCCGCCGCGTAACCGTCAACAATGACCGCGTTCGCGCCGGAATTGATGCGCTTGAAGGCATAGATCCGACCTGGAACCAGCGCCGCAGGAGGCAGTGTCATCGTAATCGCACCAGCCGTCGCATCGGCGATGATGAGATAATCACCGCTCACCACATTGCCGCTGGTCGTCACGCTACGATACGCACCGCGCGTCGCGCCGCCTCCGGCTAGATACGTCGCAATGCGATTCTCCAGAGCCAGCTTGGCCAGCTCAATCTCGCGCGGAGAGCGACACCCCAGCGACGCCGCCTCATTGATCAGCGTCTCTGCCTCGTCGCATGTGATGTTTGGCATATCGGTTTCCTATCGATTGATCAGCGCATCGGACCGGCACCGCGTCGCATCACCTCGGCTATGAAACCGGGAGGGCCGGAAACCTCCGCCTCGTTCTCAGATTCCATCTCGCCGTCATCCTCACCGCCCTGCTCGGCCATCTTCTTGCCCTTCGATTGCTTCTCGTAACCGGGGATGGCCATGCCATCAATCTCGATGACTTCAGCTTTGCCACCTTTGCCAAGAACGATAGTCGCCATCGTTTGGAAAGCCTCGCCTTCCTTCAAGTTCTCGGGAATTTCAACGCCTTTGGGGAGAATAAAAACCGGCATGAACGGAGCATCACTTCGGCGCACACGCTGTCAATCAAAAACCCCCCACCAGCCTTTCGGGCCGATGAGGGGCTGCCTCACATAGAGGCTTTTAGACAAACAACCTATGAGTCAATCCGGTCGATAAACTGAGACAAGGATGCGTCGATGGCAAGAGGCATTTTTGAGCCTTTTGAAATGTTTTCGAACGCTGTGAGCGGCTGAAGATTCGTCCAGTGGCAGAGCTTCTTCACCTCCTCTGGCGATTTCGCGGAAATCAGCGGAACGATGTGGTCGATGTGCCAGTAGCTGCCATAGTTCTGCCATGTCATGCCACCCTTGAACTTCGATTCCAGGTGCTTGCGAAGATCGTCCTTTGAACAGCCGATGATTTCGAAGCTGCTCATCTCGCCTTTCTGGCCAACGTCGAGGTATCGCCTGATTGAGCGACGCATTGAGTTGGCCAACCTAACAATCGGGTTTCCAGCTCTACGATTAGCAAGCGCCTTGGAGATTTTGTCTCGGTTTTCTATGCCGTACTTCTGCTTGGCCAGCTTGATTTTCTCGGCGTTTTTGGCGCGATAGAGTTTTCGACGTTCGCGTATCGCATCTGCATTTTTCAGTTGGCACTCTTTGATCTTGGACAGGAATTCAGGTTTCTTCAGCTCGTACCTTTTTCTGAGTCTTTCGATTTCAGCGGCACGTTTCTTTTCGAATTCCATCTCCGTCATCCAAACCATTCTACACGATCCGTCTGGGTGAGGATCTTGAAAGCCCCAGAAAACCATACCGCCTTCTCGCCGAAACCCCCTTTTAAGACTTCGAATGAATCCATTTTTGTCATTTTCCTCAAGCCATTTGGCAGCAAGCTCTTTGATGCGTTTTCTGTAGCTCTTTCTAGACTCTCTAACGCTTGAAATATTTGCCCTGTAGTACTCCATGTTTCGCTCGTTCACGGAGTCTTTATTTTTCGAGTAGTACTCTCTGGCCTTGCGTTTGATTTCGTCTCTGTTCTGTCCGTATTTCTTGGAAAACCTATCGGAGTCTTTCTTCCTCAACTCGGCATATTTTTCTGGAGAAACCCAGTATTCCCTTTTCCCAACGAGGTATTGCCAAAACAACCAACCATCTGATTCGCGCTTGTCGCCACGTTTCAATTCATTCATGCGACGACAATTTTATTCACCCAACACAAACTGTCAACTGCGGAAGCTAAAAAAGAAAAACCCCAGCAGATTGCTCCGCCGGGGTCGTGTTAATTAGGTAGCTCAGCTACAAATTATTTGGGTCAAAGCTCCGGTGCAACGACGGAAGATGATTGTCATGCCCTGGTTAGTGAAGATTGGCTCGGGAGCATGAATGAACTCAGCGTAGTGCTGACCCTTCTTGTCGAGAGGATCGGCGCAATCGGTGTTGAGCTTGTAGGCACCAGTCACCCACTGCCACTCGCCCATGTAGTTGGTCGGCATCCAGGCCAAGTCGCCAACCCGATTCACGGGGCGGACGATATGGCTCTTGAACACATACGGGGT
>Ga0075458_10000610_pt1 | contig 11649 bp, 14 predicted proteins | sample DEB3_08_DNA_FD_77576 | JGI IMG/M metagenome (GOLD analysis project Ga0075458, IMG submission 77576) | Aqueous microbial communities from the Delaware River and Bay under freshwater to marine salinity gradient to study organic matter... | ecosystem: Environmental > Aquatic > Marine > Coastal ... | reverse complement strand
TGGTTGTCAACAACTTCGCCATGCTTTTGGCGCCGTTTTCGGAAAAGCTTGATGTGATGATTTTTTCGGATTTCATTTGTAGTTTTCAATAGCATCTTTCAATGCTTTATCTATATTACGAATAGGAAAAATGTTCTTTAGCTTGTTATTATCAAGTACGCAATTAGATCTTGGTGCTTTAACTGCAGAAAAAAATTCAGCTTCAGTAAACCAATCCTTCTTCATGCCCATCATTTCTACTATTTCGCGCGTTGTCTTGCTACCACCATTTGTAAGATTATAGATTCCCGTCTTTGGTCTTTTCGCGATGAAATGAAATACAACATTAGCTACATCATCAACATGACTCAAGCTATTGCGAAAATCAATTAGCTTTGCATATGTTTGCAGCTTTGTGAGAAAATTCTTTGGATGTTTTTCTGACCCAAATGGCATACGAATACGCAATAGATAAGACTTGTTCATATATGGTGCAAGCAATTTCTGCTCTAGAGCCTTTGACCCACTATAGAAACTGCCATTGTCAAAGTTAAAATTTGGCTCATCTTCTTCTGTAAAATCTTTTTCATATCCCTTATATACACATCCACTTGAAATATGAATGATTGGCGTATTCTTGTTTTCCATCTCAAGTTTCAATGGCCACAATACGTTTCCCAAAATCGTATCTTCTTTATGGACTTCACATGCATCTACATTAGGTGAACCAGTATAGCCAGCTGCATTTACAATGATTGTTGTGTCTTTTGGAATACTTTCATTGTGACTCAACCAATAAGCCGGAATGTAGCTCTGATATTGTAGCTTGTTCCAAATTGCTTGACCAATATATCCATGACCAATCAATGTAATCATGATTTTAACAATTCCGGATGATGTTGTGGTATCTCTTTGTTAATGATTTCATCAAGACGCTTTTTCTCCATTTCATACGTTCTCTTTCTCAATTCCGAAGAACCATATATGTGCTGTCTCTTATGATAATGCAATTCGATGCCGTTGTCAATACACCATTGCTTTCCTGTAAAATCTCTATTCAAATATTCATCGCTCAGAAATCTAATGTGAATTGTCTGTGTCATTAGCAATTGCAATAGATCAAATTCTGTTTCATATACAAGAATTTCATCTACATACTTGCAGGCTTGCAATTGAACATATCTTTCATAAATGCTTTGAATAGGCTTATTCTTGATTCCGGGTCTATCAATTGTAGGATCGACTTGAAGTGCAACCTTTAGATAGTCACACAATTCCTTTTCCATCTTGAGCATCGTCACATGACCGGCATGTAACAGATCAAAACTACTACAATTAAATCCTATCTTCATTTTTTTTCATCCATTTTATAGTTTCATCCAGTCCCTCAGAGAGACTATAACGAGGAGACCACTTCAACTCACTTTTAACAATGTCTATCGACATGGAATACCTAGCATCGTGTCCTGGTCGATCATTGACATATTCAATCAATGATTCATCAGCTCCCATCTTCATTAGAATATGACGAACAAGATCAATGTTTCTTATTTCGTTTTCACCACCAATGCAATATCTCTGTTGCATCTGACCATTTTGCATTATGAGATATATTGCTTCGACAGCATCTTTCACATAGATCCAATCACGCACTTGACTTCCAGTTCCATACACAGGAATCTTTTGATTCTTCATGATCCTAGAAATAGTCAGGGGAATGAACTTCTCGGCATTTTGCCATGGACCATAATTATTTGAAGAATTGATTATGATATATGGTAGTTTATAGGTATTACCATACGCTTCTACAAAATGTTCAGCCGCTGCTTTACTGGCTGAATATGGATTGCGCGGACAAATGTTAGAATATTCATTGAATTTTCCGGGATATGAAACTTCGCCGAACACCTCATCAGTTGATATTTGCACAAATTTTTCTACTTTATACTTTAGTGCAAGATCAAGTAGATTGATAGTACCTATGATGTTTGATTGTACAAATGGTAAGCAATCCTTAATAGATCTATCAACATGACTTTCTGCAGCAAAATGAACTATGCAAGAAAATTGATTTTCCTTGAATACTTCTTCAAGATCTTGTTTGTCTGATATATCGACACAATAAGTTGGTATTTTCATTACGTTGACAAGTTCATCCGAGTTGCTTGCATAAGTGAACTTGTCAACAACAACGATTTGTGCGTTTGATACATCTGTCATGTATTTGACAAAGTTGATGCCTATGAACCCAGCACCACCCGTGACAAGAATCTTTTTCATTTGTATGCCAGCATTTTTAGAACGCTGCCGCGAGCAGGTTCTGGGTTTCTCATGTCAGGAACGCGCATCATTTCCTTGAATCCAGCTCGCATCAAATACTTTCTTAGCTTGTCTTCATTGAATCCATTGATATGACCCATGCCAGGAATCTTGTGATCGGTCTCATGCAACCATCCTGCAAATATTACTTCCATTGCATCTTCAAACGGATCCTTGTTCTTGTTTAGCCAATCAACATTGGCCATGATGTGCCAATCTTTCTTGTAGATGCGTTCGGCAATCCATTCGATGTCTGGAGTTGTGATTTCCACGAATCCGCCGGGTTTTAAAACACGATGAATTTCCTTAAGAACATCATCAACAATAAACTTTGAAAGATGTTCAATTACATCCCCAAAGTAAATCTTGTCAGCAACATTTGATTCAAAAGGATATGGCACTTTTGACAAATCATGTTGTACGTTTACATGAGGCCAAGGATTTACATCGACGCGAACTGTCGCATCTGGCTTAGGCCATGGTCCAGAACCAAGATCAATAATCATCACCAATTCCCCATTTTAAATCTATGATATGTTACTTGCTGATCAATCATCATCGAATCATGACCAAAAACTTCACGAGCCATCTTAGGATATATAGTGGTCATGAAATCATTTAATTCTTTCATTGAACTAGTCTTATCATAATATGCATTTCTTGGCGGATGATAGATTGAGGCATTATGGACAACGTGAGCATGAGACTGAGCAATATCACAATATGCCTTGTCCAATCCATATCCAACTTCAAACTCTTTCCAGTTATTCAAAGCTTTGAGGATTTTTGCAAAAACATCAGATCTAAATACAGGAACTCCCATTTCAATAAAATTAGTCTCCGAAAAATCTATTCTTTTATCCTGCTTCAAGCAATCATAGAATATATCAGAACCTTCAGCCATCGATAACTGCCATAGACGAAAATCAAAACGACGAGCCATCTCCAGACCTCTGTTCAAGTTCCAAACATCTGTGATTTCATCGTCATCAATGCAACCAACATAATCATACTTTGTGTAATCAAACTGATTGAATACATCGCGAACCATGTGCCACTTATGACCACGAATATGATAGACATAATCATATGTGTTAGGATCTGGTTCAAATCCCTCCTTATACACACAACTTACAATTTCATATGTGCGATCAGGATGCTTTGATCTCCAATGTGCATTCTTGTCGTATCTATCATCGAACTTGTCGGGGTAGTTTCCTGTAGGAACAAAAATGATTGCTTTCTTTGTCATAGTTTTTTCCATCTATTCAAAATCAACGACGAAGAATTCTTTTTATCGGTTCCGCCGACACCAACTGCAAAAAGCATTCTATCATCGGCCGCCTCCATTTCCAATTTGCTCTGTCTTGTATCACCTATTCTATCTCCACCATTAGCAAATATGATTAGAGTGTCAGGATATTTTCTTCTTGTGTCGCGAATAAAGCTAGCTGCACTATCGTCATCGTCATTAAATGAAACTGTTTCATCGACCCATCTAATGGATCTAACAATTGATACTCGTTCTTCAAACGGAAGAAAGAAATTTCCTTTCTTGCGAACCAGCCAATTGTCAGAATTAACACCGACAATTAATCTATCAGCAAACATCTTGGCACATCGAAAATATTCGATATGACCAGAATGAATTGGATCAAATCCGCCAGAAACAATTGCTATCTTCATTGTCTTATAGACCCATTCTTCAAACATTCGATGTACCAATTATACATTCTTTTCAAGCCTTCCTCAAGAGAAATCTCAGGTTTCCATCCCAATCCTGTAGCTTTTGACACATCGGTCAACTTACGCATTGTTCCATCTGGGCGAGAAGAGTCATAAAGAAAATCATCATTATATCCAACTACTTTTGCAAGAATCTCCGCAAAATCGCGAATTTCGAGATCATATCCGGGTCCAAGATTCACGAAACCGCCAGTCTTTGCAAAATCTTCTTTTGGTGCATTCAATACATGAATACAACCGCGAGCAAGATCTTCTGAATATAAGAATTCGCGACGAGGTGTTCCTGTTCCCCATAAAATAGCTTTGGTACCTTTGATTTTTGCTTCATGAAATTTAGACATCAATCCAGCTACAAGATGATTGTTCTCAGGATGAAAATTATCTCCAGGACCATATACATTACTTGGCATTACTGCACGATAATCTGTGCCATGTTGGCGATTATATGCCTGGCACATCTTGATACCAGCAATCTTAGCGATTGCATACGCATCATTTGTAATTTCAAGATGACCAGTTAGCAAATGTTCTTCTTTAATTGGCTGTGGACATTCTTTGGGATATATGCACGTTGATCCCAGAAACAATAATTTTTGAACTCCGTATCTATGTGCAGTATCTATTACGTTTGTCTGAATGCGTAGATTTACATTAATCATGTCTGCTGGAAATGTGTTGTTTGCGACGATACCGCCGACTTTAGCAGCTGCCAGATATACTTCATCGGGTCTTTCGCTCTTGAAAAAATCTTCGACGGCAATTGGATTAGTAAGATCTAATTCTTTTGATGTACGGGTAACGATATTCGTTTCACCTTGTTGTTGAAGTACTCTTGCAATAGATGAACCTACAAGACCTTTATGTCCAGCTACATATATCTTTTTCATGATAACCTCAATTCTGATAATCGTGATAAATTAATTGACTTCCCAAATAGTCAAAGTTCAAAGGAACTTGTCTTAACTTCAACTTTTCAGCAACTTTCTTTTGCATATGTGGAGGAGTAAGAAATAGAATAAATCCACCGCCTCCCGCACCAAGTAGCTTTCCGCCTACAGCACCCGCTTGAATTCCTTTATCATAGATATCATCTATTTCAGTATTCGTGATTGATGACTCCATGCTCTTTTTTAGTTTCCATTGATCATTAAGAAGATTTGCGAAATCATATATTCTATGTTCAAAAAGAACACGCTCGGCTTCATGTGTAAGATCCTTCATGATATTCAGATCTATCTTTTTTGAACTAATGTTCGTTATCTTTTTCTCGGCAATATCAAATGAATTGCGTAATTTTTCGGTAAAGAATAGCTGAACCCACGATTCAAGTTCTTGCAAGATTTCTTTCTTGATATGCAATGAAAGAACCGCAAATTCAGTATATCCACCAAATTCAATTCGATTGAATCCACCAAATGCTGCAGCAACCTGATCCTGAGAACCAACAGATTCTCTCAATATGTTTTGCTCCAAATAGATTGCTTTTTTTGCAAGATCTCTTTTAGTGATTTGCTCATTTTTCAGCGTCGATAGACCATGAATCAATGAAACAGTAAAGCTTGAACTTGATCCAATTCCTGTGCGATTGGGTAGATCACCATGATGTGTGATATCAAGACCATCTTCAAAATTCATATATTTTATTGCTTCACGAATGGTCGGCATTTGAATTTCATCAATAGATTTTGTTGTTTCATCATTGAAATAACGAATCTTATATCGATAATCAAATATCTCGGGTAGTTTTCTGAGAACAAGAAAACTGCATTTGTTTATGGAGGTGGACAAAACACATCCGCCGTGCTCGCGATACCATGCCGGATAATCTGTGCCGCCACCAAAGAATGAAATTCTATAAGGAGTTCTAATGATAATCATGATCTCACTTTCAATATTATCTAATCAAAAAATTTCCCAAATTTTTATGTACTCGCATTCTCCAATATGTTAGTAGATCATTCATAGTTTTTTCAAACGATATTTCAGGCTTCCATCCAGTATGTGAAAAAAACTTGTTAGTATTTGGTATTTGCAAATCAGCATCTATCGGTCTTAGTCTACTAGGATCAACCTCAATTTGGATTTTGTCCTTTAACGTAGACATCGATATTAACTTGTTCAAAATATCACCAACTTCACAAGTATATGTTCCACCAATATTGTAATATGCACCTCTTACTGGATTTACAGTTAGTAGCATATAATATGCGCGAACAGCATCTCTTACGTCAGCAATTGTTCTTAATGACTTTAAATTTCCAACTTTGATTATTGGAGATATATGTCCCGCTTCAGCCATAGCAATTTGTTTTGCAAAAGTAGACTCGGCAAAAACATCACCCCTTCTTGGTCCAGTATGCGTGAACATTCTTGTTACTTGAACATTCATTTGATATGCTTCAGCATAGAACCGACCCATCAAGTCAGTACCGCATTTTGATATTGCGTATGGGGATGCTGGATGAAAATTGCATTCTTCATCGATTGGAAGTTTTTCTTTGCTAACTCGACCAAACACCTCGCTTGATGAACACACATGTATATGAGCTAAAGGTGCATATTTTTTACATGCATTCAATAGTCTCACAGTTCCTTGAACATTGACATTCAATGTTTCAATAGGAGCATCAAAACTTGTTTTTGGAAAACTTTGAGCAGCTAGATGAAATACATAATCTGGATTTGACTCCTTTATCGCATTTTCTATTGAAAGATCGTCGTTTAGATCTCCATAAACTAATTTTATACGATTACCAGAATTTATATTCTCAATCAAATTGCTGATATTGTCTAACGGACTTCTCCAACGAATTAGACCAACAATTTGCCAATCTGTATTGGCAAACAAGTAATCAGCAAGATGTGAACCGACCATACCTGTTATGCCAGTAATGAACGCAACTTTACTCATAATCAACTCCAAATAAATTACATTTCACAAGCTGCTATAATATCTCTAACTCTATTCGCGTGAGTATGCTTGTCTTTTACTATCTTCATCTGATTTAGAATTAGATCTTTTGTTTTTGCATCATTTCTCATATCAAATGCAATAAAGAACATCTGATAAGGATCTTCATGAAATACAATTTCATGATTAAAGAAGTCGTATATTCCCTTTGAATTTGTCGTAGCAAGTTGACCATAGCTAATTGTCTTGAACACTCTGCAGGGAATATATCCACTATTTACATGTGATGTTGGTCGAATGTCTGGAGCCAAAAATGCTTCTAGAGAAGCTTTCTTTATCTGCTCAGTAGTTAATACATTCTGCCAAACGTTGTTGTAATAGAATTTAACATCTCTCTCTTTACAGGCTCTTATGAAAGGTTCAAACTGATCATAATTATCATCACGAATTGTTCCTGTGAAAAATATATGTTTCGGTTCAATCCACGGGGTATGACGATCTTCAAAATCTATTTCATTTGGCATCAAGTCTGTTGCCCACATGCTATAGAAATTATCGTACTCTGCTCCCTTTTCCAAGTAAGAAACATTATCACTTATACAGGTGTATTTTTCTGGCTCATAGGTATATTCCCATAATTGATCAGACCATCCTTTACCAGTTAATGAAAATCTAAAATCAATCAATCGACCAACTCTATTCAAATAATATGAAGGCTCTGGTCTATCAGGCATATTCTTATTGCCCAAACAATGAATCATGTATGTTGATGATTTTCTCAAAGGTAAATTTTTGCTAACTGGATTTCGTGTTCCAATTTGATTTTCTGTTATGATCAATGAATCATCAAAAAACGTCGCATCAACATTATCACGATCGTCGAGCCAATAAACTTCTTCATTCAAGTATTTCGCTGCTTTTACAAAAGCACCAAAGGTATATGCTTGTGTATGACCAGTATCATACTTTGCACCCCAAACAATTATTTTTTTATGTTTTTTCATGGTAAACAAACTTTCTTATTATTTCATAAAGAGTTTTTATATGGTTTTAGTATCGATCTCAAGTTCTCATGTATAATTTATTAAACACTATTGCATCAAACCAATTCAAGAAATTATCGTATATCATACATGATGGTGCAATATTGTGCCTAAACTTTGGTTGTGAAGTTATGTTATAATACATTTCGTCATTATTGTCAATAGAAATAATATGATCAATCAGTTCTTTTGCGTTTGAAAATTTACCAGCATTGATAAAACTATTTTCATTGAAGTCCAGGTCGACAGTAGCAGATCCCCAATAAATTGGAACAGAATTCACATAGAATCCGTCCATGATTTTTTCAGTAACATATCCTGGATGCGGACTATTTTCAAAAGAAAGAACAAACTTATAGTTTTTGATGAAATCAAGCTTTGCGTCATATTCGGGACTAATAACATGTCCGATGTTATTGAACAGAGGACCTGCGCTATCTACTTTTTTGTACTTACATAATTCATGAAATACAACATTTCGAATATTGTTGCTTGGATTTCTATGAATGAAAACACAAAACTTTGTCTTTTCATGCTTGATCGTATGTGCATTGAAAATATGCGTGAAATCATACTTCTTATAGAAGAATGGAACCAATGCCCAGCCCGGCAATCTATAGTGCCAAGGATTTGGATTGTGATCAAATGTCATCGCATAATGACAATCATAGTTTTCTGGTCTACGATTTTCGCCAGTATGAAAGATCTTTATACACTTGTCTTTTGAATATTGAAGATTTCTTGTTCCAAAATTTTCATCGCCAAAGAAAAGAAAGTCTGGATTTTCATTATCAATAGTCAATTCATATCTTTGACTTAGAATAGTTTCATAGAATTCCGATGTGCAGACATCAGCAAATCCTATTTTTAGTGGCTTTTTTTGCATCACTTCACCCAATACCAAACGTTTACGTCAGTAAACTGAATTTGATTTGTGATCAAATTTTGCTCTCTAAATTCACGAACTGCCTGTTGTACTGACTGTAGATTTATATCGTGTCCAGAAAATACCCCACCAGTTTTGACTTTACTATAATAGTTATTCAAGTCTTTCTTGACGCCCTCGTAAGAGTGATCACCATCAATGAACACGTAGTCAAACTGTTCATTGCTAAACTTGCTTACGCAATTATCTGACGTATCCTTATAGAATACGATCTTGTCTTTATGCGGCTCAAAGTTCTTCATCGTAATTTCATAATGTAAATTCACATCTTCCTGAGTTACAGGACCAATCCAATCCATATATGGAAGATATGGATCAATGCAATGAATCTTATCTATTCTATTCGTCTGCTCAAGAAAATGAACGATATTTTCTCCCTTGCAGACTCCAATTTCAAGTCCAACAACATTTCTATTCAAACGAGTAGAAAGATCATTAATTACACTAACAAGACCTTTTGCAGTAATGAAATCGAATGGCCACTTTCCTTGCTCTTTATATTCGGCTATTGTAAGGGGCTGTTCTACTTTTTGAAATTGATTTGTTTTTGTGTTTATTTTGATGATATCACTCATGTCACTTCCCATACTTAAGATTGATTAAAGGTAAAAGACTAGGAACCCTATCGTACTGATGGACGATGCAATATTTTTGACCCTCATTGTTGAACACTTCACCATTCTCAATTATGGGTTCATGATCTGTTAGATACGGTCTATATTGATTTATCTTGCTTGGATCAGCAACTGTTCCTAACTGAGCTGCCCACGCCTGTTTAGCAGTTGTGAACATAGTGAAATTGGAATAGTTGTTCATTGATAGTAGTGCATTGTATGCTGCCTGATCTGGTCCACCACCACCAGGAATCGTGTGTGGCATATTTGCACATATCATGTAAATATTGAGAAATAGATCCTTGATTGTATCAATAGAACCTGCCATTACTCCAGCATTGTAGATTACATGATTCGACATATATTCATGAATGAAAGGAAAACTCAACTTCATATTGTTGTTTCCCCAAGTCTCATTTTTGTAACGAATGCCCTCAGTAGAAGCAATTATCTTTGTAAAAAACTGAGGTCCCATATGCCTGTTCAAGAATTCAGTAGGATTAGTCTGAAATACAACATCGCGAACATCAGTAGCAATAACGTATCTTACTTGATCTTCAATATCATTCAATACTTTCCAAGAATGATAGAAACGATCAACGACGATATTGAAATTTTCGCGATATGTAAATTTCTTGTTTGCGTCATCACGATTGAATGTGACTACAGTAAAGTTTCTTTTTGTCAGTTCATCAACAATATCAAATCCGACATTATATGCTATGACAAGCTTATGACCATCAAATCCTGAACGATCAATTGAATTTGCCCAATTTGCAACTTTGTCAAAAGTATAATTTGTGATACAACCAAGAATTAGATCTTTCTTCATGTCATTTTACCGTAGCACAAATGATATCGTTTGCCTGATGGCCATCGAGATAAACGATCTTATAATTTGGATTGATTGCAAAAAGAAGATCCATGATTTGCTTTTCCTGCACGAATCCCCATTCAGCTGATCCAAGCAAACGACGATCATCGATCATGATTGTGTGCGTGTCAATAGATGACTTTTCACGATACATTTCTGAACCGTTTTCAGTAAAACGCAATTTCTTTTTTCCATAGATCGACTCAAGTTCCAGAACAAGAGGACACGGAGCATAACGACCGCCCTGAAGTGGACCGCTTGCATGAGCGTCAAGCCAAAATGTGGCTGGCTCTACTAGTTGATCTGCAATTTGAGGAATTATATCTACAGAGTCACCAAACCACAATTTTACGTTTGAATTATCCTTGAAACGAGCGTGACATTTGTCAAACATATCTTGATCAACTTCAATTGTATGAACAAGATCAAATCCCGCATCAAGAGCAAGCTGAACTGTATCACCAAGATAAGTCCCAGTCTCTACAAAGATTTTGCCCGAACCATATTTTTGCATATACTCAATTTTAATGTTGCTCATGATTTTCTCCAAGGATAATTACCATTATATTTTTGCTCATTAATCTTGTTGCCATGAATGAAAAATTCAGACGATGCGGAATTAGGATTGCCATCCAATCTATAATTCAATGTATATGCTCCGCTCGTATCAAATGGAGCAAGATCTTTTATTGTGTTGAAAAAGCGTCTATCTCCGGCATAGCCAGAATGCCACACCGAAGCAACGCGAATTAGAAACTCACGACGAAACGCATATGCACTAGTATCAACGTGATAGTGCATGCCATTCCACACAGGATATTTTCCTAGATTTTCGCAATCGTCGCGACACAAGAAATTATCATCTTTGTCATATATGTTTCTTAGACTATACGCCCATGCTAGATTGCTAGCTTGTAATGTCTTTACAAGCTTTTCAACATGATCGGGTTCAAACCAATTATCCTGATCAAGAAATAGCACGATGTCTTCGTTAACAAGATGGGAGAAACCTGCGTATATGCGATGACCATAGAATCCATCGGCGCCAGTATTGTGCTTTAAATATACGACATCTTTTGGTGGCACATATGGATCGCTATTTACGAATAGATCATCAAATCTTGGTTTGAATTTATTTCCATCAACAACAAGAAGATAACTTGTGTTTTCATATGTTTGATTTTCTACGCTCTTGATTGCCCGCAGAACTTTGTTGT
>Ga0075458_10000609_pt1 | contig 11694 bp, 26 predicted proteins | sample DEB3_08_DNA_FD_77576 | JGI IMG/M metagenome (GOLD analysis project Ga0075458, IMG submission 77576) | Aqueous microbial communities from the Delaware River and Bay under freshwater to marine salinity gradient to study organic matter... | ecosystem: Environmental > Aquatic > Marine > Coastal ... | reverse complement strand
AGGCTGTGTGTGCGAGTTTCTGGAACATCGATCGGGCAGTGGCGGGTAAGCCGCTGCTGATCTGCGAGGGCGAGATCGATGCCCTGTCATGGCTTGCTGCTGGCGTGGATGCCAACGTGGTGAGCGTCCCGAACGGTGCGCCGCAGCGCGTCAAGGATGGCGTCATCGACCCACAGGATGACCGTCGCTTTGCCTACGTCTGGGAAGCGCAGGAACTGCTGGCCAACACCGACCGAGTGTACTTCTCGCCCGACCTTGATCCGGCGGGTGAGGCTCTGGTCGAGGAACTCTCTCGCAGGGTTGGCAAGGCTAAGTGCTGGCGGATCAATCTGCCCTGCAAGGATGCCAATGAAACCCTCGCTCAGGCTGGCACAGACGGCCTATTGGCGGCTTTCAATGCTGCCCGACCCATCCCCATGGCCGGACTCTACGGGGCCGACCACTACGCCCAGCGGTTCGACAACCTCTACAACGAGGGTCACACCAAGGGTGTGGGGACTGGCATCCCTGCCCTTGATCAGATCATGAGCATCTCCGAGGGGATGATGACTGTGGTCACCGGTTTCCCGGGCAGCGGCAAGTCGGATCTCATCGATCAGATCTGTCTCAACGCTGCGCAGCAGCATGGTTGGAAGACCGCCTTCTGTAGTTTCGAGAAGCCGCCGCATCTGCACATGGCGCAGCTGGCTTCTAAGATTGTCGGCAAACCGTTCTTCGATGGCATGACAAAGCCCCGTATGTCTATCGAAGAGCGGGATGCCGCGCTAGGTTGGATGCTCGACCACTTCGTGTGGCTTGACTACATGGCCGGTGCGCCAGCCCACATTGAGGGCATCCTCGACTTCGCTCGTGCGGCAGTCATGCGTATGGGTGTGCGGATCTTGGTGATCGATCCCTACAACTTCATCGAGGTGGACACCAAGGATCGACTGGAGACAGACGCCATCAACTGGATGCTCACCAAGGTGCAGCAGTTTGCCAAGCAATCCGGTGTGCATGTGTTTTTCGTGGCGCATCCGGCAAAGCCGATGGATCGCAGCCAGAAGGTGGTGACCGGACTCGATGTCGCCAAGTCGATGTCGTGGTTTGCCAAGGCCGATCTGGGCTTGACCGTCACTCGCACTGAGGATGGGCCAGAGGCGCATGTATGGAAAGCGCGATGGCAATGGCTTGGTAGAATGGGAATGGCGTATTTACAATTTGATCCGGCTAGCACAAGATGGTCGGATCGGCAATATGCCGCAGTGAAACCGGATAACTTTGACTGGAACATTGACAACTAGGGATCTAGTCGCCAACGAACTCGGCTCCAATGAACTGCACCGCCGTCACACGGTGCGTCTGGAGTCCGAGGACGGGGTGTTCCTCAGAGCAAAGGTGGTCGATCAGTTACTGGTCGATCGCCTCTACTTGCAGAAGGCCATCGACGTCGATCAGTACGACGCTGCGATGGCGTTCTATTCACTGGCTCATCGGTCTGGGGTATTTCCATCTTCGATTCAGATGGAGCGGGTGCAGATGTCGGTGGGGAACCGCGCACCCAGGGCATTGGCCATCCTGTCGGCTGACCGTTACTTACAGAACCACTGTCCGCCTGGTGGATACCGGGCGGTGTGGAACTCTGTCATTCGAGAACTGCCTTCCCCGATCAGGGAATTGAGAATAGGTCTCGATACGCTCAAGGTTTACTTCAATCCGACTTTGAAGCCGGGGTCTCATCGTTCGGTGCGTTCCACCACTGAGCAGGCTGAGAGCCTTTTACAGGCGGCTTGTCTTCAACCTGCTGCTCGGTAGCGTACTTCGTTGCCAGAGCCTCCTCGATGATCTCCTTCGGTTTGGCGCTAGGCTTCTTCTTCAGGGTGTTCTTGGCAGCCTTGATGAAGCGGGGCTTGAGGGGATAGTCCTCGATCATGTGACGGATCTGGGCTGATACTGTCCGCCCTTCGGCTGCTGCGATGGCCTTGACCTTCAGGATTGTTGCGGCATGGCAACGGAAGATCAGCATCTTGTCTTCGTTTTTCTTCTTAGGCATGGGATTAGTCTCGGTACTTCTTAACCTTCTTGGCGATGGCTTTGGGCTGCTTCACGAACTGCTTGCCCTTGGCTTTGCCCTTGCGCTTGGCCGCTGTTGTCTTGGCATATTCCTCCGAGGACAGCGCCTTCACTGCCTTCTTCGGTAAATATCTTTCGCCAGTCTTGCTGGAGGGCTTGCCAGATTTGGTTGTCCACTCTTGCTTTGTCCATTTGCTTAAGTCCTTTTGGGCTTTGGTTTTGCTGCCGGAGTAGCCGCCACCGGCTTCCTTGTAACGCTTGCCTAGCAGCTGCGCTTTGCGGGCTGACCACTGCCCTGCCTTCGTGCCAGCCACGTTCTCGCTCATGATCTGGTTCTTGAGCCGCTCACGCAGACTCGCTTTGGTGTAGGCCATGTCGATCTCCTATACGTTAATACAAATTATGCCACCCTTCGCTTGGGTTGGGTGACATCAGTTCCAGGTTCGTACACAAACTGGGAACAGGCAGCGTAGAGATGCCCTTCCCACAATGTGCAGTATAAAAGCCAGTCAGTTTTGCCGCCCTTTTGCAGGTCATATCTCACTGCTTTTGAGTAGTGGCATGCACCGCATGTGGGCTGGTATTTAGGAAGGTCTTGTTTCAACTTCCCCCTCCATGCGCATGACGTCAAACCCACTGAAGTCCACGGGATCAACCAGTTCTATCTGGTGTCCGCCCATGATCTCTTCGTAGGCGGTGGACAGAGCGATCATCGTCATGCGGAAATGATCTACGTCATGCGGGGTGTGGGTGGCCAATGCCACCCGCAATGTACCGTTGTTTTCATAGACATGATTGACCATGCCCATGCAGATCGAGGCATCTCGATTGGCAGAGATGATGGCAGCACAGCATTGCGCCAACACTTCCACTAGCCTCTCTGCCGAACGCAAGCAGGCTTCGTCGTTCTTCATGATCAAGATCCTAGGCATCACGACATTGATGTCGATCTCTTCTGGGATCTCAGGTTTCTTTTTTCTAGCCACAGCTAACTCCAAAAAAAAGCCCGTTGGGTTTGACGCCAACGGGCAAAGTTCACCACAACCACGGAGTGAAGACGCATGAGATGGAGTGGTGAGGCGTGAAATTTAACATAACATTGTTATGCAGAGGGGCTGTTGCCCTTCATTTTTTCCACGGCCTCGGCTGCCAACCCCATGTAGGCAGCCCCATCTATCCAGTTATCGATGTCAGATCCGGTGCGTTCTCGGCAGAGTTTGAGAACCACCATGAATAACCAGCCCTCGACCTCGGTCATCTTGTGATCGGTCAGGGCTTCGAAGGTCTTGACAATCCTTTGCATCGAGCGTTCCTGCCCTGCATCCCTGCGCTTACCACGCTCTGCGATCATGGCTTCGGCTTGTTGCAGGATGGACTGGGCTGCCGATGATTTCGGTGAAGACGCATTGGCTATCTTCAGTAGATCGGATATGAGGATGGCAGCCTCCGCCATGCAGTCAGACTGCGGAGAGGCATGGTTGTTGCCAGCCCATCCGTGTAGTTCATACATGAGTGCTTCCGCTTTTAGGCGGGTATCAATGGGTATGCGGGACATCTTTCTTTCTCAGGAAGGGTGGGATGTAGTCATCATCAAACTGGAATGGCTCCGGTGAGCCAACCTCAAGTCGAGTCAGCTTGGCATTGAGGGCTTTAATCCTGCCGTGTAGGGCTTTGATTTCCAGATAGATCTGCTTTTTGAGTTCGTCCTTGTTCGACATATCTTGCTAACCTCTCTCTTGCTGAAAACAACTGGGACTGAAGGTAGTGGATCTCAGCTTGTAGGCTCTTGTACTCGACGTACAAGTTGTGTTGTTGCAACCTAGCTAGTGCCTCGTTCGCAGGGATTAAGCCAGGGTTGCCCCACTTCCAAGGCATCCGACTCATCTCCTCCTGCCAACTGCCAGGTGGTGACTTGTCATCAATCATGTCTGCGTCCTCTCTCTAGTAAATTGATAGGGTCGTGTAACTGGTCTTGGGTGGCGGCGAATCCCTCCCCATGCCCTAGGTTAGTCAACCTTTTGGCATCGAGCAATTCGGTGGCTGTCAAGAAACCAGCACACCGATACTTGGGGAATCTGCCAACCATCAGGACAAACAGATCCACCTGTGTGGCGTCTTTCCATTTGACTGCCAACAGTCTGCCGCTCTCGTAGGTGGTGGACTTGACATCCACTGACCTGCCATCCCGAAGGTAGCAGTCCTCGGCCTTGGTGTGGTCTAGGTCTAGGTCAGGGTAGACATTGGCGAGTTTGCAGAAGGCGATCTCGGCAGCGATGCCCTCCAGATCGGTGAGTTCGTTGGACTGATCCCCCATCTTCCGATTAGGCAGCCCCTTATCCCTCGCGCTGTCATACCGCTGCTTAGCTAAGTACTTAGCTAACCTCTGCTCTGCATCGCTCAATGTTACATACATGATTCAATCCTCGGCCACCGGATCAAATTTGAACCACTCGCATATCTCGTGCATCACTGATGGCACAATCTTTTCCTGAATCTGCTCTAGCGTTGGCGTGTCGGTGTGTTTGTAGGCTCGGTGTATCCCATACGCGACACCATCCTCAACGCACTTCTCGATTAGTTTGTAAATGTCAGGCTTCATCGCGGTTGCTCTTGCTGGACTACCTCAATCTCAGTCCATGCCGCCAGGTGCATGACATTCCCATCATCATCTGTGCAATAGGAATACATGCCATCGATGTGATGAAAGTTTAGTTCCATGTCACTCGATAGCGTGTCGCCTAGCAATCTGATGCGACTGTTTCTTGGAACGTCATAGAGTTTCATAACTGCCCCTTCACGATCGGCTCGTAGTCCTTACGCACCACGATGTAGGCCAGCGGCTCTCCATCGAATGCACCCTCTGTCACTACCGATATCATGTAGTCACTGGTCAACTGACACAAGCATTGCTGTGCTTCTTTGAGAGTCTTAAAACCAATCAAGGTAGACCTCGGCTTACCACTCATTTTTGCGTCTCCTTCCATATCTTGTAGTCGTATTGTTTGATGCCGCGTTTGAGGGCAGTCCCCAATACGGACTGCCTTATGCCCCATGTCTTCACTAGGTCACAATACTTCGTTCTGTTATTGATGGCATTAGCCTTGCGCTGTAGCAAGGTGGTGTACTGATCGAAAGATATGCGCGGGTTGTACCTGGATATCTTGGTGTACTTGCGTTCCATAACTCATTCCTTGACACCGAAGTAGGCGGCGACCAACTTCATCGCATCGATGTGTTGCTGAATGATTTTGAGATCTTCCCGCTTGTTAGACGAGAACACACCGTACTCATACCCACCAGCCTTGCGCGTCTTCAGGTCATGCTCAAGGCAGTCCAGCGCAGACATGAGTTCAGCCACGATCAGGGATTGGATCATCTCGTAGGTGTAGCTGTTCAGCACCACGATGAGATCTTCCAGCGCCTTACTTTTCTTTATCGGTCTTGCTGCCACGACTTATCCTCCTCTTTGATGAGCGTCATGTTGGTGGGGTCGCATGGAATCCATTGGAACTTGGCAGTCTTGGGGTGGTACATCGCACCGCAACTCTGCACTGCCTGAACCTCATTGATGGTCTGCGTTACATAGTAACCACCGACAAATCCCACGGTGGTACACACAATGCCGATCACCAAACCCATTGCTGCTTTCTGCCTATCTGAAAATGACATGTCACACTCCTGATAACCAGTAACCCAACACAATGCCAGCGCCAAACAATATGGCGCATAGCATCACCTCTGAAACCAAACGCTCACCGCGTTCTCTATTGATCGCGATTTCCATTTCCGCTATCTGATTGCGAAGACTGGCGATCTCGCTGATCTTCCTGTCTATCGTTTGATCCTTGCTTCTCATGCTTTCTCCATTGGCTTACCGTCGAGATATATTTCGAGATGATTTCCCCAAGCGGAATCAGACCCTCTCTCCGTTTTAAATAGCGATAACCTTCCATATTCATGCCACTCCTTTCCGGTCATGTGTAGTTGCTGTAACTTGTTGTAGTCAAAGCCATACAACTTCTTGCGAGGAGGTAACTTGACTTGCTTGTAATGCATGTCAACTCCTGAGTTTCCCATTGATAGCCTTGACCCTTGGCATGAACTGCCTACGCAATCTGTGGTACTGCGATAGCAGATCACCATAGATTGAATCGACATTCATACCGTCATAGGCTGCGTTGTCAGCCGTCCCCTGCGGCACTCGCATCTGCACACTACGCACAATGTAATTGCTGCGTAGATCACAAGCAGAGTTCCACAGGATCAGGTTCTTGTTTGCTGCTCGCTCGGCATGCATATCGATCACATGAATGATCTCGTGCATGACAAGCCCATCGAGTTGATCGTCATCGAGCAAGTCCACATGGTCGAAGTTGAACATCAGGCGACTGCCGTCAGTCCCAGCCACGGCCAGATGTGGAGCATGCTCGATAGGCAGACCTTTGATGAAGTCAGACAAGCCAAGGAACTTGCGAGACAACTTAGAAAGGGATGTCTGTATTCGGTTTGCTGCGGATAACATCAGAGAACTTCCTCTTACCAAAGCCTAACTCCATCACCTTGAGTTCCGTCTCTAAGCAATCCACTAGGGTTTTGTGATAGCGAATCAGCGTCTGTATCTCTAGCACACGCTGTTGATACTGACTCTGTTCGTGGTATGCCTGATGCATATCGTAGTCGTCGTAGTAATAATCGTCGCTGTACTGGCTCATCTTGCTACTCCTTGCCACTCTTTGATTAGTTTAACGATGGCATCCTTAAACTCTGGTACGTTACCCATCAGAGAATAAAGCCCTGGCTGACTCTTTACGGAAATCAACCAGTGATCCAGCAGAAGCGAGACCTCACGATCAACGGCTTGCTCTGGATGAAGTTCTCTCTGTCTCCTTAAATTCCAATCAGCCTCCTCAAGCACCTTCTTGAGTCGCGCTTCACGCTCTTCGTCTAGGTCATCTGATATATCTGAACTCATCGTCCACTCCTCCACATAACATGTTATGCGGGGTATAGCCCCGCATACAGCCGCCGCGCGGCTACCAACTAGCCTGATAAATCACCATGCGGTATTCGCCTGGCACTCTGTTCTCCATGTCGCTCACCCACAGCAAGGCTCTCTGAAAGATGGCGACATCCTCTGCAACCCTCTCGTCACTGGTTTGCGATACGCCAAAGAAAAAGCCTTCAGTGAATGGCAGCTTCCTTGTTTTGATTGCCGATATGACCTCCCTGATATCAGGCTCTGTTAGGTATATCTCTCGACAATCATCGACACCACTGGCGAAACTCTGCACCATGTAGCCATGCAGATTCGGATGCTTGCGCCAGTAGCCCAACTCATATCGCTTCGATCTCAATCGAAAGCCATCCTCCATGATGTTCTTACTCGGGTCTTCGAAGTCATCCATGAATGACTTCTCACCAGTCAGGTACATATCAAGTCCCATGTCATCACTCCTTTAGTATTTGTATAAGGTACTCAGCACAGGCAGGGTTGGCCTGTTTCGGTCTGTTGTGAACATTGCCCCCGCCCCGTTGCCTTCATCGTCCATGCTAGGCCATAGCAACGTGCCGTCATCCAGTTCAAAGATCACTGACCGCGTATGCCAGCCGAGTCGCTTCGCTTCCTTCTTGTCAAGGTATCTAGCGGCCACGATCGTGCGGCCAACTAGTAAGTCTTGAGCAGCCTTTTCCCAGTGCTGCTCTGGGTTTTGAATGATGCTCATGCTTGCCCTCCTGTTGCTTTGGTAATCGCAAGTTGTGCTACACGATAGGCTTCCGACAAATCGGGACGGCTGAAAGGCAAATAGGCGACTTCTCGCGCTTCGCCAGTAGCCAACATTTGTTGGGCTTTGTCGCGAGCAATAGGGAAATATCTGGACTGCTGCAATGAAACTCGGTAGTAGCGTCCGTTGTTCTGTGCGATTTGAATTTGTTTATCCACGATTGCTTTCTCCTGTTGCTTTGGCGATGGCGGCGCGAAAGTGTGTTTAATGTTCATTAGTAGTTACCCATTTCCCATTCGACTTTCATGTTGAAGGGCGTGAGGCCGTGTTCGGTAAACAGTTCCTCGATCCACTGCGCTGCCATGACCGGATCATCAGCCACGATGTCCTCGCACTCGTCACTCTCATAGGCGAACTCCAACAAGGCGCTGGCTTTCCACGGTGCATCGTTAACCCATTGCAGTAGGTTGTTGTTGAGCCATGAGTTGTAGGCAGTCTTGACCACGGACTTCATCTCGGTCGGTGAGTTGCGCGATACCTCCTTGCTTTTCTTGTTGTAGGAATAGCCCTCCTCCCAGTCGTAGTAGGAATACTCACCGGCATAGCGACTGCCATAGGATGAGTAGACAGAGACGCCAGAGGTCTTGCCGCCCAGCCCATACTTACTGGCAGACCATGCGTAAGTGTTGGAGAGCCATGCGCCTTGGAATGTCACGCCAGCATCACGATTGATGATGATGGACTCGCCGGTGTGCAGCATGAAGCCGAACTTGTTAGTGCCACCGATCAGATCGCCAAGGAACGCCTGATACTGCGGATCGAGCAGTAGCGCAGGGTTGTACGACACAGCAGGCTCGATGACATTGCGGATGAAGTGCCAGGTATCGGACTTCTTCTTGTCGTTGTCATTGCCTGACGAGAGGATGCCGTTGTGTGCCATCCAGATGTTCTTGGTCACCATGTAGGGATGGCAGTTGTCGAGGTCGATATCGCCGTGAGTCTGCATACGGGCATGCCAGATGCAATCACGACCATCTGCATACTGACGATAGAACTCCACGAAATCCTGCGCCGTCTTGGGCAGCAGCTTCTTGACTACAACATGGCCAGCCTCGGCGTACATGATGCCGATGCCGTCACGGTTCTTGCTGTACACATCACGCAGGAAATCGTCGGTGAATTGGGTATCTTGATTCTGTTGAACTAACAAACACATTGTCATTACTCCTTGGTTGATTTGATTGTCGAGCCTTGCATAACAATGTTATGCGGCTTCTTCTGTTGATATTTCTGCTCGTCCACTAATGCGCTGCGATACATACGCTCGCATTGTTTTGGTGTCCGCTGCCAACTGCTTGGAGCAGAAGGTCAGGAACGCACCGGCTGACAGTTGGTTGATGCCGGTGACGGCAGGCTTGCAGAACTCCAGTATGGCGTGGCAGAACTCGATGGCTGCGATCACGGCCTCGTACTTGAGACTGCCCCTGAATATACGGAACTCGATGGTGCGGCGGTTAGTGAGATTGACTGCCTCATATCGGTCAGTGCCGATATGGATAGACTTGCCGACCTTCTTGTCGGACTTGACCACACAGAAGCCCGATGAGTAGCGGCGAGCCAATGCGCGGATGAACCACTCGTTTTCAGGTGAGTTTACAAAAGCCACGACCTTCTGAATTTGAAGGTCAGTCAGACCACGACGGCTGACATGGACATGCAGACCACAGGTAGTGGTGTTGTGGCTACGCATACCGCGAGTGATCGATCGTTGTGTGAGGAAGGTGAATAGATCACGCTGTGCGGGCAGCGACATGGGATCGGTGATCATCTCAAAGCCACAGGACAAAGACCCGTCACGCTCGAAGAACAGACGGTGACCGCTGTTCTCGACGTAATCCTTGATCATCTGCGCTTGTGATGTGCGACTGGTCTCGACGCACTCGACCTCCAACTCGACGCCGATGTATCGGTCGTGCTTGGTAGTCCACTCGTCATCCCTATGCACGACACTGCTCTTGGATGAGTGGTACTCTCGGATGAGTGGCGGTGAGTAATCGTCGTGGACGTACATCTCACGATCTTCGTCGTAGGTGAAGTCACCAGTGTTGTTGGAACTGATGGACACCTCGTTGCCATACTGATCGAGGGCGGTGCATACATCGTCGTTGTGGATGTAGCGATCCTCGTAGTCTGACCATGTATAACTATCGTCGCAGCAACTTTGGCAGACGTTGGTGTAGTCACCCACGTTGCGAGAGTCATCTTCTGAAGTGGGTTCACCGCAGTCATCGCAGCTGAACATGCCGATTGAGTTCTGCATGTACTCCATAGCATCGGAGCCATCGCATACATTAGGCTCGTCGCAGTAGCGAGACCACAAGCGTAGTCGGTCTGTCGAGATGGACTCATCCCGATAACTAACCTCGTTGTGGTACATCACCCATGGCAGCATGAAGCCATTCTCTTTGCAGGCGTCGGTCAGTGGCTTCAGGATGGAAAACACGCAGTGATGGCGTGTGATGTTGTGCCGCCCGTCAACGCCCTGGTACTCGTTGGTACGATAGGATGGCGTCGAGTTGATGAACTTCTCCATCAGGCTGATGGCAGTGTCACGTTCCTCGCTGTATAGTTTTAGGTAGGCATTGATGAACGATCGCTGCCTGAACCGCGATAGGTCATGCGGATCGTCAAAAGCCCAAGCGAAATACTTTGAACCGAAAATATGCATGGTCTTCACTCCTTTGCATAACATTGTTATGTGGCCTTTGGCCACGTACAGGCGCAAGCGCCTTTCCGATATTTAATTATTCAACACGCAAATTATACTCTCTTTTGTATATACGTCAAGTGTGTCACCTCCTACCCGAGGTCGGTCGGTGCGCGACTCTCAAAGTCCACCCAACTTTTCATTACGAATGAGATTGAGTATGTTCCGCGATAGGGTGCGCCTACAAATGCGGAGAGTCTCTTGTCTTCAATCTCCGCCACTTTGTTCTTCGCGTCTTCTGCTGCTGATTCCCATTCTTCATCGCTAGGCTTGTTACCTTTCACGGTACTCTGCACAAGCGATATCCCACCGTTATTGTGGGAATACACTCCGAATGTAACTTTCATTTCAAGCCACCTCCACGACCTTGGCGTCGTCTATCCATACATGGTCTGCGCCATAGGCAAACCCGAGTGTTATCAACTCCTCGTTGATACCCTCGATCCAACTCTCTGCCTCTGGACTGTCTGCGCTGTCGATACCGTCATACTCAAATACGACGGTCACCTGTAACTTGTTGGTCTTCATCTTATGGTTCTCCCTCAATCCAGTCTGGAATTGGGACGGGCTGAAATACCCGCCTCGTTGAGTACCTTGGCGAAAGCGATGGCATAGGCCTCTTTGCGAGCGATCGACTGACCGCCCTCGCTCACCCACACATACAGCCCTTTCGGGTAATGCGGACGAGCCACGCCTGCCTTCTTCGCCCATCGCCCGAAGGCAGTGTTACCGGCGAACTCCACCCATGCGAACCCACACGCACCCTCGCTGATGTAGTAAGAACGCCGCTCACCTCCAGGCACACCGCCTGTCACCACCATCGGATCGGGCTGACATTCCTGCAAGGCAGCCATTCCTGCGTCATGTGCCTTGTTGACCAAACCCTGATAATCAATACCCACGTTCTTCACTCCTGTGTTTGACATAACATTGTTATGTAGGTCTGCGACCATTAGCCCACCAACTTGCCGCTTCGAATTAGGGCAGGCTCTGCACCTAGAGCGACTGCCTTCTCATACAGGGCGACTGCATGGAGTTTGTCCCCCACGACAATCACCTGACCCTTGATCTTGATCGCCCAACGGGATGCCCCCTTGTTGCGGAGGTTGTCCATCACGCGGGCAGTTGTGCCGCCTGTCTGGAGGCGGTCAT
>Ga0075458_10000607_pt1 | contig 11714 bp, 9 predicted proteins | sample DEB3_08_DNA_FD_77576 | JGI IMG/M metagenome (GOLD analysis project Ga0075458, IMG submission 77576) | Aqueous microbial communities from the Delaware River and Bay under freshwater to marine salinity gradient to study organic matter... | ecosystem: Environmental > Aquatic > Marine > Coastal ... | reverse complement strand
AACAAGGTCAGCTCAACTATGCACACACACTCAATGGTACGGCGGTGGTTTCAAGCCGTATGCCGATTGCGATTTTGGAAAACCACCAAACCCACGACGGCAGGGTAGTATTGCCTGGGCCAATCGCCAAATACTACGGGGCGGATGAACTATAAGAAAGGAAGGTTGCAATGATCAAACTTCAATTAACCGGGCGCAAATTTGAAATCGACGATGAGCTTGAGGGCTACATCCAAAAAAAATTAGGCCGGCTTGATAAGTATCTGCCACGGGGGCACAACAACCAAGGCATGTCGGTAGAGCTCTTTCGCGACCCATCAGGTAAAGAAGACAATCGCTACAAGGTGGTGGCCGTGCTGCGTGTGCAAGGGCCGGATTTGGTAGCTGAGACGGCTACCATCAACCCCCACTCGGCGATCGATATAGTGGAGCAGAAGCTCAAAATCCAAATCCGCAAGTATAAAGACAAGAACCAGCCGCGTCGGATCGGCATCAAGAATATCTCAGATCGTTTCAAATCGCGCTAAGCTGTTGCATCCTGTATAATATAGATATGTCAATTTTCTCAAAAATATTTGGCGATCCCAACGAGCGTGAGATCAAAAAAGACCGCATGCTGGTTGATTCGATCAATCAGCTCGAAGCAGATATCAAAAAGCTGACCGATAGCGCACTCTCCAAGAAAACTATCGAGTTTAGGAAGCGCCTGGATGACGGTGCAAAGCTCGATGATTTGCTGGTGGAAGCGTTTGCGGTGGTACGCGAGGTGTCGGCTCGAAGCTTGGGCTTGCGCCACTTCGATGAGCAGCTGATCGGTGGCATCGTACTACATGAGGGTAAAATCGCTGAGATGCGCACCGGTGAAGGTAAGACTTTGGTTGCAACCTTGCCACTGTATCTCAATGCCCTCAGCCAAAAAGGCGCACACCTTGTAACAGTCAATGACTACTTGGCTCGGATTGGCGCTGGTTGGATGGGGCCGATCTACCACTACTTGGGAATAAGCTGCGGGGTGGTGATACCACAGGGCTCGTTTTTGTACGACCCAGAATTCCTTGATGATAGCCACCACGATGAACGGCTCAAACACCTCAGACCAGTTAGCAAGCAAGAGGCTTACGGGGCCGACATTACCTACGGTACCAATAACGAATATGGTTTTGACTACTTGCGTGACAACATGGTTGGAGACCTGTCGGAATGCTCACAGCGCGAATTGAATTATGCGATCGTCGACGAGGTCGACTCGATTCTGATCGATGAGGCCCGTACGCCATTGATTATCTCTCAGTCTGCCGGTAAAAGTACCGAACGCTACCAACTATTTGCCAAGCTAGCCCGCATGCTGCAGCGCGAAACCGACTACACTGTCGATGAGAAACAAAAAGCCGTCAGCCTAACGCCAGATGGAATCAGCAAGCTCGAGAAGCTACTGGGAGTGGAGAATGTCTATGCAGCCGACAACATCGAGGATGTACACCACATCGAGCAGAGCCTCAAAGCCGAAGCATTGTTTAGTAAGGACAAGGACTATGTCATCAGCGATGATGGCGAGATCGTGATTGTCGATGAATTCACCGGAAGGTTGCTGGCTGGCCGGCGCTATTCGGAAGGCTTGCACCAGGCAATTGAGGCCAAGGAAGGCGTGATGGTGCAGCAGGAATCACAAACCCTGGCAACGATTACTTTTCAGAACTATTTCCGATTGTACTCGAAGCTGTCTGGTATGACCGGTACCGCCCAAACCGAAGCTGAGGAATTTGCTAAGATTTACAAGCTAGAAGTAACGCGTATACCGACCCATCGTCCGATGGTCCGTAAAGACCTCAAGGACCGTATCTATAAATCCGAGCAGGCCAAATTCGAGGCTGTGGTGGCTGAGGTAGCGGAGCGCAACCAAAAGGGCCAGCCGGTCTTGATCGGCTCAGCTAGCATTGAGAAAAATGAACTCATAAGTACGCTGCTTAATCGCGCCGGCATCACCCACGAAACCCTGAATGCCAAAAACAACGAACGGGAAGCTGAGATTGTAGCGCTAGCTGGCCAGAAAGGTGCCGTGACTCTTGCCACCAACATCGCTGGTCGTGGGACTGATATCGTGCTTGGCGAGGGCGTCAAAAAGCTCGGCGGGCTGCATGTGATTGGTACTGAGCGACATGAGTCGCGCCGTATCGACAACCAGCTTCGCGGTCGCGCCGGACGGCAAGGCGATCCTGGCTCGAGCCAGTTCTTTGTGAGCGTAGAAGACGATCTGATGCGGGTATTCGGGGGTGAGCGTATCGGAGCATTGATGAACACGCTCAATTTGCCCGACGACATGCCGATTGAAAACAAGGTTATCACACGCTCTCTTGAGACCGCCCAAAAGCGGGTTGAGGGGCATAACTTTGATATCCGAAAACATCTGGTGGAATACGACGATGTTATGAACTCGCAACGCGAAATCATTTATGCCAAACGCAAAAAATACCTTGAGGGCAAGGATCTCAGGGCCGAGGTCGAGACGATGTTTGAGCAGGAGTATGCTTCGATTGTGGCAGCCCAGACCGATACTAAGACTGGCGTTGTAAATCTTGAAGAAACCCAAAAAGTAGTGATGAACCTGATTGAGCTTGACAAAGCTTGGGCGTCGCAGTTGCAAACCAAGGCTCCAGAACTGATCGTGGAAGATCTGATGAATCTCACCAAAAAAGTTATCGACCAGCGCGAAGCCGAATTGGGCAAAGATGTGGTCAATATGGTTTTCCGAATGGTTTGTCTGAGGACTATCGACTCGGCATGGCTACAACATCTCGAGACGATGGAGCATTTGCGCGAGGGCATCGGCTTGCGTGGCTACGGCCAGCGTGATCCCTTAGTAGAATACAAGGCTGAGGCATTTCGCCTTTTTGAGCTGCTGCAGTCTTCAATCCGTGCTGAGGTAATCTCGACAGTCTTTAAGATAGATGTTGAAATCCGCCCCGACGAATCCCAGCAGGCTGAAACCGAAATCACCACTGGCGCGCAGATGGCCCAGGCGGGTATGGAGCGAGCAATCGCAAAGAGCCAGAAAGATACCGCAGTCAAAACCCGTAAGTCGGGGGCAGCCGTACAACCGTTGCTCCGGCCAATCCGCAAGAAAGCCAAGAAGAAAAAAAAGAAACGCTAGGTTGTTGTAAGAGCAGATAATTATTTGGTAAAATAGACATAACCACTAAATAAAAAGGAGGGTGTTGTGTCAGCTGAAGAAGCTCCAGCAAATATAGAAAATTCTAAATTCCAGCCTGCCGTACCAGATTTGAGTAGTATGTCTTTTCCGGATAAGGAGGGTATGCCTACGAATAATGTTATCGATATCTCAAGGGCTCGGGAAGCAAAGGAAATCCGAAGAGGCCGCCCGCCGAAAGACGAACAACCAAGAAAGATAGACATTGCCGCAAGAAAACGCGATGTCGGTGATTTGGTCGGCGTAGATGATGCTGGCCGTGGCCGCGATCCCAAAGGGCGCTTTATATCTGAGGCCAACATGAGAACGATCGAGGCTAATGCCGATTATATCCGTCAGAATGCCCCCGATGCTAGCCCCCAGGACTCAGATACCCGACCCGACCAAGTTCCTACCGAGACGCCAGCCGAGATAAGCCAGCAGCCGGCACCAGAGGTACCAGATGCGCAAGCACCACAGGAAAGCACTGAGCCTACCCAGGAACCTCCTGCTGAGGTTCCGCCCGATATTTATGAGGAATACACTGAAGCTGTACGCAATGGTAGCGCCAAAGATAAGACTTTCCGTGAGTGGGTAAGATCGACCGAGGATCCGAAAGCTGCTAGGTGGTGGGAAGCCACCCGGGCCCACGGTGAAGCGGAGATAGCCCGTTCCGGTAATGGAGCTGACTCAGAAGAACGCGGCTCCGGCGATATCGACCCAAGGTTGCTGATGGACCAAGACCATCGGGAGCGGCTTAATGGCAGGGAAGGCAAACCAAACCCGACTCAAGATGATATTGATTACTATCTGTGGCAGAGTCGACACCGTCAGGATCAACCAGGTGAACAGACCCAGGAGCCAGGCCAGGCTGAGCCAAATGCGCCAGAGCCAACCCCAACACCTGAAGATCCCGGAGATCAAGAGCCTATACAACCACCAGAACCAACCCCAACACCTGAAGATCCCAGGGATCAAGAGCCGACACTGCCTACCCAGGAGCCAACCCCAATACCTGAACAACCTATTGGCCAAGAGCCTCCAGGAGGCCCAGAAGGACCAGATGAACCAGAAGGACCAGAAATTATCGAAGGGCCGCCACTTAGCGAAAGGCTTGCAGACGCTGCGGCGCGCATGGATTTAGCGATTGAGAGGTTTGCCCGGGCTCGCGTAAATTCCGAACGCATGTTTGGCGGCAAGAATGATGCTGAGATGGTTGAAGCATCCACCGAACTACAGCGGGCCTACCATGAATTGTGTGGCGTGCTGGCAGAGCGTGCCGCAACCCGTACAGCTGAAGCCCAAGGTAGGCTAGATGGGCTAACCCAGCAACGTGAAGCCCTAGGCGGGATGGCGGCAGCTGCCCAAGAAAGACTTACTACGCTGGAGCCAAATGACCCAGAAGTCCAGACATTACTCGCAAATATCGCGGCGCTTGAGCAAAGGCAGGCTGAGATTGCAGAGAGGGAGGCTGCGGAACAAGCCGAAATTGCAGCTATCGAAGCTCAAAACCAGCAAGAAATTGCCCAAGTGCTGGTCAGGGCACGTGGTAATGTCGATGCCGAAATGATCAAAGAGGAAGAGCGCACTAGCCCTGCACTTGGCAAAATTGCAAATTGGCTCAGAAAACACTCCGGTGTGCGTATCGTAGCCGGTATTGGACTGGCTGGGATTGGTATTTTTGGTGCCGTTACCGGTAATGTACCGCTGGTGGTAGGTGCGATGGCCGCCAGGGCTGGACTTTCAGCCATCGGTGGATACAATGCCTCTCGAGGTGTCGGCGAACTGGTGGCCGGTAGGCGCTATCAGGATTCAGATGTGAGTACAGTTGAGGGCTATACCGATGCAGCCCAAAGGCAGAGCCGCACCAGACGCAGAAGCAAAAAGACCGGTGCAGTAGTCGGTGCCGGCCTAGCAGCAATACCAATTGTCAGAGGAATCGGTCAGCTGAGTGACATGGCTCACGCTGCACCCAAACCGGCAGCGCCAGATGTAGCACCAAAAGCGCCCGTAGCCGCGCCTGATGTGCCAACTCCCGGGCATCCAGACCTAGCCTTAGTCGACGATAGGCTCCCATGGACCCATATGACCGAGAGGATTGGCAGCAACGGCACCCCAAGGATCCTAGAGATTGCCCAGAAAGCCCCTTCGGTGGGATGGCGGGTAGATGGTAATGGCTTAGGCGGTGGCTTAGGTGGCATCATCAGGGTCGTCGCTCCAGACGGCTATGTTTACCAAGGTAATGCCGCCATCAATGCCGCCTTTGACCATTTAGACAAACTAATCGCTGCATAGCAGGAAGGAACCAATAAGATGCAGACCGCAGAGCAATTAATACAACGACTAGGCATCCAGGATGTCGATCCGCAGAAGCAAAATGAAATCTTGCAAGACCTCGCAAACACCGTGTCCAACCGCATACTACTGGCAATCTCCGAGCAGCTTAGTGAAAAAGACATGATGGAAGTGAGCATATTGCTTGATTCAGATAAAGAGCAGGAAGCCGAGCAGCTACTGGCCTCCAAAATCAACGACTTCGAAGGCTTCAAGGCTAGGATTGAGCAGGATACCATCGATGAAATAGCTGATAATATCAAAGCCGTGCACAACCAAGCTCGGGATATCCAAAAAGAGTCGATTAATACTTAGTTAGTCGCAACACGCATAGTAAGCATAACTTTTTTAGTATTGACAAAATGCTTATTCTATAGTATTATCTACCAGATTTCCGCAAAGTGCGGAGATGGTAGTTTGGAATGAAGGAGAAAGATAAGTGCCGAGCGTGAGCGGGGGCAAAAGTTCCCAAAAGCCGACTGCCGCAACTGTAAAAAGTGCGGTGGATCAACTAGGCGAGGATTTGACCCGCCTGGCTGCCGACATCGACAAGATGAGGCGGATACAGCGAGGAATCCCTCGTGCGAACGCGGAGATAGCCCGCACCAACAAGCGCGTTGAAGCGCTTGACGGGCGGACCTCGAAGCTCGAAGCGAGAGCCGACAACCTCGAATACGGGCAAAACAAGATGGTTGAAAACCATCAGTCCCTGATGGGGATTGTTCGTACTCAGGCTGAAGACTCGGCAATGCACGAGCAACGCATCTCAGGTCTTGAGACCAAGACCGAGAAGCTTGCCCGTAGCGAGTCGGTTGGACCGGCCTGGCTGGCCTCGGTAGTCGCAGTTGAAGCTTTCATCTTCATCGCCTGGTTGGCGATGAAGAACTTCAATGGCGGCAATGGCAAGCTTGGCAACTCGCCGTCGTACGACAGCCTGTTTGTTTGGATTGCTGCCGGCTCGTTCGTGGTGATCAGCCTGGTGGCAATCGTCATCAGTGCTGCCCGCTCGACAGGCAGTAGCAGCGCTCCGACTGCTGCACGGCAGCCCGAGGCTGCCGTAAAGGCAGTTGCTGCTGAGCAAGGCGAAAAGCCTGACAGCCCTATGACGTTTACGCAGCTTTATGCGACGCAAACTGATAAGGCCGAAGAGCTGCTCGCCCAAAAGCCGAGCGCCTAATTCTACTTTAATATCTGGGGGTGAGTAACATCACCCCCAGGAATTCTTTTTGAGATATTTGCATTGCCACAAGCCCGGACTGCTTGTGGTAAGTAAGTGTCCCAAGTCCAAAAGTACCTTGAAGAGAGGGGTATCATGAAGAGGATTTTGATTCCTCTGGCCGGGGTGGCATGCCTCGGTCTGATCATAATCGCCATGCTTCTGGGAAGCTCTGGTGGAAGCGGCCGGCCCGCACTGGCCGTCGCAACCGATCAGGGTTGCGACCAGGCAGCAGCAATCAACGCCGCCCTCACCGGCCGCGGTTTTACACCCGATCAATACCGAATCGGTGGTATTGATTGGAATGCTCCGGAGGCCAACAATCGCAGCCAGGGAGCGTTTGCACAGCAAACTCCCCGTAGTGCTGCTGAGTTGGTAGGCTGGCTGAATAACGGCTCAGCTGAGAGCAATGCCGCAGCTGATGGGATTGCATCCCAAAGCGGCCTTAGCCGAAGCCAGCTGGGTATTACAAAAAATTGGCTGCCTGTACAGTTTACGGCCCCAATTGTGCTGCCCGGCAACACCGGATACAGTTCTGGTCAGCTGGTTAGCGCAGGAGAGCGCCAGTCAGCGGCCGGCGATGTGATTTGGTTTTACGTGGCACACCGGGATTGCTCATCGGTGGTTGTAACGGTGCGGGCAGGTTGTGGAAACCCCCAAGGGGAGCTACCTAAGCCTGTAAACCCCACCCCGAAACCATCGCCTGGACCAACCCCGACATCACCACCAACCAATCCCTGTGGAAATCTCTGCAAAGGGCCGGACACCGATCCGGCACCGTGCGTTGATAACCAGGGGGTGCGGTGTGATGGCATCCCTGGTTCGGGCGGACAGCCCGGCAGTGGTGGTGCCATCAGCCACGGCGATGACGGCTACAGCCCGTCGGACCCGCCGCCACCGCCGGTGGTGACGACGGTGCCGCCACCGACTTCGGTGGTGACATTGCCGCCCACTTCTTTGCCGCCTACGCCTGGCTCGACGATTCCGCCGCCGCCGGGATAGGCAAAAATGGTTCCGGGGGAAGCTTGCTTCCCCCGGATACCTAATTTTCAGATTTGAAGCTGCAAAGCCCAAACGAGCTTTACAACTTCAGGGTTGAACCCTGCCAAATGCTAAGCATAAGTATTGACAAAATAAATCAAAAGTTGTATTATACTGCTTTGTAAATATTTGTGAGCTGCATTAGCCCTTTCAAAACTCAATAGTCATCGTTTTGAACTTCCAGAATTTGTGGAGTTGTAATGAAAATATCAATCAATAACTAATTAATCGTTTCAAAGGAGGTGCCTATGAAACTTAAATCTTTTGCCAAATTGGCTTTGATTGTGGCTGCCATTGCCGCTGCGATCATCATACCGATTGCAACTATTGCTGGCTACGAGCCAGCCAATAGGCCTGTAAAGTTCTACAATGGTCCCAACACGGTCGCATTTGACCACCCGGTATTTAACTCTTGGGTAAATACTCCGAATTATGGCGATGAGCGTGCATTTTTTGATGCTGGTACAGCTACTAGCGGTCCTTACAAGGATCAGCTAGCTGTAAGCCCAGGTCAGGAAATAACCCTACGTATGTATATCCACAACGGTGCGGCTCCTAGCCTAAATGGTGCAAACTTTTCAGGCCCAGGTGTAGCGCAAAACTCCCGTGTGCAGGTATTTTTACCTACCGCTACGGCAACTTCGCTTAGGAGTTTTGGATACATCATTGCTGACAATACTAACCCAGGCTGGGTAGCTGACTCAGTTGATTTCAACTCCTCAGTACCAGTGAGCCTCGAATATGTAGCCGGCTCAGCCCGACTGGCCAACGGCGCCCACCCGAACGGTGTGGCCCTGCCAGATAGTATTATCCAGCATGACAATCAGTTCAATGTAAATCGTCCGGCCGCCAAAATCGGTTACCAGAACATGGACGGTAAGTTCCCAGGTTGTTTTGAATACGACGCGTTTATTACCCTAAAAGTAAAAGTAAACGGTCCGAAGCTTGAGGTTAGTAAGAAGATTACCACCCCAGGTTCAACCAACTGGCAGGAAAACTTGGATATGAACCTTAACGACTCCAAAAAAGATACCACCACTAGCTGGTTGATCGAGTACAAAAACACTGGCTCAGCCATGCTGACCAATGGTGTTGTGCGTGATACCTTGCCTGCCCACCTCAAGCTTGTCCCAGGCTCGGTGATGCACTTTGACGGTAACCACCCTCAAGGTATTGCCGTGGCTGACAAAGGCCTGTTTGAAGGCGGTGTCGGTATCGGTAGCGTTGCTCCAGGTTCGAATGGATACTTCCGCTTTAGGACTACCGTAGATAATGCGTTTAGTGCTAAAGAGTGTGGTACCAAGAAGATCGTAAACTCCGCCCAGGCTGAAGCCAGTGGCGTAGCTAAAATCAACGATATTGCAAGCCTAACCGTAAGCAAGACAGTTGATTGTACGACTCCTCCTGAACCGCCTAAACCACCAGTAACTCCGCCAACCCCAGTAACCCCATCAACTCCTGCGGCAAGCTTGCCACAGACCGGTGTTGAAACCGGGCTACTCGGTGTGATCGGCTCAAGTGCGATGACTATCGGTGCGATTAAGTACCGCAAGAGTAGACAAGCCCTTAAGGCGGCTTTAGAGAAAGCCTCTAAGTAAGCTTAGTCCGTAAAAAGACCCCAATTTATACTGGGGTCTTTTTCGTTGGTGCAAATAACAGCTATAATAGGAATATATGAAACAGCTTCTAGAAAACCTAATCAGTACCCAAGCAAGGCTCGAGCAGGCCTCGAGGCAGCTTAATTTGGCTACCGAGAAGAATAGATTAGACGATTTGGAAACCCAGCTTGCGGAGCCCGATATCTGGTCAGATCAAGCCAGGGCTGAGCTGCTCTCAAGAGATGCTGCCAATTTGAAGCAGTACTTGGATAGCTGGAGTGAAGTTATGGAAGACATCAAGACCACGATAGAGCTGATGCAGATGTCTACAGACGAGGACCAAACCCAATATGAGCATACTGCCGATGAGCTATTGCAGAGGGCTGAGAAGCTGCTCATGGCAGTTAAACTCAACGGTGAATTCGATAAATTACCTGCTATTGTGCAGATTTCGCCTGGGGTTGGTGGTACCGATGCGGCTGATTGGTCGGCCATGCTGGAGCGAATGTATCTACGCTTTGCCGAGATTGCCGGTCTGAGCTGCGAGGTGCTCGATGAAAGCCCGGCCGAGGAAGCTGGTATCAAAAGCGCTACCTTGCGTTTTAGTGGCCCGTTTGCTTTTGGCAAGCTGAAGTCTGAGAAGGGCGTCCATCGCTTGGTCCGGCTGAGCCCGTTCAATTCGGACAACCTACGACAGACTTCGTTCGCCTTGGTGGATGTCATACCCGAGCTGGAATCTACGGCCATCGATATCAACGAAAAGGATCTCAAAATTGACACTTACCGCAGCAGCGGCCATGGTGGCCAGAGTGTCAATACCACTGACAGCGCGGTGCGCATAACCCACCTGCCTACCGGCACGGTTGTGGCAATCCAGAGTGAGCGCAGCCAGCTCAAAAACAAGCAGCGGGCTATGAGCGTGCTATACAGCCGGCTAGCTGAGCTTACCCGGGAGCAACACCTGGATAATATAAGCGAGCTGAAGGCCAAAAAATCAGCCGATTGGGGCAGCCAGATTAGATCTTATGTGCTGCACCCCTACCAGAAAGTCAAGGATCACCGCAGCGGCTATGAAACCTCCGATGCCCAAGGAGTGTTAGACGGTCATATCGAGCCCTTGATAGACGCTTATTTGGATAGCCAAATCGGCAAGGATTAGCTTTATTATCGCGCAATTATTTGCTAAGATTGGATTATATGATTTTACTCGACCGAGTTACTGTCATTTATCCTAATAAGACGGTGGCGCTTTCAGGCGCTTCTTTGCACATACAGCCCAAGGAGTTTGTAACTATCGTCGGGCCTTCGGGTGCCGGCAAGAGCACCCTGATCCGCCTGCTGATTCGTGAGGAAGTGCCAACTTCCGGCAAAATCATCGTCGGGAGTATTGACTATGACACTATAGACAAGGTCAATGTACCACATTTGAGGCGCAGGATCGGCGTGGTCTTTCAGGATTTCAAATTGCTACCCAACCTAACGGTTTATGAAAATGTCGCCTTTGCGCTGGAAGCCTCAGGTGTGCGTACAGCCGAAATCAAACGGGCTGTGCCCAAGATCTTACAGCTGGTTGGGCTGAGTGAGAAATCGCACAACTATCCTAGCGAGATCTCTGGTGGCGAGAAGCAACGCACCGCCATCGCCAGAGCTTTGGTGCGCAATCCCAAAATCCTTATCGCCGATGAGCCGACTGGCAACTTGGATCCTAAAAACTCCTGGGACATTATTGAGTTGCTGCTCAAGATTAACCGCTTTGGTACCACGGTAGTTTTGACGACCCACAACAAAGAGATCGTTGATGCCCTCAAAAAGCGTGTGATCACCATAAACCGCGGGCGTGTTGTCAAAGACGAGAAGGTAGGGAAATACAGTCTATGATCACTTTTTGGAGGGTTTTTAAGAGTGGTTTTCGTAACGCTTTCAGGCATGCCTGGCTAAGTACGGCGGCTACCGCCATCATGTCGGTCACACTTCTGATTATGACTTTCTTCGCCTTTTCGATTTACTTTGTACAAAGTCAACTCAAAGAGGTGCAACAAAAGATCGATCTGACACTCTTTATATCTGATGACGCCAAAGACGAGCAGATCAAAAGCCTGCAATCCAAGGTCTTGCAAGTGCAAGGCGTGTCATCAGTCGAGTATGTCTCCAAGGCCGATGCGCTCAAACGCCTGGAGGCGAGCAGTGAAGAGGGCAAGAAGCTGGCCAAATCGGCTACCGAGATTGGCAATCCGCTACCAGCATCACTGGAGGTAAAGCTCGTCAAAATCGATGATATCGGCACCATCAATCAAAATATCCGCGCGCTTTCGGAAGCTAAGATAGTAACAGAAACCAGCTT
>Ga0075458_10000605_pt1 | contig 11736 bp, 10 predicted proteins | sample DEB3_08_DNA_FD_77576 | JGI IMG/M metagenome (GOLD analysis project Ga0075458, IMG submission 77576) | Aqueous microbial communities from the Delaware River and Bay under freshwater to marine salinity gradient to study organic matter... | ecosystem: Environmental > Aquatic > Marine > Coastal ... | reverse complement strand
CCAGGGCAACAACCTGGTATGCCAGCACAAATGGGAGCTACCCCTGCGGCCAGCTTAGGCCCACCCCCCAAAAAAAGTAAGGCTCTGATTTTCATAATCGTTGGTGTTGTGATTGGACTAATTGCGATTGCTGGTGGCGTTTTCTTCTTTTTGAGAAACCGCACGGCCTCAAACACTCAGACGACACCCACCCCAACACCTAGCCCTACTCCTCAGCCAGCACCAGAGTCTGCACCTACATCAGGACCAGCCACTCCGCCATCCGGCTATGTAACCATCACCAAGCAGTGTTATACCTTTGCCTTATATGATCCCAACACAGTGCCGGCAGATCAGACATGCTCTTTTGCCGACGCTACCTTCGGAAAGCTCAATGTCAGCAAAATCGGCGTCCAGACTACCACAGAGGCTTATAAGACCATCGATGAGTACCTAGCTCTCTTTGAGCCAACCGTTACGGTAGTTGAGAAGAAAGATGTCTCACTTGACGGTCAGACGGGCAAGCAAGTTATCTATAAAGCCACCGACGGCAAGACCTACTCCCAAGTTGCCGTACTGATTGTTGGCAAGAATTACCAACAGGAAGGCAAAGCCGTAACTGGACTGGCCCTCACTACCAGCTATCAAGAGGCTTTCGACCAAGAGGTTACAGCCAATGTCATCTCCACTTGGCGTTGGAAATAATCTTGACTAAATAACTCTGAAGTGATAATCTGGAGCTCTTTGTTGTGTACAGAGAGAGGGGATGGGGTTGTTCAAGGGGTATGATTACTGCGAAGAGACCGCCAGGCGAAAGGTAGCTAGTAAGCTTGAAGCTTTGCGCTCTGATTCTAGCTCGGAGAACCGTCGCCTTGCCAACTTGGCACACGCTATCGGCATCGAAGATGTCTTGCGCGCTATGTGCCGCAATGGCGGGCCGATGTCCAAGCACTATCAAAAGACCGAGGGTAGTTACCAGGTGCCCGTGGACACGCTGCGGCGGTGCATCAATGAGCTATCCGCCAAGGCCAAGGCCAAGCACCGGGCACAAAACTTCGTTAAGTTCTGACTTACACAGCAAATACGGCACTACTTTTTTGAAAAAGTGGTGCTTTTTTATATTGATTTTGCTTATAAATCGGAGTAATTTAAATTCATTGCCCGTAACACACGTGCCGTACCAGGGGGAGCATAAATTGGAGCAAACTCAGTCTGAAAAAACGGCAATAGAAGCCACAGACCTCGTTAGGCACTACCTGCAGACCTGGGAAGACAAGTTCCTGGTTGACGACTATAGCCAGCCAGAAAGAGAATCTATTCACCAAGCCCTGATGGACTGCGTTATCAAGCGCTACATCCGAACAGGCGAGATCAGCTTTACCAACTCGGAGCTTGGGCGAGCCATTGCCCTGGCGAAAAAGTACGCATACAGCAACAAAAAGCAAGCCAAGGAAGATTTTATCGGTTTGTGTTGCGATTACGTGAAGCTTTTTATCAACACCTGGGATCAGCGCTACTCATACGATGAAAAAGAGATCGATCTGATTGCCACCAAGCTTTACAGCTTCGTGGTCAACCGCTACCAATCCTCCAAGCTCAGGGAGCTCAAGATCACCAAACGGGAGCTCAAAAATACCTTGGAATTCATTGAACGACGAAGAATTCACATTGCGAAAAACGCCAAGGCCGACGCCAAGGATCGTGAGGTCCGAGAGCTTAGGTCGCGCTATGGTTCTCCAGAGAGCCGATTCTTCGTAGTCCATGACTAACCCAAAGCCCGGATATAATCCGGGCTTTTTTATGTGATTATCTCTTGATGGGTCTATAATGTATCCTATGAATGAGGTAGAAGAAGTCAAAGCTCGGCTGGATATTGTCGATGTGGTAGGTGGCTATGTGCAGCTCAAACGCACCGGTAGCAGTTTCAAGGGCCTGAGTCCCTTTAAAACCGAGAAGACACCATCTTTTGTGGTTAGCCCGGAGAAGAATATCTGGCACGATTTTAGCTCCGGTAAGGGTGGGGATGTGATCAGTTTTGTGATGGAAATGGAAGGGCTGAGCTTTCCAGAGGCTTTGGAAATGCTGGCCAAAAAAGCCGGGGTCAAGCTTAAGCCGCGTCGTGGGCAGGATGGAGTAGCGGCAAATTCCAAAAACCGCCTTTACGATTCCAACGCCAAAGCGATGGCTTATTATCATCTGGCACTTTCCAAAAACCAAGCTGCCAAAGAGTATTTTACAAAAGCCCGCGGCCTAAGTGCCGAAATAATCAAAAAGTTCAAGCTCGGCTATTCCCCCGACAGCTGGGATAGCCTTACGAATTACCTCAAGTCGTTGGGCTTTACAGACGATGAGATGGTCGCTGCCGGCCTCTGCGCCAAGGGCAGGGATACCCGCGGCGCTTACGATCTCTTTCGTGGCCGGGTGATGTTTCCGGTCTTTGATAGCCAAAACCGACCGATTGGCTTTAGCGCTAGGATTCTAAAGGAGGCAAAAGCCGCCAAATACATCAACACCCCCCAAACCCCAATCTACAATAAAAGCCTTGCCATCTACGGGCTTAGCCAGGCCAAGGAAAAGATCCGCGAGCTCGATAGGGTAGTAGTGGTCGAGGGCAACATGGATGTGCTGGCGCTACACAATGCCGGCTTTGAAAACTGCGTGGCCTGTAGCGGCACCGCACTTACGGAGCTGCAAATCCGCCAACTCAGTCGCCTTACCAAAAACATCACACTTTGTTTTGACGACGACGAAGCCGGGGTAAACGCCAGCCTCAGGGCAATTAGCTTAGCTGGTAATTTTGATGTCAGGATAGATGTTATGAGCCTTGTAGGCGCCAAGGATCCGGATGAGCTACTCAAAAAAGGCCCCAAAGCTTGGACCCAGGCGCTCGATAAAGCCCAATACCTGCCTGACTTCATCATTGCTTATGCCAAGGGCAAATTCGACTTAGGATCAGCTTACGGCAAGAAGCAATTTGGCAAGTTCGTTGCACCGATGTTGCGTAATCTCAGCGATGAAATCGAATCCAAGCATTACACCAAAAAAATTGCTCAGCTTCTGGATGTCGATGAAATGAGCATACAAAAATTGACCCAGCAGCCGGCCGACTCGCCAACGCCTACCAGCGTCGATACGCCTACCCAGACCGAGCAGATCCAAAAGCAGCGTAGGCTCACCACCAAAGAACGACAGGAGCAGGAGCTGATCGAGCTTTGCCTGGCTTTCCCGGTCACTTTGCCAGCCCTAATTGATCTCAAGCTAGCCGAAAGCTCGGAATTGCACAAAAACATCTTCCGTCATCTCAAAAAATACGATGGCAAGAACTTCGGGAAGCTGGTAGAGGAGTTGCCAAAGGAGGCGAATTATGTTAAAATTCTTGCGTTAAGAGGTGAACAACAATACGCTGACTTATCAGCGCACGATATCAGGCTCGAAGCCTTCACCCAAGTAGCGAGAATCCAAGCAAGCAACCGGCAGGACGTCAAAAAGTCACTTGCCCGGCAAATAGCCGAAGCCGAAGAGGCCGGCGACACCAAAAAATCCAAAGAACTTTTGATCCAATATCAAGAACTATTAAACGAGGAATAACTTAGTATGCCAAGAAAGCCAAAAGTAGCGCAGAGTAAGGCAAAAACCGGCGATGTTCAGATCGCTGATTTTAGTGCCGAGATTGAAAAACTAATCGCCAAAGGTCGCCAGCAGGGCTTTGTAACCCAGCAGGAAATCCAACAGGCCGTGCCCGAGGCCGAAGAAAATGTCGACCTTCTTGATGATCTTTATACCCAGCTGATCGACAAGGGGATCGAGGTCACCGATCAAAAGGATAAGCTTTGGGAGGTTGAGCCCGAGGAAGATGTCGAAAGCGCTACCAGCGAAGAGAATATCAAAGATATCGCCGACGACTCGGTGCGCTTGTATCTGCGCGAAATCGGTAAGATCCCGCTAATTACCGCCGAAGAGGAAGTAGCCTTGGCAAAGCGGATCGAAAAGGGCGATAAGGCCGCCAAAGACGCGTTGGCTGAGGCCAACATGCGCCTGGTGGTAAGTATTGCCAAAAAATACATTGGCCGTGGATTAGATTTGCTTGATTTAATCCAAGAAGGCAACACCGGCTTGCTCCGGGCCGTCGAGAAATTTGATTATCACAAAGGGTTCAAATTCAGTACTTATGCCACTTGGTGGATCCGCCAAGCCATTACCCGTGCGATTGCCGATCAGGCCCGTGTGATCCGTATCCCTGTACACATGGTTGAGACTATCAATAAGCTGATCCGTACACAGCGCCGCCTTACCCAGGAGCTAGGCCGTGAGCCATTGCCTGAGGAGCTGGCCGCCGAGATGGAAATGGATGTCGAAAAGGTCAATCACATCCTTAAGATTTCCCAGGACACCACTAGCCTTGATGCTGCAGTCGGCGAGGATGAGGACTCTAGCCTAGGTGATTTTATCCAAGACGAAGACAATGTAAGTCCTGAAGAAGCCGCAACTTATGAGCTTCTCAAGGAACACATCGATGAAACCTTGGGATTACTGACACCACGCGAGCAGAAGATCTTGCGCATGCGCTTCGGACTTGAAGATGGACGCAGCCACACCCTAGAGGAAGTTGGCCAGGAATTCGGTGTTACCCGTGAGCGTATCCGCCAAATCGAAGCCAAAGCGCTTACTAAATTGCGCAAGCACAAAGACAGCAAGCGATTGAAAGACTACATCAGCTAACAAAAAAGACCCCTCGCTTGAGGGGTCTTTTTATAGCTTATAAAAAGCATAGATAATTGCTTGTCGTGGCCCCGGATTTCTCCGGAGCCAGACAGGATTTGTTACCACAAGCCGAGCTCTTGGCCCGCCATATAGATCAGTATAACCCCTATGATGATGCCCACAGTGAGCTGAGCATAAAATTTCTCATCTTCTTTGGTCATTTCCTGCCTTCTTTTTCGACTGATCTTCGGCCGGATGGCCACGCGTCAGTTGGGAGCGCCCGAGTTTAAGGCTCGGCAGATGGGTTCTAGGCCCACATGTTGAGCCTTACTAATTATAGGTATTTGCATTTGGTCGGGGACCGACCTAGATTCGGCCCCCACCGAGACTTTCTGGTGGGTCTTGGTGGAAGCATTGCAAGCTACGATTTGAAGATTCAATTGAACAAGTCTATAATACACCAACTGCATAAATATTCAATACTTATTAGTCAAAAATGTAATCTACAGATATATATAATTGTATATTATGACGAAATGAACTCGACAAAACTATATTTATGTGCTAGAATGGTTATTATGGATTTAGAAATTCTTAGAGGCATAGGGCTTACAGAAGCTCAAGCCAAGACCTACCTAGAACTACTGAAATTGGGTGAGGCCTCTCCACCGGAGCTCGCGCAGTACCTCGGTGAGACCAGGACTACGATGTACTCTGTCTTGGAGCAGTTGCAAAAAAGGGGCCTTGCGCTTAGGCTAGATTTGAACAGCAAAATTGTCTACAGACCGGCCCACCCTGTAAATTTGGAGGTGTTCGTGGAGCGTAGGCGTAATGTGATTTTGAATTGGGAACACAAGATGAATAGTATCCTTCCCGGCATGATCAATGCTTACTTCGCTTCAACTGAGCAGCCGGCAGTAAGGTTTTTTCAGGGCAGGGAAGCGCTTGAAAGGGTTTATAAGGAAATATTGGAAGACAAGAATGAACTCTTGGTAATCATACCAGCTGAGGAGCATGAGTTTATGGGCGAGGATTTTATAGATGACTTCGTAGAAAACCGCGTCAAAAAGAAAATCAAAGCCCAAGTTTTGTCGCCCCTGATTGACGGCGATAAGCCGAACCTACGAAATGACAAGGCCCACCTCATTAAGCGCTACTGGTACAGTCCAGAGCTGTACCAAAGCCCGGTAGAGGTCAATATATTTGGCGACAAGGTTGCCTATCTGAGTTTCGGCAAGGAAGTTTTCGCTACTATCATCCATAGCCCCCAGATAGCCCAGTCGGCTAGGGATCAGTTCGACATGATCAAATCACTTGGCAAGCGCTAGTCGATGCTAGTGCGTATTCTCTTCAGGCCTACTGCCTTCTAAAACTTGCTTGGTCTTTCGGACTCCTTCAAGCCCGATTTCCCTAGTGTGTTTGTCTGGCCAGTGTGGGTTCTTGGGCTTTGGCCTGAGACGCCCGGCATTGAGATCATTGTAGCCGCCACCTAGGTCGCCCGGGTTGCCTGTCTCCGCACTTTCGTCAGGCAAAAAACCCTGCGGTCTGGGAGGTGGATCCGGCTTGCGGCTTTCCGGGTAAAATCTATTTTGTTCACTCATATGGCTATTTAACCACCAATTAGTATGCTTTGACAAATCACCAGATTATAGGTAGAAAGGTGTATAATTTAGCTATGTCAAAACGCAAAAAATTAGTGGTATTCGACGGGCACGCTCTGGTGCACCGCGGTTACCATGCCATCCCATACCTGACCAACAAAGACGGTATGCCTACCAACGCGGTGTATGGCTTTACCATGATGATGCTGCTGGCACTGCGAGAAATCAAGCCCGATTATGTGGCTGTGGCCTGGGACGCGCCAGGAAAAACATTTCGCCACGAGAAATACGAGCAGTACAAAGGTACCCGTAAGGAAGCCGACCAGGAACTCTATGCGCAGCTGCCAATCACCAAGGATGTGATCGCGGCGTTCAATATCCCGCTTTTCGAAAAACCCGGCTATGAGGCTGACGACATTATTGGTTCAATCGCCAAGCAGCTCGAGGATAAGGTAGATGTGGTAATCGTGACCGGCGATATGGACGAACTGCAGCTGGTCAGTAAGAACACCACCGTCTATACCATGCGCAAAGGCTTTACCGATACGGTCGAGTTCGATGAGGCGGCCGTGCACGCCAAGTATGGGGTTTCGCCCAAGGAATTTATTGTTTACAAAGCCCTCAAGGGGGACACCAGCGACAACATCCCTGGAGTGGCGGGAATTGGCGACAAGACCGCAACCGATCTGGTGGGTAAGTATCACGATCTGGAAAATATCTACCGCAACCTCAATGAGCTTAGCCCGGCGGTTGCCAAAAAGCTTGAGGTTGGACGCAAGGAAGCTTACCTGAGTGAGGAGCTGGCCACGATCAAGACCGATATCAAGCTCAAATTCGACTTGGAGGATGCGCACATCCATGATTATGACCGCCAAAAAGTCTATGATCTTTTCCATCTGCTGGGATTCAAGAGTTTGCTAGCAAAACTACCGTCACAAAAAATAACCGCTGAATCCACCGCTGAGGGTGAGCAAAAAAGCCAGCAATCGGCCGTAGACTATAACCGTACCCACCTAAGATCGGCCAAATACCATTTGATAACCACAATTGCTGATCTCAAAAAGCTAGCGGGCGATCTAAAAAAGCAGAAAGCCTTTGCCTTTGATACCGAGACCGATAGCATGGACGAGGTTGAGGCTAGGCTCGTTGGGGCATCATTTAGTTTCAAAGCGGGTAAGGCCTATTATGTGCCGCTCAATCATAGCGAAAAGACTGAGATCGGCTATGATGAGTTTTACGATATCATCGGCCCTATCTTGGAAGATAGCAAAATCGGCAAAATCGGCCACAATATCAAATACGATTATGTGGTAATGCGCTCGCTCAAGGGTCTGCGGGTTGGTCCGGTCGCCTTTGATACGATGGTGGCGGCTTTCCTGATCAATCCACTCGGCCGCGCTCAGAGCCTCAGCCAGCTGGCTTATGGCGAGCTGGGCATCTCGATGATTGAGATCGAGGAGCTACTAGGCAAAAAGGGTAAGAACCAGCTTACTTTCGACAAGGTGGCGCTGAAAGACGCCGTGCAGTATGCCGCCGAAGATGCCGACATTACCTGGCGGCTATATGGCAAATTACAAAAAGAGCTTAGCTCCATCGGCAAGCTTAGTGATCTGGCCGCCAAAATGGAATGGCCGCTTATTGAGGTATTGGGCGATATGGAGTTTGCCGGGGTGGGTTTGGACGCAGGTTTTCTAGAAAACCTCTCAGGGCAATACGACAAGCGTATTTCACAGCTACAAAAAGCAATTTGGAAGCTGGCAGGCGAGGAGTTCAATATCAGCTCCCCGGCGCAGCTGCAGGTAGTGCTGTTTGAAAAACTCAAAATCGATTCAGCTGGCCTCAAGAAGACCAAGACAGGCATCAGCACGGCTGCCAGCGAGTTGGAGAAGCTCAGGGGCAAGCACAAGATCGTCGATATGATGTTTGAGTATCGCGAGCTGACGAAGCTCAAAAGCACTTATGTTGATGCGCTGCCGGCACTGATCAAACAGGACGGGCGGATACATACCAGCTTCAACCAGACGATCGCCCAGACCGGTCGGCTCAGTAGTACCAACCCGAATTTGCAAAACATCCCGGTTCGGACCGAAACTGGCAAGGAGATACGCAAGGCTTTCATCGCTGGCAAAGGCAAAGTTTTGGTCTCGGCTGATTACAGCCAGATCGAGCTGCGGCTGGCTGCCGCTTTGGCTGATGACAAGCCGATGATCGAGGCTTTTAAGAGCGGGGCAGATATCCATACCCTCACGGCCGCGGAAATGTTCGACATAAAGCCCAATGAAGTAACCAAAGATCAACGCTACGCTGCAAAAACCATCAATTTTGGGGTACTGTATGGTATGAACCCACATGGCTTGTCGGTCGCAACCGGTTTTGATTACGACAAGGCGCGCGAGTTTATCGACCGTTATTTCAGCCTGCGCAAGGGGGTTGCCGAGTATATTGCAAAGATTAAGAAAATGGCCCATGACGATGGCTACACCGAAACCATCTTTGGCCGGCGCAGACCGTGTCCGGATGTGCGCTCCAGCAATTTTGCGATCCGTGCCGCCGCCGAGCGCGCGGCAGTCAATATGCCCCTGCAGGGTACCGCAGCCGATATGATGAAACTTGCCATGATCAGCATTCACAAAAAGCTCCCAGTGGGCGCCAACTTGTTGCTGCAAATCCACGACGAATTGATAGTCGAATGCGATAAGACCTCGGCCAGCGCGGTAGAAAAAATTATGAAACGCGAGATGGAAAATGTATATAAGTTCAAGGTCCCGATTGAGGTAGAAGTGCGCCAAGGATCTAGCTGGGGCAACCTCAAATAAAAAAAGGGCCCGACGCTAGTCGGACCCAATCAGGTCGAAATCGACCACCATCAGCTTGATGTTGCTGATGGGTAGGCAATTGCTGTAGTGCAGGGTCACATCGTTGTGGATGCCGATGCGGTTCCGCGCAATACTTCTGCCGCGGAAATAGAGTATAACCAGCTGCCCAAACAAATCCCCAAAACCTTCGAAACTCATCATGATGGTGTTGGGATTGTGCATGACATGGATAGTCGTGCCTCGCTTTTTTGACTCCACCTTCTGGGGGCCAAAATATGTAAAATCGATATTCCTGGACATGATTGCAATCAGGTCGGAAATATCGTTTTTGGCTTTTGCTGCTACCCTGATATAGCTCACGGCAGGCTAACCCAAAAGATGTAGGCACATAGTGCTGCTGAGCTTACCAGAACCAAAACAGCCAATGCAGTACTTAAACAGTACTTGAGCCTCGACACCATGCACTTCCCTTCGTCGGTACAAAACTGGGAGGTATATTACTACAAAATAGGGCTTTAGTAAAGCCTATTTTGGTAAGGTACCTCGTTTGCACCTTAGGGAAGCTTGAAGATTACATAAGCGCTCAGAAAGATTGCCAGGCCGATTGCGAGGGTAGCCAGGATTTTGACGGCCACATACTCAAAGTTTGACAACATCCCACCCCTTTTTTGTGGTGCGTATGGATAGTTCTTATGTTAGATCAATTAAGCCTAGCGGTAAAGCTCAGCGGTAACTTATTTTAAGAAATTGATAATTTATTATACCTTTCGTCCTTTTGGACTCATCAGAAATGATACACATCATTTGAGGTTTGGGAAAGGGAAGAGAGGGGTGGGGTTGGGCGGGGAGTAAGTGCTCCTTTCGGAGTCTTTTCTCCCCGCCCTGGGGCTTACCGCCAGTGATGGTGATGAACACCACCACCTTCGCCCTTTTCGGGTCGGCGGGTGGCCCACCCCCAGGCTATGATGATCGCCAGGGCGATGATCCCTAGCGTCACCGCGGCCACCATATTGGCAGCCACAAGCCCGCATAGGAAAATAAATAGGAACAACCCTACAACTCCACTGATGAGCTTGTCGCCCATTTCTAGCCTCTTTCCTTTCAAGGTCCTTTATCAGGACGATGGCACCTTGCCATCAGGAAGGATACTACCATATTATTATAAAAATGTCAATACAATATAAACAAAAGTGTATTTATATCCGATACTAATCTATAAACATTATGTCAATGTAAAATGACAAATATCTAATAATCTGCCCAGAAACCTAAAGGTTGCTATAATATCTGCATGCCAGAATTACCAGAAGTCGAAACGGTCCGCCTGGGTTTGCAAGAGTTCTTACCCGGGCAGCGCATCAAATCAGCCACCACCGATTGGGCCAAGAGCCTGCCGGTGGATGACAAGCTGCTCCAAGCCAAGCTCAAGGGTGCTACGATCAAAGCGGTGCACCGCCGCGGCAAACTGATAATCATCCCTCTTAGCACAGGCTACAGCTTGCTAGTGCATCTCAAGATGACTGGCCAGCTGGTGTACAGGCCTCAAAAAGGCAAAGGCTTTGGTGGTGGCCACCCCAACGACAGCCTCATAGATAAGCTGCCCGACAAATCCACGCGCGTGGTGATGGAGCTCACAAAAGGCACGCTTTTTTTCAACGATCAGCGCAAGTTTGGCTGGGTAAAACTCGAAAAATCAGATGGGCTGAATCAAAACAATGCCTTTTTGAAAAAGCTCGGCCCTGAGCCGCTCGATGATGATTATAGCTTTGAAAAGTTCCGCATGGCACTCAAGCGCCATCCCAAGACCAGTATCAAAGCAGCAATCCTCAACCAAGAAGTGCTAGCCGGTGTAGGCAATATCTATGCCGATGAATCGCTGTTTGCCGCCCGCATCCACCCGCTCAGTAAGGTAGAGAATATCAGTGCGGTCAAGCTCAAGCGCCTGTACCATGCCATCCGCGAGGTTATGAGCCTCAGTATCAGCCTCGGCGGGAGTAGCGACCGCAACTATGTCGATGCCAAAGGCAACAAGGGATCGTATTTGAAATTTGCCAAAGTATTCCGCAAGGAAGGTGGCAAATGCCCCAAATGCGGGCATGAGATTGTCAAAATCCGGGCCGCCGGGCGGGGCACGCATATCTGCCCTCACTGCCAGAAAATCGCCAAAAGCTCAGGTTAATAGCAAACTTTGGCGGCAATCTAAAGTATAATTACTCCAGGAAAGTTTGAGATGATCTTATACCTATACGGCGACAATTCATTTGCCATTGCGCAGCAGCTGCGCGCAATCGGCGACAAATACCGGCAGAAAGTGGGCTCGGAAGGTGATTTCGATAGCTTTGATCTGGCTGCCGAGCCGCTCGAGGCATTCCTGATGAACCTTGCAAGCGTGCCGATGTTTGCTAGTAGCCGGCTGATTTTTGCTCACAATATCTCGAAATCCAAGATTGATGCGGAGCAGCTCGGGCAGATAGTCGATTCAACGCCGGATAGTACAAATCTTGTGCTCATCGATACGGCCCCAGACAAACGAACAAGTGTTTTTAAGAAACTCAGCAAGCTAGGGGGTGCCAAGCACTTTGCCAGCCTGCCGCCGTATGACCTGCCCAAATGGGTAGTCGCTGAGGCCAAGAAGCTAG
>Ga0075458_10000599_pt1 | contig 11791 bp, 13 predicted proteins | sample DEB3_08_DNA_FD_77576 | JGI IMG/M metagenome (GOLD analysis project Ga0075458, IMG submission 77576) | Aqueous microbial communities from the Delaware River and Bay under freshwater to marine salinity gradient to study organic matter... | ecosystem: Environmental > Aquatic > Marine > Coastal ... | reverse complement strand
TGTCGGCTCGTCTCATCCTGGGGCTGGAGTAGGTCCCAAGGGTTGGGCTGTTCGCCCATTAAAGAGGCACGCGAGCTGGGTTCAGAACGTCGTGAGACAGTTCGGTCCCTATCCGCTGTGCGCGCAGGAAACTTGAGGAGTGCTGTCTTTAGTACGAGAGGACCGAGACGGACGAATCTCTAGTGTGTGGGTTGTTCCGCCAGGAGCACGGCCCATTAGCTACATTCGGAAGAGATAACCGCTGAAAGCATCTAAGCAGGAAGCTCGCTTCAAGATTAGGTTTCCCATTGGTTTACCAAGTAAGGCCCCCAAGAGACTATTGGGTTGATAGGCCGGAAGTGGAAGAGGTGTGAGCCTCGGAGCTGACCGGTACTAATAGGCCGAGGATTTAACTACAAAGTTGCTACGCGTCCACTGTGTGGTTCCCGAGATACGGTCGGGGACCTAAAAATTCGAATTAATTTTTGAATTTGGTTCAGATTGAAATCTCAATAGCGTTTCGGCGGTCATAGCGAGAGGGAAACACCCGGTCCCATTCCGAACCCGGAAGTTAAGCCTCTCAGCGTCGATGGTACTGCACGGGGCACCGTGTGGGAGAGTAGAACGCCGCCGGGCTTAAATTAGAAAGAGGGGTTACAGATTACTGTGGCCCCTTTTTCATTTTCTGGCGATAAATCTCGCGAAGGTAAGAGATCACCTGCACCTTCACAAAGAAGTTCATCAGGTAAATCCTCTTCACGTAGATCAGATAAACCCAGATCAGATAAACCCAGATCAGATAAACCCAGATCAGATAAACCCAGATCAGATAAATCCAGATCAGATAAATCCAGATCAGATAAATCCAGATCAGATAAATCCAGATCAGATCGTTCGACTATTAAAAGAGCACTACCGGAGGAAGAAGAGCGTCGCCAACGCAACTTTGAAACCCCATCCGTTCCTGCGGATATTACGGGCGAAGAGTTAGAGAAAAAGTTTGCTTTTCAAATTGCCTCTTTGACACCAAGCAACGCAAAGAGCGTAGCTAGACATTTAATAGCGTTAGAGCGTTTTCTAGAAAATGATCCAGAGCGAGCCTATTTGCATGGGAAAGAAATCTCTTTTCGCGCCGGCCGCTTAGGTATCGTTCGCGAACGAGCCGGAGTTGCAGCACTTCGAGCCGGGTACTACAAAGAAGCTTTAAAGGATTTGCGTGCTGCGAGTCGGATCAGTGGGTCGATCGAATTAGAACCTTTCATTGCGCAATGCGAAGCAGCACTTGGAAATGCGAGAAAGGCTTTAGAAATAGCCGGTAGCGTTTCTGAATCAAAGCTAAGTAAGGCTGGAAGAGTCGAGATGAGAATTGCGGCATCGATTGCGAGAGAGGCGCTCGGACAATTTGATGCAGCGGTACTAACTTTAAAATGTAGCGAACTCAACGAGAGTGATGCGGCCTGGAGCAAGAGATTGCGTAAGGCCTATTACCAAGCTTTGCTAAAAGCCGAAAGAACCAGTGAGGCTGAAGAGTTTCGTAAGCGCTATCCACAAGCTTTTATCGAAGCGAGCGAAGGGGGCTCATAATCTTGAATTATTCGTCCTTAAAATCGAGAGAAGGTCGAGGACGAAAATGTCGCGTTACAGGAATAAAGTTGAATTAAATGGTCGATTGAGTGGTGAATCAACCGAAGAGGCTCTCTCAAGTGGCGATTCTGGAAAATTAAGTCGGGCGTCACAAGCCGTTGGCAGGTCGAAGCGCGCGAATTGACTCGAATTTAGGTACCGTTTCGCCATGGCTAACGATTTATTCTCTGCTCTTAGAACCTACTTAACCAAGATTAGTAGTGGTGAAAAGACCCCACAGGAAGTTGCAGCTGCGCTTAACGCTTGGGCTCGAGAGAGCGGAGAAGCGATTAAGGTAAAGATTGAAGAAGAGGTAAAAAAGAACGTCTCTCGAATGGGTTTCGCCAAAGCGAGTGATCTAAAACGACTTGAGCGCGAGGTAATGGAGCTGAAGTCGCTTCACAAGAACAAGTCGAGCGGAGCAAAAGCAAAACCGAAATCCAGTGCAAAGCAAAGTCCAAAACAAGGTGCAAAACCAAAAGCAAAAGCTAAGAAAAAGAGCGGCGCTAAATCTGGTGGAAAGAAGAGTTAAGGGTGAGCAACCAAGAGAACCTCGACCGAGTTTCCGTGATAAAACTTAAAGTTAATGAAATAGGCCTGATACCGCTGGAAGAACATGGCGCCAAATTCGAAGAGGTCAACAAAGATCTCTCCGATGCGCTTGCATCGGTAGAAGGCATAGCAAGCTCGCAATCTTAAGAGTTTCCAAATAGGGGATCAGATGCGCAGTCGACTTGATTCCGAATTGGTAAGACGAGGCCTCGCTCGCTCGAGAGAGAACGCTCAAGATCTAATTGAACGTGGTTTAGTAAAGGTTTCCGGTTTGCCCGCAACCAAGTCTGCAACACGTGTGGATTCGACTGTCTCGATAATTGTCGATCTGCCGAGTGATGACTTTGTCTCAAGAGGAGGACTGAAGTTATCCGGAGCTCTAAATCACTTTGCCGAACTCAAGGTGGATGGACGTGTCTGCTTGGACGCTGGCGCATCAACTGGAGGATTCACTGATGTTTTGTTGCGAAGAGGTTCAGCGAAAGTTCATGCAGTAGATGTCGGGTATGGACAACTTGCCTGGAAGCTCCAGCAAGATCCTCGAGTTGTCATTCATGATCGAACAAATATCAGAGAACTCAAAGTTGAGAAATTGGGAGAAACGGTTGACCTAGTCGTTGGAGATCTCTCTTTCATCTCGCTCAAGACAGTTCTTCCGGCCTTAATCACATGTGCAACTTCGATGGGAGATTTTCTTCTTATGGTTAAACCACAATTCGAAGTTGGTCGAGAGGCTCTGGGATCAGGAGGAGTGGTTCGCTCGCCAGAGTTAAGAGCGAGCGCTGTGGCCGATGTTGCCAATCGAGCCTTTGAGCTTGGCCTGGGCTGCCTTGGAGTAGTCGCAAGTTCATTACCCGGACCTTCGGGAAATGTGGAATATTTCCTCTGGTTGAAACGGAGCGCCCCAGCCCCCGTTGCCGCTGAGATAAATCTCGCCGTAGAGAAGGGACCTCAATAGATGAGTCGCAGCATCATCCTCGTCTTACATCCCTCGCGACCCGAAGCACATCGCCTTGCAACAGAAGTTATAGCTGAACTCAGCAAAGAGGGCATTGCAGTTCTCACATCTTCAGAAGTTTCTATTTCGGGGATTATCTCCAAATCGCAGAATGAAATTTTGGAAGACGTGAAAAGCCATGAGCTCGTCCTAGTTCTCGGTGGTGATGGAACAATCCTCCGAGGCGCTGAGATTGCACACGGAACTGACGTACCCGTACTTGGCATCAATTTAGGTCACGTCGGCTTTCTAGCCCAGATCGAGAAACCGTCTGTCGCAGAACTTGCAAACGCAATCAAGAACAGAAAGTACAAGACAGAGAAACGAATGACTCTTGCTTACAAGGTTCTTAGGGGAGAGTCTTTGATTACGAATGGTTGGGCGCTCAACGAAGTCACGGTTGAGCGAAATACTGAAGCAATGATCGAATTATTTGTGCAGATCGATCACCGTCCGTTGTCGCGATGGGGTTGCGACGGAGTCATTTGCGCTACGCCTACTGGTTCGACCGCGTACGCTTTTTCGGCAGGTGGCCCAGTTGTCTGGCCCGACGTCGATGCCTTGGTGTTACTACCTCTCGCTGCGCATGCGCTCTTTTCCGATCCGATGGTTGTTTCACCTGAGTCGGAGATTGCCATAGATGTAGAGAGTGAAATTGGCGCTCTCTCGGCAGATGGCCTTAGAAAATTTCAGCTTAGAGAAGGCGATCGAGTCCTACTAACTAGTGAAAAGACTTTCATTTCCCTAGCCCATTTAGAAGATGCCTCTTTTACCGACCGCTTGGTCGCAAAATTCAAACTTCCAGTTGATGGTTGGCGGGGTGAGTGAAACGCATCATTTGAAACGAACGCGCCTCGAAGAGGTATCAATCAGAGGCTTGGGTGTTATCGAAAATGCGACCGTCGAATTTAAACCCGGACTTAACGTCATCACAGGTGAAACTGGAGCTGGAAAGACCATGGTTTTAACAGCGCTATCGCTTGTTTTGGGTGGCAAGACAGATTCGGACTTGATAAGAAAAGGATCCGAACGTTTAGTTGTCAGCGGCCGATTCGCTCTATCAGATCCAATACAACCATCGCTGAAGAGTTTAATTGAGAATAATGAGATCGAGCCGGAAGAGGATGGGATACTACTAACAAGGACTTTAAATTCGGATGGTAAAAGTAGAGCTTCAATCTGTGGTCTAAACACCACCGCTTCCATTCTTGCGCAGTTCGGGTCGGCGCTAATAGAGATACATGGCCAGCACGGGACCTTGCAGCTTTCCAAGCCTCAGAAGCAGCGAGAGTTACTCGATCGTTTTGGTGGCCAAAATATCGAATTGCTACTAAATGAATATCAAGAACTTCTAGAGTCTTTCGAAGCAAATTCAAATAGGGTCGAGAACTTGAAGCGGGCACTTCTTGATCGCGATAAGGAGGTTGTTGTACTTCAGGAATTGCTTGGTGAAACCAAGAAACTAAAGCCAGAAATTGGCGAGCTCTCATCAATTGATACAGAGATTAAAAGGCTTGAGAGCGTTGAAGAAATCCGTTTGGCTCTCAACACGCTCTTGAGCGCATTAGATGGTGAAGAACAGGGAGCAAGAACTTCGTTGGGAATCGCTCGGAGGACTATTCAGTCGGTTCGGGATAAAGACCAGGTCCTTGATGAAGCGGCTGTGGTAATTGAAGAGGGTTACTTCGCCTTAGCTGAGGTGTCTAGCCGGCTACACACGTATTTAGAGGATTTAGCTGCTGATCCAATGCGACTTGAAGATTTGTTGAACCGTCGCGCAGCCTTACGAACTTACGCCAAAAGGTTCGGCGAAGGAGCAAATCTAGAGGAATCATTGGAAGTGGCGCTCAAACGAGCAGAAGCAGCCAGTAATCGAATGAAAGATCTATCTGGCGGGGAGGGTCGTGTTGATGAGTTGGAGAAAGAGCTGCGTGCTTCTTATTTGAAGTTGTTGAATGTTGCAGGACGGTTAACTCACTTACGGCGCGAACAGGCTCTAAAACTTGATAAGGAAGTAACTCGCGAGTTAAGAGCTCTTGCAATGCCAAAAGCCCACTTTCGATGTGAAGTTCGAGAAGACTTGAAACTTGAAGCAAATGGCGAAATGTTTGATAGTTCAAAGTTTGGTCGATTTGGTAATGATGAAGTACTTATGCGATTTACGGCTCACAATGAGGGAGAGTTACTACCTATTTCAAAGGCGGCAAGCGGTGGCGAATTATCAAGATTGATGTTGGCGTTAGAAGTTGTAGTTGCAGAGACTTCGCCCATGGGAACCTATCTCTTCGATGAGATTGATTCGGGTATCGGCGGCAAAGCGGCTCTGGAGGTAGGTCGGAGATTGAAACAACTTGCAGAGAAATCCCAGATAATTGTGGTGACGCACTTAGCCCAAGTAGCAATTTGGGGAAACAATCATCTGCGCGTTCTGAAGGATTCGGATGGAAGTATCACAGAAAGTTCTGTTACTAATGTTGAGGGAGGCGAAAGGGAGAGCGAGATCGCTCGCATGCTCTCTGGTTTAGAAGGTTCCGAACACGCCCAAGAGCACGCTCGTGAGTTGCTGGATTTAGTAAAGAGCTAGGTCAGTGATAAGTTAGCGCTCCATGACCGCCCCTCATGTGACCAAGCATTTATTTGTCACCGGCGGAGTCGCCTCAAGTTTAGGCAAAGGCCTTACTGCATCGAGTTTAGGCAGATTACTTCGTGCACGTGGCCTTCGCGTAACTATGCAGAAACTCGATCCTTATATAAACGTAGACCCAGGAACCATGAATCCATTTCAACATGGCGAGGTCTTTGTAACTGACGACGGGGCCGAGACTGATTTAGATATCGGTCATTATGAGAGATTTCTAGATACAAACCTGCACGGATCGGCCAATGTCACAACAGGCCAGGTTTACTCGCGAGTTATTGCAAGAGAGCGCCGTGGCGAATATCTAGGGGATACGGTTCAAGTTATTCCGCACATAACAAATGAGATTAAAGATCGAATACGCGCTATGGCCACTCCGGAAATTGATATCGTGATTACGGAAGTAGGTGGAACTGTAGGAGATATCGAGTCTCTTCCATTCCTTGAAGCAGCGCGACAGATTAGACAAGAGGTAGGAAGAGAGAATGTCTTTTACTTGCATGTATCTCTAGTCCCTTACATCGGACCCTCGGGTGAGTTGAAGACGAAACCGACGCAACATTCAGTCCAAGCTCTACGGTCAATTGGTATTAGCCCAGATGGCGTAGTTCTAAGAAGTGATCGAGAGATCCCCTTAACTGTGAAAAAGAAAATCTCACTCATGTGTGATGTTGATCAAGAGGCGGTAGTTGCTGCCGTGGATGCCCCATCGATATATGACATCCCCAAAGTGCTTCATAGCGAAGGGCTCGATTCTTATATCGTCAGAAGGTTGGGGCTTCCCTCACATGATGTGGATTGGGGCGAGTGGGATGAACTTTTGAAGCGGGTCCACAATCCTTCTCAAACCGTCAAAGTTGGATTAGTCGGCAAGTATGTTGATCTACCGGATGCCTATCTTTCAGTTACTGAAGCTCTTCGAGCAGGTGGATTCGAAAATAATGTAAGAGTTGAAATCAAGTGGGTAATAAGTGATGAGTGTGAAACGCCTGAGGGAGCTAAGTCTCAATTAGATGGAGTCGATGCAATTTGTGTACCGGGTGGTTTCGGCGTTCGAGGCATAGAGGGGAAAGTAGGCGCTCTCAGATATGCTCGAGAGAAGAAGATTCCTGCTCTGGGACTCTGCCTCGGATTGCAATGTATGGTTATTGAGGCGGCACGAAATCTAGCCGGTATCAGAGAGGCTAACTCCGCTGAGTTTGCGCCAGATTCACCACATCCAGTCATTGCAACGATGCCCGGACAAGAGCGAATCGTTGCTGGTGATGGCGATATGGGCGGCTCTATGCGACTAGGGCTTTACAAAGCACTTCTTGCAGAAGGATCAATCGTCGCCGAGGTTTACGGTAGTTCTGAAATATCAGAGCGCCATCGCCACAGATACGAGGTAAATAACAAGTATCGTGAAAATATTGCTAACGCCGGATTGGTCTTTAGTGGCCTTTCTCCCGATGGTTCACTAGTGGAGTTTGTTGAGCTCCCGCGCGAGGAGCATCCTTACTATGTCGGAACTCAAGCACATCCAGAGTTTCGGTCTCGTCCGACTAACCCACATCCTCTTTTTAGTGGCTTGATCAAAGCTGCAATTAACCGTGGAAAATAAAGGCTTACTCGATAGTTTTTTAAGTCATCTTGGTGTAGAGCGTGGCCTAAGCAAGAACACTCTCATCGCATATAGAAGAGATCTACAGAAGCTCGCTCACTTTCTGGAGAGCCGTAACCTCACTCTTTGGGATTCACAGAGCGATGACCTGCGAGATTTTTTGACGGAACTGAGGCAACAGGGATTAACAGATGCGAGTATTGCTCGTGTAACAGTGTGTGTAAGAACCTTCTATAAGTTCCTTGCAAGAGATCGCGGAATAGAGGACAAGGCACATGAGCTTTTTCCACCTAAAATCCCAAAACGTCTCCCGAAGGCTTTAACTATTAGCGAAATTGAGTCGTTGATAACTTCTACGGGTCTTGAGGGGATGGGGTTAAGAGATAGAGCTCTGCTGGAGTTGATATATGCAACGGGTGCTCGCGTTAGTGAAATCGTTTCTCTCGATTTGGATGACGTTAAGAAGTCTTCTTCAAATGAGGGCGAGTTAACGACTCTTCGTATTCTAGGTAAAGGTCGAAAGGAACGGATAGTTCCTATTGGCAGTTTTGCTCGAAAGGCAATCGAAGATTACATAGTTAGATTGAGGCCTTCCTTGCAAAAGAGCGCGCAGAGGGCCTTATTTCTAAATGCCCGGGGCGGGCGAATATCGAGGCAGAGCGCATGGAATATCGTTCTTGAAGCCGCTAAACGAAGCGGATTAGATGGAAAAGTTTCGCCACATGCCCTAAGGCATTCGTTTGCAACTCATTTGTTAGATGGAGGAGCAGATATACGAGTTGTACAAGAACTTCTCGGACATGCTTCGGTTAGTACTACTCAGATATATACACTGGTAACAATTGACAAATTGCGCGAGAGCTACGCAGCTGCGCATCCCCGAGCCCGGTAAGGGCTTTATCTACCGCGCAACCTTCTCGCGATAATTGATTGATCACCTTTTGCCTCTAGGTCCGAAATAACTATCGCAAGGGCTTCGCGAACAATACGGCCACGATCAACTGCTAAACCTAAATCCCCGCGGAGATGAAGGCGAGCTTGCTCAAGATCGAACAACTCTTCCGGCGAAAGATAGACCGTTATCTTTTCATCATGTTTCTCTCGACCTGATGGGCCTTTTTCAATCCCTGTAGGTCGTCTACGAGGGGTCTGTCTTACTCCGGTCGAGTTCTTCGGTTGTGACTTTGTAGCCGTCGAAGTCGTCGGACGATTAGTGTGAACTACTTCTTCAGAAACTTCTACTTGGTCGGGGACTGCGCTCAATGTTGTTTTACGGAACAGTTCGTCCGCTCCGGGAAGACTAATTCTTCGTGTCATCGCACACCTCCGTTTGCAATCAATTCACGAGCTAACCGACGATACGAGGCTGCGCCAATCGAAGAACTTGCGTAAGAAGTAATCGGTTCACCGGCAACAGTTGTTTCTGGGAAGCGAACCGTGCGCGCAATTGTGGTATCGCAAATGTTATTTGGAAATGCTTCACTAATCCGTTCTAGAACTTCACGACTATGTACAGTCTTGCGATCGAACATCGTTGGGAGAATTCCAAGAAGTTGTAGATCAGGATTCGTGTTGAGCTGGACTTTTTTGATGATGTCATCGAGGAGTGCAACGCCGCGAAGTGCAAAATATTCACACTCAAGCGGTACCAAAACCCAATGAGAGGCAGTTAGCGCGTTTACCGTCAATAAACCCAGCGATGGCTGGCAATCAATAAGAATCACATCATAAAAGTCAAGAACTGGTTGAAGGACTCTCTTTAAGATTTTTTCGCGAGCTATCACGTTTACTAATCCGCCTTCAGCGCCAGCGAGATTTTCGTGAGCCGGAATCATGTCCATTCCAGGGACGCTGGTCTTCAGTAGAAAATCATCAATCTTTGTTGATTCATCCATCATTAGGTCGTAGATGGACCCTTCTATCTCTCGTGTTGAAACATTAAGCCCAACTGAAAGAGAGTGTTGCGGATCAAAATCAACTAAGAGAACTCTTCTTCCCAATTCAGCAAAAGCTGCGCCGAGATTTATGGTGGTAGTTGTTTTACCAACTCCGCCCTTTTGATTCACAACAGAGATGATTCGAGCATCTCCATGAGATGTAAGAGGTGTTGGTTCCGGAAAAACTGGAGTCGGTCGACTTAGGACCGAGGAGGTAGTTACGATTTCACTTTCATTTCTTGAACCGCCTTTAATTGTCGATTTAGCGTTCAAGCGAGAAATCTCTGAAGCACTTTTTGCCATGGCGCGACTTTAATCAGATGGGTTCGGATTCTTGGAGCGACACGCGTAGAGTTAGCGAGTCATGGAAACTCAAAATTCTGAACTCTCAAGTAAAACTTTAGGTTCAGTAAACTCCGCTGAAAACTCGCCCTATCAAGGAGAGGGGCGAATTAGCGGTTTTTCCGTGACTCTGGCAAATTTTGATGGCCCATTCGATCTCCTATTGCAACTCATCTCACGGCACAAAATGGATATAACTGAAGTTGCAATCGCATCGGTCACAGATGAATTTATTGCTCACATTAAAGCTCTTGAAGAGACGGAAGATGGCTGGAAATTAGATCACGCGACCGAGTTTCTAGTTGTGGCTGCAACGCTCCTTGATCTTAAGGCTGCGCGCTTATTGCCTTCAGGAGAAATTGATGACGAGGCAGATTTGGCTCTGCTTGAGGCTCGAGACTTGTTGTTTGCAAGACTCCTTCAATATCGCGCCTTTAAAGAGATCGCGTCGATCCTGGAGCGCCGGATTGAAATCCAGGAGCGGACCTTCGCTCGGAGCGTGGCGCTCGATGCGGCCTTTGCAACGCTACTCCCGGAGGTCTTGATCGGCGTAAGCCCAGAGCGCTTCGCCGCCATAGCTAATCGAGTTCTGACGCCCAAGACCTCCCCAACGCTCTCCACCGCCCACCTTCACTTGCCGATGGTGAGCGTAGCTGCGGAAGCAACTCATGTTGTGGGTCTTTTAAGACGTCAAAAAAGTATGACTTTCCGTGCGATAGTGGCTGATGCCCCGAATACCCTGGTAGTAGTGGCACGATTCTTGGCACTTCTCGAGTTATATCGAGAGGCTCAGATCCGATTTGAGCAGGTCCTAGCTCTCGGCGAGCTTCAGGTCACCTGGACAGGTAGCGAAAATGGCGAGATTTCCGTTGGCGAGGAATTCGACTTACCTGTGAAGAATGAAAGCGAGGAGAGCGATGTCTGATCGAGAACTAGAGCGTTCGATTGAGGCGATTCTTATGGTGGTCGAAGAGCCTTTATCGGAGGTTGTTCTGGCCCAAATCATCGAACGCCCAACCGAGGAGGTCGTAGAGGCTCTCACCAAGCTTTCTGCGGCATATGCCGCTGAGCAGCGAGGTTTTGAACTAAAGCAGATTTCCGGAGGTTGGCGCTTCTACAGCCATCCAGATCTAGCTCCATTGGTTGAAAAGTTTGTCCTCGATGGTCAGCAGGCCAAGCTCACCCAGGCTGCTTTAGAAACCCTTGCAGTTATCGCCTATCGCCAACCGATTTCACGAGCCCGCGTCTCGGCCATCCGTGGTGTCAACGTCGAAGCGGTAATGAAGACGCTGGTAAATAGGGGATTGGTTGAAGAGTGCGGTATTGAGCACGAGACCGGAGCAATCCTTTATCGAACAACTTCGTATTTTCTAGAGCGGATAGGCCTTAATAGAGTCGAGGATCTGCCTGCCCTGGCACCGTTTCTGCCAGATGTTGATGGCTTAGATGAGGTAATCGCTTCACTCTCTGAGTAAAGGTTTTATCGGGTCAGCATCGAGATGTTGCTTCGAATTGAGGCCCTACACTTGTGAGATGGGCGAAATCAGACTTCAAAAATTTCTTGCTGATGCCGGGTTAGCCAGCCGGCGAAAATCCGAAGAGCTGATTCAAGACGGTCGCGTCAAGGTAAATGGAAAGATTGTCACCATCCTCGGGACAAAAATTAACCCGTTAAAAGATAAAGTTCAAGTTGAGGGTAGATATATTAAGGCAAAATTGTCTAAAACTTATATCGCGTTCTATAAACCGAAAGGTGTTTTGTCCACCATGAATGATGACAGAGGACGCAACTGTATCGGCGATTATTTTCTCGATCGTTCAGAGAGGCTCTTTCATGTGGGACGTCTTGATAAGGAGAGCGAGGGCTTGATTCTCCTTACAAATGATGGGGAATGGTCACAGGTCTTGAGCCATCCCTCAAAAGGTGCGGTTAAGAGTTATCAAGTTTTTGTCGAAGAGCCGGTCTCGCGTCAAGCTCTAGCAAACCTCAAGAAGGGGGTGCGCTTGGTGGATGGGATAGCCAGAGGTGAAACGGTGAGATCCATCCCAGGAGGTTTTGAAATTGAGATTCATGAGGGGCGAAATCAAATTGTCAGACGAATGGCTGCCAGCCAGAATTT
>Ga0075458_10000598_pt1 | contig 11802 bp, 12 predicted proteins | sample DEB3_08_DNA_FD_77576 | JGI IMG/M metagenome (GOLD analysis project Ga0075458, IMG submission 77576) | Aqueous microbial communities from the Delaware River and Bay under freshwater to marine salinity gradient to study organic matter... | ecosystem: Environmental > Aquatic > Marine > Coastal ... | reverse complement strand
AAATCATATCCGTGATTGTGATTTCATCACACAGGGATCCGGTACGGTAATGACTGATTGTATCGATGTCACGGGGGCCACGACGGATGGTGGAACCCAAGCATATCGCTGTTATTTTCCAGCTGGCGCGGATGGGTTTGAAGCCACGGCGACTGCTGATATTTATGCCGCCGAATGCTATCTCGCTACCACGACTGGTGGGGCATTAACAGGGTCAGCCTAATATGCACCATGTAACATCCACACATGGGGCCGGGACTATCCTCCTGGCTTCCGCCGCCCAACCTCGGTTTTATGAGTACAACACCTCAATGGAAGGGTTGTTGGTTCCAAAAGGAACCCGCTACCTGATCGAACGGGGGTGTTCTGTAGTTGATAATTTCAATGCAGGACTTCGGAAAGCCACAGGGGATTGGGTCTGGTTCGTGGGGGATGATCACAGTTTTGCACCGGATACCTTGTTAAAATTACTCGATCACCAGGTTGATGTTGTCGTTCCTATCTCACCAATCAAAATTGCTCCATTCATGCCATGTGTTCTACATGGGCCAACGGATGGCTCCATCTGGCATCCGAATATGGAACTCTATGGATGGGAGGAACTCTCAGGGGAGGGGCTGTACGCCCTCCCCAAAGGAGACTTTATTGGACAAGCCGGGATGTTGGTCAAAAAACCAATTCTCGATGAAATAGGGGACCCTTGGTTTAAGTGTGGACAGTTAGATCCTGGTCGATTGCAAGAAGATATGTATTTCTGCCGTGAACTCCAAGAAAAGGGCCATACGGTCTGGGTTGATCAATCCATCATCTTCGATCACTGGTTCATTATGGGGGTCACAGCAAGAAAGCATCAAGGCGCGTATTCACCTGCAATTATTACAGGTGGAAAAACAATGATCCTTCCCGATGTCAAAGGGATCAAGGATCTCAATTCAGGGAAGCGGAGACTTCCTCAAGAACATGATCTCACCTAATGCCACAATAGGAACCAGAGTCATTCTAGAGGGGACCTGTACGGTGTGGCAGTACGCCACAATCTGTGATGGATCCTATATCGGGGATCATGCTGTGATTGGATCCAATGTGTGGATCGGTCGGTATTGTGAAGTAGGAGCAGGGACACGAATCCAACATGGGGCGTTTATCCCGAATAATACCCATATTGGTTCTAATGTCTTCATCGGTCCCAATGTCACATTGACTGATGATAAGTACCCCAGAGCGGGTCAACCCTATGACCCCGATCCTCCCTTTCTCGAAGACGGGTGTAGTTTAGGGGCGGGGTGTGTCGTACTCCCCGGTGTGCGAATCGGTAAAGGTGCCATAGTCGGAGCTGGTGCTGTAGTCACTCAGGACGTGCCAGCAGCAGCCATTGTGAAAGGTGTTCCTGCGGGTGTCTAGCCCATAACCTAGGAGAGATGAATGGAAACCATTGTGAAAGAATCGACGGTCACTGTTCCTGAGAAGCAAATCCTTCGTTATCACCAGCGAGAGGAATTGAAGCAGGAGATTGAGGATATTGATAATGCCCTCAATCCCCATAACCCCTTCAAGATGCGAAGTGGTTCGGATGTCGCAGAAGCCTCCAGTCGTATGCGACGACTCAAGAAGCAAATGCAGGATTTTAGTCCTCCTGAAGTGGGGGGATCGGTCAAGGACAAGCTCTATAAGCGATCTCAGGAATTAGAGCAAGAAATCGCCCAAGGAATGCCCACAACTGAAGAGATGCGCAAGAACCCAGCCGGTATGGTCGGTCGCCATATGCGATGGGAGAAGAAGAACAAGAAGCGTATCTTGGAATGGAAGAATATTCAGCAGATGCTTGAACCGGATTCGAATGATCCTGATCTCTCGAACTTTGAACGAATCCGACCATCAGGGGAAATGGATCGATTCAGGGGGGATGCCCAGATCAATGGCTATATGACCTATGGGCGAATTCCACAGGAACAGTGGGATCAAGTCTTTCACGGTGCAAAACCAAATAGTGCCCTTGAGCAAGTGAAGAAAGTTGAAGCAACCGAGAAAATTGATAAACGTACTCTACCGAGGACTGAGGAACAGAAGCGCGTCTTGGCTGAACGGCTCGCATTAGCTCGTGCGAAGCAAGCCGAAACGAAAGATCCTGTGAGCCCTCAAGAGGGTGAATCAGTCCCATTTGAAGGAGCCTAATGGCGATTCCATTTATTTTCCATAGTAACTTTGAAGCAGGGAGTAATGCGGAATGGGATTCTGAATCTGATACGGGATCTCTATTAGATTTTCCCCATTATAGTGTCTTGGCGAAGGATTCCAATAGCCTTATGCCCTATCACGGGGCGTATTGTATGCGGAATGCCTTGGGAGATACTAACGATCATGTAGTTGTTGAAGGGGATATTGATATTGCGGATGCTGGGACATCCTATTTCCGATGGTACATGGGGCTTTCAAAGGACTTCCGTTTTACTGCGGATGACACCTTTAATGTCTTTGAACTTCAACAGGCGGGGGGAACTACGGAAATTTCTGTCGGATTCCGTGTGACTAATTCAAGCCAATTAATCGAATTTGGAATTGGCGATGGGACCGCGCCTACATCCTTTACTCAATGGCCTGGCCTTCAGAAATGGGTATGTGTTGAATTACTGGCAACGATAAGTACAGGTGGTGCGGGGGTAGTCACACTCTTTCTTGATGGAGTCCAGACCAATACTCTCACCTCTCAAACCCATGCGGCTGCGGTAGGACGTGGCGTTTTGGGATCACAAGATACCCTTGCCACAACGCTTGGGACAATCTATTACGACGAATTCGTCCAAGATGATGCGCGTATTTACCCATTCCGTGAACGCTTTCCTTCTTCATACTTAATCCAAAAAACAGGGCATCTCTTTGTGGGGCCTGGGTATATTGATGGGGCAGTCCTCACTAAGAAATCAAATAATGATGAAACCCTTGTCCTTTATGACACGGATACTGCGAACAGTCTTGATACCACATCGGTTGCGGATTTAGGAGCTACTGCACAAACGTCTGTCAGTGGCCCCCTCTACTTTGAGCGTGGGTGTTACGCAGTTCTTGGTGGTACATCTCCCAAAGCAACAGTGTACATCATGAAGGGCAATGAACGGCCAGGCATTAAAGGCCCACGATTCTATTCCAATTGGGGGCTTCGCTGGTATGGCAACAACCGTAATCCACGGCCTCAAAACGTCTAAGGGGGATCTATGAATATTGGAAAGGTCTACCCAAAACGTGTTGGGCCAACATTACTTACAGCTTCCGCTGTATCCCAATTTACAGCGGATACACGATACGGAATTGAACGGTGGAGTTTTACAAATTACTCTGCAACTGATCCTGTGGATGTCACGGTGTATATTGTTCCATCAGGGGGGAGTGTTGCGGATGGGTATAAAATCATTGGGGAACTCCCTGTTGCTGCAACAGATCTTATAACAGTTCCATTCCCTATCACATTGGATGTTGGGGACCAAGTATATGCGTTAGCCTCCTCAACGTCATCCGTGAATATGACGTTCCTTGTAAACCCCGTAGAGATAGGTATCCAATGATCCTTTTATGCGTGGTGGTATTCATATTAATTCCATTCCAAGTCTACGCAGGCCCAACCTTTTCAGAGAAAGAACTGAAAGTCTTAAAAGGATTGGCGAACGGTGGCACGACAGCGGCTCAGGGGCTTGATGCCAATTTTGATATTGAACCTGAAATCGATAATGCCACAAGTGCTAATCCTTTTATTGTGGGGAATGGTACGCAGAAGTTAGAGATTTTTGGGGACGCCACGATGGGTGGGACAGTACGGCCTTCACCATTAGGGGATTCCACTTGGCGCTGCTGGACGAATTACAACTGTGTCATTCGTGACGAAGAAGGGGCGGCCACGATCTTCACCATCGATCCCGATGCCGCTACCAAGCTCTTGATGTATCAATATGGGGCGAATTATCGCCCCCTGAAATCCGTCTTCTTGAGTGCCTATTCCCTGCAAGGGGATGGCACAAATTGCCCAGCACGGCCTACTGTGGTCACGATCAGCAATATGATCTATCCGACATTTATTTGCACGGAGAACAATAGTTCTCGTCTCAAGTTTGCTATCCCCATGCGGACGAATTGGGATGGGGGAACGGTGTACTTCAAGCCCTATTACTCACAAACTGCTGCTGATACTGGATCAGTATTACTTGACGCAGCAGCCGCGTGTCGTGCCCTCGGGACCGCGTTTAATGGCACCTATGGTACTGAGGTCAATATTGACGATGCGGCATTAGCCGGAAGTGGGGCCATTGAGGGAACACTGAGCGGGGCGATCACCCCCAATGGAACTTGTGCCGCCTCAGATTGGCTCTATGGCTATCTCGATGTTGACGCTACGACTAATCCCACGACCGCCGCAGCCACGTTGAACTTTATTGGTGTGGAAATTTTCTGGTCCGAAACCTCATGGAGTCACTAATGATTATTGTATTATTGATTGCGGCACTCTTGATGCCCCAGGCAGTCCATGCCACCTATCTCAACCAAGCAACAGTCTTGCGACATGAGCAAGACCAAAACGGTGCCGCTCGGCTCTGGATGCGGTTTCAGGGGAATGCAGGTGAGCCTCTCGTTGACAGGCCCTATCCTGTCTCCGGAACATCCACCCTTGCTGGATTGCGTGACTGGATCAATGGCGTTGTGCAAGAGCTGAATTTGGCTCGCACAGCAGGGACCGCGCCTCAAGTCGCGCCTGGTACGGCAATCAATGGGCTCGCGGCCTCTCCTCCAGCTCAATCAGCGAAGAGCCTGTGGCGCGGAAAAGTGCAGATCTATAATCTCTCATGCACAAACGGGTTTATTGACGCAGTTGCGACGGCCTGCTCGACCTTGAAGGCGGATATCGAAGGGACATATCAAGCGGGGTTCCTTGATGCAAATTAAAATCCTCTTGCTGCTTGGTACACTTCTCTGTCCCACGTTGGCACTAGCAGCGGTTGCTTGTAACGATGCGAATGCCGTCTCCAATGAGGATGGGGCAGGCCCCAACCCGATCACGATTAGCTATACCTATGCAGGTGGGACCAATGCGGTGGCGTTTCATTTCGCGGGGTATCGTCGGGGTGCAGGGACATTATCCTACACCGCGAAATCGTGGAACGGGGTCGGCTCCACCTCTCTCACGACACACCGCTATACAGACCCGGCTGGTGGGGAGGCATTCTACAACCTGACCCCTGCAACTGGAACAGTCTCGGCTACAGCTAGCTCAACTGTTCTCGCCAGTCTTACCGCAGCCTTTGTGTGTACCGGAGTCAATACGGTCTCCCCAACACATGACGCTATTTCCACGACGGGGAGTGGCACAACGGCCAGTACAACCGTATCAAATGTCCTCGCGTCCGATGTAGTGATTGCGTGTATGAGTAAGGATGGGGGCGAAGCCATCTCTCCCGATGGCTCACTTGTTGAACTGATTAAAGACGCCTCTCCTGTTGAGATGAACGGGGGGTGTTTCTATCAGGCAGGGACCGTTGGGGGGTCTGTCTCGATTAGCTGGACTGGTACGCAACAGTGGACCATTCACGCATGGGCAGTATCAGCGGCGGACAGTTCTGACGCTGGAGACCCACTATGGTTTTATTAATCGCTCTCGCGTTGTGGGTTCTTCCTGTCTGGGCACAGGCCACGACCTATTATGTCGCCACCACAGGTAGTGATGCTGCTGATGGGCTGAGTGAATCGACACCGAAATTAACTGTGCGGCATTGTGTCTCCATCATGGTGGCTGGGGATACCTGCTACGTCCGAGGGGGAACTTACACCGAGACCAATACGATCCGCTTTGGCACCACGGGCACACAGGCCAATCCCATCAAATTATTGGCCTATCCGAATGAGTCCCCCATTATCACCTGGACCGCGCAAACATCTGCCTACCGTATCCTCATTGAAAACAGTGGCGGCGATCAGGTGGGTATTGGGTGGATCACTATTTCAGGATTTGAACTCAAGGATGGATTTGAGGGTGTTAAATTCGCCTCCTTACATAACAGCACAATTTCCCATAACTGGATTCATGGAAATTTGAACCAGGGTATCTTGGGGATCGGGGGGCATCACGTCGTGGTAGACCGCAATATCGTCAATCATAACGGCCCCCATGACACGAATCCAACAAGTACGTTAGCACATGGAGTCTATCTCCATGGCAGTGACATGACGATCAGTAATAATCTGATCTACGACAATCTTGGCTATGGTATCCAGCAAAATGGCTCATCCAGTTCATTATTTGATCCCACGAAACATCCCTCATCAGAATTCGCACTTGCTGAACGATGGATCGTAGTGAACAACACCATTGCCTACAATACCAATCGATCAGGGATTGTCGTATGGGGATCAGGGTGTGGTAGTTCGCGGTATGAGAATAACATCTTCTATGAAAATGCAGTGACCCAATCCACAGGGAGTATCCAAGGAATTGATTGTGTCAGCTGCACGTTAGCAACAGGCATTATTATTAAGAATAACCATTTTTATGCAGCAGGATCAGGTGGACAGGGTGGAATCGACACGATATTCAACGCAGATTTAGTATCATCGGGTAACGTCACGAATGTCAGTGCTCCTGCGTTTGTGAGTGGAGGGTCAAATTCCCTTCCGGCTTCGCCAGATTTTCGACTGACCGCTTCCGCCCCTGTCAATATCGCACTAGCGAATGAGTTTTCCAATAACTCTACGAATGTCGTAGGGGCCTACAAGACTGTGGGGACTCCAACCGCATCGATTACGACGAATAAAATTACGATCAACCTTCCCATGTCTACCGCAGTCCCGGTGCAGAACCTCTCGACAACGGGGGTCACGGTTGGGTGTACGGGGAGCGCCTGCCCTGGTGCGCCGACAGTTAGTACTGTATCACGGGTGGTGAATACGGATTCCAATGTAGAAGTCACGATTTCAGGAATTACAGGGGATGCGTGTGAAGCCGCGAATCAGACCTGGACGGTTAGTTATTCATCCGCTTCAGGATCATGGACGGGGAATGATAATCTTGGAGCCTACCCAGGTTCGCACCAAAAGATTTTCTCCTTTACCAGCCTTGCGGTCACGAATCAATGCACAGGGAGCGGTCCATCTGGCTACCCCGCTGGCTATCATATCTATTACAAATTTGATGATGGGAGCGGAACCAATGCCAATGATGAGAGTGCCAATAATCTTGATGGCACGCTCACGAATAGTCCGACATGGGGAGCAGGGAAAACTGGTTCCGGCGTGGTCACAACGGGCGGCACACAACATGTAGCTATCCCCTATGGCTCTGGCGTCAACCCCAGCACGCAAAGCCTCACCATTGCGTTTGGAATCAATATTCCAGCAGGGCAGGAAACCTTGTCTCGCAATTACTTCGGAGCCCCATTAGGTACAAACCAACGCCTCTATGTTAGTACCTCAAGTTCGACGTGGCGCATTGGGATTCAAGGCTCAAATGATGCAACAGCCGGGGATATTGCGGTCACGAGTGGGTGGCACAATGTCTGCCTGGTTCTTAATTCAGGAACCGATGTCGCTACGCTCTACATTGATGGAGTGGCCTCTACTGCGGCAGGGGCGGTCAAATCCTATACCTCCTACACCTTATCTGGAGATTTTGACCTGGGGCGCATTGCGGATGTGACCACGAATGCAGCCGCAGGGACCTATGATGATTTCCTTGTCTATACCTCCGTAGAAGATTGCGCAGCGATCTCTGCCGCATTCAACGCAGAAGCGACCCCACAAACTGGCACCTTGGCTCAAGCCGCTATCCAATTCCAGGGTGTGATTCTGGATTCAAGCAGCTCCCCCATTATCGTAGGTTCAGCGGTTCAAGTGATCGAAGTCCCTGCGGGTGGTGGGGTGGTGCTCTTGTTCCAAGTGCACTGCCAAAACATTTCAGATTGTGACCCGACCGCGTTCAAGCTCGTGTATGTGAAAAACGGATCGAGTACGTGGCAGCAGGTCCCTGATACGGAAACTGCTGATGGCACCTGGATGTGGGGAGAAAGTATTGTTGCAAATTTCAATAACGGGGTACGAAGTACTCGATTAACTGGATCATGTACCCTCACTACAGGAACAACCCAAGTTTCAGCATCACAAATACCCTCCATCGATCTCCCTCAAGATGGGTGTACGGTCTTAGCCTACATTGTACGAGTCGGGTCTACCCATGCTGGAGACTATTACGATTACAAACTCCGCACTGAGGCAGATCTGGACTTTGATACCTATACCCAAACTGCTCGTGTCCGAGTGGTCAACCCCATGGCGAGTGGAATAGGATTCTAATGAGTGAAACGACACAATATACTACCTTTGCAGATCTCTACCAGGGGCTTCTACGCCGAGTCCGTGTATCGACGGGTGTAACTGCCACCGATAATCAAGCCAAACATTATATCAATGTTGCCCTCCAAGACATCCACCTTGGGTTTGATTACAAACTTCCGTGGTGTGAACGGCGGGACGTTGTTCGTACAAAAGCCCCCTATACAACTGGCACTGTTTCAGCAACAGTCGGGAGCACCACCATTACAGGGACAGGGACAGCATGGACTACCGCAAACAGTTACTCAGAAACAAATATGGTGGGATTGGGTAAAATTATATTCTCTGGTAGTTCAGAAATTTATCGCATTAGTGCCCCCGCAAGTAACACGACGGCTACTCTTCTCAATAAATACGTAGGTTCAGAAAATTTAACGGATTCTGAGTATATTTATTTTGAAGATGAATATGCACTCAATTCCTCCTTTCTTCGGCCTATTGATATGCAAATGTTCAGTCCGCAAATGAACATTGCCTTGATTTCACGATCTGAATTTCGGAAACGATTCCCGGTTGTGAATGTAAGTGGCCGACCACGGTATGCGTGTTTAGTGGATTCAATCACATCCCCAGAAATAGGGCTTCCTTCTCGTAAGGTATTATTATACCCCTACCCCGATCAAACATATAATATTCCATATACTTATATTACATCGACTGTTGCCACAACAAGCACGGGGTCATCTTCTCTCACAAGCATGTCTTCGGATACCGATATCCCCACTATGCCCCTTCGGTATCGTCATGCCATTATCTTCCATGCCCTGGCACATTGGTACCGTGACCGAAAAGATGATGCCCGTTCCAAGGCGGCTTCAGTAGAATATCAAAGCATCATGGATCGAATCGTAGGGGATCATGACATTGCGACCCATACTACGGCACAGCTCCAACCACGAGGGTCGTATGTGAGGGCAGCGCAGAACCCCTATAGTTACCGAGGGGGTCGTAGAATCTATGATCTCAATGATGAATTTGATTCATTTAGAAGGTAATCATGGCACATAATTCATCACAATGGATCAATCATAGTTTTGGTGGAGGATGGGCCACGGATTATGGACAGACCTTCTATGGAAGCCCTGATGGGACTGATCTTACTCTCCCCTGGTTGAATAAAGCTGAAAATATTTCCTATACCCTTGATGGGCGTATTACAAGTGCACCAGGGACAGATACATTACTAGTCTCGGGTGCCATCACTCTCCCACTTCGATCGATGAAGTATGGTCAAACACTTGTTCGAGGGTTGGGCCCATATAGTCTATTAGGTTCAGCTCCTACAACAATTATTTCTGTGGGTGAAGACCTTTATGAATATGGTACATTTTCAATTACACGAATTGGGAGTCTTCCACTTGATAGCAACAATTCCGGCCATATTGTTTTTTCACAATTTAATGACCTATTAATCATTACACAGAATCTCACACCCCCTAAAAGTTATGACGGTACGACTTTTCAGTCTTTAGCGGGAAGCCCGGCAGAATTTCAAATATCCCATAAGCATCGTGGGCGTCATTGGGGAGCGAATACAGCCTCTAATCCATCCCGTTTGTATTACTCTGTCTCAGGGAATCCTGAAGACTGGTCAGGGGCGGGATCAGGTTCTATTGATGTAGATATTGGGGATGGGGATGAAATTACAGGAATTTATTCGTTTCAAGGGGAACTCTTTATTTTTAAGGGATCTACAAACCTGTCTATCCATCGATTGACAGGATCTACTTCAAGTGATTTTGCCTTAGTTCCCTTCACCCGCAACATCTCAGCCGCATGGCAAAATTGTATATTCCAATACAATAATGATTTGATTTTTTGGAGCCCCTTTGGGTCGCTTCATTCCCTGAAGACAACAGATCGATATGGGAATTTTATTCAGAGCTTTTTGAATTACCCTATTCTGTCTTGGTGTCAGGAACATATGGGAGGGACTTCCGAAGTGTGGCAAGCATCTGTTGATCCACGAAAAGGGTATGGGGTATTTAATTTTTACGATTCGCATGAACGGACTTCTTACCAATACGGAACGAGTGCCAATAACATGACGATGATGATGGATTTTCGGTTTATGAACGACCAAAATCCATATCCACGATTTGCTTTATGGCCGTATTTGAAATGTCATTCTGTAGGATTAATCAGTAATGGAGCAACCCATTCTTTCTATATGGGAGATGAATGGGGAGATGTTCATAATTTTAACCAAATCTGGTCTATTGATGGAAGCGGAAATACCTATGGGCATCGTGAGACAGCTATTCGATCCACTGTGACAACTCCATTTCTTACGTATGGCCCTCCCATTGAAACCAAAACTCTTGTCAATGTTTCCGTTAATCTATCCCCTACAGCACATGATACAACCACGGTTCAATTCAACTATGCCAATGAATCTGGTGGGGTATCAGAAGTTTCTTTAAGCCGCTCATTTGGAGTCCCTTTAGATACCTTTGTTCTAGGGACTGATTCCCTCGCTGTAGAGTCATCGAGGGTCATAATTTATGAACCCATGGCAGGGGAATTTCGATCTGCTCAATATTCATTAACTGTAGAAGAAGACAAAAAGTTCATTCTTGATAACTTTGGGGTTTTAATAACCCCTTCAGGAGAAAGCCTAGAATCATGAGTATTTCAAGAGTCAAAACATGGACAAGCGAAGTGTTGACTGCGACTGATCTCAATGCTGAGTTTGAGAATGTCGTAACAAATATCCTCCCTGCTGCGGGGCAGAGTGATGTTAATACAATGACATCAAATGTCCTTTGTTTGACTCCTGCCCTAAATAAAATTGTCCTGGGAACCCAAGCTGCCTCAACATCAGGTACATCTGTTACCTTCTCAAGTATCCCATCAGGGGTCCGTCGTATTACGATTATGTTTTCAGGGGTCTCTACAAGTGGTACTTCAAATGTGATGGTTCAGATAGGGGATTCAGGGGGATTAGAAGCAACTGGATATCTAGGAGCGGCTACAACTATTGCAGGGGCGACACCTGCTACCGCGAACTTTACCACGGGATTTGGTGTTCAGGCCACAACCGCAGCAGGGACCATTTCCCATGGCAGTATTGTTCTTGATCTGATGGATGCGGCAACATTTACTTGGGCTGCTCGTGCCATTGTGGGGCATTCAAATGCGACGAATATCTCCATAGGAGCGGGGGTGAAAGCCCTCACAGCGGAACTCACCCAATTAGCGATTACGACGGTGGGTGGAGCAGAAACCTTTGATGCCGGTGCCATTAATATCTCATATGAACGCTAATATTCGATGGGCACTTCCCCATGAAGGACCTCTTGTTCAATCAATCCTGGCTAATCAAAACGTGGCCTTGGCTTATCAAGTCAATTGGCTCCTCCCCCTTGGACCCTATTGGTTGGTGTATTGTGCTCCAAATCCCGTGGGATGTATCAATGTAAATCCAGGGATGCCTGTGGG
>Ga0075458_10000592_pt1 | contig 11848 bp, 18 predicted proteins | sample DEB3_08_DNA_FD_77576 | JGI IMG/M metagenome (GOLD analysis project Ga0075458, IMG submission 77576) | Aqueous microbial communities from the Delaware River and Bay under freshwater to marine salinity gradient to study organic matter... | ecosystem: Environmental > Aquatic > Marine > Coastal ... | reverse complement strand
TTTCTGTTTGCGATGATGCGCTCATTTCAAAGCCTCCTTTGCCGACTCAATCGCAACGTCGAGGTCGTAGCGGTCGGATACGCTGATAATCAAATCCACGTTTCGCTCTGCGGTGTAAAGGAGCGCGGAGAACGCATCGCGGAGACGTTGATTTTCCTCGCGTAATTTATCCCGATATTGGCATGATTTAGACCAGAGCCTGCGGCATTCGCGCCATTTCTGAATCAGCCATTCTACGGTTGGAACGATGTTTACGAAATCGTCCATCGCCGGGCATTCTTCGTTGACCAGCGCGAGTGCTTCGTCGATTTGATTTGCGAGCTTCACGGCTTGTTCTTGCGCGGCGTTGGATTCCGCAATCGCGCCCATAGCCGCGAGCGCAACGCGAAGGTCGGCAATCTCGCGCTCCAATTTCTGAGCGAACTCCTTTTTTACAACTGGATGCGTCGTATCCCATCCACACGGGATAGTTTCCGCGTCTGTGCGCGGAGTGTCCGATGGATTCAGTCCGAGCGATTGCACGATTCTCGGGCCGTCATTCATTTTGCGCCCTCCATAAAGTCTAGCTTTGGCACTTCGCCGCGCTGCCTGCGGTATTCGAGTTCGACGCGAAGCGAGGCGATGATTTTACCGCTCGCGTTGCTTACGGCTTCCGCCGCGTCCGGTGTGATTGTTTTCTCGCGCACGGCTGCGATTGTGTCGCAAAGGACGGCGCGGAGTTCTGTTGTATTGGTGATATTCATTTGTTTCTTATGGTTCGTTGTAGTTGTAGGTGTGTTCGTTTGAGTTCCAGTAGTTCGGGCGGACATGTTTCTGCCGTAAGGTTGAGCCGTTCGGCAACGTAAGCGTCATCGAGGTTCACGCATCTACGGTTTGAGTATCTGCGACGATACGCCAGCTTTACAGGGTCAAGCTTGGCTTTCTGCCATTGCTTTTTCGCTGCACGTCGGCTGTTCGCCCGTTTCCTTTCGAGCTTAGCAGGGTAGAGCTTTTGCGCGAGGTATGTCCGCTTTGAAGCTGCGCGTGTCTTGGCCTGAAATACCGCATAGCGCACTGGGTCAGCTTTCAACTTGGCATACCATCTAGCTTGTCTTTTTGGTGTGCTCATCGCCTCAAAAGCCGTTGCATCAAATGCCCGGCCTGCTCCTTGGTTATGGTTTCAGCCGACGGGATTTTGAACCGGCGTAAAACGTCAACTTGCTTCGGTGTCGCAAGCCCCATCTTCTCCCGTTTCTCCAGTCGCTCGATGAGCTTCACGGCGAAGCCACGAGTGACTCTCACGCAAAAGAAGCCAAGCTTTTCCAGCCGGGCCAACTGTTCTGCGGTCGGAGGTTCCAATTCCCAAGGCATCGCCGGTTCGTATTCCTGCAAATCCGAATCGTGAATGCCGACGGCATACGCCAATGGGTCAACAGTTCCCCGAGGTGCCTTCTGCTTTTTCTTCGCTTCATCCAGCTTCCGCGCCAATGCCTTTTCCACTTCGGCGACGGTGATTGCTTCCGCCTCCGTCAACGTCATACCCTCGTCGAGCTTCGCCTGAAGTATCCGCTTGTGCTCCACGTTCGGCGCCGTGAGGTCCGCCGGAGCGCAAAGATCAATCTCGCCGCAAATCCACATCGGATCGAGAATGAGGCAATCAGCCTTGCTTTGCGCAGTCCTCGTTCCACGCCCTACCATCTGCGCGTAAAGTGCTTTCGACTTGGTTGCACGGAGGACGACAACGCAATCGATGGAAGGGCAATCGAAGCCCTCCGTGAGAAGGACGGCATTGCAAAGCGCAGAGTTGTTTCCGGCCCTTGCGAACGCCTTGATTGCTTCGCTCTTTTCCTTCGGAGAATCCGTCCCGGCGACGTGCCAAGCCGATACGCCAAGCTCCGAGAGAGCCTGTGCGAATCGTTTGGAAACATCGCAACGCGGCAGGAAAACGATTGTCTTCCTGTCCCATATTTCATCGGCCACGGCACGCGCCAACTCCTCGATGAGCGGGCTGATTGCGTTCGTGTTTTCCTCCACGGTCACTTCACGATTTCCCTTCACAAGCCGGGCAATGTTCACTTCCAGATTCAACTTCTTTGCCCGAATCGGCGCAAGGTGTCCCTCGTGAATCAACCGCAGAAGCCCAATCTCGAACGCCACGCGCTCGAAGTATTGTCCGAGTGCCCGTGCGTCTGTCCGTGAAGGCGTCGCCGTCACGCCGAGGATTCGAGCATTCGGCCAACGGCTGAGAACGCCCTGCCACTCGTCACTCGCGACGTGGTGCGCTTCATCGCATAGGATGAGCGAATAATCCGTCTCCAGCCAGTTTGCATTCCTCGCCGATTGCACGGTGCAGAACGTCACCTTCTGTTTTCCTGAACGCTCGCCGAACAAGTATTCGTCCGCCTGCCAGTTCCCAAACGTCCGCATAGCCTGCGCTATGAGTTCCGTCCGATGCGCCAGAAAGAGCACCGGGCCGTCCGATGCCTTCGCCACATTCGCCATGATGACTGTTTTTCCTGAGCCGGTCGCCGCAATTCCGAGTTGCCGCCTTGCAGTTTCCCATCCGAGTGCAACGCTGTCGATTGCGTTGAGTTGGTAGTCGCGCAGGTTGGTCATATCAAAACAACGTCAACTGTGATTTCGCGCACTTCAGATTCTCGCAGGCTGTTTTGAAATAGGACTCTTTGAGTTCTGCGCCGACGAATCGCCTGCCTTTTTGAAGAGCGCAATACCCTTCACTTCCGATGCCAGCGAAAGGCGAAAAAACAAGGTCTCCCGGGGCGCTCCATAGGTCGAGAGCGTTGTTGATCACGTCAAGCTGCAAAGGGCAGATGTGACGTTCATCACGATCCTCTTTTGCTTCGCGCCCGTTGAGGACGTTGCCTTGATCGATGTTCATCCATACAGGAGATGCCAATTCCTGCCATCGTTCGAGCGGAATGTCATCGGTCGAGTGAGTGATTGGTTTTGGATTGCGCCCCGGCTTCCTGAACACGAGAAGATAATCAGGAGCTCCAACGCGGACGTTCGCCGAATCCGTCCGCAGCGTTTTATAGAGCAGCCCATGAGCCTTTGTGCGCTGCATTTCCGTCACAGGGTCTTTCCATATCGTGACTTTTGAGTGAAGCAACCATCCGCGATCTCGAAACGCTGTGACGATTGCGCCAGAGAAGTCTTTAAACTCAATATCTCCATCTTTCCATTTCGTTGCGAGCAAGTCGCAGCAATGCACAGCGCACTCTCTGCCGGGCACGGTCACGCGCATGAGTTCGTCGATGAGGAATCCGAATTGAACCATGAAGTCATCCATTCCTGCGCAGTTGCCCATGTCTGCCACGTCGTCGGAATAGGTGAATAGATCAGCGAACGGCGGAGAAAAGATTGAGAAGTCGATTGATTCATCTGCGAGTTTTTCGCGAGCTACGCGCACGCAATCTCCGTGGCAAAGCATCCAATCGGTTCCGTTGGCTTCATTGATGTCTGTTTTCATTTTTATGGTGTGTGTTTTGTTTTTGAGACTCAGCGCGGCTTGCCGCATTTCGATTTTCATTTCCTCATGCTTCGCCATCTTTTCGACAACGGCATCGAGAATCGGGCCTTCCGTGTCAGCTTGCACGATGTAAGCGTTTACTTCGCGATGCTGGCCGAATCGGTAGTGACGACGTAGAGCCTGATACAAGTCCTCAAAAGAGTAAGACAGCCCGCAAAATATAGTATTTGCGCAATGCTGCCAATTCAGCCCACGTCCAGCGATCTCCGGTTTTGTGATGAGCGTTTTAAACTCTCCGTTCGAGAATTGATTGAGCCGTTTTTCCTTTGTCTCCGGCTTGTCACATCCGCGAATCTCCACAGCATCCGGCAATACTCGTTTCAACTCGTCGGCTTCGTAGTTTGTATTGCACCATACAGTCCAAAGCTCATCCGGTTTTTCAGCGATTATCTCCGCAACGCGTTTGCATCGCGCCTCGTTTGTAAGTCGCATTTCCTGATGCAAGTTCGTTGCTGAAAGCGTCGGGTTCCTGAATAACTCTCCGTCCGCCCTGCCTTCCGTTTGTTCAACGTGAACCATCTCCGTCTTGAAGTTGAGCGATGGCAGCAAATAACCGTCATCCGGAAATCCTATGTCTGAAGGTTTTGATACGCATGCAGCCCATGTAGCCACCCATTCCCAGAATGCAGTTTTGGCATGCTTTTTCAAACGCCAGTCTCCGGTGTTGAACGTGTCGTTGATGAAGTAGGTCGCGAGCATTTGAGCGGGCGAACACACTCCGAGGAAGTCTGCATGTTGTCCCATCTCCGTGTAATCGTTCGGCGCAGGCGTAGCCGTGCAGCAAAGTCGGAATGGAGTCTTTGCAAATGAGTTTGTGAGTCCGATTCGCGTCTTGCCTTGGAATGATTTGAGGATCGAGCTTTCGTCCAGAACTACGCCCGCGAAAAACTCCGGCGTGAACTTGTCGAGCCGTTCGTAGTTCGTGATGTTGATGCCATGTTGGACTTCCGATTGTTCGCGAACGTGAGCCACTTTGATTCCAAACTTCTCCCCTTCCTTAACGGTCTGCGGAGAAACTGCGAGCGGCGCGAGAATCAGGACACTGCCGCCAGTATGACGGCAAACTTGATCTGCCCATTCGAGTTGCATTGGAGTCTTGCCAAGTCCACATTCAGCGAACAAAGCGCAACGCCCTTGTTTAATTGCCCATGATACAATCAACTTCTGCCACTCGAAAAGTGGCGCGGTAAATGGCAGCGGTTCGAATCCCGAATGCTTAATGGTCGCACGCTTCGCGGCGATTACTTCGTCGTAGGTATTCATTTCTTCAACGCCTCCAATTCCGCATCTTCGAGTTCCGCCGTCGCCTCTTCGAGCTTCATTCGCGCCTCGTTGATCTCCCATTTCAGCGGTGCCGGACACTTGTCATATTCTGGCGACGTGTCACGGAGTCGAGTGACTTCCGCTTCTGCTTTTTCGACTGCGAGCCGTGCGGCACGGAGTCTGTTTGGTTTAGTCTCCGGAAGGTCGGAGAATAGGGTTTCTGTGTCTGTGTTCATGTTGGTTTGTCTGTTCGTTAAAATGAATTGCCGTCGCTCGCCTCAGGTCCGCGAATGGTAGTGAGTCTCTTTCAAACTCCAGCCGGTATGCTAGTATTTGTCTCACGCCACGGGCATTTTGCCCCGGCAAATTCGTTAAAGTGGTTGCGGGACGTGATTAGCAAATTCACACACAGGATACGCCTGCTCGGTGGTCCGAATCCCGCAAATTTGTTGAGCGCGGCAGGTTGGCACCTGCTCCGGGTTAGACGCGGACCGTTTTAACGCCGTCATCTGACCGCACCTTACATTAGGGCTGCTAGGCCGTTGCAGTTTCGCGCTCAAAGTGTTTCATGGTTGATTATCCTCCCAAACGTCAATTTCAACCCTTGGCATCGTCGGCACAACGACGAAGCCCGTGCCAGCGATGCGAAGTCCTTTGTCGTTGCGGACAATGCCCGCGTCCTGAATTCCGTCGATGTAGGGTTTCAGCGCGGCAATGAGATTGTCCTCATCGGGAAACCGTGCCGTCGTCTTGTAGAGCGTGACGTAATACTTCGCCTGCTCCCACTTCGGCCCTCGCGTCAAGCCGAGGTCCGTGAGGCAACGCATCGCCTCGTAAACCGCCGCGTGCCGTGCCCGGCGGATGGCTTGGCGTTTCACGAATGCGTTGATGCGGTCATTCGGCCAAAGTGCCTTTTCGGGAATCGGGAGTTGAAGGGTGATTTTCATTCTCCTTGGATGACTCTGTTTCTCGCCATAGCCGGTGGATACCCGACGCTCCAAAGAGCGAGGATGATGGTTTCTTTGTCCGGCAACTTCGCCTTAGCCCGGGCCAATGCGCCCTTCGCAATGTCACGGGTCATCTTGCAGTCTTGCAAACGCTTCCGGTTTGCGTAGCTCCGATTCTTCGAGCAGGCGACAGACGCACACGTGTAAAGGTATTGCGCTGCGGACAGTTCTTTCTCCGCTTCGGCAATTTCCTTCATCGCTGGCGGCGTGCAATCGTCGCCGAGGTATGCGTCAAGATGGTTCCAACGGTTCGCAACTTCCTGCCCGCTGAAGAAGTCCCACCATACGATCCGCGCAACTATGACGCGAACGGTCGGGTCGGTGATGCGCTCGATGCGCTCAGCCCAAACTTCCGGACGTGTCCGATGAACTGCCGCATTGCGTTTTCCGTTCTCGATGCGAAACTCCCATACGTGCTTTGGAGTGACGCCGACGGTTGATTTGTGCCAGCGTTCTCCTTCGTCCACCTTGGCGCAATGCTCCAGAAACTCCGCCGGAAACATCCATTCCCGAAGTTCCGCGATGCGCCGGTCCCGCTTGTCCGTGTTGAATCGTGCGTATTGGCTCATGTTAAAAGCCTTCGTTGAGAACGTAGGTTTCGACTTCGTTCCGCTTGTCGCCCTTGTTGTCTTTGCCGACTCGGAGCTTTGCCGAGACTTCGAGCCCGATGAGGTCCGATGCATCGATGTCAACCGGCTGATTCTCGCCGGGCCATTTGTTCGCTGCTTGCAGGAAGGCGTCCACCTTCCACTTCGCGCCGTCCGAAAAGACAAGGTAATCGAAGATTCCGCCGCCCCTTGCTTCGCCGTCCTGCACTACGCGAACGCGAAGCTCGATCATCGGGTTGCCGTTGCTGCTTGTTTTCTCTTTCGCATCGACAATGCGCACGAGGTATTCCCCTGCGGGCCAAGGCCCGAAGGTGGGTTGCTGTTTGCCGTCTCCTGTTGTGAATGTAATAGCCATGTTGTTTATTGGTTGGTTGTTTTTGTTTTGGTTGAAACTTTGGGCCTGCTTACCCGCACGTAAGACGTGCCCGGTGTCTGGACAAATTGCCCGTCGAGGTCGGTGATTGGAAATAAGAGCTTCGCCTTTTCTTCGCTAACTGCCCCGATGAGCTTCGCCGCTTCCACAGCCTGAATGCCTTCGTGCTCCGCAATCTCAATCATGCGCTCCGCTGGCAGCACATATTTGCCTGCCTTGTTCACAACGGAAACGCCCGGCACCTTTGCCGTCGCCGCCTTGTCGAGAAGCACACGTCGCGCCTCTTCGCGCCAATCGTCCACCGTATCGCACGCAAGAACGAAGTCCCGCAACTTCTCCGGTGTCCACGTTCCAAGTTGAGCCTTTGCTTCCTCGACGACTCCCGACAACGGCACAACGGCCAGTTGTTCCCGACGTGCGTCGCAGTCGAATCGAAGCGCACACCATCCGCAATAGTCGCATGGCGTCGCCGGCGCCTGCTCTTTGACGGCCGCCACGATGCTGCGCACGATAGCCTCTGCCGAATCACGAGTGAACCTGTGAGTGACGACCTGTTGAGCATCGGCGAAAAACAGATGCACCGTCCATTCGTCCACAAACTCCCTGTCCATGCACCCGAGCGCGTAAAGAGCCTGTTGCGCTTCGTAATCGCGGATTTGTCCGGTCTTGATGTCTGCGCTCCAGAGGTGTTTCCAGCATGCCAAGTCCATCGTGCCTGTGATGCCCTGCCACTCCACGCGAAGTTCATCCTCCCGTGACTCGATAGCCTGCCCAAAGGCGAAGGCGTTTGCCGTCTGGATTGTCCAGAGGACGGCAATCATGTCGCCTTGGTCAAAGGTCTTTACCGCGTCGTGCGGTATCTCTCCGGATGCGATAGCCGAGCGCACAAGTGCGTCGATGTTTGTGCCGCGTTGCGCTGCATCGCTTGGTGCCTTGTCTCCGACGTAGCGAGGACAAGCGGCTAGCTTCGGCAGCGAAGATGCGCGGAGTTCGGGCTTCATTTCGCGCCTCCTACTGCTGCGATAAATCCAGCCGGGTTTTTCAGGACTCGGTCCGCGTAATCCTGCGGCATGTCGAGCCACGTCTGCGAAGCGGTCAGCTTGCGATTCTTTTGCAGATACGCTGTGACCTTGTCCTCTCCGATGCCTTGCACAATCCGCACAAGGTCCGGATTGCTGCCGATGCCCGGAAGTGGGTCTGGGTCGATTGCTGGTTCTGGCGAGGTTGCCGCCGACGGCTCCGCACTCGCGGAAACCGCCGACGGCTTCTCCTCGTCTCTCATACGAACAAATTGATTCGCTCCCCACGGTGCGCCGACGTTGGCAAATGCCTTCCGCACCGTGTCGATATTCCACGGTTCCGAGTCTGCCAAGCCGTGCCGGTTTTTCGCGTCCCATGCCGAGCACCGCGTTGCGTAAAGCAATCGCTCCCGGCCGCCAATGCCTTTGAGCTTTCCGCTATCCGACTCTTTGATTTGCGTTCGGTAGTTGCCAAAGAGGACGGCATCGGACCACTCTTTGACGAGCGGTTCGACGTGCTTGCTCAATTTGAGCGTGTAGCGGTCGAACGCGCCTTGTCCGTCTGGCGGTTCGAACTTGGCCACCTTGCTATGCGCGAGGAGCACGACGTTAATCCCGGCGTGAATCACAGCGTCGAAACGAGCGAGCACAAGGGCCATGCGCTCTTTCACGGCGATGTAGCCTTTGCCGTAACCGAAGTCCTCGATGCCTTTGATTTTCTCGTTCCCGGCTTCAGCCACGACTGCCGACGCAATCATGTCGTCGAGCCAGTCGATTGTGTCCACGACGAGCGTCTGGCATGGTTTGCCTTTGACGACTTCCCCGAGCGCGGATTCCACCGTTGCGAGGTTCGGCAGAACGTCACGCCCGATGCGTGACACGTCGAGTTGCGCAGTGCTGCCTTCGAGGTCGAAAAAGAGCGGGTCCGGCATGAGTCCGGCGAGTGTGCTTTTCCCAAAGCCTTCCGGTGCGTAGATGGTGAGTTTCTGAGCGCGGCCAATTTTGCCGCGTGTTGCTTTTGCGAGTAGGTTCATGTTGGTTGTAGTGTTGATGCTAGTTTTAGTAGGGAGATTGTTTGGTTGAATTGGGATTTTTTGCGGTCGTTATTCCTGGTTTTCTGCAAGACTTTCTCTCTGTTTGCTTCGTACCATTTCCGCAACATTTCCCGATTTTTTTCATAGTTTGCTTCGCGCCATTTCCGGCTTCGTTCCCGATGTTTTTCACAGTTTGCTTCGCGCCATTTTCGTTCCGTTTCCCGTTGTTTTTCACGGTTGGATTTGTACCATTTCCGGTTTATTTCCAGTTTTTTTTCAGGGTTTGCTTCGCACCATTTCCTGTGCCTCTCCCGCTTCCTCGCCTTCCGCTCCTCGTCTGTAAGTTTCGCCTTCATTTTCTTCCGCTCCGGGCGAACCATTGAGCCATCATCTCCGGCGTGACGAGCACGCCGCCAGCATGGATTCCGTCCTTTTCAAACGTCACCAGCGAAACGTCAATCACCGGCTGCTTTGCGCGTTGTTCGCGCAGATAGGTGCGTTGCTCCGCGAGCGTGCGAACTGAGCCGTTCGCCGTGAAGACTTGCTGCACCTGCTTTGCAGAAAGCGAGTCGAGTTGAATCATCCGGTGGTCCGTTTCGTTCACGTCGAGGACTTCCACTCCGTTCTCAATCAGGTCCGTTTGTGCGGAGAGCGGGAGAAGCATCACGCGCCTTGCCCATCGTGCCGAGTTGAGCACAAGCAGTTCGTGAATCTGGCCGCGTCCGAAACGCTCGATGCGGTCGATGAGTTCGGCAGGATGCCCGGCTTCGATGAGTTCGGCGCGAAGCTCCGGGCGAACGTCGAGAGCTTGTGCGTATTCGTGCGCCAACTCTGCGAGCATCGTGCTAATGTTCGCGAGCTTTTGCGCGAATGTCTGAGCGGTCAAAAGGACCGTCTGTTTTTCGAGTGTCTTCATGTTTTTAGTTCTGTTAAAGCTCCCCGAGGTTCCGAAGGAAAAGCCAGCAAGCCGTCCAGAAAAGGACATTGAAGACGAGCACGACGAGACAGCCGAGCGCACGGCATTTCATTTTCTCTTCGCGCTCCTCCTCGTCGCGAAGTGCGTCGAGGTAGGCGAGGGCTTTGCGGTTCCTTTCGGAAATCCGCTGTTCGTGTTCCGTGTGCGGGTCGTTCGGGTTGGTCATGTTTCTGTTTCCGTTTTTGGTTTCCCGCCGGGAAACCGCCGGGCTTTCGCCCGACGGCCACCCGACAAGGTGAGTGGTTAGCGATTCAGCCGAGACTGAATGTCGCGCATGACAATGTGAGCCTCTGCTTTCGTGAAGCCGACTGAAATCATGTCGGTCTGGAATTGAACCTCATCTTCGAGGTTCATGTTGCTGTTTATGTAGCGTGTAATTGCGTTTTTCATGTTTGTCGGATGTTTTTTGGTTTCTGTTCTGTTTGTGTCGCCGGTTTCCCTTTGACGTTTTGGAGTAAATCAAAAATCCCGCATCGCGTCTATAACTTTTTTCAAAAATCTTTTCACGTAGGGCGGGAATCAAGCATTAATGAGGGTTTGCGGGCGAAAGAAAAATGCGAGGGTGAGAAAAAACGGACGTAAGAGTGCCGTTTTTACGTCATCGCGTCGCCTGAAAATGCATCGCGTCGCGCCCCCAGAACGCGCCCGCAGAAACCCATCCCTCGCGTGCGAAACACTCCATCACGGCGAGCGGCATATCGGCGGCAACCGGCCACGCGGCATGGTTCCCGTTTGTCTCCGGCGCAAGGTCTATCGCCGCGCCGCGAGCATGGAGAGACGGAAGCGAACCGCCTCGCATCGGGCGGTTGTTATACACCCCCGCATACTCGCGCAGAACTAGCGGTGCGACTTTCGAGACGGCGACAAGGATGCGCGAGAGGCTTTCGGTAACTCGTTCATGACAGCGGATGGTCTGCACCGTGCGCCCCTCATACTGCATCGTAATCCCGGCCGGAACCGGCATCGACACAAGCCGTGACTCGTCCCCGGCCTTTCCGTAGAACTTCGTGAGCGCCTCCTGTGACGTGTCCGGCCACGGGTTGCTCTGCGGCATGAGTGAACGAAGATGCGCTTGCACTGCGCGGATGGATTTCGGTCCCCAAAAACCGTCCGGCTCTGCGCCGATGCGGGTTTGCATGGCCTTTATTTGTGCGGGCGTCATAGCGGTGTTGCGCGGACGTGTAAAGACGTGCGTGCGCTGGTCGTGATTGTCACCGAGTCTGCGGTGATTTTTGTGACGCACCCGGTGAGCGATGAAAGTGCGATGAGTGCGGTGAGGAGTTTCATGTGAAAGCTAGCAGGGTTTTTGCCATCCTTTCGCAGCGTGCCGTCACACAATCACGTGACTGCGTAAGCATGGCGGCTTCGAGCGCCTCGCGCACGTGTCCGGAGTGAAATGGCTTTTGAAGAATGCAGTCCACGGCGAACTTCGCGTTGCCGATCTCGGACGGGTAGCCGGTCATGAGGATGAATGCAGCATCCCCGGCGAGACGGCGAAGCATAGGCAGCATTTCCAGCGTTCGTTCGGGCGATGAGTCCGGCAGTTTCAAGTCGAGAAACACAACGTCGAAGTCGTGCGCTTGCAGAGCCTCAATCGCCTTCGTCACAGTGTGCGTCTGCTTTTTCGCAAAGCCAATCAGCGACGTGGATACGCTCGCAATTACTCCTTGGTCGTCGTCAATGAGTAGTGCTGATTTCATCGGGTCATTGATGCGACTCTACTCGGGCAGATGCTCGGGCGGCTTCCAGTCTTTTCGCGGCGAGGTCTGCCATCACACGCGCAGCCTCCTCGTTGTTGATTGACTTGTAAACGACGGCGACAACGGCATCCACAACGCAGCCGAGTGCCTCTTGTGATGCGTGAAGCTCTTTTAGTCGCTGGTCGTGGAACTTGGCATCTTGCTCCAGCTTTTTTGTGCAATACCACTTTCCAAACGCGATTGCGACGGCGAGGAACACGGCGGGCCATCCGCCCCATTTGAACGCTTCAAAAAGTGATTGTTCCATAGGCTTTACGCTTCAATGTAGATATATCCGCC
>Ga0075458_10000590_pt1 | contig 11890 bp, 15 predicted proteins | sample DEB3_08_DNA_FD_77576 | JGI IMG/M metagenome (GOLD analysis project Ga0075458, IMG submission 77576) | Aqueous microbial communities from the Delaware River and Bay under freshwater to marine salinity gradient to study organic matter... | ecosystem: Environmental > Aquatic > Marine > Coastal ... | reverse complement strand
TCCCCAGCAACTGCGAGCTGGAGGAGAACGATATCCGCGACCTGGCCGAGACCTTTGAGATCGGCGGCCATACAGTGAACCATCCCCAGGACCTGAAACTGCTCTCCGATGAACAGCTAGACTACGAGATCGGAGAGAACAAACGCTGGCTGGAGGAGCTAATCGGCCACCCGATAACCAAGTTCTGCTATCCGCGTGGCCGTTACGATGATCGGGTGGTGGAGGCGGTAAAGCGCGCGGGGTTCACCGAGGCGCGGACAGTCACGATCGGTTGCACTACCTTGCCCGATGACCCATTCCGGCGCGGCACCAGCGTCCATACCTATAATCGCCAGGAATACAACGGCTTGCCGTGGCCGGAGTATGCCCGGCAGAAGTTCCAAGAGGCAAAGATTGGCGGCTATTTCCATTTATGGGGTCATTCCTGGGAGTTTGAGAAGTATGACGGCTGGGAGGAATTAGAAAAATTATTTGAATACATCAATGAAAATCTGGATGCCTGACAATTCCCGCCCTCAAGTCGGTGGGGGCTGGAGCTTCTTGCGGACGTTCCGCAAATACGCCGTGCGCGCCGGGGCAGAGTTTGTGGATAACTGGCAAGACTGCGATGTGATCTTGGTGGCCGGTATCACGCTAGTCAACCACGATGAGGTCTTGCAGGCGGTAGCGGCTGGCAAGCCGATGGTCTTCCGGGTCGGGAATGTTCCCCGCAAGTCTCGTAATCGCCGAAGCACGCCGAGCGAACGGATGCGCGAGCTGGCTAAGGCCGCGACAGTGGTGGTGCATCAGTCGGAGTGGTCTAAGAATTATTGCCTGCCGCTGGTGGGCGATGGCACAGTGATCTATAACGGCGTGGACACCGAGATTTTTGCTCCGGGGCAAAAACCAGACCACGAACGCTGGTTATTTGCCTATCACAACAAGAACGAGACTAAAGGCTTCTGGACGGCTTGGTATCTGTTCCAGATGCGGGCGCGCCAGAATCCGGAGGCCGAGTTCTGGTTCGCCTACGACTTCGGCCGGGACCAGGAGGAATTGCAGAATGCTGGTTATGATTTCTGGAATGGCGAGAAACACGTCCACGTTGCCCGGCCGGAATCACCAGAGGCAATGGCTGATCTCCTACGCTGTTGCACCCACTATTGCCACCCGGCCGTGATGGATGCCTGTCCGAATGCTGTCCTGGAAGCGCGCGCCTGCGGGCTGGAGGTGGTAGGTGTGGCTCCGCCGGAGCTGGCCGGAACTGCCGAGTTGCTAACTATCCCTGACGTAAGCGCCGGGCGGATGGTAGAGGAATACCTGTCGCTATTCCGGTTTATCCACAACACCCCCATTAGCAATTTATAATTTAGTAATTTATAATTAAGCTATGCCTAGCAACACTCGCCGTCAGCTTGAGGATTGGTTACGGACCATAGATGTTCCTGCTGGAGCGCAAGTCCTAGATATCGGCGGGGCGCAGAAACCAGTCCAAGGTCGCACTAGAACTTGGGAAGCGGAACCCGCATCAATTCTGGATCTGCCCGAACCACACGAGGGCGGCGAAGTGAATATAAAGCTGGATATCCAACACTCCGGTCATCCGGATTTTGCCAATATTTTTGACATCGCTTTCTGTCTGGAGGTTTCCGAGTATTGGTATGATCCTTTGTCGGCGTTACGAAATATCGCTGATCTGCTGAAGACTGGCGGTATCCTTTACATCAGCTTCCACTTTATCTATCCGATTCATAATCCAGCTTCGGAAGACTGTCTCCGCTACACCTTTGCTGGTGCTTGTCGGCTCCTTGGCGAAGCTGGGTTTGAGGTTGTCAGTTTTCAAGAACGCATCGCCAGCGATGAAAGACCCCTAGTGGAGTTTTATAATAACGAGGGAATGAAACCGGCGGCCATCGCGCCTATCCATACAGTTGGCTCGCTAATAAAAGCAAAAAAAGTATGAAAACCTGGGAAGAGTTTAAGAACGCCCTAAACCCTTTGGAGAAGCCGATTGTAGATAAATATCGGGAGATCCTGATGGAACGCCTAGCAACCGAGGACATCTTAGAGATAGGCTCTGGTTGGGGCATTTTTGCGCGTAGCGCGCTGGAAACCCTAAAGGCGGCCAGACTGACCACTATTGATAAAATACCGGTGGAGGGCCGCCAGGACTTTAACGAGGCTACGGCTGGCTTTGAGGACAGGATTGAGCGGATTGTGGGCGAATCGCGAGAGGAGCTGCCTAAGCTCCGACACGCCGGCCGGCAGTTTGATATTGTGCTGGTGGATGGCGCGCACGATTATAATAACTGCCTCAATGACCTGCGCCTCGGCTGGTCAATGCTGAAAAAGGGGGGCTTACTGCTGATGGACGACCTTTTCAATCGCCACAACTGGGATCACCAATGCGATCCTGACTGGGAGGACCCGCGCACCTTTGACTATGGTGTGGCACGAGCGTTATGGGACTTCTCCAAAGACGCTCTCCCAGACGGCTACGAGATGAAATTCTACAAGGTCGGCTCTGGCGGCTTAGTAGCAATTGAAAATCTATGAAAATTTTTATTACCGGCTTCCACCACAGCGGCACTAGCTTCCTAACGGAAGTGATAAAGCGACTCGGCTTCTCTATCGGATCGGCCGATGGCGTGCGACACTCCGAGCATCCGGAATTATCGCAAATAGACGAGTTATTGATCGGTGAAGACTGGATGGACCCCAGCTTCCGGCCCTGGCGCGAGGTGCAGGTGCCAGATGAATTACCGGAGGCCTACAAGAATCCCCGATTGATGATTACTGCGGACTTTTGGCATAAGCGGTTCCCAGAGGCTAAATGGGTTATTATAAATCGTGAGAGACACGATGTGATACGCTCGGTCACGGACGACCAGAGCCGACCACAAGAGGCTGGTTTCTGGCAGAAATTAATCAGCGACTATCGCCGGTCTTGGGATAATTTCGTAGCAGAGAGAAAGCCAGTGGTATTAGAGCTAGACTACCGCGAGCTATGTCAGGAGCCAGAGCAGACATTGACCCGCTTGGCAACTTTCCTCGGCGCTGATCCAGAATGCCTGGCGGAGTGTCGGCGCTGGTTCCAAGAGAATGTAAAATATAAAACTTATGACCGAGGATAGAAAAATAATCTGGCAGGAATATGTGAATACCGGAGGCGAGCCGGGGCCAATGGCCGAGCGGATGATGTGCGATTATGACCGCTATTGGGAAGCTGACCGAGTGTTGAATAAATTACGGGAGCTAGGAGCCGATATCAGTGCTTTGCGGGTCTTAGATTTTGGCTGTGGTCCGGCCGATTACGGCCTAACGTTCGCGCGTGCCGGGGCGCAGTTGGGAGTGTTAGACATTAACAAGTCTTGCCTCCAACTGGCGCGGTTCCGGATGAAACGCGAGGGCATCCAAGAGTATCGGGGAATGTTCTTTGACCTCGTTATCTTTGGGGAGGTGCTGGAGCACTTGGACGACCCGCTAGCGACCCTGCGACAATATCAGCCGATGGCCGAGTGGATCGTAACTTCCAGCTATCCTTACCGCTCCGATGACCCGGCCAATGACTACTGGGATAAGCCCGGCCACAGCGATACTGCCAGATTACAACAACCAGCCTGTCGGGAGTTCTTGGAGCAAAATTACGAGCGTTTTAATATTGACGAGGGTCGTGGTCAGCTTAGCTTATGGCGGAAAAGAAAATGAAAAAAATCCTTCAAATTGTGGATATTCCCGGCTGGGCGATTGATCGTCTGGCTTCGGCGATTGTCCTGCATAACCCGCAGTTTGAGTGGAAGCGCATCTTTGTTCATCCGCGCGATTTGGGCCGGGGGAAGATTTCCCTAGCTCCTATCCGTGAGGCTATCGCTTGGGCCGATGTGGTAGATGCGCAATACTGGCGCTGTCTCTCCCAGCTCTTAGAGATGATCCCGGAGCTAAAGGAGAAGAAGATCGTCCTCACTCACCACAACGAGGAGAACCTATTGAGCTATGACTGGAAAGATGTGGATATGCACATTGCCAAGACCCGCTACTCCGAGGGCAAACTACGCGAGGCTGGCTATAGGAATGTGGTCTATATCCCCAACAGCTTTAATCCCGACTTTTTCAAATGGAATGCTGAATATCCCCCGGCCGAGAAATCTATCGGTTATGTTGGCCGGATTGTGGACTGGAAAGGCCTCAAGGAAATTGCGCGCGCGGCCTATGAGCTAGGCGTGCCGTTGCGGGCGATGGGTAAGGGAAACGACCAAGGCTATTACGACTCCATCCCGGAGGAGCACCGCGAGAATATAGATTGGAGCTTCTTTGAGTATCCCGATGACCGGATCAATGAGTTCTACCAGAATGTCAGCGTTTATGTCTGCAACTCCAGCCCGCACCGCGAGGTCGGCCCCTTGCCGCTGATTGAGGCGATGGCCTCCGGTGTGCCGGTAATAACCACGCCCTGCGGCTTGGCGCGCGATATCGCCAAAGACCGAGACAATATGATGGTTGTGCCGTTCGGCGAGTATGAGGCGCTAAAGGACGCGATTCAGGAGGTGTTGGAGAACCCCGGCCTGGCCAACGACCTGCGCCAGTCTGCCTTCAAGACAATCCGTAACTATTCTGATGGCCGGATGGCTCTGGACTATGCCAGGGTGTTCTATGGCCTGATGAAGCAGGACGGACGGCCCTGGGTCTCGGTTATCATTCCCGCCACACTAGACCGCTTGGAGCAAGTTGAGAAGATTCTGGAGAGCCTGGCGGTCCAGGAATATCCTAACTTAGAGGTCGTGGTCGTCTGGGATGAGTTGCAGGCTGGCAAGCGTTTCTTCAACAAGTGGCCGTTCTTGCTTCGTGAGCTGGAAACCGGACGAGAGGGTTATAACTTGGCGATGGCGCGTAATCTTGGCGTGATTGAGGCCGGCGGTGAGCTGTTGCTGTTCTGCGACTCGCGGATGTTGCCGGAGCCGGGGAGCCTGGCGGTATTTGTGGAAAAGATCGGCGGCTATCGGCCAGAGGACAAGGTGTGGATATTCGGCGACAAAGGCCCGCACAAAACCGTATTTGTGGAGAACTGGTCAATCGTGCGCCGCCAGCAGTTGATTGATGCGGGGATGTTTAACGAGCGCGTGAATGAATACGGCGGGATGAGTCAGGAGCTACGCTCGCGATTTATCGCCCAAGGGTTTGAGCTGATCTACGAGCCGAAGGCCCTATGCCGGGAGATGATTAAGTCCAGCTCGCGCGGCCGCGACCGCAAAGCTCAATCGGTGCGGATGAAGATACTAATGAGGAAACTAAACTTTGAAAAATGACGAAAACTAAGAAATGCAGACGATGTAATGAAGTGTTTTCTTTTAATCCCCACTCAAGGACTGAGTGGCGAGGTCGTAAGTATTGCACCTCGGCTTGTGCTAATGTGGCTAATGCTCACGCCAATTCTATAAGCAAAATCGGTAAGAAGAATCCGATGTTTGGAAAGAGACCAGCTAATTTCAAAGGTGGGAGTATCTGCCGTAAGTCTGGTAGTCGGAATAAGATTTATAAACTAATCTACGTCAACGGACAACAGGTTGCGGAGCACCGGGTGCTTATGGAAAAGTATCTCGGCCGTAGGTTGTCGTCCGGGGAGGTGGTTCATCATAAAAATGGTGATTCCCTGGATAATCGCTTGTCTAATCTCCAAGTAATGGAGCACGGCGAGCACACGAGATACCACCTGCGGGAAAAGCGTGATAGTCGCGAGCGCTTAAAGAATGTTAAAAATTATGCCTGAACAAAATCAGCCAGCAGCGGTCTCGGATACACAAGGCAAGAGAAAACTCCGTATCCTTGATCATTGCTGGCACTGACCACCTGGGACATCAGCACGATATGTATGAGGCACTAAAGGACGTGGCTGACTTTTATTGGCTGCGGCAGTATAAGCGGCCTTTCTCCGACAAGCCGCGTGGCAGTTTCAATTTAGAGATAGTGAACCACTATGACCCCGGTGTCTATGATGTAGCGATTCTCCACCTAGACCAGCAATGCTTTGAGAAAAAGGACATCTGGCAAGTCGGCAAAGGTGTCCTATATCGTGACCTTGACGAAGTGATCCAAGACATCCCGAAGATTGTCATCAACCACGCTACTCCCTACTGGCCGGAGGAGTGGCCGACCGATCGCCCGGATGGAATGAGTCAGAAGCTAGTAGATCGGATGCGTAAGGCGGTGGGTGATAATCTAATGGTGGTGAACTCGCGCACCGCTGCGAAACAGTGGGGCTTTGGCACGCCTATTATTCACGGAATGAACCCAGCCGACTGGTGGGATCTTCCTAAGGAGCGGCGGGTAGTGACGATGATTAGTCCGGCGGGCTTGGATATGTATTACGACCGGCAATTCTTGGCCGCGGTGAAAGAGCTACTACTAGAGGAGACTGGGGTGGAGCTGTGCCACATTACTGTAGACTGGCAGAGCAAGAGCTTTGATGATTACCGCGACTTCCTCGGTCGCTCTCTAATTTATTTCAACCCGACCCGCGAGAGTCCGATGCCACGCGCCCGCACCGAGGCGATGCTCTCCGGTGCCTGCGTTATTACCACCCCCGGCCAAGACGCTAAGGATTTCATTGAGGACGGCGTTAACGGCTTCCTAGTGAGGCGCGATCCTCGGCAAGTAGTAGACCGAATTAAGTGGGCGCTGGATCACTATGATGAGGCGGTGGCTATGGGTCAGCGTGGCAAAGAAACGGCGATAAAGTTGGCCTCACGCGAGCGTTACCGCGATGATTGGATCAAGATCTTATCCCAGGCGATTAAAAAAGAAGTAACCCCTAATGGCATACAGCTATGAGAAATGAAAAAGGACAATTCATGAAAGGTGATCAAACAAATCTTGGAAACAAACATCGTCTCGGTAAGAAAAACTCGGATCATCAGAAACGAGCAGTTTCGGAATATATGAAAAAGAATAATCCAATGAAGCGCCCGGAGCAGAGAGCAAGGCAGAAACAGAGGATGTTAGGCAAGGTTGGCGAGCAGAGTCCGCGATGGGATGGTGGCAGGGATCGCCGGCCGATGAGTGACCCGAAGTATGTTCTTTGGAGACTTAGTGTCTTGGAGCGGGATCAATTCATTTGTCAGGGATGTGGGGCTAAAGGTGTGAGTCTGTATGCTCACCATATTCTGCCGTGGTCAAAGTTTATAAGTAAAAGGTATGACGTCGGGAATGGCCTTTCGGTTTGTTTGGATTGCCATTACGCGATACATCACCCTGGTAAGAAAAAAATAACATGATTACTGGTTTTATGACTTTTGAGGCCTTTCACGGCCGCAAGAACATTGGCGGGACGCGCCTGCGCGCGCACTGGCCGATAGCTCGCTGGAACGATGCCGGCCCCGATATTGGCCCAGCCGCGCTCTACCGCTTCGGCGATAAGCCGGATGTGATGGTCTATCAGAAAGTCTATAACTTTGAGCACGCCGAGAACTTTGACGGCATCAAGATTCTAGACTTGTGCGACCCCGATTTCCTGCACCCAGCCTATCCGGTGAAACGGATGATTGAGGCCTGCGATGCCGTCGTTTGTTGCACCGAGGCGTTGGCGGCGGCCGTGGCTGGATTTGCTGGCAATAAACCTGTCCACGTCATTGCCGATCACGTCTTAGATCCGGAGAGTGCGCCAATCAAGGAGCATAAGGGTGAGTTGAAGACCGTCTCCTGGTATGGCTATGCTGACAACTTTCCCGCTCTGGAGTCTGCGGTGGTGGCGCTGAAAAGGCGCGGTCTGAAGCTGATTGTCGTGGCCACCAAGCCCTACACTCCTATATCGGCCCCAGATCTAGATGTGGTAAACTATCCTTGGTCAGCGGACAATTGGGTGGCCGATTTTATGCGGGCGGATGTAGTCATCAATCCTAAGCTCGCGGATGGTCGCTTTCCCTTTAAGTCCGATAACAAAACGATCCAGGCTTGGACCGTTGGGATGCCGGTTATTGATAACGATGCCGACTTTGATCGTTTCCAGACGGCCGAGCAACGGGCGACCGAGGGTCTGGCCCGCCGTCAGTGGGTAATTGAGAATCGGGATGTGCGTCGCCACGTGGAGCAACTAAAGGAAGTGATTTTAAGTATCAAAAAATGAAGTATTTGATCACTGGTGTAGCGGGTTTCCTTGGTTCGCATTTGGCAGAGCGTCTATTAGCCGATGGTCATCAGGTTGTTGGTGTAGACAATTTGATCGGTGGATATATTGACAACATTCCTACCGGGGTAGATTTTCGTTTCGGTGATTGTGCCGACCGTGCTCTGATGCTCGTCTTGATGAAAGATGTGGATGTTGTCTATCACACAGCTTGCACTGCTTACGAAGGTCTATCTGTCTTTTCACCGGACTTGGTTACAAAGAATACTTTTGGTAACACGATGTCGGTGCTCTCGGCGGCCATATCCTCCGGTGTTAAACGCTTCATTTTTTGTTCTTCAATGGCGCGTTACGGCACACAAGATAAGGTCCCCTTTACGGAAGAGATGTCCCCAAAACCGCAGGACCCATATGGTATAGCAAAATACGCTGCCGAGTTGGTGGTCAAGGAACTTTGTGATACACACGGAATGGAGTATGTCATTGCTGTTCCGCACAATATCATTGGGCCACGTCAAAAATATGATGATCCTTACAGGAATGTTGCCAGTATCTTTATAAATCGTATGCTCCAGGGTAAACCGGCCGTCATCTATGGTGATGGCCTCCAGGAACGTTGTTTCTCTTTCATAGATGATGTCGTGACTCCTTTGGTCCGGATGGCTAACTTACCGGATTTAAGTGGACAGACGGTTAATATTGGGCCGGATAAGGGTAGTGTGACGATAAACGAGTTGGCACAAGTCATAGCAGATCTTTTGGACTTTAAGCAGGCACCGATTTACCTACCAGATCGTCCGCGTGAGGTGAAGTTCGCCACTTGTTCGGCTGACAAAGCTAGACACTTACTTGGTTACGAGCCCAGGACTGAACTAAAGGAGGGTTTACAAAAGATGATAGACTATATCCGCGAGCGGGGTGTCAAGCCTTTTATCTACCATCTTGAGTTGGAAATTATCAGCCGAGATACGCCTCGGACTTGGAGTGAGCGGATATTTTGATGAAAACCTTACTAGAAAAAGATATCCAGCGAGCGGTTTTAGATTACTTGCGTCTTAATAGGATTTTCTGTTGGAAGCAACATAGTGTGGGTATTAAGAAGCCAGATGGCCGTTATATCCCCTCGGGAATGGTCGGGGTTAGTGATATAATGGGGGTGTTGCCCGATGGTCGCTTCTTGGCCGTGGAGGTGAAGCGACCAGGAGGTAAGGTCTCTCCTGCCCAGGACATCTTTCTGACCAATGTGCGCCGGAGCAAGGGTCTGGCTGTGGTAGTGCATTCCGTGGATGAGATGGCGATTTTCTTAAAAGATTATGGAAATTAAATACGTTAAACCGACTGACCTAAAACCGGCGGACTACAACCCTCGGCAAATGACCGAGGCGCAAGCCCAGCAGCTTACCGATAGCATCAAGCGTTTTGGTATAGTTGACCCGATTATCGTTAATTCCCACCCTGACCGGCTGAATGTGGTGATAGGGGGTCACCAGAGGCTCAAAATTGCGTCAGGACTCGGCTTTGAGCTGGTCCCGGTGCATTACGTCAATTTAGATCTAGAACGTGAGAAAGAGCTTAATATCCGCTTAAACAAGAACACTGGTGAGTGGAATTGGGATATGCTGGCGAACAATTTTGATGTGGAGTTTCTGATGGATATTGGTTTTACAGAAAACGAGCTAACTGGCGCTGGATTTGAGATTCCTGATTCCAAACCAACAGCCAAAGATGATCAGGGTGACATTGATGATAAAAAGGTTTATAAATGTCCCGCTTGTAGTTATGAGTTCACTTCGCACTAGAAAATGCTAAAATATAAGCAATTATGATGATCCCTCCTCCCCACACCCAAGAGATTACCTTTGACAACAAGACCAAGTTAACGCTTAAGAATGTGGAGAAGATTGAGATGGGAAACTGGACCCACATCTACTGCAACGGCAAGGAATATATCACCAATTCCGACCGGATTTTGTTTATAAAAGTGTATCGCAATGGTCACACCGATTACACGGCCAAGAATAAGCCTCGGCGAAAAAAATAATGACGACACCAGACAACAATAATCAACAATTAGAAAGCCCGCTAGGTGAGCGGGAAATGCTAGCGGTGGAGATGCGCTACGAGGGTTATAACAACGCCGAGATTGCCGCCGCCATTGCTGAACGCTTTCCCGGTTCAGCTGTTCAACACCAGACTGTCCGAGCTTGGTTTATGAGGGGCGGGAAGATTAGAGACTTTTATGATGCTTACGTCATAGACCAGAACAAGGCACGAAACTCCGAGGCGCGCGGAATGTTCACGGCTCACGTCAAGAACGCTGTCCGCACCCTTGTCCACGTGATGAATAAAAGTAAACTAGACTTCGCTCGTGTCCAAGCGGCTAAAGAGATTCTAGCGCGTGAACTTGGCGAACCTCTAAAAGTTGTAGTTGCTCCCGGCAGTGATCCAGCCGAGAAATTATTAGAGGCCTATGGCATTAGAATTAAAACAACAGACGATAAACCAAGAACAGACTGATTCGCTCATTAGGCTATTCCGAGACTTCTGCCGGCACACCCACGGCATTACTCTCTACGGCTTCCAGGAGGAGCTGGGAGCCGCTATCATCCGAGCAGTAGTGCTTAATACCGGAGAGGACTGGTATGCCCAGATCAGCCGCCAATCCGGTAAGACCGAGACGATTGTGCTGCTGGTGGAGTTCTTGATGATATTCTTGCCTAAGATTACCGGCCGGCCGTTTCGGGTCGGCATCTTTGCCCCACAGAAAGAGCAGACCAAGACGGACTTTGACCGGCTCAAACTCAACCTGGAGACTTCCTACAAGGAGGGTTTTCAAGTGCTGGTGAATCCGGAGGAGAGCAACAGCGTCACGCTCCAGCTTGCCAACGGCAGTTATTGCTATACTTTCCCCCTGACCAAGACCAGCAACCCGGAGTCTAAGACCCTGGATTTTGCCATCTACGAGGAGGCGAACAAAATCGCCGACAAGGAGAAAAAGGACAAGGCCGACCCGATGCGTAGCTCCACTAACGGCCCCTCGCTCTCGGTCGGCGTGGCTGGTTACCACAGTAACTATTTCAAGCGCGGGATTGACCGGAATGTGAACGTCCTCAAGTTTGATGATCAGAAAGTTATCGCCCAGAAGCGTGCCGCCTACGAGCAGGACGGCAACCCGTTTCACCTCAACTATGAGCGCTTTGTCCAGAAGCTGATTACCGAGCTGGGCGAGGATGATGAGAGCTTCCAAACGCAATACCGCCTGAATTGGCGTATTGGTGGCGGCCAGTTCATCACCCGCGAGCAGTTGGACGCGATGGCCGGGGATTATCAGCCCTATAGCACCGATAATCCGGTGGTGGTGGGCTTGGATTCGGCCAAGTTCCCCGATAAGTGGATTGTGACGGCCAAGGACATCAAGACCGGGCGGATTGCCGGCTGGCTCCGGCTCCAAGGCGATAATTACGAGGATATGTTCCACGCTACCACCAGCTGGCTCGCCAAGCGGTTTAGCAATATTGAGCTGATCGCCATTGACTCCACTGGGCAGGGCGACTTCGTGCCAGATATGTTTGAGAACCACACCGACTGGGATATTTTGCGCATCAAGTTTAGTCTCCAGAGCAAAGATGCGATGTATAAGAACCTCCTCGTGCAAATCAAGAATGCCGGCACTAAATATCCGAGAGACGATAGCCGCGAGATGCGGGAGTTTGAGCAGGAATGCCTGGATATGGAGCGGGAGTATAAGGGCGAGTATCTAAGCTGTCACCACCCCGATGAGCCGAACGCTCACGA
>Ga0075458_10000588_pt1 | contig 11903 bp, 10 predicted proteins | sample DEB3_08_DNA_FD_77576 | JGI IMG/M metagenome (GOLD analysis project Ga0075458, IMG submission 77576) | Aqueous microbial communities from the Delaware River and Bay under freshwater to marine salinity gradient to study organic matter... | ecosystem: Environmental > Aquatic > Marine > Coastal ... | reverse complement strand
TGGGCAATAGCCCCAATGCGGCAGTGTGTTTCTCAAAGCTGGGGCTCAATTCAAGCTTATATGCCAATGTCGGTGATGATAAAGTCGGCGAAGATATCCTCGTAAGCCTCAGGGCGCACAATGTCTCGACTGAATTTATAAAGGTCAACAAGGGCATGGCCAGCAATTACCACTATGTATTATGGTACGGCGCGGACCGTACTATCTTAATCAAGCATGAGCCTTATCCATATGTTTGGCCCCATATCTCAGCACACCTCAAGCCAAGGTGGATTTACCTTAGCTCCATCGGCGAGAAAGCCCGCCATATCCACGACGACATCGCAGGCTATTTAGACAAAAATCCAGACGTCAAGCTTTCCTTCCAGCCAGGAACTTTCCAGATCAGGGAGGGTGTGCACAAGCTCAAGAGGCTTTATCAGAAGACCGAAGTCCTAGCTCTAAATCTAGAAGAAGCCCAGATTGTAACTGATAAAAATACCAGGGATATCCCGACTTTGATGCGCCAGCTCCATTCTTACGGCCCTAAAATTGTCGTAATCACCGATGGTCCAAATGGCAGCTTTGCCAGTGATGGCGAGACGGTCTATAGCATGCGCAACTACCCGGATCCCAAAAAGCCTTTTGACCGCACTGGCTGCGGTGATGCTTACACCTCAACATTCGTAGCAGCTTTGATCTGGGGTAAGGATATCGAGACAGCCTTGCAGTGGGCACCGATCAATCCGATGAGTGTGGCGCAGCAATTGGGTGCGCAAGCCGGACTGCTACCAAAGAAAAACTTATTGAACCTGCTCGCAAGGGCACCAAAGGATTACCAACCTAAAAGGATAGCAAAAATATGAACAAGATATATGACTTAATCATCATCGGAGCCGGACCAGCCGGCATGACAGCCGGGGTTTATGCCGCCCGCAAAAAACTCAAGACACTGATTATCAGCAAAGATATCGGCGGGCAGGCCGCTTGGAGCAGCGACATCGAAAACTACCTCGGATTTAGTATGGTTTCCGGTGCGGATTTGGTGGATAAGTTCGAACATCACCTAGAGGAATTCAAGGAGGATGTCGAGCTCAGAGTGGTGATATCGGGCGTAAAAAAGCTCAATAAGAAAGGCAAAAACTTTCAAGTAGAGCTTGGCGATGGCCAAAAAGAGCACGCCCGCGCAATTATTATCGCCGGCGGTAAGGTTCCAAGAGAGCTTGGGGTGGAGGGGGAGAAAGAGTTTCTCAACAAGGGAGTTACTTACTGTGCGTGGTGTGATGGCCCACTCTTTAAGCACAAGGATGTAGCAATCATTGGTGGCGGCAACTCGGCGCTTGATTCAGCCCTGAATATCAGCAAGATAGTAAATCAGATCTATTTGATCAATATTACGCCCGAGCTGACTGGCGATCCGGTGATGATCGACAAGGTAACCGAGATACCGAAAATTAGGATTCTTAATAACACCCAAGTGGTCGCAATCGAGGGGCACAGGACGGTCGAATCGATTCGGATAAAGTCGCACGACGGCGGGTTGCAAAAAGACCTGCCCGTATCGGGAATCTTTATTGAGGTTGGTTTTTTGCCAGCCACTGACTACCTCAAACATCTTATCAAGCTCAACAGGTTAGGCGAGATAGTGATCGATAAGCAAAACATGACTTCGGTCGAAGGCATTTTTGCGGCCGGCGATATCACCGATATACTGGAAAAACAGATCATCACAGCAGCTGGTGAAGGTGCCAAGGCAGCAATCCAAGCCTCAAAGTATTTAGCTCAGCGCTAAAAGATGTTATGATTGATATGATTTAAAAAGGAGTATTTATGGCAGATAAAAAAGTAATCCTATACACCACCCCTACCTGTGTCTTTTGTGGCGCAGTCAAAGAGTATTTTGCTGATCATAAAATCGAATATGAGCTGGTTGATTTGGCTGCAAACCGAGATCGCATCCAGGAAATGGTCGACAAATCTGGTCAGATGGGCGTGCCAGTAATCGATGCCGGTGGTGAAATCGTGGTTGGTTTTGACAAGCCAAAATTAGATAAGATCTTTGTCTAAATAGACAGCAAGATCAAAGAGAGGGTAGTAATGGCCAAGAAAAAAATAACCAGCAGCAAGCTTTATTCTAAAAAAGGTCCGAACACCAGGACCAACGAACTAATGATAATTGTGCTTTGCGTAGTTTTCGTGATCATAGGAGTGTTTTTCGTATACCGAAGCTTTGCCGCAGCTGTCCTGCCATAAAGTTGTTGACAAAGAACTTAAGCTAATAGATACTTAATTTATACATTATTAAAAAACAAAAATGCTTACAAAACAAAACAAAAAAATACGAATTGAATATTATCGTTCGGAAGCAGATATCAAGGTAGCTGTAGTGCAGCCTGGATTGATTGGTGTTATCCGCTCGGTGTTTATTGGTAGCTAATATTGTTACAATATTAGTGTGAATACTTTTAAGCTTTCTTCTAAATTCCCGCCAGCTGGTGATCAGCCTGGAGCAATAGAGAAGTTGAGTATGGGTTTGCAAAAAAATTTCAAAGAGCAAACCCTTCTTGGCATTACTGGATCCGGCAAGACCTACACCATGGCCAATGTAATCAAAAACTACGGCAAGCCGACTTTGATTTTGAGCCACAACAAGACCCTAGCTGCCCAGCTTTATGCTGAATTCAAGGAATTTTTCCCGGAAAATGCGGTGCATTACTTCGTCAGCTATTTTGATTATTACCAGCCTGAAGCCTATATCGTGCGAAGTGATACTTATATCGAAAAAGACAGTGATATCAACGAAGAGATCGACCGTTTGCGGCACGCCGCCACGGCTAGTTTGCTGAGCCGGCGCGATGTGATTATCGTTGCCTCAGTGAGCTGTATTTATGGTATCGGCAATATCGATGACTACACCGAGATGACTATTAAGCTCAAGCAGGGCGATGTGCGCAAACGCGACAAGCTGCTTCGGCAACTCAATGACATTCAGTATGTCCGCAACGATATCAGCTTTGAGCGCGGAACATTTCGAGTCAGGGGCGAAAACCTCGATATTTTCCCGATCGGAGAGGAGTGCGCTTACCGAGTTGAGTTTTTCGGCGATGAGATTGATTCCATCAAGCAGATTGACTATCTGACCGGGGAGGTAATTGGCAATCTAGCGGAGCTGGCGATATTTCCTGCCAAGCACTATGTGACACCGCGTGACCAGCTTGAAAAGGCCATGGTCAAAATCAAGCATGAGGCAGCCGAGCGGGTGTCGTGGTTTAAGGACAATGCCAAATTCCTAGAGGCGCAGCGGCTCGAGAGTAGGATTAAGTATGATTTAGAAATCATGGAGCAAACCGGCTATGTGAAAGGGATTGAGAACTACGCGCGCTACCTTACCAACCGTGAGCCAGGCGAGCAGCCAGCAACACTGCTAGATTATTTTCCCGATGACTTTCTGATGCTGATCGATGAGAGCCACATGACTATCCCGCAAGTTGGCGGAATGTATGCTGGCGATCGGGCGCGCAAGGAAGTGCTGATAGAGCACGGTTTTCGTTTGCCAAGTGCCCTCGATAACCGTCCGCTCAACTTCAGCGAATTCGAGCGTCATATCAATAAGGTGGTATATGTTTCAGCTACCCCGGGAGTCTATGAATTGAGCCGTTCCACAGAAACCGTGGAGCAGATCATCAGACCAACCGGACTTTTGGACCCAATTATCGAAGTTCGCCCCAGCGAGCATCAGGTTGATGATCTGATAGGCGAGATCAGGGACCGTGTAGAAAAAAGACAAAGGGTGCTTGTAACAACCCTCACCAAGCGCATGGCCGAGGACTTGGCTGATTATCTGAATGAAATAAACATCAAGGTCCAATACCTGCATTCTGAAGTCGATACACTGGAGCGGTCCGACATCCTGCGAGACCTTCGATCCGGTGTATACGATGTTCTAATCGGCATCAATCTACTGCGTGAGGGGCTGGATTTGCCCGAAGTCAGCTTGGTAGCAATAATTGATGCTGACAAGGAAGGCTTTTTGCGCTCCGAAACCAGCCTCATCCAAACCATCGGCCGGGCTGCCAGGCACCAGGAGGGCAAAGTCATAATGTATGCCGACAACATGACTGGCAGCATGCAACGCGCCATCGATGTAACCCAAAAACGCCGTGAGTATCAGCAGCGCTACAACCAGGAGCATGGTATTACCCCGCGAACAGTACAAAAGGCTATCGCCGACAGCCTCAGGGCCGAAGTGGAGGCAGAGACAGCCGATATCGAGGCGATTGATTTCAATAAAGTACCCAAAGATGAGCTTTCATACCTAGAAAAACAGCTTACTGAGCAAATGGAGCTTGCGGCAGCCAATCTACAGTTCGAAAAAGCCGCCGAGCTTAGAGATCAGATTGAAGAAATCAAGGACATAATAAAGTCCAAAAAGATCCGCAAAGCCTAACCAACCCTTGAATAATCTTGACAATCGGCGTACAATTGATAGCTGATTTTGCGTGCCCCAAAAGCCGCAATTCGAGGAGAACTTATGCACGACAAAATAATTATTAAGGGTGCAAGAGAACATAATCTCAAAAATATCGATGTAGAAATCCCACGCGACAAGCTAGTGGTGATTACCGGTCTCTCCGGAAGTGGCAAGTCGTCTTTGGCATTCGATACCATCTATGCCGAAGGTCAGCGCCGCTATGTCGAAAGCCTCAGTGCTTATGCCAGGCAGTTTTTGGGCCTAATGGAAAAGCCAGATGTCGATCAGATCGATGGGCTGAGCCCAGCTATCTCAATCGACCAGAAATCCTCGAGCCGTAATCCGCGCAGTACGGTAGCGACCGTTACGGAGATTTATGATTATTTGCGTCTGCTTTTTGCCCGCGTTGGCGTACCGCACAATCCGAATACCGGAGAGGTCCTAACCAAGCAAACCCCGCAGCAGATAGTTGATTTGATATTGGACTATCCGAAAGATACCAAGGTGGTGCTGCTTGCACCGATCGTCAAAGACAAAAAGGGCGAGCACAAGCATTTGCTCTCGGAAATTCAGAAGGCCGGCTACAGCCGTGTCAGATTGGATGGCAACATCCTTCCTATCGATGAAGTACCGGACTTAGACAAACAAAAAAAGCACACTATCGAGGTGGTAACAGACCGCCTGACAGTCGACAAGGATAATCCACAGCGCCTAGTCGAGTCGGTAGAGGCTGCCCTCCATCTGGGTGATGGCGTGATCAGCGTCCTCAATTACGATACCAATGAAGAGAAGCTTTACTCTGAGCACTACACCACTGCAGACTCGGACTTTGCACTACCCGAAATCGAGCCCAGGCTATTTAGCTTCAATTCCCCACATGGGGCTTGCCCAAAATGTATGGGCCTTGGTTCGCTTCTGGTGATTGACCCCGAACTTATCATTCCGAATAAGAACCTCAGCATCCTAGAGGGCGCTATTCGCCCTTGGAGCAGAACCACGCAGAGGCTTAATTGGTATACCAAGCTGATCCAGGCTGTTGCCAAAGCCCATAAATTTAGTTTGGAAAAGGCAGTTAGCCAGCTTACCCAAGACCAATTGTATTTGATCCTCTATGGCACTGGCGATGAAGTGATTGGCGTACCAGGGCCGGGACTTAGGACATTTAAGACAAAATTCGAAGGGATTATCCCCAATCTCGAGCGGCGCTACCGCGAGTCCGACAGCGACTTTGTAAAAAAAGAAATCGAAAAGTATATGACATCACAGGTCTGCGGGGTGTGTGATGGCAAGCGGCTCAAGCCGGAGGTTTTGGCTGTGACGATCGATGAAAAGTCGATTGCGGATATCTCCGAAATGACCGTCGAGGATGCACTCAAATATTATCAGGGGCTAAAAATGAATGAGCAGGAGACAAAGATCGCTAAGCAGATTATCAAAGAAATCTTGGCCCGCCTGACATTTCTAAACGACGTCGGTTTGAGCTATCTGAGCCTAGATCGCAGCGCCAACACCCTAGCTGGCGGGGAAGCCCAGCGAATTCGCCTGGCCACCCAAATCGGCTCTAGCCTCATGGGCGTCTTATATATTTTGGATGAGCCATCGATCGGACTGCATCAGCGCGACAATGATCGTTTGATTGCCACACTCGTAAAACTTAAAGAGCTTGGCAATACCGTAATTGTAGTGGAGCACGACGAGGATACGATCAAGATGGCTGATTATGTGATTGATATAGGCCCCGCAGCAGGTGAACACGGCGGAAAGGTCGTGGCGGCCGGGACCCCAGCGGAAGTGGCCAAGGTAGCCGGCTCGCTCACTGGCCAGTACCTCAGTGGTAAGAAGAAAATCGAGGTACCGAAGGAGCGACGCAAATCCAATGGTAAAGCTTTGAAAATAGTTGGCGCCACCGAGCACAATCTCAAGGATGTTAGCGTTGAAATTCCGCTTGGCATAATGACGGTTGTTACCGGTGTGTCGGGTTCCGGCAAGAGCTCGCTAATTAACGATATCTTGGCGCGCCGGCTTAGCCAGGAGTACCACCGCAGCCAAGAGCCTGCCGGGAAGGTTAAAGAAATCGAGGGAACCGAAAACCTCGATAAGGTAATAGACATCGATCAGAGTCCGATCGGGCGTACCCCACGCAGTAATCCGGCCACCTACACCGGGGCATTCAATGACATCCGTGATTTGTTTGCGATGGTTCCGGAAGCTAAGATCCGTGGCTACAGCGCCGGACGCTTTAGCTTCAATGTCAAAGGCGGTAGGTGCGAAAACTGTAAGGGAGATGGAATTATCAAAATCGAGATGCACTTCTTGCCGGATGTGTATGTAACTTGCGATGTCTGCAACGGCAAACGCTACAACCGTGAAGCACTAGAGATTGTTTATAAAGGCAAAAATATTGCCGATGTACTTGAGATGACCGTGGATGAAGCCTGTGAATTCTTCGGTAGCATTCCATCAATCAACCGCAAGCTTGAAACGCTCAAGAATGTCGGGCTTGGCTACATCAAGCTTGGTCAGCCCGCCACTACGCTTTCGGGAGGTGAGGCCCAGCGCATCAAGCTCGCCACCGAGCTAAGCCGCCGGGCTACCGGCCGAACGCTTTACATCCTAGATGAGCCGACTACCGGACTGCATTTTGAGGATGTCAAAAAGCTACTCGAAGTGCTAGATGCATTGGTCGCTATGGGCAACTCCGTACTTATAATTGAGCACAATTTAGATGTCATCAAATCAGCCGATTGGATAATCGATCTCGGGCCGGAAGGCGGCAGCAAGGGCGGCACAATCGTAGGTGAAGGTACGCCCGAGCAGATAGCTAAGGTTGCAGGGTCTTTCACCGGCAAATACCTCAAAAAGATTTTATAAATGATCTAAATAACTTTATAATGGCTTTATGAGCACACGCATCATGCCATTAAACGAAAACGCCACCAGAGATGGAAAATGCGTCGTGTATGTCATGAGCCGGGATCAGCGGGTACATGACAACCATGCATTGCATGCGGCCCAAGAAGTGGCAATCGAGAATAGCTTGCCGCTAACTGTCGTGTTCAATCTTCTTTCAAAAAGTGGCGTGCGCTCGCGGGAGCATTTTGCATTTATGCTAGCTGGACTCAAAGAGCTCGAAGCGGAGCTCAAAAATCTCGGAATTGGCTTTGAGCTGGTGATCAAAGAAAACAGCAAGCAGCTTGCCAAGCACTTGGATTCATTAAATCCAGCCAGCTTATATTTTGATTTTAGCCCGCTGCGCGGTCCTAGGCAGCTGCATAAGCACATCGCAGCAATGCTTAGCTGCCCGTGTTTTGTGGTGGACACGCATAATATCATTCCGGTGTGGGTAGCTTCTCCGGCTGAAGAATTTGCGGCGCATACTTTTAGAAGCAAGGTGCATAAGCAGCTAGCCGAGTGGCTGGATGAGCCACTCAAAACCAAAAAGCATCCGATCAAGAACACCCACAAGTCAAACGACTGGAAGGCAGCTGAAAACTTGGTATCAAAGATTAAGCCTTCCGGAGTGGGAATCGAGTTCAAACCTGGGGAAAAAGCCGCTCGGCAGGCCTTGCAAGATTTTATACGACACCGTCTTAAGGACTATGCCCTCAATCGCAATAACCCAACGATCGATGGCCAAAGTGATCTGAGTCCATACTTGCACTATGGCATGATATCGTCACTGCGGGTTGCCTTAGAGGTATCGCACGATCACACGCCGCTGCTTATCAAAGAAGCCCGGCTAGCCCGCTCGGAGGGCCAGCCTAGCATGCAGGACTCTATTGATGCATTCTTGGAGGAGCTGATTGTACGCAAAGAGCTATCTGACAACTATTGCTTCTACAACAACCGCTATGATTCCATTGAGGGTGCCCGGGACTGGGCCAAAAAGTCGCTTAATGAGCACCAGCACGATAAGCGTGAATATATTTACGACCTTGGACAGCTCGAAAAAGCCGAGACCCACGATGAAGCCTGGAATGCCGCCCAAAAGCAGCTCACCAAGTCTGGCAAGATACATGGCTACATGCGCATGTACTGGGCCAAGAAAATCCTGGAATGGAGCAAGAACCCGGCCGAAGCGGTAAAGAACGCGATTTATCTCAATGACCACTATTCGATCGATGGCGGCGACCCCAATGGATATGTTGGTATACTGTGGTCGATTGCAGGCCTCCACGATCGCCCCTGGTTTGAAAGAGAGATTTTCGGGAAGATTCGTTTTATGAGCTTATCTGGTTTGCAATCCAAATTTGATGTTAAAGCTTACGCTGCAAAATGGCTGTAGATAAGACAGCCATTGTCATTTTTGGCAATCAACTTTTTCGTGACCATGCGGCTCTCAAGAAATACCCGCATGCGCCCGTGATTATGATTGAAGCCGATAATATCTTTCGGAAACATTTTTATCATAAGCACAAGATCATGCTGATCCTGCTTGCGATGCGCCGCTACCGCAAATTTTTAATCAACAAAAACCGTCATGTAGAGTATGTCGAATACAAAAAAGCTAGCGAATTCTTGGTAGAGCTACAGGCTGTTGTAAAAAAACATAGTTTCTCAAAACTGATCTGGATGCGAGCAAGCGATAAAAAGCCTAACGCTGCGCTGTTGCACTTTTGCTCGAAGCATGGCTTTGAATTTGAGATGCTGCCCAACCAGCAGTTCTTGACTGAATATGAAGATTTGAAAGATTATTTCGGCAATAATCAGTCGCTACTGATGGATAAGTTTTACCGTTGGCAGCGCCAGCGGCTATCGATATTGCTTGAAAAAGATAAGCCGACCGGTGGCAAGTGGAGCTATGATTACCTCAATCGCAAGCCTTTGCCAAAGGATGTTGACACACCAAAGCTGCCGGCAATCACTCGCGACCAAATGCTCAGGCAGGTTGCAAAGCTGGTGGATGATAATTTTAAATCCAACCCTGGGGAGACTAAAGATTTTTGGTTGCCGACCAGTCATGGGGAAGCCGATAAATGGTTCAAGGACTTTGTGGCCAAACGCCTCGCTGACTTCGGCTTGTATGAGGATGCCATGCGCACTGGAGAGCCAGTGCTATTCCACTCAGTAATTTCGCCACTGCTCAATACTGGCTTACTCTCGCCCGCCGTCATCATTGAAAAAGTGCTGGAAGAATATGCCAAAGGCAAAATAAGCCTCAATACTTGCGAGGGTTTTGTCCGACAGATCATCGGTTGGCGGGAGTACATGTATGGGGTATATGAATTCCGTCAAGCCCAGGTCCAGCAGAACTTTTTTGGATTCAAAAAGAAGCTTGAGGCTTATTGGTATCAGGCTCCTGATCATTCGATGCCCATGCCGCTTTACCCTGTACTAGCGACGACTTTTAAGTATGGCTACAATCACCATATCGAGCGCTTGATGGTGCTGGGCAATTGGTTTTTACTCAACGAATATGATCCAGCTGAGGTTTATGAATGGTTTTCGAGTATGTATGTCGATGCGTATGAATGGGTGATGGTGCCAAATGTATTTGGTATGAGCCAGTACGCCGATGGTGGTAAGGTCGCTACCAAGCCCTATATATCAGGCGGCAACTACCTGCAAAAGATGGGCGGCTGGTGGCCGAGCCTCAAGGCCGCTCAAGACAGCGAGTTTACAGACTTGTACTGGAAGTTTATTAAAAAACATGCCGCTAAGTTTGGCAAAAACCCAAGGATGAGTCTGATTGTAAGCCAGGCCAAAAAGCGGGCTAGCTAAGTCCGATTAGGATTGCACCGATAACCATCACGACCGCACCGCGCAAGCGGAATAGGGCGCGTTTTTCTTTGAGTACGAAATGCGCCAATAGCACTGCTATAAGCGAGCTCAGGCGCTTGATAGAGAGCACATAGCTAACGTATTTGGTTTGTATAGCTAGCAGCTGCAAGTAGACGGCACCGACACTAAAAATAGCTGATGCGGCAAGTAGTGATTTGTCTTTGGTCAGATTTTTTAAGCCTTTTGCTTTGCGAATTATTACCACGGGGGTAAGAAAGATAAATATAAATGAGTACACATAGAGTGCCCATAAGCTAGCTGTGGTTAGTTCCAGTCCACCTTTATCAAACACGGCGGCAAGGGCGTAGAGTGCGGCTGCCAACACCGCTAGCAGGGCAGGCCTGTAAGTGACGATACGCTTCAAAATGGTGCTAAGCTTTTCTTTTGGATCCTTATCTAGATAAATGCCACCTACCACAACCAAGATAATTCCAATCAGGCCAATTGGGCCCGGTGTTTCCGCCAAAAAAAATATTGAAATAATCAGGACCATGAGAGGAGTTACAGTTTGGATTGGCGAGAGAAGCGATAAATCACCCTTTCTTAGTGCTACTAGGATAATTACCCCGGCGGCTGCGGCCGATAAGGCGGTAAGTATCACCCAAAACAAAAGTATTGGACTGACAGCAAATATTTTTTTGCTTTGCAGAATTGCAAGCAATAGAAACGACAAAGCACCGGCACCATGCACAAAGTACGAAATACTTACTGGGTCCTGCTTTTTGGATACTAGCTGTTTGTTGAATAAATTGGCTAGTGCGTCACTAAATGCACAAGCAATGGAGTAAATTAGCCACATATACCTATCTTACCTGAAATAAACATAACTACAATCATTACAAATAAAATGAGGGCCTCTTTTTTAGAGGCCCTCGTTAGGCTTGGTGTCGGCAAGCCAATTCTTGATCTGCGACTCGTAGTCTTCGATGTCCAGATAGACCTTCCAAAGAAAGTCCACGCTTAGATCCCATGGAGGGTCTTTCAACACTCCCGATACTTCGCGTGCTTCCTCTACAATCTTGCCCTTTGAGCCGGGCAAGCTCAGATCATTGAGTCGCTTTTCGATGGAGATGAAGCTTAGCATAAGATCTGCAAGGGTTAGGCGGAGTCCTTCGGGGTATTTTTCTACCAGCTCAGTAAACAGCATTGCTTCTCCTTGGGTAGGTACGTTGTTTATATAAATTTACAACATTTTGAAAATTTGTCAATATCTAGTATAATATGAACCTGTTATGTCCAAGCTGAAAGATAAGCTAAAACAATTACCAAGCTCCCCGGGAGTTTATTTTTTTCGGGATAGCAAAGGCAAAATACTCTACATTGGCAAAGCCTCAATCCTAAAGCGGCGGGTTTCTTCGTATTTCCAAAAAACCCACAGCGACTACAAGACGCCTTTGTTGGTTCAGAAAATCGCTGATGTCGATTGGGTAGTGACCCAGTCTGAGATGGATGCATTGTTTTTGGAAGCGGAGTTTATAAAGCGCCACAAGCCGCTTTATAATGTGCGCGAAAAAGATGACAAGAACTTCATTTTTGTGCGCATCTCAGTGCAAGACGATTTCCCTAGTGTTTCACTGGTCCGCCGACCGGCTGATGACAAGGCGCGTTATTTTGGGCCATTCATCAATGGTTATGGTGTTCGACAGGCACTCAAATACCTCAGAAAGGTTTT
>Ga0075458_10000586_pt1 | contig 11915 bp, 16 predicted proteins | sample DEB3_08_DNA_FD_77576 | JGI IMG/M metagenome (GOLD analysis project Ga0075458, IMG submission 77576) | Aqueous microbial communities from the Delaware River and Bay under freshwater to marine salinity gradient to study organic matter... | ecosystem: Environmental > Aquatic > Marine > Coastal ... | reverse complement strand
AGTAAATGATAGCCATACGGATAGCGCGGAGTGATTTCATTGGTTATAAGCCTCGGTCATTGATTGGGCTAATTGTTGATCTTCAAACTCTTGGTTGCTGATGTAGGCATAGCCAGCAATTGCCGCCATGACCAGTAGCACTTTGATGATTCTAATCATCTTCGCCTCGATAATCGAAAATATAGTTGTAGATCGCCTCGACATCATCTTCGTGCATGACAGGCAAGATATCGACCTGATCCTTGCTATCGGCAGGATAGAACACGCGATGCACTTCACAGTCATCAGGACAGCCGGGGTCATCAAATGTGGCCTCATAGCCTTTGTTGAAAGTGAACTCGACATCAACGTGCTTGCCGTTGAGTGGGATGCGTAAGTTAGTCATTAACGTACCCTCGCATAAGCCGTGCAACGAGTCGAAATGCCCCAAGGCTCGGCTTGGACACAGGTGAACTCGGAGGCCGATAGTGTGACGCTCTTAGGACCGGTGAATAGTTTGTAACCGGTGATGCTTGCGCCAGAAAGCGCGATGATGATCCCGAAGATCATCCCGGCGCGGGTATCGAGGAGCCATGCTCCGAATTTGTCGATTGATTTCACTGTTAACTCTCCGTTTTGATGAAAGGTGTCTGGTCAGTCACAGGGCCGGACCAGTTGCAGTAGGTGCATTCCCAGGTGCGCGGCATGACGTTCCAGATCGTCGCGGGTTGAGCGCAAACGGGGCAGTACCCTGGTTTGGTATCGGGTGAGTCGAAGTCGTCCATCGTCTCTCCGGGTTAATGTCGAGGGCCAATCCCGCGACTTGGTTGAAAGTGTAAAAACGAATTGTTATGATGTCAACACGTTTTTACACAAAAGGACGAAAAAATGACGATGGAAGAAATTCGACGGGCACTGAAGACCCGAAAGATCACGATGGTCGCCAAGGCCACGGGGCTTACGCGCCAATCGCTGTACGGCATCATGAACGGTTCGACGCCTACCCCGCGATTGGATACTTATGAGAAACTCGTCGAGTATTTCAACCGCAGGAAGGAACCACCCAAGCCCGTGCGGGGTGAATGATGAAATACCTTTCAGTATGCTCTGGCATTGAAGCTGCTACGGTTGCCTGGCACGATTTAGGATGGAAACCTGTGGGGTTTTCTGAGATCGAACCGTTTCCGTCAGCGGTACTTGCTCATCACTATCCCACCGTCCCTAATCTTGGGGACATGACACGCTATAAGGAGTGGAACATTGGAACAGAAAGACTTGATCTCCTCGTTGGAGGAACCCCGTGTCAGGCTTTCAGCGTTGCAGGATTGCGTGATGGACTTAATGACGAACGTGGAAACCTCAGCCTTGTCTTCTGCGAGCTCGCCAATCATTTCAACCCAGACTGGATTGTCTGGGAAAACGTCCCCGGAGTCCTTAGCGACAAAACCAACGCCTTTGGATGTCTGCTTGCAGGACTTGCCGGAGAAGTGGAAGCCCTCGAACCACCAGGGGGAAGGTGGAAGAACGCTGGTTATGTGTCTGGACCCAAAAGGTCAATCGCTTGGCGGGTCCTTGATGCCCAATATTTCGGAGTGGCCCAACGACGCCGACGTGTGTTCGTTGTCGCAAGTGCTAGAGGAATCTGTCCATCCGAGGTTCTTTTTGAGCGCGAAAGCCTGCGCCGGGATACTGCGCCGTTACCAAAACGGAGCATTAGGGGAAGACGAAAGGATTTGTCTGGATGCCTGGATACGCGAGGTATCAATGCATTCGACAGAGCAGACCTAGACAAATTGATTTTTAACTACGAAAAAAATTCTGTGCGTAGACCAACGCCAGAAGAAGCCGAAGCCCTTCAAGGCTTTGAAAAAGGGTACACGGATATCCCATACAACCGTCCAAAGGATACGGCCAGATACAAAGCACTTGGGAACTCAATGGCCGTTCCTTGTATGCGATGGATCGGTGACAGGATAAGCCTTGTCACCGAACGTTTGTAATCACTTCCCGTACCGCACACCCGATGACGGTTTGGCTTCGATAGGAAGTCCTGCCGTCCACTCGGGGGCGTCATTTGAGAGCCGACAATAGGCGAGATTGCGTGGCGTCCTTGTCGCCAATGACCGCCATGACGCGCTCATCAATCGTTCCGACGCAGACCAAATGGCTGATTCGAACTGGCAATTCCTGCCCCTGGCGGTAAAGACGAGCATTGAACTGAAGATAATTTTCCAGTGACCATGTGAGGCCGTACCAGATCAGCCATTGGCCGCCTTTTTGAAGATTAAGGCCCATTCCAGAGGATTGCGGATGGGCCAATAGCATTTGAATCTCACCCCGGTTCCAACGGTTTACGGTTTCCTCATTGGAATCCATCACCACGGCCTTCGGGAATCGTTCTTGTAGCCGAGTCAAATCCGACTTGTAGTTGTAGGCGACCAAGACGGTTTCATTTGGGTTGTCGGCAAGGAGTTCTTCAAGACGATCCAATTTGGCGCTGTGGATTGCCGACCAGTTCTTCAGATCATCCGTGTAGACGTTGCCATTCGCATATTGCAAAAGTTTGTTTGCAAGCACTGCCGCTGTGGGGGCTTCCAGCACTTCCCCATCATCTAGGGACAGGAAAAGCTCTTCCTCAAATTTGCGGTAGGACGCCATTTCTTCTTGAGACAAGTCGATCGACTCGATGAGGTCAATGCGATCTGGCATTTCGAGATAATCTTCTGCCGCCATTCGCAGGGTGTACGGCTTCAGCAACGAGTGAATAATTTCCTCTGCCCCATCTCGCAATTCAAACGTGTAGCCGTTGTAGTCTGGGTTGAAAAAACGTGTGCGATAGCCCGTGTAAGTTCGTCCGAGCGATTCGCCTTGGTCGATCAAATAGGACTGACTCCAGACATCAAGCAAACCGTTAGGACTGGGTGTACCTGTCAGAAGAACAATGTTATCGATCAGATCCAGAATGCTTTTCAAGGCCTTGAAACGCTTGCTCTGTGGATTCTTGAATGAACTGGATTCATCAATAATCACCGTGTCAAACGGCCATTTCTTGCCAAAATGCTTGACCAGCCACACCACGTTTTCACGATTGATCGCCATGATCTCTGGCGCTTGATGCAATACCTTCAGTCGGTCTTTTGGACTGCCGACACAAACTTTGATGTCGTGGTGGCGAGTATGACTCCACTTTTTAGCCTCTTGTCGCCACACCGTCTTGACCACTCGCAAAGGGCCGACGATCAAAACCCGGTTGGTTGAGCAAGAGTCCAGAAGATCGGTAATTGCTGTCAGGCTGATAACTGTCTTGCCAATGCCCATGTCTAGCGCAAGAAATGCCTTGCGCTTTTCAAGGATCATGTCTACTGCACGTTCTTGATAGGCGTGTAAATCTTCACGGCATGGCATCAATCACCTCCACCTGAAAACCAAAAGATCGCAAAAGGTCATGCACTGCCGCTTGTCTGACGGTAGGCTTCTTGCCAGGAGCCTTGAACTCAATGAACTTGATGAAGCCATTTGGCCCCAGAAGAATGCGATCAGGGACGCCAGTGAACCCTGGGCTGACCCACTTCAAAAGCAAATAACCCATTGCCCGGTAGTGCTTGCGCCATGCCGTTTCAATTTCACTTTCACGCATTGGTTTTCTCTTCTACGTATCCTATCTCTGCCAACAGCTCCTTGGCCTTTTGAATGTAATGCGCTCTGTTCACATCGCCTATGTCGGCATCGCCGAGGTTCATCAAAGGGCGACAGGCCTCGCTGTCTGGGACCTTGTTGCCGTTCCTCTTGTAGCGAATCACTTCCATCTCAGGGACAGTTTTGGACTGATAGAACCTGATGGCCTTGCCGAGATATGCATCATTCCATGTAGCGCCTCCTGTGACGCGCCTGACAGTGCAGAACTTGGTGATGTCGTCGCAGTTACCGATCGTCTCCTCTAGAGAAATGCCGTCCGCAATATGCTTTGCAACGGCCTCATAGACGATCGACCCGTTTGGATTCTTGGCCAGTGAAGGTTCAGCAAAAATTCCCTTACCCTTGGTTTTGCCATCTGTTTTGACGGCAAGGTAATTATTCACATCGCGACTGGACAGGGATCGGTAATGTGACTCTTCCAGTTCCAAACCTGTATCCAGCATCCACTCCCAGGCAATGTTCCGCATGGTGTTCTGACGATGAACAGGACAAAAAGCTACGATGCCATCGGTATTGGCACTCTTGATTGAAATGTTCGCTTCCTCAAGCCTCTCGATCAGCATCAAGAGGTAAAGTTGCCCTGTCAGGGTGACTTGGAGCAAAAGCGATGGGGCGTAAAGAAAGCTGAACCGGCTTCCAAATTTACCGAAACTGGAATTACAAACAATCTTGAAAGTATCAGCAATCACCTTATCTCCCATTTTCTTCGCCTTAACCCGTCGATCGACAATGGATTGATAGGTGATAAGAAACTCATCGCCCATTCCGGGTGGATTCAGTCCCAAAGTCAGGATCAGATTCGGGTAGTAGGACACGACATCCATGTCCACAATGATGCGGGTGCGATCGGCAACAATGTGTTGGCGTTGTTCGCATGAATGCAAACCGCCAATTCCCATTTGGTATTCGATACCACGGACCTTGATGCGCTCCTTCTTCAACCACTCCGGCAATTGCACCGAGCCTTTGTCACTCAGAGTGAACTTTGTTTCACCGATCCGTTTCAGCAAGGCATTAAGATCCGGGCTTTGAAATTTAAGGCATGACGGGATCTTGTAATGGAAGGAATAGTCCGATGGCAGTTTGGCTGGAAAATACTTTTTCCCTGTGACCTCGGTTAGTTCCTTGCGGATGACCGCTTCCGCAATCTGAGCATCTGACTTGGAGCGAAGGTCCACTCCGTATTGGTTCGACATGGCTTGGCGCAACTCAATCTGGGGCTTGAGTTTGTTGAACAGCAATAGCGTGGCGCCCAAGTCATTGACGCAATACTCGCGCAAAGTGTCTATCTGCTCATCAGTCAGCAGCAGGTCGGGGTCGAAAGGCAAATCTTGCATCAAAGGTGCATTAAGACGTCCCCCATACAACTTGAGCGAAGTCATACCAGGGGCGACTTCGATCAGATCAATGTGTTTACCACGGTCATACGTGTCTACCTCAAATTCTTGGCATAACTTCCAAGAGGGGGTGTTGCTCAAGATCAACGCATCGGACAATTTCTTCAATCGGCGTACATCAAATCCCTGCAACGCCGCCATAATCATCGGTAAGTCGTAATGGTTGGAATTGAAACCGATACTGGTTCGGTTGATTAGAATTCGACGAATGTCTTTTGGAGCAAGCTCGCCACCCTCTCTTAATTCGGAAGTGACGATCGCTCCTGTTTTGGTGTCTTTGGCAGCAAAAAGCCAATAGTTCGGATAGCACTCTGTGTCTATGACGTAAGCCATTACCCAACTCTGGATTCTAAGAACTTCACAATCCGACAATAGCGAGGATCAAAATCTTTTAGGTTCTCAATCTCCTTCAAAATAGCAAGGACTTCAGCAAGAGCCTGTCGAGGTGTTTGCGTTGCTGCAAAATCAGACCTTCTGTAATACAACTTGCAAAATACTTCATTTGGCATCTCATCTTCACTCGGATACTCAGTCTGAACAATGTTATCAAGAGCGCATTGCACCTGATTACGCCAAGAATCTCCGCTACGGTCTTTGGTATTGGCTCTACATCGATAATATGCAGCGGTTGCAAGGGTGGCTGCTAATGTCTCATGTGTAGAAAGAGGAAGTCTTTTCTGAATCTTGTGATAACGCGTTAGATCTAATTTTGTAAGACCATTAAAACAAGATAGGAGATAGAACATCGCGGTTTTTGGATAAAGATCACTCATTGCATTTCCCTTTCGGAATTGAAAATTTATGTTAATTCAGCTAACACTTTAATTAAAAAAGCCCCTCGGTTGAGGGGCTTTCCGTGTCAGTAGTGATTAGAACGAATCTGAATCATCCTCATCGCTAACATCGTCAAATTCATCAACTGAGACGCTTGATCCACCAAACGGTGAATTGTGTTTGTGGAACTGGACACCATAGAGCGTTGCAAGAATCTGCTTGCCGCCCAATGCGTGATCCGAAAACCAGAAGTCGATCTGTGCATTGACCATGCAACCGGCATAAATGCGGTTGTCGTCCTCAGTCAGAGGTGTCTTGTCATTGTCGATGACCAAGGGGCGATGCTGAGAAGCGGCTTTTACGGCCAACATTCCTTCGTAGCCGTCATATTCCTTGGTGTCACCGTCTGCAATGCATGTCAGCTTCAAGCCCTTTGGCGGTTTGCCTTGGAACTTTTCAGCAATAAACGCATCGCAAGCCTCGCGCACAGTCTCAGCCAGAGCCGAGTCTTTTGGAATAAGAAAAGTGGCTTCGTACTTTGTTTCCTGCCCGTTAAAAACGGCCTTGCGGAAAAGTGCCGGAAAAGAAAGACGAACATTCTTGAGCATTAACTTTGCCATTTTATTTCCTTGATTGTGATTGTTGGTCGCAAATCGCGACAAAACTATTGTAGTTCAGTTTTATCAAACGAGTCAAGTTCAACGCCAAAAGATTTTCTGGCATCATTACTTGGCGCGATCGTTGGTTTGCCCGGTGGCTTGACGATAAGGTCGGCAATGTCGCCTTTCTGTTTCTTCAACAGTTTTTCAGCTTGTGCAGGACTGACGACCTTTTGGGTATACGTATCTCCACCTAGTAGCGGGACCAGTCGAGTGATGGCCTCATCCTCATTTCGCCATTGGCGTAAAGAACGACCTTCAACCAGTTTGAATCCCGGTAAAGCCTGTCCATCAAGAAGACGTTGAAGCGCCAAATCTTCCACTGCCGATAACCAAGACTCGATCAGAGATTTTCGCTCCAACACGACTCTGATCTGCTCATCGTTGATGGTCGGTATCGGTGGCAATGTCTCATCATCAAAAGCGTTGCTGACGGTATCGGCAACGTACTCCATTAACTCAACGCAGTTGGCTTTGTGGGCGCACCATTGGCATTGTTTCTCACCGGGTATCCGTGGCGCATCTGGTTGAAGGGCCAAGACCGCACGTTGGCGCACAAAGTTTTTACCCCAGTCGTCCAGTTCGTTGGGGTCAATCTCGGCTTCGTCGATGTGGTCCAACGGTGGTTGAACGATAACGATCTTGATCCGTTCGATGTCGTACAGTCCGGCCAACATCGCATCTGCACCAAGGGCGTAGAGTTTCAATTGCGGGTTGTTTTTGGCAAAGACCTTGTTGCGCCCCGTCTTTAAATCGACGACATAAAGCGTCTTGGTTTTTAAATCAATCCCAACAAAATCAGCGGTTCCAAAGCCTTGCGGTATCCAAAGCGTCAGATCGACTTTAAGTTCCACGCAATAATCGGCAACCGCAACGGGTAGACTTCGGATGTATTGAAGGTAAGCGTCAACCGTTTCGTTCATCACCTCGTCGTCGGTTTGCGCGTCGATATTGAGGAGAAGACAACGTTCTGCCTCAATGTGCGCCTTGGTTCCCCATTCGGCATTGGCGTTGGTCGTTGATGGGTACATTTCGCCAGCGGCGATGGACCCAGGGCAATTGAGCCAACGGTGGGAGGAAGATGCTGAAAGTCGTGCATGAGCAGACATTATTGAATGCCCTCCAGGATTTCGATTAGCAATTTATGCAGATACGGAATGTCCGCATTAGCAACATCATCCACCTTCTTAGCGTTGCCGAATGATGCGATCGTATCTGTGACTTGGCTCTTTAGTTCGCGATTCTTGCGAACAATAGTAAGACAGAGTTGTCGGCAATCCTCGGCAGTGACGGTGGGACTTGCCGGTGGCGCTTCTGTTTCTGTCGGATCAGACGGCGTTGCTGAAGCGTCCCAAATCTTTTCGGCATCCGAAATTTTCATAGCCCCCAAAGACTCTTCCGGTTCGGCAGTGATGAGGACGCTGTTCCGATCCAAGATGTCAGCCAATCGATTGATAGCTGAGGTGAGACTTGCGATTTCGTTTTCTAGTGCCATTTGCATTTATCCTTTTTAGAGATTACAGTGAAAAGTCAGTTTAACCAAATCAAATGGGAGTAGTCAATGGTGAATGAACAGTTGAGGGAAGTGGTTGAGCATTTTGGGAATCAGAATCGGCTTGCAGAGGCGCTCGGCATTGGGCGAAGTGCAGTAAGCCTGATGCTGAACAAGAACGGATGCTCCGCTGAGAACGCGATGAAGATTGAGCGATTGACCTATGGCAAGTTCAAGGCAAAGGACTTGGTTAAGGATTACACCAACGTCCGGGGGCGCAATGCGTAGTTTCGGGATCGCTGTAGGAAAAGGCACATCTCCTTCTGTACGGAACATTTCCGTCACATGGGAGAAGTTCTGTGACCAGTTCGCGCAAGTGGAAAAAATTTCCGACAAAGAATCGGCAGGGCATTTCATAGGTGGCCAGTTCGCCAATGATTATCGCAACGAGGACAACTTGTTGTTCCGATCGATGCTTACCATCGACATCGACAAGTATCCGTTTGATTACGCTTCACTGGAATTCGACATTGAGATGGCTGTGGACTATGCCTTCCTCTGCTATGAGACTTTCAGCAGCACCGACGAGGCTCCTCGCGTTCGAGTAGTGATTCCACTGAGCCGTGACGTATCTGCCAACGAATACCGAGCATTGAGTAAAGCCTATTGCGCTCAGTTAGGCATAGAAGGCATTGATGGGGCGTCTTACGTTCCCTCCACGCTCATGTTTAGACCCTCCTCAGAGGATGGGTCAGGTCGCGTCTTTAATGTGCGAGGGGATATGTTGGATGTTGATTCCTTTGACCTTGTGGTAGTAGCAGACGACGATGACTTTGAAATTGACCTTGGGCTTGATGTCGAAAGGCCATCTGAAGCGCATTTCCTCGCCGCACTGGATGCGATCGACAACGATGGGGAAGGTCTTGAATATGACACATGGTTCGATGTTCTGTGTGGCATCAAGAACTATTACGCGGACAACGTGGATCGCGCATTAGAAGTAGCCAGAGAATTCACGGCCAGATCCACCAAGAGTCTTAATCCAAAGAAAAACTTCGACAAGACTTGGAAGTCGATCCACCCGCATCGGCATGGTTCAAAGCTCGGCACGACCTTTAATAAGGTTCTGGGTATGGCCCGTGATGCCGGATGGAACGATGATGTGATGGCGATTTTTGAGGAAGAAGATTCCGAAGACGTTCCGGCTGTCGTCGAGGATTCCGAGGACACGGGCCGATTGACCACCAATTCCAAAGGTCGTTTTGAAAACACGGCCAACAATTGCCAGTTGGCTGTCAGTCGGCAAAACATTATCGGCATGACGATCGCCTACGATCATTTCTCCGACGAGATCAAATTCTCACGGGCAGGAGAGCCTTGGCAACGTTTTGGGGACGCCGAACTTTTTGAGATCCGCACTCGCATGGATCGAATGGGCTTTCTTGACACGTCCGTAGAAAAGACCCGTGGCGCGGTGCATTTCGTTGCCATGCGTAATTGTTTCGACTCAGCACAGGATTGGATCGACACGATCAAATGGGACGGTGTGTCCAGGGTCGAGACGTTTTGCTCGCGTTACCTTGGGGCAGAGGACACGCCTTACACCCGTGGCGTTGCGAAGTATCTTTGGACGGCCATGGCAGGACGGGTTCGTGTTCCAGGCATAAAGTGCGACATGGCTCCTGTTTTGGTTTCCCCAGAAGGTCGGTACAAGTCCTCTGCCATTCGCGAAATGGTTCCCCATGAGGATCTGTACGCCGAACTCAACATCGCCAAGAACGATGACGACATCGCTCGTCAGATGCGAGGCAAATTATTGGCAGAGTGGCCTGAGTTGGGTGGGGTCGGCTTAAAGGACGAAGAGCATATCAAGGCCTTTATGACCAAGCGCGTTGAAGAATGGACCCCTAAGTTCAAGGAATTCACGACCCGCTACCCAAGGCGGTCGATAATTATTGGCACAACCAATGTGAAGCGGTTCCTTACCTCGACCACTGGCAACCGCCGTTTCTTACCGATGACCATTGCTGAGTGCGACACGGACGCAATTAAAAGAGATCGTGAACAGCTATGGGCTGAGGCTGATGTTCTGTTCGGTTTGAACGGCGTGATGTGGCAGGAGGCTCATGCCCTCGGCAAAGAGCATCAGGACAATCACCTGGAAGTCGATGAGTGGACCCCAATTGTTGAGAACTGGCTATCAAAACCCTGTGTTGCGTCTTTGGACGATGATTTTGAAGAAGGCATCAACGCCGATCGGGATAATTTGAGTAACAAACGCATTGCTGAATTGGCTTTAGGGGTCAACGGTGGGAAGTTGAGTTGGGCAGAAGGTCGCCGTTTGACCAAAGTGATGGAGCGACTTGGCTACTCAAAAGCAGAGAAGACCAAATCAGTGCGTGGCGAAAAAGACCGTTTTTACCAGCGTGATGGGGGACAGGGTTGATGAGTAGCGGTAACACATGATTAGTTTGATGTGTTACCGCTGAAACCCGCTCCGTATAAGGCTTTTGTCCTTTGCGGTAACACAGTAACACATAAATCGCAAAAGTTACGCTAGAAAATGAAGTTTGATAGTTTGATTTTGTTAACGAAGTTTAACGTCAAACTGTCAACTTTAAGAAAAAAGGGCAAAAAGGGCCATTTTTGCCAAGTGGAGGGGGTGCGGTAACGCATAAATGCGTTATTTTTGGCTATGTGTTACCGCGATGTGTTACCGCTGAAACCCGCGCCGTATAAGGCTTTTACTACTAACGGTAACACAGTAACACATAAATTATAAATGGATCATAGGAATAGAGTTTAATAGTTAAATGATATTAAACTATTAAACTATTAAACTAGCATTTGGTAAAGGATAGAAAAAAACGTGTTCTATGCGTTACTCTGTTACCGATGTTCCTCAAAGCCTTGTGTGGTGCGGGTTTGGGCGGTGACACATACTTTTTTTGAGAGTGTCACCGTAGGTATTTACCTGTCACCAGCCCGCACTGGTAAAATTGCCACTCACATCAACACAAGGACAACCATGCAGATTCATGAATACCAGTCTGATGCCATGCGAACGGCGAAAGACCTTCCACGGCTCACCGCCATGCTTCATGTCGTCAGCCTCCTTGCAGATGAGGTCGGTGAGTTGTCCTCGGCTATCAAGAAGGCTGAGGTCTATGGACAGCCACACGACTTTGGGAACATCGAAGAGGAAATCGGTGACATTCTCTGGGCCTGTGCGTATGCGGCTAATGTGTTCGGTATGTCACTCGAAACGTGCGCTCGTAAGAACGTCGAGAAGTTAGCCAGAAGGTATCCTGACGGATACACAGATCGTCACGCATCCATGAGACTCGACAAACAAGTTTCCGACGAGGTTTCAGCATGAGCGAAAGTATCCTTGAGGAGGCTCACAAGATCATCTACGGTGATCGTGAGCAGACTTACGGCAAACCGTCCAAGAACCTGACTTGCATCGCCCAGTTCTGGACCGCGTATCTCACCAATCGCAAAAATTCCGACGAGGCTTTGGGTCCTGCGGATGTCGCCGCGATGATGACGTTGCTCAAGATCGCTCGACTTGCAAACACACCCGATCATCGCGATTCATTGGTTGATGCCTGCGGATATCTCGCCCTGATCGAACGGTGCCAGGATTAGGCGTAAGTTTCCGACGACGATTTGGGTCAGCGAAAAATTCCGACGACGATTTGGGTCACGCAAAAATTCCGACGACGATTTGGGTAAAGTTCCGACGACGATTTGGGTCAAAAATGGCCCAAAAACCCCCTCCCAGCCCCCTCGGACCCCCTCCCGACCCCCGCCCTCTCACCCCCTCGAACCCCCGATTTCACCCCCTGAAAGCCCGCACAATCCCCTTCAAGGCATAAAATCCCTCAAGGTGTACCCTTACCGGCCCCTAAAATT
>Ga0075458_10000585_pt1 | contig 11960 bp, 20 predicted proteins | sample DEB3_08_DNA_FD_77576 | JGI IMG/M metagenome (GOLD analysis project Ga0075458, IMG submission 77576) | Aqueous microbial communities from the Delaware River and Bay under freshwater to marine salinity gradient to study organic matter... | ecosystem: Environmental > Aquatic > Marine > Coastal ... | reverse complement strand
TCACAGACGCTGGCAGTCGGCGACACGCTGGTGATTGACGCCGACGGAATGCACGTCGTTGACAGCAACGGAAACATCAAGCAGACCGGATCGTCTGCCGTCCGCACTGGATACACCACCCAAGTCGGAACGCGAGCCAAGGTTGGTGGAACGGCCGGATGGGTTGTCGCTGCCGCCACAGACCTCCCATACGTTGCCACGATGGCCGCGTCTCAAACAGCCGGGACACTCGTCATCCCGATCGACGGACTGCACATCGGCGACACGATCACCGGCTTCAAGATTCACGCCCAGATCGAATCGGCTGGTAATGCCGTCACGCTGGACGCTGCGCTGCGGGCCGTCACGAACGCTGCCGCCGAACCAACAGACGCGGCCATCGGATCAATCACGCAAGTTTCCGTCACTGCCGACACGGCATCCGCCGCGTCGAAAACCGGCCTGACGGAAGTGGTTACGTCTGGTAAGTCGTACTATCTGCTCATCACGGGCACAACTCTCGGCTCTACTGATATCATACTTCAGCACTGCGAAATCACCGTCACAACCGCTGCGTAATCACGCCAGCCTGCGGTAGATGCTGGAAACGAACAAGCCCCGCAATGTGAGTTGCGGGGCTTCTGTTTTGTCTACCATCGTCACGCAGCAGGACCACCCCAGTCAATTGCTGAGCGGTCCCTCACGATGTATCCCGTGCTTCCGTCAGTGTAAACGATCTTCACCCGGTAGCGGTATGTCAGACCAGCAGTCGGCGTCAATGACGGCGGAACAGACCAGCGGAAATTGAACCCGGCGCCAGTGCCAGTCCATCTCGCGTCGTCTTCCTTCGTCTGGAGACGGTCGAACACAACGACGGTTTTGTCCAGAGTTCCCGTTCCACTGCCGATCGCTGTCGCACTGTCAGTTTGGTGGACCGTGTACGCGATCGAGGTTACACCAGCTTGCGTGATCGGCAAGTCCGTACGCGGATCGTTCACGCGCGCGAACAAAACCCAGCTTGTGTTTGGATTCACCTTGTCTACGGGTATGGCCACGAGTTGCGGTGTCGTCAAGATAATCTCCAATCAGCAATCGCAAATGCCGACCTGTTCACGACAACCGGCAGTAAACTCGTAAGTATTGAATCCTGACACGGTAAACTGCGACTGAGAACTCACGCCACCAGTAAACGATTCCGTCGTCGCCATCGCCGTGAATGAGTGTTGGCTAACCGCACCGGCTGTAAACTCCCACGTATCACACACGCACGACAAACCACCGGAAAACGCTGGCAGCGTGGCAGTTGCAGAGCATACCACCGCACCGGTCGTTACGACAACACTGCCTGTGTACGTCGGATTGGAAACAGTCGCCGTGCTGGTTGCCGTTGCAGCGCCAACAGTCACTGCTGCTGAACCCGAGTACGTCGGCTGTGTGAATGTGGATGTAGCCGAACACGTTACTGGACCACATGTAACTGACGCCGACGCCGAGACCATGTCTTCTGAATACACTGCCGTCGCTGAGCATGTAGCCGGGCCACACACCACCGCAGCCGTGGATGAGTACGTCGGCTGCGTAAATGTCGCTGCCGATGAACACGTTGCAGGACCGCAGGACACGGCCGCCGAGCCGGTGTACGTCGGCTGTGTGAACGTCGCCGACGCTGAGCATGTTGCTGGACCTGTCGCGACGGCCGATGTCCCGGTGTACGTTGGCTTAGTGAATGTGGACGATGCCGCACACGTCACCGGAGCAATCGTAACCGCAGATGACCCCGAGTATGCCGGTTGTGTAAACGTAGCTGCCGCTGAACACGTAGCCGGTCCAGTGGATACCGCTGCTGTTCCTGTGTACGACGGTTGCGTGAACGTCGCTGCCGCACTGCAAGTCGCTGGTCCAGTCGTTGCCGCAACTGTTCCGGTGTACGTTGGCTTGACGAATGTCGAACTTGCCGAGCATGTCGCCGCGCCGATCGTGACAGCCGACGAGCCGCTGTACGTTGGCTGCGTGAACGTCGCCGTTGAATTGCACGTCACAGCACCTATCGTCACGGCGCATGAGCCGGTGTACGAAGGCTTCGTGAACGTCGCGACAGACGAGCATGTCACCGCACCGCACGTCAAAGAAACTGTCGCGGAGACAGACGCAATGACGAACTTCGAGAAGCTAAGCCGATGCGGTAACGAACGCCCTTGTCGCATGTGCTACCCGATCAGATTTCAATTATCATCCACGCCACAGCATTCACCGCAGCCGCCGCCTTCACGCGAATCCGCAACGCATCACCAATGGCGATCTTCGGCTCACGCCCAAGCGAAAACTCCCATGCGTACTGGCCGGTTGGCTGCACGAACTGAGAGTCGTGAATCTTTGTCGCTGTAATCGACCCCTCTGCGGTAGCAGTGTAACCCGACCCGGAAGTCGCCAGAGTCAAACCCGCCACTGATGCTACCGCAGCGTCAGTGCCCTGGAACTTCTGGATATCAGCGTCCGCGTAAGCCGTCACAGTCCCAAACACAGTCCCTGTCGTGAGCAGTTCACACTGAATGCCCGCCGCTCCCGCCGACCCATCAAACGAGATTCCCCATGCAACAACAGTCACGAGATTGAATGGCTTCAATTGAATGAGCGTCTTGATGTTCGTGCCGGTCGTGACAGCAAGCTGGCAGGCTGTCGTTGGCATTGGGCCATTGTAGACCTTGTAGAGTGACACTGAAAACTCCGTTCAGAAAAACGATGCTCGTCGAACAGCCTGATTGTGAATCAAATTCCGCGATTGTTGTGAGTTACGCAATTCAACTGCTGCTGCCACCCATATTGCACTGGTTGCTTGTGTCCCAGTACATGTGACAGACGAAGCTGATGCCGCCGTGTTGTCGATCAGCGCTGCTGACAAGCCGGTTCCAGCCTGCTGAGCCGTACGAAGAGTACCCACACTTGCAGTCTGTATGTTTCCACTATTGATCTGTGTTCCAGCGACAACGTAGTTATTGACATCCTGCGTAGTCAGGCTCACTGATGGGCTGGTGCTTGTAGACGTTGCGCTGTTTGCGGTGCCTATCCCAACCACCCCGATGTATTCCTGAGCCAGAACAGATTTTCGACCACCGATCAACGCATAAGTCGCCGTGATCGAGGTCGAGGCAATAGAGCCTGTCTCGGAAGTAGACCAAATCTCAACTGAGGCACCAGACTGCTCAATGGCAACTCGCTGTGTATAGACGCTTCCTCCCGAATCAGTCACCGACAGAACCGGAGTTGAGGCGGTGTTCGACGTGGCAAACACGACAACGACACACCGGCCGCTTGTCGTGGAAATTGTCAAGACGGTTGTTGTCGTGGTGCCAGAACTGTTTACGCTTCCGCCAGTCCCCAACGTGATAGCCATGTACACCTCTCCGCATCACTGATTCAGGTTCTAGCCAAATTATCACTTGTCAACGGCTCGCGATCGAGCGTGATCTCCTTGCAGTGCCACAGCAAGTGGAACGCTGCGTCGCGAAGCTCGACAGACTCAAGGGAAGGCTCCGGTATTGGTCCTTCCATCTGTCCCTTCAAGACAGATCGCAGTGATTCGTTGTAATCCGTGATCTTGGAAAGCAAGTCAGTGTGTTCACTGGCCGTCATGCCGAAAATCGCGAGAACACCATCACTGACGGTGGCGTCGGTAGACGGCCCCAACGAATCCGCAACTCGCAACATCTCTTGCATCGCTTGGAATCGTGGGCCGCGAACGAACTCCATTCTCGCCTTGCCCATCGCGGACTCCATCAAAGCATCCGCTGTTGCCGTCGCCCACGCACGAGACTTCTCCTCGTTGCGACGGACCTCATCCAACTGCAATGTGTCGAGCAACCCTTTGCCGACATCCTCCCCCTTCTCTGGAGACAGTGAACTCAACTCACGCATCCACGGCGTCGCATCCCAAAGCGACTTGACCTGATCCGGTTCAAGCGGCCTTGTCTTGTACTGAACTAGACTACCTTGGTGCATGATGGAGAACGGATCACCATCAGTTCGCGTCGATTCCGGCAGTGCCCACCACACTTTCACGCAGCGCAGCAGAACAAGCAAAGCGTCTTTCACCTCGCCGTCCTCCATCGCGGAGATGAGCGATTCGTAAGATGCCAGCTTCTCGTCGGTCAGCGATGGCGCGAAACACGCCACCGGGATTTTCTTGTCTGAGTCCATCGTGGTTCCCTTGAGATAGCCAACTGAATCAACTGATCGGAACGGTTACTGTGAAGGACGTGATCGCGATGACGCCGCCAGCCACGATGACGCTATTGTCAAAGCTCATGTCGCCGCTGCCTTGGCCGCAGGTACCATCCGAGTTAGCGACACCGCCACCGGTGTAGTTTTTGAAGTGACCAGCAGTACCGCTCGCGTCGGCTGACGTGTCGCTCGTAATCGAAGCCGCCGTGGCGGTCCCAGTCGATGAAGCCCCGAACGCCGTGGCTGCGTAGGTACAGGTTCCAAGCAGGGTTCCGGTGTCGGCATCCCCGACGTTGGTCTCTTGCGCGCCAGTGCGGATGCGACAGGTGCCATTGCCGCCAACGTCAAGAAGGTCCACGATTCCGTTGCAAGCCGCATCGCGGGCAGCCGTGCCTAGTCTGAATGCCATGCTTCACCTCGTGAGTAGGAGTTGGTTCTCATGATAACGAAGGAAGTCTGCAACGCCAATACCACTGACGATTGGATTGGCCAAATGGCATCACCACTCCTCTAGTCTCGATTCACTACCCTGCTTTGCTTGCAACTGCATTGCGCCTCGCGAATCATCTCGTGAATACAGGCGATGTCGTTTCTCGCAAGAAGCCATGCCAAGAACACGGCCAACAGAATTGAGCCAAGCCCAACGATTGTTGACACCCGCCATTGGCTGGCCTCGATCTTGTCAACGAGTTCGTCCATAGTATGGTCACTCATGTGTTTTGCACACCAATCTCGAAAACGCCGCACAGGCTTCGCGGTCGGCCTCGCGACAATGCCGCATCTCCTCGACGGCCTTGTCGAATGACGCACACACCCTCAACACGACTACCTCCATCTTCTCTCGCTCCTTCTGCGCGTCTAAGCGACTCGCGTCCAGTAGCTTGCCGAAGGCCGTCGTCATCTCCGTGCGTTCAGCCTTCGCGTCACTCGGCCATTTGACCGCCGTGTACACAAACGCCATCGCAATCACGATCACTGCCCCGATCGCCGTCCACGACTGCGCTGGATCGGATGGGCCAGGAAGTTGAGCGAGAAACGATATCACCGATCGCCCTCCTCTTTTCGTGGGCCTGTGATCGACTTCTTCAGAAAGTCGAACCCAAGGGAGCCGCCGATCAGCATCACAAGGGTTTTGAAGTCCTCTTGGCTCCACCCATTGAGATACCACACATGGGCGCCGATGATGAACAGCGTGCCAAGAACAGTGACTCTGGCTAGTTTCCAGATCGGAGAATCAGGCGGTGGTATGTTCATCTCTCATTCCTCAAATACTGGTGTAATCACAAGTTCTTCTTCTAGTACATGCTCCAGCATTTCGCGGGCTTGTGTTGCCGTCAGCAGATTTGTACCGACTGGCCAACCTGATTGGTGCATTGGACGAACGAACGATATTCCGCCATCTGGATTGAAATCGTTCGGAATCCGCCATGACAAGAATCTGTCAACCATCCTAGCTGATACGTTCATGTTTTGCTCCTGTGCGGGTGTAGCTTTTTTCGCAGCCTAGCAGCGTCTCGCCGCACGTTCGGGTTGCTAGTCCTCCAGCTTGCCGGAATAGGACCATCCAAGTCTGGATCGTGCCCGACGTGCAAGTGGTGTTCACGGCAGAGTGTGATGAAGTTAGCCGGGTCACATTCCAGTTCCGGCCGCCCAGTCCGCAACCCTTCAGCAAACGGCACAACGTGATGGACATTGAGGTCCACCTTCGTTAGACACACAGAACAGACATCATGTCTTAGTCCGTCCGCGTCTCGGCCCGCGATGTACTTCGCGCGAGCCACCGGCCAGCACGGCGAGCGTTGAGCCGATGCGAATCCATCGGAGTCATCGCTCTCCGGGTGATGATCTTCCCAGTCCTCGCCAAGCAGCCTTGGCGATCCATTTCGCACCAACACAATTTCCGATTCAGTGTTGACTGGCTTCCATCTCGCGAGAACCGGTTCCCCCATCGCGAACTGCATACCGCAGACCACAGCCGCGTCGATCAGCAGCAGCGGAGCGGTGAATCGCCCTGGGGCTTTCACAATCCCATGAGTAACCACCGCGTCGAACACTCGCACTCCAACAAATGCGAACGGCCACTTCCCAAACACGATGGCGACGAAGCCCAGAAGAGTCACGCCAAACTGGAACGTGAAGTAGCTCCACATCGGTACGCGCAACACGCGCCAGATTTCGCCGTCAGTCTCTTCCAGCGTGTGAATGAACGTGATGCCGAGCGACGCCAAACACCACAGCGGGATGTACGAGACGGCGAATAACAGCGGGACGAGTTCCATCATCGCCTACCCCATTTCCGAAATGGCTGGAACTGTTGCACGGGTTGCTGATAGATCACAGTCGGCGAGACTGTCGCTGGAGGCGGCTTAGCCGCTGGTTTGTCAGCATTCGCAAACAGATCAATAACCGTTGTTTTTCCTCGATACGTGTCTCGCGCGATAGCCTTGTCATCGTCAATCAACACGAGTGCCGGAATCGTATCGACGGCGTAACGCCTCGCCAAGTCTGGCCGTTTGTCAAGATCGACGATCTGGACGTGTGCCCGAGATGTCTCGTCAATCTGCCAGCCCGATTTCCGCAGCCACGGAGCCGCTTCATTCTTGAAGCTATGCTCTGCGTTGCACGGCCCACACCATGCGGCCGTGAACGACAGCACGCGGCGACGGCGAGGCAACTCTGCGGCGGCTTCCGTCCGTCCGAGCAACTCGCGCACGGCGGGTAGCCTCACATACAGAGCAAGCCTCGCGTCATTCCGTCGCCCTTGCAGAACACCAACCAAGCGTCCAGATGTATCAAACAACCCACCACCTGATCGGCCGACAGGCGGGTACTGGTCGCATTCCAAGTTCAGTGGTGCGTTGTAGCGGTCTATCGCCGTCAGTCGCGTGGATTCGGCGGTCAGCTTGCCACTCTCATCCCGTCCGCAGGAGATGAGCGAATCCCCAACCGACGGAACCGCATCCGCCAGTTCTACGACGGGCAAAGCATGAGTCGTCGCAATCTCCAGCAGCGATACGTCGTTCTCGAATGAGGATCGCAGCACCCGCGCGGTGTACGTGCGGCCTCCATGCTCCACCAGAGTCACCGCATCGGAGGCAACGCCTCGGTGAGTGTGCCAGACCGTCAAGATGGTGGCTCGCGAGTCGGTCGAGTCGATGATCGTACCCGAACCGTGATAGGTCGAGTCGCCGTCTTTGACCTGAACCTTGACCGTCGCGGACAGGGGATCAAACGCCGGTTCGATCGCCACCGTCACGTCAAACGGTTCGGCCCCGTGAACCAAGGCCGCTCCCGCGACGATCATACCAATCGCGATGATTGACCACATGGCCGACAAGCGAGGCATCTCCGGCTCTGTGCCGTACTCAAACCCAAGATAGTCATCAACTCGCATGATATCCTCCAATCACACCGCCAACGCCGTCCTTGGTGCCACCGCATCGTCGGGTAGCATCTTCGAGCCTTGCAGGATGCCATAACCCTTGTCACCCCACTCGCCCCACGAGTTGCGAATCCGAATCGCCACCGTGCCGTCGAGCCAGACGGGATCAATGGCCGTGACTTCATGCCCCCACCAGTTGTAGCCCACGGCAACCGGGATGCGGCGGAGCAACATCGAGATCAACTGGTCGAGAGTTCGAGGCTTGAGTTCCGTCCACTCATCGACGCGATACTGCTTCGCCAGTTCCAGCGTCGCCGCTGTCGCGTACTGTTTGCTGATGGCATTGGCAGGCCACAGATTGACGGGAGCAATCCCCCGCTCCACGATCCACTCCAATGCCTCTTTGCCCCAGCCCCCGACGTTGCGATAGCCCTTGATCTGCGCGGCCACACTGGCGGGACTCAGCAACACCAAACCCTGATTCTGCTGGCTTCGCACCACCTGCGTCGCATAGACGGGAGCATTCGCCCAACAGTAGTTCGTCTGCCCCTGGTTGAGCGGCGGCATGTTGACCGACGTGCAGTAGTCACTCAGACGCGACTTCCGTTCTTCAATCTCTTGAATTCGAGCCTGCCACTCGTGCGAAGGAATGAGCAAATCATCCGTGAAGGCCGTCGCCACGTCTCCGTACTCGAAGTCGTCCGGACCACGCAGGCCGAGATCAAGACCACGGCCAAAGCCTTCCGGCGGATCAATCCGCAACACGCCGCGACCTTCGTCTCCAATGATCGGTTCGTACTTCATCAGGTCAGAACTGAACGACATCACTTGCCCCCCGAATTGATTTTCGTGAGCAACGCGATCGCCTCCGCTTCCGTCGCGGGGAACTTGTGAATCGTCGCCGCCTGATCGGTCACGATCACGATCTGCGGCAACGTCGTCAGCTTCGGGGAGACCGACTTCCACAAGTCCTGCCAGACGGCCGACTCCTTTGCCAGACCCACCCGATCAATGCTCGTCTTGTCCCACTTCCGCCACTCGGCCCGACCGTCGGCCCCCTTCACGCATTTCTCGTTCAAGAGCGAGATCAGTTGCGTGCTGTTGAGAATGTTCAACTGTTCGCGAGTCAGCTTCGCTTCGGTCTCATAGACCACCAGCACACGCAACCCCGTCACCGGGCCGGGCGGTGTGACAGGATCAACAGGGTCTACCGGGTTTACCGGAATCACCGGCTTTGGCGGCGGCTGAGGCCCATGCCCGACACGGATGAGAATCACCTGGTCGTCAGACCGGCCCCCGCGTGCGGCAATCAGTTGCACGCGAATCAAACCGTCGGTCAGTTCGCTCACGATCACGGCGGCTGACTTGTCCGGGTAGACGTGGACCTGCTCCGTCCCCTCGATCCTCCACCGCAGCGAGCCGTCGAGATCATCATGCAGCGACATCTCGGTCGTGATGACGATCATCTTCCCCGGATCGACCGCATCGACCACCGGTTGCCCCGCCGCATCGACAAGCGTCATCACCGCCTTCGGAGCCTCATCCCCAAACGGCTTTGGCTTCGGTTGCGGTTCATCGCCCAGCGCCAGCAGCGGAAACATCAAGAGCGATGATGCAATCGCAGCAATACAAACACGCACTGCCAACAACAGCCGCGCCATTCCATTTTCCCATACCGTAAAAAAGGTTGGATGTAAAATCGAATCAGCCAATCTCATCCATCACCGCCGAAACCGTTTCGTGATCGGCGGTTCGCGCGCGCTCCAATGCGGCCACAGTGATTAAATCAAGCTGAGACCGCGACAGTCGGCGATTTCCGTCCTGCCGCGCGGCTCGGCGAGTCTGCGGCCGACAGCGATTGATGAGCGACTGATCGAACGTCGAGGTCGTCTCATCGTAGTGATCGGCGAGGTAGTCGCTTGGCGTCTCTTGGGAGGATGTGGTCTGCTTGAAGCAGTTCGCCAAATTCAGCAGCAGAATCTCGACCAACGTCATCGGGTCGAATCCGAGACCGTCCTTCAAAGGATCAGAAATGTTTTTAGCATGGCTCTGTAGATTCATCCTCTGCAACTCCCCTGTCAGGTTATTCTGGAACTTCAATACCACCACGCGAGATCATTCACGAAAACACAGCGAAATGCAAGGCATGTTCACTGATGTGCTCGTCCTCCGCGCAGGATTACCTGCGAACTGTGAAAGCCGCAGGTGAAAAACAAGTTCATCGGGCCACTAACCATTCCGCCGTGACTTTCCTCAACGCGAGGCGACTACGCACGGTCAGCACAATCGAGCCATCGACGACCTCGCAGCAATGCCGCAATCCGTCAACGCACACCTCGCCCGCTGTCTTCGCTGCGAACCACTCCCACCGGGCAACCCCTTGAGTGATCGCGTTCAAAAGCAACTCGGCATCGTTGCATCGCCTAACCAAAGTCCGTTTCGCATCGGCTACGACGCTTGCGGCCTCGGCTAATTCCCAGTCGTCTTCAAGTGGCCTGCGGTCGCGGCTGTCAATCAAGGCAATCGCATCCTCGAACGTCATCGACCGATGAACAAGATTTTGTACCGGAGCCGTTGGTGTCGTTTCTGTCATCGCAAGAATCTTTCCGTTGTTGAGGGCCAACCAGCGGCCCGGTAAAAATGGCGTTCCAAAGACTATTTCGCGTAACTTTTGCCACGCTCGTCAGGGAAGAACGGATACCGCCGACAGTTTCGGTGATCTCCGGCGGCCTTTGACTCTTCCCATCCGTACCCGCACGCCGGACACTTGATATCTTCGCACACCTCGAAAGCGTTCTCGATGCCTTCCGTCAGCATGTCTCTGAACCGAATCGCATCGTCAATCGACACGTCGATTTTCTGGCTCATGCCGTTTGACATAAATGCCAACTGGATTTCTCCAGTGTCGGACTCAATGCCAGTGTTAGTCACGTATGCGTGAACATCGTTTCCGAGAATCAACATGTGATCGTCGATCAGAACTTCCATTTATCAACTTCCTGTAAACCACGGGTGATCTTTCATCACGCCGCAATATCCGCATTTCCGACCGTAGCAACGCACGTCGTCATGCCACGCTGGCGTTCCCCACAAGTGACCGAACACAAAACACAGAAACTTCATCACAGTCTTCTCCAATAGCACTGACAACAATAGTTAGGCCGATCTCAAAATCTCGTTTGCAAACTCTCGCCTCGCCTCATTCCGCTTCTGGCCTTTGGCTTTGTCCGACATCTTCCACCAATAGTAATCGTCTGCCGACAGGAAGGTGGTGTTCCACTCATCCCGCCTATACTCGTTACTGAAGTAGCACGGCCTCTTGGACTCGACCGTGTGCCGCCAGTACCTGATTTTGATCCGCAGCAACTGGCGGATCGGTCGTCTCAGTGGTCATCGAATCGGTTCCTTGTTTCGCGGACAAAATAAGCGGGCGTTCGTCGTATCCTAAAATCCGTAAACATCGCAATCTGGATCGGGATACAAACGACTGTCGCAGATGCAATCATCATCGTCTACATCGTCGTTCTCATCGCTCAACGATTGAAACGATTTCTCGCAATACGGATAAACTGTTTCGCCAACCACGATGTCGCCGGATAATCGCACGCCGCAACACGGAGTCGCCCACGACTCGTCATCAGGGACGTAAATTGAATCGCTCACCGCTCATACTCCCATTCGATCCAAAGATGAAACCACAACCAGCGAAGGCAATTCGCGTACTTGATCCAACGCGGTCGCCACTCGAAATACTCGATCGTTCCGTCGAGGATTGGCTGAAAGTATTCTGGCCATGTCTTCAACTCGTGTAAATGAGGAACATCAGAACCAGCGTCTGAATTTGACGGCAGTTCCTCAGCCACTTGATTCGTTTGGACTGTCATCGAATTTCCTTTCTTCCCCGCCGCAAATTAGCCGTGGCGTTCTAAGGACACTCGACGGGTTCATTCTCGGCAAAGTCGCGGACCGCATCGTTCAAATCGCCGCGTAGCTCCCAACCGGGCTCGACTCCAGTGTCCGATTCATAATCATTCTGTGCTGCAAACAGTCGGCCAGATGTCTTGGATCGCACGAGAGGCACCTCCCATGATCTGCCGCATTCTTCCACGACACGAACTCGTCCCTCTTGCCCACAATCACCACCGATTCTCGTAACAGTGAACTCTCTCATTGCCCTGCCTTAGAACCATAAAATGCAACCGACGTGGCCTTGGTCGCGTGAAGACTCTGAGGATCAACCGGGCCACGCGGTTGATTTTGGCGTTCTACCGATTAGTAACCTTGACCGAATTTCTTCGGTCGTTCTGGATGGTGGTAATAGCACCACCTTCGGCCGTCTCGCGTGAGATGAATCGCCTTCTGCGAACATGGCCTCTTTTTT
>Ga0075458_10000583_pt1 | contig 11997 bp, 10 predicted proteins | sample DEB3_08_DNA_FD_77576 | JGI IMG/M metagenome (GOLD analysis project Ga0075458, IMG submission 77576) | Aqueous microbial communities from the Delaware River and Bay under freshwater to marine salinity gradient to study organic matter... | ecosystem: Environmental > Aquatic > Marine > Coastal ... | reverse complement strand
AGCAACATGAGCTTTCCGGCTTGCGAATCTCGCTCGTCTAGTGCCTACTTTGGCGGGTTTCGTGGATATGCCTGCGACTATCTACAAAGCGTACAAAGCGTTCAAAGCGGTGGCGTTCAACACGGCAACCTGTTCTGGGCCCGCCATGCGTGAAACCAAATCCACCTGCCCTTATTGCGGTGTGGGCTGCGGCGTGATCATTGAATCCCGGGATGGGCAAATCACCGGTGTGCGGGGTGACCCTGCGCATCCCGCCAACTTTGGCCGTTTGTGCACTAAGGGCTCGACCTTGCACTTGACCGCCTCGCCGGCAATTACCCAGCAGGCGCGCCTGCTGAAGCCGATGTTTCGCGCCCAGCGCGATGCTGCGCCGCAGCCGCTGGGCTGGGATGCCGCGCTAAACATCGCCGCCAACCAGTTGGCACGCATTTGGCGCGAATATGGTCCGGATGCGCTGGGTTTCTACGTCTCGGGTCAGTTACTAACGGAGGACTACTATGTCTTTAATAAGTTGGTCAAAGGCCTAATAGGCACCAACAACATTGACACCAACTCGCGCCTGTGCATGAGCAGCGCAGTGGCCGGCTACAAGCTCACGCTAGGCGCCGATGCGCCGCCGGCCAGTTACGAAGACCTGGGGCTGGCGCAGTGCCTGTTCATCGTCGGCAGTAACACGGCTTACGCTCACCCCATTCTGTTTCGCCGCATTGAGGACGCCAAGGCTGCGAACCCTGGGCTCAAGATTATTTTCTGCGACCCGCGCCGTACCGACACCGCCGCAATCGCCGATCTCTACCTGCCCATCCAGCCCGGCACGGATGTGATGCTGTTCCACGGCATGTTGCACCTTATGCTTTGGGAAGGTTGGACCCGGCCCGAATACATCGCCGCCCACACCTCGGGTTTCGATGCACTCAAGGCGCTAGTGCGTGAGGCCACACCCGACAGGGTGGCCCAGGTTTGCGGCATCGACCCACAGGACTTGCTTACCGCCGCGCGCTGGTTCGCCAACGGAGCCAGTGACGATCCGCAGCGGCCTGCTTCTACCCTGAGCCTGTACTGCCAGGGATTGAACCAGTCCAGTAGCGGCACGGCCAAGAATGCCGCGCTGATTAACTTGCACCTGGCCACGGCGCAGATTGGCAAGCCAGGCGCCGGCCCGTTTTCGCTGACCGGACAGCCCAATGCCATGGGCGGGCGTGAGGTTGGTGGCTTGGCCAATATGCTGAGCGCCCACCGTGACTTGGACAACCCTGCGCACCGCGCTGAAGTAGCTGCCTTGTGGGGTGTGCCCGATGTGCCAGCAACGCCTGGCAAGACTGCGGTGGAAATGTTCCAGGCCGCCGCCGATGGCGAAATCAAGGCCTTGTGGATCGCTTGCACCAATCCGGCGCAAAGCATGCCAGACCAGGTCACGGTGCGCCGCGCGCTGCAGCGCGCCGAGTTCGTTGTGGTGCAGGAAGCCTTCGCTACTGCCGCTACCTGCGAGTTCGCTGATTTGCTGTTGCCAGCCACCACCTGGGGCGAGAAAGAGGGCACGGTGACCAACAGTGAACGCCGCATCTCGCGCGTACGCGCCGCCGTCCCGCCGCCCGGGCTGCCCGGCGAGGGCCCGCGCCACGATTGGCGAATCGGGGTCGAGCTGGCGCAGCGCCTGGAGGATTTGTTGCGGCCGTGCCAGCCCACGCTGTTTCCATACGAGACACCCGAATCGATCTGGAACGAGCACCGTGCGTCTACGCGCGGACGCGATCTGGACATCACCGGCCTGAGCTATGCGCAGCTCGAAACGCAAGGTCCCCAGCAGTGGCCCTACCCCGAAGGTGCGGCCAGTGGTCTGAAGCGTCTCTATGAAGACGGCGTCTTTCCCACGCCCGACGGCCGCGCTCGTTTTATCGCTCAGGCCTACAGGCCGGTAGCCGAATCGCGCGAATCGCGCTACCCTTTTTCCTTGACCACCGGCCGCATGCGTGACCAGTGGCACGGCATGACGCGTACCGGCACCCTGGGCCGGCTATTCGGCCATGTGGCAGAACCGGTAATCCAGATGCACCCGCAAGACATGCTGCGTCGTAGCCTTCAGGATGGCGATCTGGTGCATGTGACCAGCAAACGAGGCTCGATCGTGGTGCCAGTGCAGGCTTCAAGAGAGCTAGGCCTGAGCCAGGCTTTCATGGCCATGCACTGGGGCGCGGAATTCCTCGGTGGCCTTAGCAGTAGTGGCGAACGTCTCGCTGGCGTCAACGCACTGACTACCTCGGCCTACTGCCCCAGCTCCAAGCAGCCCGAGCTCAAGCATGCCGCCGTCAAGATCCTCAAGGCCGAGTTGCCCTGGTCCTTACTGGCAGTGGCCTGGCTGTCACCGAAACAGGCTTTGGCCGCGCGTGCCGCACTTAAGCCTTTGATGGCGAAGTTCAACTTTGCCGCCTGTGTGCCCTTTTCCGATCAGGTGCCGCTAGCCGACGCCGCACACTGCGAGCGCCATGGCGTCCTGCTGCGTGCAGCGGCTGACGAAGCACCATCCGATGACGTGTTGGTCCGGATCGAGGCTCTTCTGCAGCTGGACGGGGCCGATACCCTGCGCTATGCCGATCGCAAGCGCGGGCAGCGTCGCGCCGTGCGCCTGCGTCGCAGCGCCGACAACACGTTGCTTGAAGGTTTCGTGCTGGCTGGCGATACCAGCGCCGAGCCTTGGATCAAGGCCCTGCTGCAAGAGCAGCTGCCAACCCAGGCCTATGGTCGGCTGCTGCTGGCGCCGGGCTCCCAGGCGCCGGTGGCGATCCAGGCCCGTGGGCGTCAGGTCTGCAGCTGCTTTAACGTGACTGAGAATGAGATCATGCGCGTGTTGTCGGACTGCCAGGGCTCCAACAACGAACGCCTGCTCGCGCTACAAACCCGCCTGCAGTGCGGCACTAATTGTGGTTCCTGTGTGCCTGAATTGCGACGCCTGCTGCAACCCGCTCTACCAGCCTGAGGTTAGCAGTTCTATGGAGAAAATCTTGTACGCTGACGGCGTGGTGAACTCCAAACTAGCCGTCTGATCCCCTAGCTTGACGGATACGCTTGCTCTGACTGTTCATCGCTGTGTATTGCAGATGGAGTTGGTTAGCGCCAGAAAGGGAAAGCTGTTCATCTGGCCCAGTGCTCTGATCCGCTACAGTGGAGCCTGTTCAACACAAGAATTCCTAAGAGTCTTACCACAAACCTATAAGCATGAGCATTGCACCTTACATCAAGGAAATTGGTCGCGGCAAACAGGGCGCGCGAAATCTCAGTCGTGAGCAAGCGGCCGATTTGTGGGGCCGGCTTTTAGAGGGCGGCGTGACCGATCTGGAGGTCGGCGCCTTCTGCATTGCCATGCGCGTGAAGGGCGAGACGGATCAGGAGATGGCTGGCTTTCTGGACGCCACCCACGCACGGATGCCTAAATTCGAGGCCGATGCGCCTGTTGTGGTGATACCCAGTTACAACGGTGCACGCAAACTGCCGGTGTTGACGCCCTTGTTGGCAGCGTTGTTGGCGCGTGAGGGTCTGAGTGTCCTGGTTCATGGCATGGCCTCAGAAGATAGGCGGGTCTTTCCCCAAGAAATGTTTGCCATGCTTGGCATGGCTGTGCTGGAAAGTCCCAGACGGCTGATGGCTGGCGAGGCTGTATTTGTGCCAACCGTCGTTCTCAACCAGGGCCTACACCGATTGTTGGAGGTGCGCCGGGTGATCGGTTTGCGTAACCCAGCCCACGCCATGGTCAAGCTCATGAATCCAGTCGTTGGGAAGAGCCTGCTTGTGACCAGCTACACCCATCCTGAATATCTCGAATCCATGGGTGCCACCTTTCAACTGCTCCATACCAATGCCTTGCTGCTTCGTGGCACCGAGGGTGAGGCGGTCGCTGACTTGCGTCGTCACCCACGCATGGATGCTTTTATTGATGGCAAGCATATTCTTGTCCAGGAGGCGCAACCCGGATCACTGTCTGGTGTACCTGAGCTACCCCCCAGCATCGACGCGGCCACGACGGTCACCTATACCAAGCGAATGCTCTCTGGTGAACTGGCCGTGCCTGAATCGATTGCCCGGCAAGTGCGGCACATTCTGGACCTGTGCCGACAGCTTTAGCCCTGGGAGCTTGTTAAAGAAGTTCGGATATAATTTGTGGGCTCGTTTTTTTTGAGCGCACGCCGGCAGCAGTTCCAGCCACCGGCGCAAGTTGTAACCCGGGACATGAGCCGGCCAAACCTTGGCGGCGAATGTCATCTCGCACAAGGAAAATTCATGATCGCATCCAGCATCAAGGCCGAAGTTGTCAAGGCCAATGCCCGCGCTGCCAATGACACTGGCAGCCCTGAAGTTCAGGTGGCTCTTCTGACCGCCCGAATCAATGAACTGACTCCCCACTTCAAACAGCACGCCAAGGACCACCACGGCCGTCGCGGCTTGTTGCGCATGGTGAGTCGTCGTCGCAAACTGTTGGACTATCTGAAGTCCAAGGATGCTGACCGCTACATGGCCTTGATCCAGAAACTGGGTCTGCGCAAGTAATAGGGACGCATATCGAACGCAAGCGCCTGAGTTGGTCAGCAAGCTAGCTCAGGCGCTTTGTACTTCGGAGACGGCAAAAACAGAGCGAAGCTGTGTCATTCCATAGGAAATTGGTTCCCGGCGGGAATATGTTCCGATCTTCTCTGGAATGGCATCGTGTTCTGTGATGTTGACTCCGGCCTTTTGGAGGGCGGCTTAGCCCACCATATCTGTACTGGAGAACTCGTATGAGTATGTTCAACAAAGTAAGTAAAACCTTTCAGTGGGGCCAGCACACGGTCACCATGGAAACTGGTGAAATTGCCCGCCAAGCGGGCGGCGCGGTGATGGTCAATATCGAAGACACCGTGGTGCTCGCCACCGTGGTGGCATCCAAATCCGCCAAGCCGGGCCAGGATTTCTTTCCGCTGACCGTGGACTATCTGGAGAAGAGCTATGCAGCGGGGAAAATCCCGGGCAGCTTTTTCAAGCGTGAAGGTCGACCCAGCGAATTTGAAACGCTGACCAGTCGACTGATTGACCGTCCGATTCGCCCACTGTTTCCTGAGGGGTTTTTCAATGAAGTGCAGGTGGTGGTTCATACCCTGTCGCTGAACCCGGAAGTGGATGCAGACATTGCTGCCATGATTGCGACCAGCGCGGCCTTGTCGGTTAGCGGCATTCCCTTCAATGGGCCGATTGGTGCCGCACGCGTTGGCTATATCAATGGCCAGTATGTTTTGAACCCCGGTCAGACCCAACGCAAAGACAGCCAGATGGATCTGGTGGTGGCTGGCACCGAAGCCGCTGTTCTGATGGTCGAATCCGAAGCCCAGCAGCTCAGTGAAGAAGTCATGCTCGGGGCTGTGGTGTTTGGCCATGAGCAAGGCAATATTGCCATCAACGCCATTCATGAGTTGGTGCGTGATGCAGGCAAGCCGGTATGGGACTGGTCGGCACCTGCCAAGGATGAAAGTCTGATTGCCAAGGTGGGTGAATTGGCCGATGACAAATTGCGTGCTGCTTATCAAATTCGCAACAAGCAGGCACGGACCCAGGCCTGCCGCGAAGCCTATGCGCAGGTCATGGAAGGCCTGAAGGCCGCGGGCATTGAATTTGACAGCGTCAAGGTCGAAGGCATGTTGTTCGACATCGAAGCCCGAATCGTGCGCGGCCAGATCCTGGCTGGCGAGCCCCGCATTGATGGCCGTGACACGCGCACCGTGCGCCCGATTGAAATCCGAAACAGTGTCTTGCCACGCACCCACGGCTCGGCCCTGTTCACCCGTGGAGAAACCCAGGCTCTGGTGATCACAACCCTGGGTACTGAGCGCGATGCCCAGCGCATTGATGCCTTGTCGGGTGATTTCGAAGACCGCTTCATGCTGCACTACAACATGCCGCCCTTTGCCACGGGTGAAACTGGCCGCGTGGGTAGTCCCAAACGCCGTGAAATTGGTCACGGGCGTCTGGCCAAACGTGCCCTGGTGGCGTGTTTGCCCAGCAAGGAGGATTTTCCCTACACCCTGCGGGTGGTTTCTGAAATCACCGAATCCAACGGTTCATCGTCCATGGCCTCGGTCTGTGGCGGTTGCCTGTCCCTGATGGATGCCGGTGTGCCCATGAAGGCTCATGTGGCAGGTATTGCCATGGGCCTGATCAAGGAAGGAAACCGTTTTGCGGTGCTGACTGACATCCTGGGCGATGAAGACCATCTGGGCGACATGGACTTCAAGGTCGCTGGTACCACCAACGGAATCACGGCCCTGCAAATGGATATCAAGATCCAGGGCATCACCAAGGAAATCATGCAGGTTGCCCTGGCCCAGGCCAAGGAAGCGCGCATGCACATTCTGGGCAAGATGCAGGATGCCATGGGTGCCGCCAAAACCGAGGTCAGTAACTTCGCGCCTCGCCTCTACACCATGAAGATCAATCCTGAGAAGATCCGCGATGTGATCGGCAAGGGTGGCGCGGTGATTCGTGCGCTGACAGAAGAGACTGGTACCCAGATCGACATTGCTGAGGATGGCACGATCACCATTGCCTCAACCGATGCCGCTAAGGCTGATGAGGCCAAGCGTCGTATCACCGAAATCACAGCTGAGGTCGAAGTGGGTAAGGTCTATGAAGGACCGATCACCAAAATTCTTGACTTCGGGGCGCTGGTCAATCTGTTGCCTGGCAAGGATGGCTTGTTGCACATCAGCCAGATTGCACACGAGCGGGTCGAAAAGGTCACCGATTACTTGTCCGAAGGACAGATTGTCAAGGTCAAGGTGCTGGAGACCGACGAAAAGGGTCGTATCAAGTTGTCCATGAAGGCCTTGCTGGATCGTCCCGAGCCAGCCCAAGCGCCAGCGGGCGAGGCACCGGTTGCCTGAACCCGGGGGCCCAAGAGACCGTTTGCTAGGAAACAACCCATGAAAGCAGTTGAAATCAGCAGCTTCGGCGGACCCGAGGTTCTGCGTCTAGGACACAGGCCCGATCCCAAGCCGGGACGCGGGGAGCTGTTGATTCATGTGGCGGCCAGTGGCATCAACCGGCCTGATGTGTTTCAGCGTACCGGCAATTACCCGGTACCGCCAGGTGCATCGGATATTCCTGGCCTTGAAGTGGCTGGGGAGATCATTGGCGGTGATCCGGCTGAGCTGGCCCAGGCTGGCCTTGGTCTGGGCGACAAAGTGTGCGCCCTGGTGGCTGGCGGTGGTTATGCCGAACTCTGCACCGCGCCGATAGCGCAATGCCTGCCTTATCCCAAGGGCTTGAGTGATGTGGAAGCGGCGTCACTGCCGGAGACATTCTTCACAGTCTGGAGTAATGTTTTCGACCGCTGCCATTTGCAGGCTGGTGAAACCATTCTGATCCAGGGCGGTTCCAGCGGCATTGGCGTCACAGCCATTCAGCTGAGCAAGGCCATGGGGGCCAAGGTGATCGTCACCGCGGGCAATGATGAAAAATGTGCGGCCTGCCTACAGTTGGGGGCGGACCATGCCATCAACTACAAAACCCAGGATTTCAAGGAAGAGGCACGCCGTCTGACTGATGGCAAGGGCGTGGACGTCATTCTGGATATGGTGGGCGGCAGCTATGTGGCGCGTGAGGTGGAGTGCCTGGCCGAAGATGGGCGCATTGTCATCATTGCTGTTCAGGGCGGCACCAAGAGTGAATTTAATGCGGGTCTGGTCCTGCGCAAGCGACTCACCATCACGGGTTCGACATTGCGCCCGCGCCCGATAGCCTTCAAGCAGGCCATTGCTCAAGCCTGTCTCAGGCATGTCTGGCCTTTGATTGAAGCAGGCCAGATCAAGCCAGTGATTCACAGCACATTCCCCGCGGTCGATGATCAGGACCCATCCGGCAGTGGTGCGGCCCGAGCCCATGCCCTGATGGAATCCAACCAGCATATCGGCAAGATCGTATTGACCTGGAGGGCTGAAAAATGACGGGCAGAAAGCTGATTGCAGGCAACTGGAAGATGAACGGAAGCCTGAACGCAAACCTGGCTTTGCTCAAGGGCATACAGTCAGGACTGCAAGCCCCTGCCTGCGATGTTGCCGTCTGTGTGCCTGCCAGCTATCTGGCGCAATGCCAGGCTCTGTTGGCCAGCAGTCCGATCGAGCTGGGCGCCCAGGATGTCTCCCAGCATGAAGCGGGTGCCTACACCGGTGAAATCTCTGCGGTGATGCTCAAGGATTTCGGTGTCCGTTATGTCATCGTCGGTCATTCCGAGCGCCGTCAATACCATGCTGAATCCGACAATCAGGTGGCGGCCAAGGCGCAGCGTGCTTTGGCCAATGGCATTACTCCGATTGTCTGTGTCGGCGAGTCGCTGTCTGAGCGTGAGTCGGGTCTGACCGAAGAGGTGGTCAAGCGCCAGTTGGCCGCTGTGATTCACCTCAATGGGCACTGCATCAGCGAAATAGTTGTTGCCTATGAGCCCGTCTGGGCCATCGGCACCGGGAAGACGGCCTCTCCAGAGATGGCCCAGCAAGTCCACGCCGTCCTTCGGGCTCAGCTCAAGGCGGCCACGCCCCATTCGGACCGTGTTCGTATTCTCTACGGTGGCAGCATGAACGCCGGCAATGCTGCTGAACTGCTGGCCCAGCAAGATATTGACGGGGGCCTGATTGGCGGTGCCTCGCTCAAGCCGCAAGACTTTTTAACCATCATTGCAGCGGCCCATTGAGGGGCACCTGTTACCTCATCTAGGAGTTCACATGAGTTTTACGATGACGCTGATCCTGACTGTCCAGCTGCTGTCGGCCTTGGGCATGGTCGGTTTGATCCTGATCCAGCACGGCAAGGGCGCTGATATGGGGGCGGCATTTGGCAGCGGTGCGTCGGGCAGCCTTTTTGGTGCCACGGGCAGCGCCAATTTTCTGTCCCGCACGACGGCTGTGCTGGCCACGATCTTTTTTGTCTGTACCCTGGCGCTGGCTTATCTTGGGGGCGCCAAAAAGCCGTCCGAAAAACCGGGTAGTGTGCTCGAGGGAACGGCCGCCACCATCCCGGCGGTACAAACACCTGCTGATACTGCCGTGGCACCAGCGCCTCAGACCAGCCCTGCAGCCAAAGGCGCTGAACAAATTCCCTCCAAGTGAGACCAGCTTTGTCAGGCCATTGATCGACTGAAACGCAGGCTAATCGCTCGGTTTTTCAGAGTAGAATCATCGGCTGGTCCGGTGCGTACCTTCCTCAAGCAGAGCGGACTTTTTTAACATGCCGTCGTGGTGAAATTGGTAGACACGCTATCTTGAGGGGGTAGTGGCGAAAGCTGTGCGAGTTCGAGTCTCGCCGACGGCACCAATATAAATAGTTGTCATCAGGGCATCTTTTATCCAGAAGCCAACGTGATTGTTTAGCAAGATGAACCTTGACCAGTACCTTCCCGTTCTTCTGTTCATCCTGGTCGGTATCGTTGTGGGTATTCTCCCCCAGGCGTTGGGTTACATCCTTGGACCCAACCGACCCGACCCAGCTAAAAATTCCCCCTATGAGTGCGGCTTTGAGGCCTTTGAAGACGCCCGCATGAAGTTTGATGTGCGCTATTACCTTGTCGCCATCCTGTTCATTCTCTTCGACCTTGAAATAGCTTTCCTGTTCCCCTGGGCGGTGGTGCTCAAGGACGTTGGCGCTATCGGCTTCTGGGCTGCCATGGTGTTTCTGACCATTCTGGTTGTTGGCTTTATCTACGAATGGAAAAAAGGTGCCCTGGATTGGGAGTAGCCATGGTTACAGCATTACTTTCTTGGACGATGTCTTACCGAAACAAGGGCGCATTTCATGATTGAGGGTGTGTTTAAGGAAGGCTTTGTCACCACCAGCTATGACGCAGTGGTGAATTGGGCAAAAACCGGGTCACTCTGGCCGATGACTTTTGGCCTGGCTTGTTGTGCGGTCGAGATGATGCATGCGGCCACTGCCCGCTATGACCTTGCCCGCTTCGGTGCCGAAGTGTTTCGTGCCAGCCCTCGGCAGTCTGACCTGATGATCGTTGCGGGAACGCTTTGCAACAAGATGGCGCCCGCCCTGCGCAAGGTGTACGACCAGATGAGCGAGCCCCGCTATGTAATTTCGATGGGCTCCTGTGCCAATGGGGGCGGCTACTACCACTACAGCTATTCGGTGGTTCGCGGCTGCGACCGCATTGTTCCGGTGGATGTCTATGTGCCGGGATGCCCGCCGACGGCCGAGGCCCTGATCTACGGCATCATGCAGTTGCAGCAAAAGATCCGGCGCACTCAAACCATTGCGCGAGTCTGAGGAGCAGCCATGACTTCTTTTGCTCGATCCCCGCAAGACATCAAGGACGCCGTGCTGGCTATTTTGGGCGAGCGAGTCAAGCATGCAGAAATACAGCTGGGTGAATTGACGGTTCAGGTCGCTGCCGGGGACTATCTCGCAGCTGCCAAGTTGCTCCGCGATTCACCTGCTTGCTGTTTTGAATTGCTGGTCGATCTCTGTGGGGTCGACTATTCTGCCTACGGGGATGGCGCTTGGGAGGGTCCCCGCTATGGCGTGGTCCTGCACCTGCTTTCCGTGAGCTTGAATCAGCGACTCAGGCTGAAAGTCGCCGCTCCTGACGATGATTTTCCCCAGCTTGACTCGGTCACAGGTGTGTGGGCCTCGGCCAACTGGTATGAGCGTGAAGCCTTTGACCTGTTTGGCATCGTGTTTGAGGGGCATTCCGACCTGCGTCGAATCCTCACGGATTACGGTTTTATTGGTCACCCTTTCCGCAAGGACTTTCCCTTGTCTGGCCATGTCGAGATGCGTTACGACGCCGAGCAGCGGCGGGTCATTTACCAGCCGGTAAGCATTGAGCCGCGAGAAATCACCCCCCGCATCATCCGCGAGGATAACTACGGGGGTCTGAGCCATGGCTGAAATCAAAAACTACACCCTCAACTTTGGCCCCCAGCATCCAGCGGCGCACGGCGTGCTGCGTCTGGTGCTGGAGCTTGACGGCGAGGTGGTGCAGCGTGCTGACCCGCATATTGGGTTGCTGCATCGTGCCACCGAAAAGCTCGCTGAAAGCAAGACCTATATCCAGTCCTTGCCCTATATGGACCGACTGGACTATGTCTCCATGATGTGCAATGAACAGGCTTACTGCCTGGCCATAGAAAAGCTGCTGGGTATCGAAGTTCCTCTTCGTGCCCAATACATCCGAACCATGTTTGGCGAGATCACCCGCTTGCTGAACCATCTGATGTGGCTTGGATCGCACGGCAATGACTGCGGCAGCTCGACAATCTTGATCTACGCGTTCCGTGAACGTGAAGATCTGTTTGACATGTATGAGGCCGTCTCCGGTGCGCGTATGCATGCTGCCTATTTCCGGCCTGGCGGCGTGTATCGGGATTTGCCGAGCTCGATGCCGCAGCACCAGGCCAGCAAGGTGCGCAATGCCAGGGCGGTGGCTGAACTCAATAGCAACCGCCAAGGGTCCCTGTTGGACTTCATTGATGACTTTACCCGGCGCTTTCCGACCTACTTGGACGAGTATCACACCCTGCTGACCGACAATCGCATCTGGAAGCAGCGTACTGTTGGGATTGGGGTGGTCAGTGCCGAGCGTGCCATGAATCTTGGCATGACCGGCCCCATGTTGCGCGGTTCTGGCGTCGCCTGGGATCTGCGTAAACAGCAGCCCTACGACGCCTATGGGCTGGTTGATTTCGACATCCCTGTCGGAAAGACGGGTGACAGCTACGACCGTTACCTGGTTCGCATGGAAGAGATGCGTCAGTCCAACCGAATCATCAAGCAATGTGTTGACTGGCTGCGTGCCAATCCCGGACCGGTTATCACGGAAAACCACAAGGTAGCGCCGCCAACGCGGGAGGCTATGAAGTCCAACATGGAAGAGCTGATCCACCACTTCAAGCTCTTTACCGAAGGCTTCCGGGTGCCAAAGGGAGAGGCCTATGCGGCGGTCGAACATCCCAAGGGAGAGTTCGGAATCTACCTGAT
>Ga0075458_10000579_pt1 | contig 12041 bp, 11 predicted proteins | sample DEB3_08_DNA_FD_77576 | JGI IMG/M metagenome (GOLD analysis project Ga0075458, IMG submission 77576) | Aqueous microbial communities from the Delaware River and Bay under freshwater to marine salinity gradient to study organic matter... | ecosystem: Environmental > Aquatic > Marine > Coastal ... | reverse complement strand
AGTAACGAGTCGTAGACCCAGAAGCGGCCGGTGGCACCGGGAAGTTCCGCCAACGGCACCCACTTCTGCTCCGTCTCGTAGTCCACGAGAGCGGCGTGGCGGTGGGCGAAGGTGCCGCGGCGGGCATCCTCACCCGCGAGACGCACGTCGTAGCCCTCGAGCAACAGCGAGCCGTACGCGAGCGCCTCACCGATGGCCCATTCGAAGTCACCGTCGGTCTCGAGCTGCTTCACGCGTGCCTCGAACTGGCGGACCAGCTTCGGATGCGGCACGAAGCCCTCCGGGTAGTCGGTGAGCTTGCGGAAGATCGTGTCGAACATCTCGCGGCTGATGCCGGTGTAGACGTGCGGCAGGACACCCGCGGGTGCCGGTGGCTTGGCTGCCTTGCGCTTCTCCGGTGCGTTCGCGCGCGCATCATCGAGCGCAACCTGCAGCTTGTTCTGGTAGTCCTGCAGCGCCTGCTCGGCGACATCGAGACTGATGTCGCCGCGCTTGACCAGGCTCTCGACGTAGATCTTGCGCACGGGGCGCTTCTCGGCGATTGCCTTGTACATGAGCGGCTGCGTGTAGCTGGGGTCGTCACCCTCGTTGTGACCGTGCAGTCGGTAACAGATCATGTCGATGACGACGTCCTTGTGGAACCGCTGGCGGTACTCGAAGGCGAGGCGCGCGACGCGCACGCATGCCTCCGGGTCGTCACCGTTCACGTGGAAAATCGGCGCCTGCACCGACTTCGCGACGTCAGAGGCGTACAGCGAGCTGCGCGAGTCCGCCGGCGACGTGGTGTAGCCGATCTGGTTGTTCACGATGAGGTGAATGGTGCCGCCGACGGCATAACCCTCGATGCCGCTCATGGCGAGACCCTCGGCGACGATGCCCTGACCGGCGAATGCAGCATCACCGTGCATCAGCACGGGGAGAACGTCGAACGGTTCCGCACCCGGGCGGTCCTCGATGGCGCGGGCCATGCCGAGCACGACGCCGTTCACCGTCTCGAGGTGGCTCGGGTTCGCGGCGAGCTCCATCTCGATCGTCCTGCCGGACGGAGAGACGTGCGTTCCGTGGGCACCGAGGTGGTACTTCACGTCGCCACTGCCCTGCACCGAGTCCGGGCTGATGTGACCCTCGAACTCCTTGAAGACCTGGTTGTAGCTCTTGCCGAGGATGTTCGTGAGGACGTTCAGGCGACCGCGGTGCGGCATTCCGAAGATGACCTCGTTCAGGCCCTGGTCGGCGGCAGCCGACACGATTTCGTCGATCAGCGGAATCATGGACTCGGCGCCCTCGAGACCGAAGCGCTTCGTGCCCACGTACTTGGTGGCGAGGAACTTCTCGAAGGCCTCGGCAGCGTTCAGACGCTCGAGGATGCGCAGCTTCTGGTCGAGCGTGGGCGTGAACGTGACACCCTCGACGTGCGACTGGATCCACCGCTGCTCGTCGGTGTTCTGGATGTGCATGTACTCGATGCCGATGGTGCGGCAGTACGCGTCGCGCAGCACCTCGAGAAGGTCGTCGAGCTTCATCTTGGTGCTGCCCGCGACGCCGCCGGTGAGGAACTCGCGCTCGAGATCCCAGATGGTGATGCCGTACGTGGCGGGGTCCAGTTCCTTCGGCAGTTCCGGCGCATTCCAGCGCAACGGGTCGATGTCAGCGAGGAGGTGGCCGCGCACGCGATGGACACGCACGAGCGTGGCCACCTGCATCTGCTTGTCCATCAATGATTCTTCGCGGTTCAACGGGCTCGCGTCAGTCGACCACTTGACGGCGATGTACGGGATGTCGAGCGAACGGAACGCGTCGTCGTAGAAGCCGTGCTCGCCGAGGAGCAGTTCGTGCACGCGCTTCAGGAACAGGCCGCTCTCGGCGCCCTGGATGATGCGGTGGTCGTACGTGCTGGTGACGGTGACGACCTTCGAGATGCCGAGCGTGTTGAGGTTCGCCTCGTCGCTGCCCTGGAACTCGGCCGGGTAGTCGATGCTGCCGACGCCGACGATGACGCCCTGGCCGGGCATCAGACGCGGCACGGACTGGACGGTGCCGATCGTGCCCGGGTTCGTGATGCTGACGTTCGCCCCCTGGAAGTCGGCGATCGTCAGCTTGTTGGACTTCACCTTGCGGATCAGGTCGTCGTAGGCCACCAGGAACTGACCGAAGGACAGCGTGTCGGCGTCGCGAAGGACGGGCACGACCAGGTTGCGGGTGCCGTCGCCCTTGTCCACGTCGACGGCGAGACCGACGTTGACGTGCGGGTTGCGCACGATCTGCGGCTTGCCGTCCGCGTCGACCGTGTAGGAGTTCTTCATCGCCGGCACGGACTCGCTGATCGCCTTCACGATCGCGTAGGCGATGATGTGCGTGAAGGACACCTTCGAGAGGCCGTGTCGCACGCGGTAGTCGTTGATGACCTTGCGGTTCACCTCGAGGAGGCGGGCGGGGACGTTGCGGAAGCTGGTGGCGGTGGGAACCGTGAGGCTGCGCTCCATGTTCGACACGATCGCGGCACCGGCGCCACGGATCGGTTCCGGCTTCACGTCGGATGCCACGGGAGCGGGTGCGGGGGCGGCAGGAGCCGGGGTCACGGACGCGGGGGCCGCTGCCGGTGCGGCAGTCGTGGTGGCAGCAACCGGCGCGGCGGCAGGGGCCGGCGCCACGACGGAACCGTTCGATTGGCCGTTGCCGAGCATGCTCTTGTAGTCACTGAAGAACTCGCGCCACGCGTCGCTGACGGAGGCGGGATCGTTGCGGAACTGCTCGTACATCTCTTCTACGAGCCAAGAGTTCGCACCGAAATCCTGCGTGCGATCAGCGATGTCAGCCATGGGGTTGCCGCCTTCGAAAGGTTCCCGCGGACGCCCTTGTCCGCGCGTGACAAATGGTACTTGTCCCGACCTCGTCGGCGGGTGCCTCTCACGGCCCCGTCCAGTAAATTTCAGGCATGTTCCGCACCCTCCGAACCGCCCTCGTCGTGACCCCCGTCGCACTGCTCGCCGCCTGCAGCAGTGGCACATCGGCCCCGGCCGAAACCCTCCCCACCCAAGTGGATGTTCAGGTCAACGCGGTCGCGTCACTGAAGTTCGACAAGGCCGATTACGGCCCGGTGAAGGCCGGCGACCTGGTGTTCGGGTACTCGAACCAGGACTCCGTCCGTCACACCCTGATCCTCGCGAAGGAGGACGTGAAGGTGCCCGGTTTCAAGCTGGTCATTGCCGAGAAGGGTTCGAATTACTCCGGCACCGTGAAGCTGGAGGCCGGCACGTACACGTTGCTGTGCGACGTTCCCGGCCACTCGAACATGAAGGCAACGCTCACCGTCGAGCCGTAGCAACACACACCGGGAATGCAGAAGGGCCGCCCCGTCGGGGCGGCCCTTCGTTCGTTCTGTGACCGTTCGGTCAGCCCATCAGGACGATGGAGATGATGAACAGCACTGCCCACAGCACGACGCCGGTGATGATGGCGTTCTTGTGCGACTCGTACGGCTTCAGCATCTTGTTGCCGGCAGCGGTGCCACCGAACTTGCCGAGGGCGTTCAGCTGCAGGATCGCGCCGAGCACGACGGCGATGATGACGAACGTGTTGGCGTTGCCGCTGGTGGCGGTGAATGCCTCGGGGTAGAAGTGCGCTGCGCCAACCATGTAGAAGAGCATCGAGACCGAGAAGATCATGTTCTGGCGGGACATCAGCATCGCGCGACGGCCGGCGCCGGCTGCGTTCGGGTCGGCTTCCCCACCGTTCAGCACGTTGGCGGCGTTCGCCAGGACGACCTTCTGGTTCTTCCAGATGACCATCCACACGTTCGCAGCCATGGTGATGCCGAGGATCATTCCCACCGAGATGGCGGCGTTCTTTGCGTTCGCCGGGTCATCGCCCGCGTGGTTCATGAAGTCCTTCATGTAGTCGGGCAGAACCCCGGTGATGAGGATGCCGGTTGCCAGAGTGGCGACTGCCGCCCAGCGGAACCACCACAGGGCGCGCGAGGCGATCTGGGTGATCGTGATGTTGCGGGCCTTGCCCTCGTCGCCGTAAGCGGCCAGGCCGGGCACCTGCACCAGGTTGAAGTAGTACAGCAATCCGATCCAGGTGATGCCCGCGAGGATGTGCAGGTACCGGAACCAGAAGTTGCCAATGTTGTACTGGCTGAAGATATTCGCAGCGTTCATTGATTGTTCCCCTTTGATGAAGCGCCCGGAGGGGGACGCACGGGTCAAAGTACCAGCCACCGGCACCGGCAAGGGGGAATTGGGCGTCCCGAACTAGCCTCGGTCCGGTCATGGCTCACGAGTTCATCTACACCTGTTACAAGCTCGGACGGTTCTACCCGCCCGACCGGACCATCCTCGAGAACATCTCACTCTCCTTCTACCCGGGGGCCAAGATCGGCGTCCTCGGCTCGAACGGCAGCGGCAAGTCCAGCCTGCTCCGCATCATGGCCGGCCTCGACGACGGGTACTCGGGCGAGGCCAGGCTGACCCCGGGCTTCACGGTGGGCCTGCTCGAACAGGAGCCCCAGCTGGACCCGAACAAGGACGTGCTCGGGAACGTCATGGACGGAGTGGCCTCCGTGCAGGCGATCATCGACCGGTACAACGAGGTCATGGCCATGTGGGGCGACCCCGATGCCGACTACGACAAGGTGGGCGCACTTCAGGCCGAGCTCGAGGACAAGATCGCCGCGACCGATGCCTGGAGCCTCGAGCGCAACGTCGAGATCGCGATGGACGCACTCCGTTGCCCACCGAACGACGCCGACGTCACCAAGCTCTCAGGCGGCGAGCGTCGCCGCGTGGCGCTCTGCCGCCTGCTGCTCTCCCGCCCCGATCTTCTCCTTCTCGACGAACCGACGAACCACCTCGACGCAGAGAGTGTCGACTGGCTTGAACGGTTCCTGCAGGAGTACCAGGGAACGGTCGTCGCGATCACGCACGACCGCTACTTCCTCGACAACGTGGCGAAGTGGATCCTCGAGCTCGACCGCGGCCGCGGCATCCCGTTCGAGGGCAACTACTCAAGTTGGCTCGAACAGAAGCAGACACGCCTCGCCGCCGAGGAGAAGTCGAACGAGAACCGAGCACGCACGCTGGCACGCGAACTCGAGTGGGTGAAGCTCTCACCGAAGGCCCGTCAGGCCAAGGGCAAGGCCCGTCTTGCCGCCTACGACAAGCTGCACGCAGAGGCAATGGCTGCCGAACGCGGACCGGACAAGCTTGAAATCGCGATCCCCGCGGGTCCGCGTCTCGGCGACACCGTCATCGACGTCGTCGGCATGTCGAAGGGCTTCGGCGACCGCCTCCTCATCGACAACCTGTCGTTCAATCTCCCCCCTGCCGGCATCGTCGGCATCATCGGCGCGAACGGTGCCGGCAAGACGACGCTCTTCCGCATGCTCGCGGGCCAGGAGGCACCCGACGCCGGCACCATCACCATCGGCGACACCGTGCAGATGAGCTACGTCGACCAGAACCGTGACGACCTCGACCCGAAGAAGACCGTCTACGAGGAGATCACCGACGGCGTCGAGCACATGAAGGTCGGTGGCCGCGAGATCCACGGCCGTGCGTACGTCGCCTCGTTCAACTTCAAGGGAAGCGACCAGCAGAAGCTCGTCGGCGACCTCTCGGGCGGTGAGCGCAACCGCGTCCACCTCGCCAAGCTGCTGAAGCGCGGCGGCAACCTGTTGCTCCTCGACGAACCGACGAACGACCTCGACGTGGACACGCTCCGCGCACTCGAGGACGCACTCGAGCAGTTCCCCGGCTGCGCGGTGGTCATCAGCCACGACCGCTGGTTCCTCGACCGCATCGCCACGCACGTGCTTGCTTTCGAGGGCGACAGCCAGGTTCGCTGGTTCGAGGGCAACTTCAGCGAGTACGAGGCCTGGCGCCGCAAGGAACTGGGCTCGGCGGCCGAACAGCCGCACCGCATCAAGTACAAGCCGTTGGCCCGCTGACCATGCTCGCCGCACGAATCCTCCGCCCGGCGTGCGCAGTGATCTTCGTCGCCGGCATCGCGGGGATCATCGTGACGTCCATCAACGGCAACAACGCGGGGTGGGTGCTGAGCATCGGCATGGTCACGGCCATCGCCGCACTCGTCCTCATCGCGGTGACCGCGACGTCGCAACGCCCGCGGATCGACGTGTTCGACGACGCGATCGCGGAACGCATCGAGCAACGGGTGCAGCTCCTCGTGTCGCAGGGTGCGAGCGAGGACGAGGCCCGCGCACTCGTGCGCGATGCCGTCGCGATGGTGCGCGGTCAGCAGTGAGCCACGACATCCCGGCGGAGTGGTCGTCCCTCGACGACCACCGGCTCGCCACACAGCTGGCGCGCACGGCCGGGCAACTGCTGGTGGAACACCGCGAGCAGTTGATCGAACGGGGAACGACGCACTGGCAACTGTGCGACTCGGGCGACATGCTCGGCCACCACTTCCTCATGGACGCACTCCGCAGCACGCGACCGTCCGACGCGGTCCTCTCCGAAGAGGGGTCCGACGACCGCAAGCGACTCTCCAACGACCGGGTGTGGATCGTCGACCCGCTCGACGGCACGAACGAGTACGGCGAAGGGCGTGCCGACTGGGCCGTTCACGTCGCACTGTGGGAGAAGGGCCACCTGGTCGCGGGCGCCGTGTCGCTGCCCTCCGTCGACCTGGTGCACAGCACCCAGCCCGCGCCCGTTCTTCAACCGAGACCTGCCGGCAAGCCACGACTCGTGACATCGCGCAACCGCGCGCCGTACGCGGCGGTCGTCGTCGCCCGCGCTCTCGACTGTGACGCGTACCGGCTCGGCAGTGCGGGCGCGAAGGCCATGTCCGTCGTGATGAACGAGGCCGACATCTACATCCATGACGGTGGCATGTACCAGTGGGACTCCGCCGCACCTGCGGTGGTGGCGGCTGCCGCCGGACTCCACACGAGCCGTGTCGACGGCTCCCCCCTCGTCTACAACGAGTACGACGCGTGGCTCCCCGACTTCATCGTGTGCCGCAAGGAACTCGCAGACGACGTGCTGAACGCGCTCTGGAAGACGCAGTCCTGAGGTTGACTGCTCACCATTCCGGTGAGTGCTCGCCGAGCTTCGGCACGCGGCCGTAGACCGGCGAATAGTCACTGAAGTCAACGGGCGAGTTCACCGCGCGGTACGGCGCCTCGCCCTCCTGCGGTGACATCTCCACGAACGCGCCGGATGCGATCACCTGCGTGTCCTCGATCGCCTCGGGGATGGAGTTCAACGGCGCCCACCACACATCGCACTCGTCGAACCTGGTTGTCCAGTGCGCGTACGTGTCAGTCGCGAAGTGCGCGTCGAGAATCCCGATCAGGTCGCCACAGTTCTTCGCCCTGAGGACCGCGTTCGTGAACCTCGGGTCGTCGGCGAGGTCCTGCCGCCCGATCGCCTCGAGCGTCCCCGGCCAGTGGCGATCGGCCTCGAGACCGAGCAACCAGAACGACCGACCGTCGCCGCAGGTGTAGTTGAGCATCTGGGGTGCGGGGTTTTGGTCGCGTCGCTTCGTGCTGGTGCGCTTTCCGAACCGCAACTGGACGCCGACGTCCCACCCGATCGTGTAGATGCCGGTGCGCAGGAGTGACGTCTCCACCACGCGACCCTTGCCCGTGCGCTCACGGTCGAACAACGCAGCCATCACCCCGGCGCACATCGAGAGTCCGGTCGTGTGGTCCCCCTGGCCGCTGCGCACCGGCGGCGGGTTGTCACCCGGTGCCACGAGCGTGTGGGCGAGACCCGTGCGGGCCCAGAACGCACCGATGTCATAACCGGCACGGTCGACATCGGGACCGGTGCTTCCGTACCCGGTGAGGAGCCCGTAGACGAGGCGTGGGTACTTCCTGGTGAGGGCATCGGGATCGAGACCCATCCGCTTCAGTCCGGCGGGGCGCACGTTCGACACGAAGACGTCGGCTCCGTCGAGCAACGTGTGCAGCGTGGCGAGGTCGGCGTCGGTGCGCAGGTCGAGCACCACCGACTTCTTCCCGCGGTTGTCGATCTCGAACGGCGGGACGCCCGCCTGGTCGGCAACCCCGAGCGCACCGAACACGGCGCGCTGCGGGTCCCCCGTCGGGGGCTCGACCTTGATGACGGTGGCACCCCAGTCGGCCATCAGACCCGTTGCGGCAGGCCCGGCCACCCACACGCCCAACTCGACGACCTTCACTCCGTGCAACGGTCCGTGTCCCATGGTGCCTCCCCGGATTATTCCCGGGTTCATTGTGTCCCATGACAACTCCGCCGACGGCTGTCGGGAGGAGACTTCGACGCGATGAACGGCAGAATGGGCGCCGTGACAACCACTCCCTCCGACCTCGAATGGGCGAACTTCGCAGACGACGCCCCGTGGGTGATGGACCGTGGCTCGATCGCGTGGGACCGTGTGGCGGTCGTGCTGCGGGACAACGCCCGGCGTGAGGTTCCCCGCCTGATCAAGAAGCGCACCCTGCCCCCGCTCGGGCGCCTCGTCACGGTGGTCGCGACGTTCGCTTGGGCCTTGCTGCCGTGGTTCTGGAAGAAGAAGCGCGGCGCGTTCGCCCAGCCGGAGCAGTCGCGCGCGTACGTCTCGCTGCGCCTGCGGCGCGCGATTGAGCGCCTCGGTGCCACGTACATCAAGCTCGCACAGATCATCTCGAGCGGTGAGGGCCTCTTCCCCACCGAGCTCGTCGACGAGTTCAAGAAGTGCCGCGACCAGGTCCCCGCGGAACCGTGGGAGAAGGCGCGGCTGACCGTGGAACAGGATCTGGGCGCGCGCATCGACCAGGTGTTCTCGTCGTTCGACCGCACGCCGTTGGCGGCAGCATCCATCGCGCAGGTGCACGCCGCGACGCTGCTGACCGGCGAGGAAGTGGTCGTCAAGATCCAACGCCCCACGGTGGGCACCATGGTGCGCAAGGACCTCACCGTCATGGCCTGGCTCGCGCCGTTCCTCATCGGGCGCATCAAGGTCGCCGCGCTCGCCAACCCGCCGGCACTAGTCGAGTTGTTCGCCGAGACGATCGTCGAGGAACTCGACTTCCGCATGGAGGCCGCCAACATGGTGGACGTCGCCGTCATGCTGAGGGAACTGGACCAGAACGGGTACATCGTGCCGAGGCCGCACCCGAAGCTCGTCACACGACGCGTGCTCGTGATGCAGAAGCTACGGGGGTTCAACTTCGATGACGTCGCGGGGATGAGACAGGCGGGAATCGACACGGAGGCCGTCATCAAGACCGGCATGATCGCGTTCATGGAGGGAGCCCTCATCCACGGCGTGTTTCATGGCGACCTCCACGGTGGAAATCTCTTCGTGCTCAACGACGGCCGGACGGCGCTTCTCGACTTCGGCATCGTCGGACGGCTCTCGAACAAGCGTCGGCTCGCGTTCATGCGGTTGATGCTCGGGGCAACCACGAACGACCTCCGCGGGCAGGTGAAGGCGCTCTGTGACCTCGGTGCGCTGCCCGCCGACACCGACATCGATGCCGTCATCAAGGACCTCGGCCTCGACCAGCCCACGATCGACCCCACTTCCCTGTCCGGCGAGGAACTCGTGAAGGAAGTGCAGCGCATCGTGAAGGCACTGCTGGCGTACGGGGCGAAACTGCCGAAGGAACTGATGCTGTACGTGAAGAACATGGTGTTCCTGGACGGTGCGATCGCCCGGCTTGCGCCTGACCTCGACATCATCGGCGAGCTGACGAACATTTCCATGTTGTTCATGCAGCGTCACGGCGTGCGTCTCGCGCAGGAACTGGGCGTCAACCCCGACGAGATCGAGATCGACATGGGCAGCCTGAAGGCCGGCCTCGGTGTCGATGAGTCCGTGAACTCACTCACCTACCGCGAGCTGCAGCAGCGCAGGGACCTCATCAACAAGCGGATGATGGAACACATCAGGGCATGAGGCTCCTGGTCGCGCGGTGCAGCGTGATTTACACGGGCAGGCTGGAGACGCGGCTCGCCGAGGCGACCCGTCTCATCATGGTGAAGGCCGATGGCTGTGTCGCCATCCATGCCGACGGTGGTGCGTACAAGCCCCTGAACTGGATGAACGCCCCGAACGAGGTCGTCGAGTTCGACGACCGGTGGGAAGTGCGCAACAAGAAGGGCGAACTCATGACCATCCACCTGCACGAGGTGATCAGTGACTCCGCCCACGAACTCGGCGAGGACCCTGGCCTCGAGAAGGACGGTGTGGAGGCCCACCTGCAGGAACTGCTCGCCGAGATGCCGCACGTCATGGAGGAGGGTCTCACCATGGTCAGGCGCGAGCACTTCACTGCGCTCGGGCCCGTCGACATCATCTGCCGCGACTCCGCCGGGCGCACGGTGGTCATCGAGGTGAAGCGACGCGGGGAGATCGACGGCGTCGAGCAACTCACCCGTTACCTGGCCGACCTGGCGAACGACCCCACTCTGGGCGAACTGCGGGGCATGTTCGTCGCGCAGTCGATCAAGCCGCAGGCCCGCACACTGGCGGAGTCACGCGGAATCATGTGCGTGGAGGTCGACTACGACGAGCTGCGCGGCAACAAGGCCGACGACTGGACTCTCTTCTCCTGACGACAGCGCGCGGGGGTAGTGTCGTCCGAATGGCACGAGTGAGCACGTACATCAACACAATGGGCCGCACCGAGGAGGCATTCCGCTTCTATGCGGAGGTCTTCGGTACCGAGGTCACGGCACTGACGCGGTTTGCCGACGTGGGCATGGACCACCTGTCAGAGAAGGAACGGAACGGCGTGATGCACGCCGAGGTCCCGATCCTCGCGGGCCACATGCTGATGGGCACCGACATGCTCGAGTCCGCGGGTCACGCAGTCCGTATCGGGAACAACACCACCATCAACCTGGAGCCGGACACGAAGGCCGAGGCCGACCGGATCTACGCGCTGCTCTTCGTTGACTCCGCCGAGAGCAGCGGCGGACTCGCAGACATGCCGTGGGGTGCCTACTGGGGGACGTGCCTCGACCGCTTCGGCATCCGGTGGATGTTCAACGTTGCGAGCGCGCAGTGAGCTCGGCTGACTGGGCGCGTCCCGTTGTCTACTTCTCGATCGAGGCACTCGACGCCGAGAAGCAGCGGGCGTTCTACGCCGAGCTGTTCAACTGGCACATCGGCGAGGGGCCCATCAAGGTGATCCCGGCGGGCATCGGTGGCCCGGAATCCGGCATCGGCGGCCACATCAACGCGGGCAAGAATCCTCACGTCACTGTGTACGTGCAGGTGCGCCACATCGAGGAGAGTCTTGAGAAGGCAGTCGCCCTGGGCGGGGCCGTCGTGTCCCCGCCGTTCCAGATCCCGGGAGGGGCGATGATCGCGACGATCACCGATCCCGAGGGCAACACCGTGGGGATCGTCCAGCAGTAGTCAGAGAGTGGTGAACGTCTCCACGCGGTGCGTCGAGAAGTCGATGAAGCGGTGCATGTTCTCCACCGCGTCAAGACCGACGGTTGCGTTGCCCGCAGCCGCGAATGACTCCGCGGAGTCGAACATCGACATCACGAGCCACGTTCCGTTCTCCCCGCGGGCGGTCGTGCGCCGCAGGTGTCCCTTCAACTGGTAGGCGAACTCCTCCTGAAAGCGGGCATCAGCCGCGAGGAACTCCTCCTCGGAAGCCCCGTCGACAAGAGAGAACACCGCAGTAACTATCAACATCTCGTCCCCATTCGATTCGTCATCCGTCCTGTCGGAAATTCATCTAACCAGCATTGTCACTGGGAACGACAAAGGGCCGCCCCGAAGGGCGGCCCCGAGATGTCGATGGGACGGGTCAGCTGAAGCGGACGAGACCCTGGTCGATGACCTTGCGGTCACCCACGTAGGTCTCGAACAACGCCTCGCCGGCACCCGAGTTCCACATCTTGACGGTCAGTGCGTCACCGGGGAACACCGGGGATGCGAAGCGGCCCTCGATGTGCTTGAAGCGGTCGGCATCTCCCCCGCACAGCGCGTTCAGCAGCGCGCGTCCGGTGAACCCGTAGGTGCAGAGACCGTGCAGGATCGGGCGCGGGAACACGCCGGCGGCAACCGCCGGGTGGTTCGGGTCA
>Ga0075458_10000578_pt1 | contig 12048 bp, 11 predicted proteins | sample DEB3_08_DNA_FD_77576 | JGI IMG/M metagenome (GOLD analysis project Ga0075458, IMG submission 77576) | Aqueous microbial communities from the Delaware River and Bay under freshwater to marine salinity gradient to study organic matter... | ecosystem: Environmental > Aquatic > Marine > Coastal ... | reverse complement strand
AATAAGAGGCCTAAGGGTAGGCCTTGGAGCCCTCAAATAGTAAATCGAGCAGCCTGCTGTGCGTATTTCGAGCCTGTAGCGCCCGGCGGGCCAGGATGGCCATCAGGTAAAGCGTGCCCGCGATCCGCAGCAGGGTCAGGATGGCAAAAGGGGTCGGGCCCAGGCCGAACTTGGCATCAGTCACGTGTGCCAGATGCTGCCAAATTGCGATGTGATAAATCGTTTCAGTTGTTTGCCAAAGCCAGAATGCGTGTAAATCTTTTGTGTTTGTTAACGCAATAACCGCTAATGGGGTTAACCACAAAACATATTGCGGTGAATACACCTTGCTTGCAAGCATGACGGATGCGATAACAAAAAAAGCAACCGATGCAAGAGAGGGTGTGTACTTTAATTCGAATAACAAGACTGCAATCGCTGTTATTGCAATGAGCAACAACAGTATTGAAAGATAATTTAGGTTTGTAAAGTTAACTCCAAGTTGTTGTAGAGCTAACCAGATGGATCCCCAATCGGGTCCACGATCAAGATTGAGTTTGTAAAAGCGCCACCAACCAGTTGGGGTGGTTAGTGCAAAAGGAAGGTTGATAGCAGTCCAGATACCAAATGTGATTGCAACATATTTGATTGCTTCTCTAATTTTAGCTTCGCGCCACAGGATAAACACAATTGGGATTAACAAAAAGACTGGCAAAAACTTGGTGGAAATAGAGACGCCAAGTAAGACCGCACTTCCTAAATATTGTTTGCGATCAAACCAATAGATTGCAAGCATCATCGATGCAATTGCCCACAGATCCCAATTGATAAACAAAGATGCAATCATGGCAGGTGCGATAGGTACAAGGTATGCAAACTCTGGTCGTATTTTTCTGACTGTTAAAACTGTTGTAATAAACAAAAGAATGAGAAAGAAAATATTTATATTGAAGTAAGAAAGTGGGGAATTTGCCGCAAATGAGGTTGCATACATAACCATTGCAGTTAGAACAGGGTATTCAACACTGTTGTCATCACTTGCAAAAGGCCATTGTTGGGTGCTTAATCCACGTGCTTCAAAAAGTGCCGGTAAATCACTGTAACAAGCGTGAACATATTGGTCTGGCGTTACCCAACCAGTATTTGCACAATGGCTAAATTTGGCTACAGAAAGCAGTGAGGCCAGTATTGCTAAGGCAACAAGGGCTCTAACTTTTGTTAGCTTGACCTGGTTCATTAAGGCTTAGGTTTTTGTTTTCCACCCGAAGTAATTACGACAGGTTCTAGACCACCAATATTTGACGGTGCTGGGAAATCCATAATTGGCTCATCCTTTAATGCACCCTTCATAAACTGAGTCCAGATGCGCGCAGGGAAAGTTCCACCAGTAAGTGAAGTCATTCCGCCAATTCCGTTAAGGGATTGGGTTGCGTTGTCACGGAAGAACGAAACTGATGCAGCAATCTGCGGCGTGTAAGCGCTAAACCAAGCAGATGCGTTGGATTGGGATGTACCAGTTTTACCTGCAGCTGGGCGACCTAGTGCAAGAGCTGCAGCACCTGTACCGCCTGTGATAGTTCCTTTAAGAGCATAGGTTAGATCTGCCATAACTTCTTTGCTAAATGCTTCTTCAGTTTTTGGTGTCGCTTCAAAGAGAACACCTTTGTTTGAACCTAGAACTTGTGACACAAGGAAAGGTTTTGACCTAATTCCTTGCGCGGCAAAAGTTGCATATGCGTTTGCAACATCAATCACATGTGGGCTAGATGTTCCAAGAACAACCGATGGTGTTGGCATCATTGCAACGCTTTCAGGAATTCCGGCACGACGTGCAACATCTACAACTTTATCTGGGCCAACTTTGATTCCCAGGGGAACGAAAACTGTATTGATCGAATGTCTAGTTGCGTTAAATAAACTAGTTTGTCCCCAACCCTCGTTACCGTAATTAGAAACTTCGTAAGGCTTTCCTAAATCATCAAATACTTGCGGTGAATCACCATTCCACATTGAGGTTAAAGGAATTCCTTGTTCTAACGCTGCAACCAGCGCAAATGGTTTAAATGTTGAACCAGCTTGAGTAATTGATTGTGTTGCATCATTTAACTGACGCTCTAGGTAGTCACGACCACCATAAAGTGCAAGTATTTCGCCGGTTCCAGGGCGAATTGCCACTAAACCAATACGCAGATCCGCCGGTGCTTTTGCTGGATAAAACTTATTAACTGCATCGACGGCGGATTGTTGAGCTTTTTGATCCAATGTTGTCCTGATTACAAGTCCACCAACAAGCAATTGATCTTGGCTAAATCCAAGTTTAGCTAATTCTTTTTGAACAGCTTCAATGATGTGACCCTTTGGACCGCTTAGTTGACCTGAAGTTGAACGAGGTGCAACTTTTGGAAGCTTCATCTTGGCGGCTTCTTTTTCGGTCAGCCAACCAGCTTCGATCATGTTGTTCTTTGTGTACTCAAATCGATTAGCAAGGCGTTCGGCATTGCCTTCTTTAAACACTGGGTCGTATAAACCTGGCGAGCGCAAAATTGATGCAATCACAACAGCTTGAGAATTATTGAGTTGATCAACATTGCGATTGAAATACTGCTGTGACGCTGTCATTACGCCATAGGAACCACGTCCAAAATAAATTGTATTGAGATAACTTTCTAAAATTTGATCTTTAGAGAGTTGGTTTTCGAGTTTAATCGCAATAACAAGTTCTTTTACTTTTCGTTGAATCGTACGGCTTGGAGTAAGGAATGCTGTTTTTGCATATTGCTGCGTGATCGTTGAACCACCTTGCAATGATCCACCGCGTAAGTTATTGAAAACCGCGCGCGCGATTCCGGTAACTGAGAAAGCTTTGTTTGAATAGAAGTTACGGTCTTCTGCTGCTAAGACAGCATTTCGAACATTAAGTGGAATTTTCGCAAGAGGAACAATTTGTCGGTTTTGTGTTCCAACGCGACCAATTTCTTCTCCGTTTGAATACTGAATGATCGTGGACTGGCTATTTACATATGCGTTGGGATCCGGGATATCAACGGTGAAATAAGCAAGGGCGAATAAAACTGAGCCGGCAATAAATCCAAAGCCACCGATAAATACGGTAGCTCGAATCAGTAATTTACGGGCCATTTGATAATGCTATCCCTTGGCGTAATCCTCATCCTCCAAGGTACGTACTTTGCGAGGGGCTTTCCGCTCAACTCCATCACCCAAGATGTATGAGGCACATAGGTGATTCCATGAACAGTTCTTACAGACCTCGACGATATAGACGGTGAACTCGCCAAATTCGCGTTCCATCTCGACTAATTCGCGGGGAGTCTTAATGCGCCCTGAGTATTGGCCTAGTTGTTCGCCAAAGGTGTAGCGAAGTTCAACTAACTCTTCCTTTTTACATACTGGGCAGTTTCGATTAACTAAGTCACCATGCCATTTAGCTGCGCGCATCAAGTATGGATCTGCATCGCAAGCATCAACCGTTCCCCGAAAGAGAGCGATCAAAGTTGCTCTCTTATCAAGTGAATAATCGATGAATGATCGTTGGGATTTCATTAAGGAGAAGAATAATCCCAAATTCAGGGATACGCTCTTTCTTATGAGTTTCGCTGGGTTGATTCGACATCCAAGGCTTTCCCGGCTCCTTGCGGTTCGGTGGACTGGCCAGATGACCGATGGTGTCTTTCAAAGCGCCTTGGCATCTTTTGTTTTGTTTTCGCCGGAACGCCAAGCAAACGCCTTAAGTGCAGCAATTGGTTTTGCCGTTGTCTTGTTACCGTATTCAATAGTCGGACCTTTTGTCGGAACAATTTTGGATCGAGTTTCACGACAACGTGCTTTGTTCTTTGCCAACCTTGCTCGCAGTGTAAATCTTTTGTTAGTTGCACTCTTTGTCTTTAGTGGTGCAACAGGTGTCGCGCTAACCGTTGTTGTTCTTATTGCTTTTGGAATTAATCGTTTAATTCTTGCAGCGTTATCAGCTGGTCTTCCATTGTTAGTCGAATCAAAATCTTTAATTACAGCAAATGCCATTGCAGTAACTGGTGGTTCGGTTTTAGTCGTGATTGGCGGCGGAATAGGTGTTGGTGTTCGAGCGCTAGTTGATGGTGCCGCCCTTGCCGATCACGCTGATTCCTTACTTATTCTGTTGGCAGCAGGCGGATATCTAACTGCAGCCCTTCTGTCAGGGCGTTTAACTAAGTATGAAATTGGACCTTTGGCCCATGAAAAAGCTGCAGCTTCATTTAAACAAGGCTTTACCGATATGCGTGAAGGAATCGAATTTCTGCGCAAAAATATTGATACAGGTAGAGGAATCGTGGCAACTGCTGTGCATCGCGGAGGGTTAACTGCATTAACGCTTACCGCTTTGTTATTAGAACGCAATACATTTAACGATCCATCTCGTCCTGAAGATGGATTACAAGGTTTTGGAATTGCTTTAACAATTGCAGGAATTGGTGTTTTCTTAGGCGCATTCTTAGCACCGTATGGTGTTGCACGTTTTGGCCGTCATCGTTGGATTAAATTTGCAATGTTTGCAAGTGCCGTTTCTCCAGTGTTTTTAGCGATTTGGCAGACTGAAGTTGCCTTATCAGTAACGGCGTTCTTAACCGCTTTTTGTGGGCAAAACATAAAAGTAACCAACGATGCATTAGTGCAATCAAAAATTGATGACTACTACCGTGGACGCGTTTTTGCTGTTTATGATGTTGTGGTTAATAGCGCAATTGTTAGTGGTGGATTGATAGCCGCTTTGTTGCTACCAACTTCTGGTGTTACGGCAAAAGTTCCACTATTTGTAATGAGTGCTTATTTACTGGTGGCGGTTGTAGTCCTGCGACCAAGTAAGTTCAAAGCTACCTACTAGCCCACCATTCAAGAAGAGCTTTGGTTGCAGCTTCTTCTCCAATTGGTCCCTGCTCTAAACGTAGTTCCATAAGGAAATCCATAGCTTGTCCAACTTCGCGAGAAGGTTTTAGATTAAGAAGTTGCATAACTTGTGCGCCATCAAGATCTGGACGAATCTTTGATAACTCTTCTTGTTCCATTAAAACTTCAATGCGTGCTTCTAGAGAATCATATGTAGCTGACAAGCGCGCAGCTTTACTCTTGTTACGGGTTGTGCAATCAGCACGAGTTAACACATGTAAATGTGTAATAAATTCACCTGCGTCGCGTACGTAACGACGGACAGCAGAATCGGTCCATTCTCCTTCACCATAGCCATGGAAACGAAGGTGGAGCATTGTTAATAACTCAACTGCATCGATTGTTTCATTATCGAAACGAAGTGCTTGTAGGCGTTTTTTTGCTAGCCGGGCACCAACAACTTCGTGATGGTGAAATGAAACTCCGCCACCTTCGATAAAGGCACGTGTTTTTGGCTTTCCAATGTCGTGCAAAAGGGCGGCAATACGAATAACTAGGTTGGGCCCACCCAGGCGTTCTTCATGTTCTATGGCTTGTTCCAGCACCGTAATTGAATGCTCATACACATCTTTATGGTGATGGTGTTCATCAACTTCAAGGCGCAACTTTGGAATTTCAGGCAAAACAATATCTGCAAGACCCGTATCAACTAACAAAGTTATTCCGATTCGCGGATTAGGCGACATGATGATTTTTGTAAATTCATCGCGCACACGCTCAGCCGAAATTATTGAAATACGGTGAGCTAAATCTTTCATTGATGCTAAAACATCAGGTGCAATTTCAAAATTTAATTGACTTGCAAATCGCGCTGCGCGCATCATTCGTAGAGGATCATCATTAAATGAATCTCCTGCGCGAACTGGTGTGCGTAAAACTCGAGCCGCTAAATCTTGTAACCCGTTGAAAGGATCGATGAACTCTGGTTTGTTTCCAGTTAATTCAAGCGCCATTGAATTAACAGTGAAGTCTCGACGAGACAAATCGCCAAGAATTGAATCACCGTATTCAACTTCTGGTTTACGAGATTCTGGATCGTATTGTTCTGTTCGATATGTTGTTACTTCAACAGTTGTGTCACCACGTTTTCCTGCAACAGTTCCAAAAGAAATTCCGGTATCCCACACATTGTCAGCCCATGATTGCAAAATCTTTTTTGTTTCTAATGGGTGCGCATTTGTTGTGAAATCTAAATCGTTTCCTAAACGTCCCAGGATTGCATCGCGTACAGGTCCACCAACCAATGCCAAGGTAAAACCTTTGGCTTTAAAGGCTTCGGCAAGGGAGCTGGCTAGCGGTGCCCGTTCAACCAATGAACGGATCGCTAACTCTCCTGCTGCGCCTAATGCATTACTCACAATAAGTAAGGTTAAAGCACTATCCTTGCTTCATGATCCCGGCACCTGGTGCGGGCAGCGAAGGCACGAAGAAAAAACGGAAGCGTAAGCGTTCCGGTAACCGCGGCCCACAACCACAGACTCAAACGGCTCCCACAAAGAGTCCTCAAGTAAAGCGCCCGTATGCAAAGCGCGTCGACGAGGTCAGTGCTGGCGGTTTGGTTGTCGATACAACCGGAACTAAGGGTTTATTGATTGGTCGCTATGACACAAAAGATGCAACCAGGAAACGCATCTTGTGGTCGCTACCTAAGGGTCATATCGAAGAAGGTGAAACTCCTGAACAAGCTGCAATTCGCGAAGTTGCTGAAGAAACCGGAATTACTTCCAGCATTACCAAATCTTTAGGTGTTATTGATTTTTGGTTCATGGCTGGTGGAAAGAGAATTCACAAAACTGTTCATCACTTTATGTTTACCGAAGTTGGCGGGATTTTAGCTGCACAGGAAAGTGAAGTTGATGAGGTCTCTTGGTTCCCATTAGAGGAAATTGTTGACCGCCTTGCGTATCCTGATGAAAAGAAGTTGATTGCACGAAGTGCCGAGTTAACTCCATGAAGAAATTAGTAGTGCTTGTTATTTCAACTTTTTTACTTCTAATGATGCCAACGTCGATGGCTTCCAACACAGTGATTCAACTGACCGCCCCTGCTTATCAAAATTTTACTGGGGAATTTAGGAATGATGATTTGGCACAATCGCTCACACCTTCAGGTGAATTGGGTTTAAAGGTTTACCAACCCATTGCAAAAAATCGAACCTGGGTTATTGATGCTGCATTAGTTGATGAAGTAATTCTGATGAGCAATCAATACGCTTTGGCAACTGAGGCTGCACCGGTTGGAAAAGAAATTGCAATTGCCTGGCTAAATCAATTGAAGCGAGTAACAGCAAGTAATGAAGTAATTGCACTTGCTTATGGCAATCCAGATGTTGCACTTGCAAAACGTTTAGCGCCAAGTGATTTACGTTTCTATTTCGTTTACGGTCAAGACCGTTTGCAATTAGCTCTTGGACGTATTGTGAAAAGTGAACCCAATGTTCAATGGAGCGTAGGAAAATCAGGCTTAAGTAACCCATTACGTAAGAGTTATGGCGAAAACCGCAAGGCTTTAACCCGTTTGATGCGTGTTGTCGATACCCCTGAATTGATTCATCTGCGAGCTCGTATGGGTCAATTGTTATCACCTACGTTGGAAAGGGATTTACAAAAAGATTTTTCAGACAATGCAACAGTGGCCGTTAAGGAAATGGTTAATAAGTTGCGCATTAATAGCGGTAAATACCAAATAACAACCGCATCTGTGAAACTTCCTGTTACTGTCATTAACGAATTTGATGTGGATGTCACTGTAGATATTTCCATGTTACCTATGAATTCTCGAATTATTGTGGGAAGTTTTGATAACGTTGTGATTCCAGCTCAGTCAAAAAAGCAACTAGCGATGCAGATCGACGTAATCGCACCTGGCGACACAACTGTTTCGGCACTGATCACCGGTCCAAAAGATGACAGAGAAGTCGTGCCAGAAGCGACACTTACTTTGAATTCAACCGTGATTGACCCGAGAGTGATTTGGTTTACAACAGGTGCGGCAATACTTTTGTTACTGGCAGCTATAGCACAGAGTGTACGCCGTGTACGAAGGAGGACTAAATGAAATCAAATGAACTCTTTCGTGCCTCTGGAATCATGGCGCTTGGAACAATTATTTCCCGAATCACCGGATTTATCCGCGGAATCTTGATTGTTGCGGTGCTCGGAACCGCATTGCTTGCTGATACTTACAATGTTGCAAACACAATGCCAAACATTTTGTATAACTTACTTGTTGGTGGCGCCTTAACGGCCATCTTTATTCCACAACTTGTTCGCTCCTTTGAACATGATGATGGTGGAGATGGTTTTGCTTCACGTTTGATAACAACAATTTCACTGATTCTTTTGGTGTTAGTAACTGTGGGAATGATCTTTGCACCAGCTTTGGTTCGCTTGTATGCACCAGAATTTTTTACCCCAGGGTTTGAAACTGAAAAAGAAATAGCTATCGCTTTCACCCGGTACTGCTTGCCGCAAATTTTCTTCTTAGGTTTGTTTACGATGTTGGGTCAGGTTGCTAACGCCCGTGGCTCTTTTGGGCCCCTTATGTGGGCTCCTATCGCCAACAACTTGGTTGGAATCGCCTTATTTGGCGGGTTTTTAATCTTTTCTCCAGGCGTAACCATCTCAAACATCACCTCGCTGCAGGTCCAAATTCTGGGCTGGGGAACCACGTTCAGTGTTGTTGTTCAAGCGTTAGTCCTGGTGCCGGTCATTAAGCGCTTAGGCATCACAATCAAGCCAAAACTAGGTGTTGAAGGTTTGGGTAAATCTTTCAATTTAGCAGGCTGGACTTTGGTTTATGTTTTGATTTCACAGCTTGGTTATTTGGTAACAGTAAATGTTGCCACATCAGCTGCAGTACGAAGCGCACAAGAAGGTGTAACGACTGGTGTTGGGTATACGCCTTACACCTTTGCTTACTATGTGATGTTGTTGCCGTATTCGATTGTCACAATTTCAATTATTACCGCGATCTTGCCACATATTTCAAAGTTAGCACTTGATGGAAAACGTGATGAAGTAAAGGCACAACTTGTCCGTGCAATCCGATTGGTCGGGGTAATTACAATTCCTAGTGCTGTTGCATTCTTGTTGTTTGGTCCTTTGATTACAGAAGTAATCTTTATTGGTGTTCCAACAGCGGATTCTCGCTACATTGGTTATGTTCTTTCGGCTTTGAGTTTTGGTTTAGTTGCATTTTCTATTAACTTAATTTTGATTCGTGGCTTTAATGCTTTTGAAGACACGCGAACTCAAGTTATTTCGATCTTGATCATCAATATTATTTCAGTAGCACTTTCTTACTTCTTCTTGTATTCCTTGAAGAATCAATGGGTAACTGTTGGATTAGGCGCGGCTTTCTCTTTCAGTTACTTAGTTGGTTTAGTTGTAACTCTTCGATTGTTAAAGAAACACACTGGAAAACTATCGATCCGGGAATTTTTCGCACAGCACGTACGTTTATTCACTGCTGCATTGCTTGTGATGCTTCCATTATTTGCAATGGTGGAATACATCACTTGGGTTGGTGTTGAACTAACACCAGCTGCTCGTGCGGGGCAATTACTGCTTGTGATGGTTGTCGCATTCTTTGGGTACATATTTGCTGCCAAAGCCCTGCACGTTGAGGAGATATCCATGATTCGCCACTTGGGTAGTTCAATCTCGCGCCGTTCAACAAAACCTGAAGAAAACCATTAGATTTCGGGGTCTAAGGAGCACACATGAGTGAAGTAAGAAATGTCGTAATTGTTGGATCGGGTCCAGCTGGATACACCGCTGCGATCTATGCTGCTCGCGCACAATTAGATCCAATTATTTACGAAGGATCTGTCACTGCAGGTGGCGCACTGATGAATACAACTGAGGTTGAAAACTTTCCTGGTTTCACTGATGGAGTAATGGGTCCAGACTTAATGGACAGCATGCGCAAGCAAGCAAAACGTTTTGGTGCAGAACTGATTACCGATGACATTGTTGAAATGGATTTAACTGGCGATGTTAAAGTTTTAAAGGATGGTTCCGGAAACACTGTTAAGGCAAAGTCGGTCATTCTTGCAACTGGTAGCGCTTATCGCGAAATTGGTTTAGTGAATGAAAAGCGTTTATCTGGTCATGGCGTTTCTTGGTGTGCAACATGTGATGGTTTCTTCTTCCGTGGACAAACAATTGCAGTTGTTGGTGGTGGCGACAGTGCGGTTGAAGAAGCAACATTCTTAACCCGTTTTGCCGAGAAAGTAGTTTTGATTCATCGTCGCGATACATTGCGCGCATCAAAAATTATGGCAGAGCGTGCAAAAGCTAATCCAAAAATTGAATTCTTATGGAACACCGAAGTAATTGATGTTTTAGGTGCAGACAAGGTTGAAGCGCTTAAATTGCGTAACACTGTTGATGGCACTGAATCAGAACGTGCCTTTACGGGTTTGTTTGTTGCAATTGGACATATTCCACGTAGCGAACTAATTGTCGGACAAATTGATTTAGATAATGAAGGTTATGTAATTTGTGAAGGTCGTTCTACGCGCACAAACCAAAAGGGTGTTTTTGCGTGTGGTGATTTGGTTGACCATACATACCGTCAAGCAATTACCGCAGCTGGTTCTGGGTGTGCTGCGGCGCTGGATGCAGAAAAGTTTTTAGCTCACTAAATTTTCCCTGAATACATAGCGACCGACAAAAAGAGGAGTACGACGATGGCAACTAGCAAGGTAACAACAGCAACCTTTGATGCAGAGGTTCTCAAGAGCAGCACCCCTGTTTTGGTTGATTTTTGGGCTGAATGGTGTGGCCCATGCCGTGCTGTTGGACCAATTCTTGAAGAGATTTCAGATGAATACGGTTCAAAGATCAAGATTGTAAAACTGAACACAGATGAAGAGTCTGCAATTGCGATCAAGTATGGAATTACATCAATCCCATCTATGTATGTTTTTGTAAATGGAGAAGTTGTAACTCAGATCGTTGGTGCTAAGCCAAAGCCAGCACTGCTAAAAGATCTAGAAAGCTTCCTCGCATAAAACAATGTCAGATTTGACCGAGTCGGAGATCCGCTCATTTCAACAAGCCCGTGGCCTTGATGTCACGGGTTTTGTTGATGCGGTCACTGCACGCGCACTAGAAGAAGCGCGCTGGAAACTCGGAGATCGTTCTTTATATCTTCAAGAATCACCATTGATGCGCGGAGACGATGTTGCTGCGCTTCAGGCTCGTTTAACTGAAATGGGTTTTGATTGCGGCAGAGTCGATGGAATTTACGGTCCTCGCACTGAATTCGCAGTTAAAGAGTTTCAAAAATCTGTCGGTGCCACCATTGATGGCAAATGTGGGCCAGCGACAATAATTGCGTTAATTCGTTTAACAAAAATTGTTTCAGGTGGTGCACCTTCTGAAATGCGGCAGGTTGCAACGCAGCAAAGTCGTGGACCAGCACTTGCTAATAAAGTTATTGTTTTAAACCCTGATGGGGATGATCAACTTGTTTATGATGTTGCGGTTCGAACCGAAGGTCGTTTACTCGCATTAGGTGCTTCGGTTTTTCTGACTCGGGGTGCAACAAATAATCCTTCAGAACATGATCGAATAGAATTTAGTAATAAAAGCAATGCAGATTTAATGATTGCTTTAAACCTTGATTCTTATGTAAATGATAAAGCACATGGTGCTGCAACTTATTTTTATGGCAGCGATGCACATGGTGTGCATTCAATTGTTGGTGAAAGATTTGCTTCCTTGGTGCAACGAGAAATTTGCGCGCGTACTGATTTAGCAAACTGCAGAACCCATGCAAAAACATGGGATTTACTACGCTTGACTACTGCACCTACAGTTCGAATTGATTTGGGCTACACCAGTAACCCAGGTGATATGTCTCGAATCTCTCGGCCTGATTTTCGCGATGTAATCGCTGAAGCCTTAGTTATTGCAATCCAACGGCTGTATTTAGCCGCTGAAGATGATGCAAAAACTGGAACTTTAAGAATTTCAGATCTACGTAAAGCCGGTATTCGCCGCTAAATAACACTCAAGCTATAGCTTGGGTATGGCAGACTTACGACATGTCAGATATCACGCAACGCTTCTCAACTGGTGCTCCACAAAATCTTGAACAAAGATTTGCATCTCGAGCCGC
>Ga0075458_10000576_pt1 | contig 12050 bp, 11 predicted proteins | sample DEB3_08_DNA_FD_77576 | JGI IMG/M metagenome (GOLD analysis project Ga0075458, IMG submission 77576) | Aqueous microbial communities from the Delaware River and Bay under freshwater to marine salinity gradient to study organic matter... | ecosystem: Environmental > Aquatic > Marine > Coastal ... | reverse complement strand
TATGACGCTCTTGAAATTAAGAATGCAGTTGAAGCAGCCTCACTTGCGATTTCATCGGCTAAGACTTTGCTTACTGCAGCAGATGCAGGAAGTCCCACTGCACTTGCAATCCGCAACGAAGGCGCTGCCTTATTAGCCCAGACTGTCATTGCAACGTGGTTAGGGGCTGGCGGTTCATTAGATCATGCACCAGAAATTGCAATTCAAGGTGGTCCATCTAAGAATCCTGCATACGTGAGTGCCATTCAGAGCAATATTTCTCAATCACTTCCTAAAGCTAAGTTCGTAAGTGCTCGTGGCGATAATTTAGATGGTGCACTCTGGATTGCACATAACATGCCTAATGATTCCGAGCCTTTGCTGCGCTGGGCAAGTAAGTATTATTGATTCAAAAGCGTTCTTTATTCATTACGAATTTAGGAAATCCAAAATCAGTTGTACATCTTTTCCCGGTTCGCCTGTGGTATCTATAACTAATGAAGCAACTCGTCTATAACGTGGATCGCGTCGCTCGTATCTTTCCCGAATTAAGTCTTGTGGATCGTTGCCAAATGCCTGGCGACCAACTCCACTTGAACCTGCTCGTGATTGTTGAAGCTCGAGCGGCATATGCAAATAGATTGTGCACTGCCCTTTTAAGGCTTCAATAAGATCCAAATTATCAGCAGCCGATGCGGCAGCGCCCGCCACTAGAGGGGCTGGTCTTGATAGAACATCCCAAAGGTATTTCTCTTCAAGGGCATGAAGGGTTGGAACATCAAGTGCGGCTAGCTCTTTCAAAGATTTAGAGGCCATCTTTGACATTTCATAATCATTATCAATATAAGGCCACCCCAATTTCTCAGACATAATGGTTCCTATTGTCGTTTTCCCAACACCCATCGCCCCTACAAGTATTAAACGGCGGGGTGATAGCGATTTATAATTATTGAAAGTCAACTAATACCTTGCCTGATATCTGAGAGTCTTTAGCAATTTCAAAAGCCTTTTTAACTTCACTCGCAGGAAGTACATGCGTAATAGCAGTTGCAATTATTGAATTTTCTGAGAGCAATTCTACTGCTTCCACAATCTCGTTATTGAATCTAAATGCACCGCGCAGGCGGATTTCTTTCGAAACAAGTGGCGCAATTGCAATTGGTTGCGCTGCTGCACCTAACATTCCCACCTGAACTACTGTTCCTGCTCTACGAACCGCGTTGAGAGCAGAACCAATAGCAATTGGAGATCCTGAACATTCAAAGACGGAATCAAAATAATTCTCTGGCAAATCCTCTTTTGATATTTGGATTGCGCGAGTTGCACCAATTGCCTTAGCCCGCTCTAAAGGGCCAGGCAAAACATCTGTGGAAACAACCTCACTAGCACCTTTAATGCGTGCTGCTGCGGCTACGAGCAAACCAATTGGTCCGGAGCCTGAAACTAAAACTCTCTTTCCCATGACGCCTTCAGCAACATTGATCGCATGTAATGCAACAGCAAGAGGCTCTGCAAGAGCTGCGACTTGTAGAGATAGCCCTTTTGGCAATAATCGCAACATGTCTTTACGGGCGATGAAGTAATCTGACATTGCACCTTGAGTATGTGGCATTGTCGAAGCACTGCCCAGATATTTTCCTCCTGGCCAAATGTGTGGATCACTTGCTATCTCTGGTGCAGATATACCAAATGTTGCTGGATGAACCGTGACAGGAGTTCCTTGAGTGAATTCTCCACTTGGATCTAGGTCAATAGTGCCCGAAAGTTCGTGACCAGGAATAAGAGGTTCCTTCACTACAAACGCTCCATTGGCACCTTCGTAGTAATAGTGAAGATCGGAACCACAGACACCTACGAATGCAACTTTAATTCTGACTTCATTAGTGGCAGGTTGTGGAATGGGTATTTCTCTTAACTCAGCATCTAGCTTTCCAGCGATTAAGAAAGATCTCATCTGCGCACTATACTTTGTCAATGGCACTCACGTCATCGTCTAAATATCCGCCACTCAACCATTCGACTGCACCAAAATCAGCGATGATTCTCAAAACAACACCTAAAACCGGAATAGTTCATATCGGTTTGGGTAATTTTCATCGTGCCCATCTAGCTCTCTATACAGCTAATGCGGTTAAAGCATCTGGGGGCGATTGGGGTATTTTTGCTTACTCCCTAAGAAGTAAATCAATTGCTGATTCCATGAAAGCGCAAGATCTTCTATATTCGATTGTCACTATCTCACCCACTTCAGATCGGATTGTGATTCCTGGAATTCACACCGGGGCAATAGGTGGTCCAGATCTTGTGTGCGAAACTCTAGATGAAATAGAAAAAGCAAGTACTAAAATTATTTCACTTACAGTAACTGAAGCAGGTTATTTAATTTCCCAAAATACTGGCGGACTTGATATGACATCTCCTCAAATCTCACATGACTTAGCCAACCCCACGAGTCCAGTTACTGCTATAGGAATTGTGGTTCGTGGATTAGAAAGACGTGCTTTGACCCATGGTGAGCCGATAACAGTCATGAGTTGCGATAATCTTTCTTCAAATGGCGACCGCACGCGTCAGCTCACATTTGAATTTATTGATGCTCTAAAGGATTCCAAGCTGCTTCGTGAATACGTTGAAAAGAAGGTAACTTTTCCAAACTCCATGGTGGATCGAATTGTTCCTGGCACAGAAAATCGGCATTTGGAAATGGTTGAATCACGATTATCAGTTCATGATGATTCACCCGTTCCTGCAGAAGAATTCTCAATGTGGATAATTGAAGATGATTTTGCAGCTGGCCGACCAGATTGGCAGACAGTTGGAGCCATTTTCAGTGGAGAGGTTGCTGCCTATGAATTAATGAAGCTGCGTCTTCTTAATGGCACTCACTCTCTTCTTTCTTATATTGGCGCTCTGGCTGGTCATGAGACTATTCCGGGCGCACGCTTCGAACCATTTATTGAAGATGCTGTCCGCACAATCCTGAAACAAGAACTGCTGCCCACTCTCACAATGCCTAAGGCGATCACTTCGGATTCATATGTAGAACAACTATTTGCTAGGTGGTCAAATACGGTGCTAGGAGATAAAACAAGCCGTGTGGGATCAGATGGCTCCACAAAGCTTCCACAGAGAATTACCCAACCGGTTCTTTTTCATACGAAAGCTGGGCAGATTCCCCAATATATTTCGCTGACAATTGCTGCATGGCTGGCTTGTATTGCACCCCTAAGGAATTTTGATCCAGGAATTCATGCTAAAGCCATGAAGGATCCAGCAAAAGAGATTCTCAATGTATTAGCTTCTAAAACGAGTAATTCACTAACCTTTGTTGAATCAGTATTTACTCAGGCGAATATTTTTTCAAAGGAGCTTATTGATTTGGGTGATTTTATAAGTTGCATTGCAGATTACCTTGATCAAATAATCAATGAGGGAATAAAGAGCGCGGCGTTGACCGCTCAATCTAGAAGCTAAAAGAAAAACGGCCGAGATTTCTCTCGGCCGTTTCCCTTGAAGGACTATCTAGGTTTACTTGCCCCAGATCTTCTTGTACTGAGTGCGGTATCCATTTTGTGGATCCCACACAGTTACATTTCCAACGTTTGCCTTTGTTACAAGGTGAACAACTGGAACGTATCCGCTTGCCTTTTGACCAGCGAATGCGCGGTTGAATTCATCAACAATCTGCCATCCCTGCATAGTCAAAGGTTCTGGAACCGTTACTGACTGGAAGTCTCCAGCCTTAATGCGCTGATATTCATCAGCTGATCCGTCACCGGCTCCAACGTTATGTGGGAAGCCTGTGCCAGTCTTTCCAGCTGCACGAAGTGCTGCTGCCATTGGAGTGATGTATAGACCACCATTGATTGAGATTGAGTGTGTCCATTGATCACCGTACTGTGCAACAAGTGCCTGTGTCTTAGCAGCAACAAGAGTCGAGATTGTGTCACCGATTGGAATATTTGCATATTCTAGAATCTTAAGAGATGCACAAGTCTTAACTTGAGCCAAGATCTCCTGAGACTTTCCTTCAGCAAATGGAATTGATGAGTCAGTAAAGACAACGACGCCGCCAACACCCTTGGAGTCTGCAATTACCCAGTTTGCTGACATGTTTGACACATCAAGTCGTGAAGTTGTTACGTTGCTGAATAGACCTAGCTCTGGAGCTGGACCTGAAATTGCAGCTGCGTGCCAACCAATTACTGGAATCTTTGCTTTCTTAGCACTATCAATTGCAGCCTTCACAGTTGCTGGATCGAAACCACCAATGATGATTCCATCCGCCTTAAGTGTTACTGCTTGCTGTGTTGCAGAAGCCATTCCTGCTGCAGTTCCTTGTCCATCAAGAACACGAACCTTCCATCCAATGGCCTTAGCTGCTTCTTGCACGCCAGCTGCAGCTCCGGCAACACCACCATTCTGCATTGTCTGTGCTACGTAAATAAGTGTCTTTCCCTTTGCAGCCTTAGGTCCCTTAGTTGGGCCATCCCAAGGTGCTTTAACTGCTGTTGCCTTAGCAACAGCTGAAGTTGCCTTAGCTAGTGCTGCAGGACAATCTGCAGCTGCATTTGCTGCTGTTGCTGAAACAGCAACAAATGAGCCAGTGATTAATACTGCCACTGCGCTCATTCCAATAATGCGATTTTTCAAGTTAGTCAATGTATTTCCTTTCGTTGCAATCGATCTGTTGTAGGGGGTGTGCTGGTTATTTCTGATTTGTTGCTTCCATTGATTTTCTGGAAGCTTCCGCACCAGATTTCAAACGGCGTCTTGCCGAATAACCAGCAAGACCAACAGCGGCTAACAAAGTTAGACCGTTGAAGAGTGGTGTCGCCCAAAAATCAGCTCCAAGCTGCTGAATTCCAGCCACTCCGATTGCAAGAATTGCAACCGCGACGAGAGTGCCAAGCGCATTCGCTCTTCCGAGACGAATAGTTGTTGAACCCAAAAGGGCGCCAACAAATGCAGGAAGTAGGTATTCGCTACCGATACTTGGGTTACCAACTTGCTGTTGTGCAGCAAGTAAACATCCTGCAAATCCAGTTATTGCAGATGAAGCCATAAAAGCAAAAATCACATACTTTTGCTTTGGGATTCCAATGAGCTCTGCTGCTCGCGGGTTTGAACCAATGACATATAAACCTCGACCTGCTGGTAAGAATTCAAGAACAATTACCAGAATAACCACGAGACCTATAATGTAAAAAGCACCTATAGGTAGACCAAGGAAATGCCCATTCATCAAATTTGTGAATCCTTTTGGTAGACCTTCTAAAGGTGGTACCAATCTTCCGCCATGTGTAATCCAACCGCTGAGAGCATAGAGAACACTGCCGGTACCTAGAGTTGCGATGAATGAATCAATCTGGGCAAATTCAACTAAGAGGCCATTTATTAAACCAACTACTGAACAACCAATCACGCTTATAAGACAGATCCATACCCAAGAGACATGCGTATTAATGAGCATCCACATAACCACTACGTGAGTTAGGCCAAGGGCATATCCCATGGAAAGATCAAACTTGGCTGTGACAATTGGAATCATCGCACCAAGTGCTAATAGTGCTGGAATTGATTGATTAGTAAGAATTGCCTGCAAATTAGAAGCAGTTGGATAAGTCTCCGGCAATAAATATGAAAAGAATAAAAAGATTAAAACTGCAAGAATTGGTAACCCATAGGTTCCAATTCGAAGCGAGAGAGATACTTTAGTTTTTGCCATGATTTACGCGCTCACATTCGCTCTGGATGCATTGATGACTAGATTTTCAACGGTTAACTCTGATCTTTGTAGTTCTGCCACAATTTCTCCATCTGCAAAAACAAGCGCGCGATGAGCCATGAGCGCTACTTCCTCAAAATCTGTTGATACCAGCAAAATTGCTAATCGATCTTCAGTTGCTAGATGGATCAGGTTGTAAATATCTCCCTTTGCACCGACATCGACGCCGGCAGTTGGTTCTTCTAAAACAATGACCGAACGAGGCATACTCAACCAGCGACTCAAAATAACCTTCTGCTGGTTTCCTCCTGAGAGAGTCGCTATCGCTACTTCTTCTCCAGGTGTTTTGATATTAAATTGCTGTGTTAACTCTTCCGCTGCAGCATGCTCTTTGCGGGGATGGAGAAAGGAAAAAGCCTTGCTGCCACGTGCTGGCAAATTTGGAAACTTGTTTTCTCGAATTGAGAGTTGCAGAGCTAATCCTTCTTCTGCTCGAGAGCTTGTGATGAGTGAAATACCCTTACGAACTACTTTGGAAACTCCACCTTTGATGACTTCTCCATTAAGAATGATCGCACCACTGCTATGTGGCAATGCGCCGGCAATCATTCGACCAACTTCGCGCTGCCCTGCACCATTTAAACCTATGAGACCTAAAACTTCTCCTTGTCTTAAAATAAATGATGCTGACCTCAGATTTTCTCCAGCAATATCTGAAACTTTTAAGGTTTCATTTCCATATGTTGCTTTGCCTAAATGAAACGTTTCAATTCGTCTTCCTACAATATCTCGTACTAGTGATTCTGGCGTAAAACTAGAAATTGATCCATCTTCAACTAATTTGCCATCTCGTAAAACAACTACGCGATCTGAAACTTTGAAAATTTCGTCTAGTCGGTGGGATACATAAACGACTGCAACCCCTTGATCTCGTAATCCGCGAAGAACTCTAAAGAGATTCTCGCAATCACTTGCATGAAGGCTTGCTGTTGGTTCATCCAAAACTAAGACATCTGATTTGGCGTAAAGTGCACGAGCGATTGCTACGAGTGAGCGATCGGCTCTAGATAAAGATGAGATTGCTTGGTTGGTATCAATATGTGGAGCAACGTTGCGTAGCGCATCCTCTGCCATGGAGCGAACTCCGGACCAATTAATCAGCCCCACTCTCTTTGGGTAATCTGAACCTAAGGCAATCGATTCACCAACACTCATCCATTCAACTAAACCAAGATCTTGGTGAATGAATGCAAAACGTACCGATTCAATTGCTGCGTTATTTACTGCGGTAATTGCACCTGCATCTTGCGAATAAATCCCGGCAAGAATTTTAATTACTGTTGATTTACCTGCACCATTTGCTCCGAGTAGAGCAAGAACTTCCCCAGAATTAATATCAAAAGTAACTTCACTTAATGCTTGAGTTGCACCAAAGCGCTTGGAAAGCTCTTTGATGTGGATGATAGGTTTTTGTGAAGTCCGCACACGCTGAAGTTAGACCATAAAACCCAAAATGCTATCTACTGTCCAACCAACTGGACACTTTATGTTGCGTAAATAAGTGGATGCGAGAGTCCCTTTGCTAGAAGGTTGAGATCTTTAAGAAGGGCTTGGCGGAATTCTGGGGTGAGCCGGCCTGTGATAACAGTAGATGAAACCGCCACCGCGGTTGAATCTCCTCTAAATCCCTGAACGGCGTATCCAAAACAGGTGACTCCTTCGGTTGCTTCTTCATCATCAATTGAGTATCCGCGAGTTCGCACGGATTCCAGATCAGATAACAATTCGGTAACGTTCTTAATTGACTTTGGCGTAAGAGGAACAAAGGCTTCAGGTTTGTCCTTAAACCTTTCTTTAACTTCAGCAACCGGCAATTGTGCTAACAATGCTTTTCCTGTTGCCGTACAAGCAGCTGGAAAACGATCCCCAATATTTGCTGTTAGTCGAATTTGTTGACGGCCTTCATACTTTCCTAAATATAAAACATCAGTCCCGTCGAGAATTGCAATACGTGAAGATTCTCTAGAGAGAATCGGAAGACTTGCGCAGAGATCATAGTATTCACGAAGGGCATCAACACTTTGCAAATAGTGTCCACCAAGTTCTAACAATTTTCGTCCTAATGCATACCCGGCATCTCTGCGAACCAAAAGACCGGATTCTTCTAGTTCAAGACAAATATTGGCAGTAGAAGATTTTGGGAAGCCTAACTTGCGCGCTATTTCATTTGTGCCAATGTGGCCGCTCACGGCAACCAAATCCAAAATGGCAACCGCTCGCGCCAGAGCTGGAACTAACGGCGTTCGCTCCTCAGGCAACTTTTCTGTCCAATCCTCTGGACGCCACTCAGCATCCTGATAGTGTCTGACGCTACCAGCGCTAGGCAAGGTGAACAAGGGAGGAAGACTGTGACTCAAGGCTTTGATAATGGTCCTGAACTTAGTTCAAAAGAGTTTGAAATTCTCTTTGATGAGTTGAAAACTTGGAGTGATTACACGCCAGAAACCTTAGAGCGCGGTGCACTCAACCACATCACTGCTGAAGTTATTAGAAATGCCGCATCTCTTGTCACTAAGGGACGAATTGTTCATATGGCACTTCCTTGGAATACGGTTTCCGGGCCAGATAACGCCAAACCTGCTACACACTACATGGTTAGTCTTGCTCAATTTGAAAATCCTGAGCCGACCTCAAATCGTGATTTCATCGGTGTTGATTATCACGGCAAAGCTGTTAGCCATATGGATGCGCCAACCCACATTGTCTACCGCGGAGATATTTTTGGTGGGAAGAAATCAAGTGAATTTGTCACAACTCAAGGATCAAACTGGGCATCCATAGACAAATTGGGGCCAGTTGTCACCCGCGGAGTGCTGTTAGATGCTGCACGTCTTAGAAATCTGAATTATCTAGAACCTGGAACGGCTATTCGTGCGGTAGATGTAATGTCAATGGAAGAAAAATTTGGCTTCACGATCTCACAAGGTGACTGCGTTCTTTTGCGCAGTGGTCATTTTGCACGCCGTGAAGCAATAGGTGTTTGGAATCCTGATAACTTCTCTGCTGGATTTCATGTTGATGTTATGAAGTTATTCAAGGATAGAAAAGTGAGCGTAATAGGTGCTGATGGTGACAGTGATGTCCGTCCATCTCCTGTGACCGGAGTTGAATCCCCAGTTCACGCACTTGCTTTACCAGGAATGGGAATTCCACTTCTTGATAACTTGCAACTTGAAGAGTTAGCAGCAACATGTGCAAACGAAAAGCGCTGGATATTTCAAATTATCTTGGCACCACTAAATATTCCCCGAGGCACTGGATCACCTCTTAATCCAGTTGCAGTGTTTTAATGTCTCGGACTAATTCTTTCAAAGTCGGTCTTTCACGTGATCTCAGCGATGGAAATGGTGGATTTAGCTGGGGTGATATTGGTATCGAAAGCTTGCACCCTCTCTCTTGGGATTTTCTTTCTCCCCTCGATTCACAGTTCACACCGCAGGCATTAGAGGGATTTCATGCCGTAGCTTTTGCCGGCCCCTCAGTGACCTCAACATCATTTGCAGATCCTGGCCAATCCCCCCTTCTTCTCTCCCGCTTTGGTGTTGGCTATGACAATATTGATTTGGGTGCATGCACGGCTGCGGGAACTGCTTTGACTATCACACCTGATGGATCTAAGAAGCCCGTTGCAACCGCGGCGTTGATGCTCACACTCTCAACCATGCATCGCCTTGTGACAAAAGATGCCCTTGCGCGTTCAGGTGGATGGAACCGCAGAATTGAAGGCCTTGGTCAAGGTTTGAACGGAAAAACTGTTGCAACAATCGGCCTTGGAAATATAGCCACTGAGTTTTTCCGATTGATCTCACCTTTTGACGTTCGAAAAATTGCATATGATCCCTGGAAAACTAAAGAAGAAGCTGCAGGATTTGGTATCGACTTATTGGATCTTGCTCAAGTTATGGCTGTCGCAGATGTCGTTGTCGTCATGGCTCAACTCACACCAGAATCACATCACCTCATCGGGCAAGCTCAAATTGAACTAATGAAGCCAACTTCAGTATTAATTAATATTTCGCGCGGTCCAATAATCGATGAGAAAGCTTTGATTGCAGCACTTGAGAAAAGGGCTATTTATGGCGCTGGATTGGATGTCTTTGAAACCGAACCACTTGCTATAGACAATCCACTTCTTGAACTTGATAACGTAATTATTACGCCCCACAACATCGCATGGACTGATGAACTCGCTCGTGGCATGGGAAGAAGTGCATTCAAAGCAATCAAAGACATTAGCCAAGGATTAATACCTGAGTTTGTAGTAAATAAAGAGGTTCTGGCTACAGCACAATTCAGAGAAAAACTCGCGTTATGGCAGAAGTAAAAAGACAAGACCGTGTGGCCGTTATTGGTCTTGGAGCAATTGGTCTACCTGTTGCAATTAATCTGGCAATGAAAAAGACATATGTTCAAGTCTGGAATCGCAGCGATGCAGCAGCGCAATCTGCAATTTCCTCAGGTGCTCACCGCATTGATTCCTTAGCCTCAATTGATGCATCGATAGTCCTGACAGTTCTTCCAGATATATCTCAAGTTCTCGAGCTACTTGATCTAGGTTTAGAAGGTTCACTTAAAGCTGGAGATGTCCTTGTCGTTATGGGAACTGTCTCCCCTACGGCAATGGGTGAGTTAGGAACCCGATTAGCGATTAATGGCGTACACGTTTTAGATGCTCCAGTAAGTGGAGGAGATATTGGTGCCCAAAGTGGAACTCTTTCAATTATGGTGGGTGGGGATCGTGAAGTGCTGGAAAAAGTACGTCCAACTTTTGAAAAAATTGGATCCACAGTTCGCCATTTGGGACCACTAGGTTCAGGTCAATTAGCTAAAGCTTGTAACCAAATTGTTGTTGCAACAACCCTCACAGCACTTGCAGAAGCAGTGAATTTAGGTCGAAATGCTGGATTAGATGATTCTATGCTTCTAGATATCTTGGCAGGCGGACTAGCTAACTCTCAAGTATTGACTGTAAAGAGAGAAAAAATTGAAAGCGGAGATTTCACCCCAGGTGGATCTGCGGTTTTCCAACTGAAGGATCTTCGCTTTGCACTTGAAGCCGGGAAGGAAACTCACACCGCACTACCAGTAACTGAAAAAGTAACTGAACTTTTTGCCTCACTAGTTGAATCTGGCGATGGAGAACTTGATCATAGTGCGATTGTGCGTGAAATTATGCGCCGCAGCAAATCTTAATTTCTAAAGACAATATTCGATGGTTCTTTACCTGAAGCAATAGCCTGCAATTGCTTTTCAACGAATGCTTTCCCTCTGCTCTCGAAAATATCTGAGTCTCCGCCAACATGTGGTGAAAGTAGAAGATTCTTAGCGGCCCATAACTTATGGCCAGTTGGCAAAGGTTCTGGATCAGTGACGTCTAAGCCAGCAAAGAGTCGCCCACTAGTTAACTCTGAAATTAATGCCTCAGTTTCAATAATTGGACCCCGGGCTACATTGATAATCACAGATCCATCTTTCATCAAAGCAAGGCGCTCTTTATTAAAAAGGTGATAGCTATCTGCATTAAGTGGAAGTGTGAGGAAGACAAAATCAAATGTTGGCAATAGTCCATCAAGTAGATTCATAGACAAAGCACCACCATCACCAGAGCGCGAAAAGCCAGTCACTGTTACATCGAAACCGCTTAAAGCATGGGACAAAGTTTGACCAATTGAACCAAATCCAACAATTGCAACGTTGCTGCCATTAAATGAGGGGTATCGCTTGTGCTCCCACTTTCCTCTATCTGCTGCTCTCACGAAGTCATGAAATCCACGGCGAACTCCAATCGCTAACCCAATAGCTAACTCAGACGTTGCAGCATCATGAACACCACGAGCATTACACAAAATTGCACCCTTGGGTGTGAACTCGATTGCATCTTCAAAACCGGCATTCGGTAGTTGGAAATATCTGAGCTTGCTCATTTTTGCTGCATAAGCGAGTGCGGTTTTGCCTCCCATGTATTGAGAGACATAAAAGTCAATCACGTTCAGATCATCATTCTCTAATGAGAAATTTGTGGGTGATAGTCGTGTAAAGCCAGCTGGGGTTTCTAAGTCCTCCCACTGTGACCACACCGTTAATTTCATAGGCAAAGAGTACATAGAAGTGCTTTACTAACTCCCATAATGAAGAACTTTCGCCAATATCGATACTCAAAAGGCTGGATCGTCCTGCTTGCAACGGTCGTTGGCCTTAGTTATGGCGGCTATACCTTCATTAATCGCGCCGTGACTTCGCAGGTGTATGTGACAAATTGTGGCATTCAGGATTACAAGCCAGA
>Ga0075458_10000575_pt1 | contig 12067 bp, 10 predicted proteins | sample DEB3_08_DNA_FD_77576 | JGI IMG/M metagenome (GOLD analysis project Ga0075458, IMG submission 77576) | Aqueous microbial communities from the Delaware River and Bay under freshwater to marine salinity gradient to study organic matter... | ecosystem: Environmental > Aquatic > Marine > Coastal ... | reverse complement strand
GAAAGCATGTCGAGAGCGGTTAGGCCACGCTCTTTATCTATTACGAGCTCTGACATTACGCGGCGTAGTGAGGTACGGGCGCGGGAAACTGTGTGGCGCACTGCAGACTCTCTGATACCGAGTTCGGCGGCAATTTCTTCGGTGGAGCGACCTTCTATCTCCCACATAACAAGTGCGGCGCGCTCTGCAGGTGAGAGCATGGCAAGGGCCTGGCGGACGATCGCGGCATCATCAGCGGCGGCGATTACATCGGCGTGATCCTTGTTGTCGATCCATTGGGATTCAAGCTCGGCGGTGGCATCGTCGATAACTACGAGGTTAGGGCGACGGCTTTCGATACGGAAGATATCGATGCAGAGGTTTTCGATTGTGCGGTGCATGTAGCCAAGGGCATGCTCTGCGGATTCAAGCTCAGGGGCAGCTAGCATGACCTTGATTAGGGCGTCTTGGATTACTTCTTCAGCGCGAGCGTTGTCTTTCAGGATACGTGAGGCGTGGGCAACGAGTTCGCTGCGGTGCTCTGTGTAGAAAGCACCAAGCTCCGCAACGGTCCAGACCTTCAGACCTGCGGAAGCAGTTTTCTTGCGAATTGCCACTTAAATGAGCCCCTATTTGTATACCGGTTTAGTCTTGCAGAGTCAGTCGTCACCGCCTCTACTCGCTACTACGTTCGGGGGCGTAATTTGTCGCGGAGAGTGGACAAAACGGACATTTAGAATGCTCCCAGGATTCCGATGATCGCAGGCCCAAGCACAATTAGCAGTACACAGGGAAGAAAACAGAGCATGACTGGTCCTAAAATCTTGATCGGAACCTTTTGGGCCTTTTCTCGACCCCTTGCTTTTCTTTCGGCACGCAATTCTTTAGATTGTTCCTGGAGAGCAGCAGAAATCGGAATCCCAAATCGATCTACTTGTGAAACCGCATTCACAAAATTCCGCAATGCATCCACTTTCATTCTGTCAGCCATTTCGCGTAATGCTTCATTTCTGTCTTTACCCAATTGGACTTCAGCCCTTACGCGCAAGAATTCTTCTGGTACTGGACCGCTTTGAATCTCTGAGACTTTTGCCAATGCTGCTGGAAATGCTAGACCGGCACTAACGCACATTGTGAGTAAATCTATGGAATCCGGCAGAGTCTCTTCAAACTTTTCCCGTCTCTTTGCAACTTTATTGTAAAGAAGAACATCAGGAATAAAAAACCCCAGGATTATCGCAATTGGGAGATACCCAAAACTAGCTAGTGATTCGGATCTTAACAGAACGAAAAAATAAGAGATTCCAAAAACTGATAGCGACGAAATCAACTTCGCTCTTATCAAGTTCTCAGTATTTTGCCAAGCGCTTCCAGAAATAGTAGCCATCTCACCAAGGCGCTTTCCGTACTTACCCGAGAAGGTCTTTCTGAAAAAGGCATATGAATTTGGGAGAAAATAAGCCAAGAAAGTCATTAAGATTGCTGGGAAAACTAATGCCCATCTTCCTTGCGAAATCAGGATAAATGAAATTCCAATACCAATGAGGGCAAAATAAATCTTTTGACGTACTAAATTTATAAAAGTATGTTCTGAGTTACCCCCAACTTGATTTGACAAATCATTTAATCGATTACGATATTCCTTTCTGATTAATTTATCTCCAAACAGAAGCACTTGCGAATCTATATTTGAGTAGGCATTTCTAGCATTGTTAATGTTTCTTCGCGACCTTAGTTGAGATTCTAAAGTCACAACTCGTTTTTGAAACATTCTCTTCATTCTCAAGTTTTCTATTACCAATTTGGATAAAAGCAATAAAGTAATTGCACTCAAACACGAAAGTATTACGGGGATTAGAGACTCATTCATACCTTAATGTTCACAACCTTTCGCATCCAGAACCAACCGATGGTAATTAGGGTCCCGATTAAGAAAAGAATTAAGAGGCCAATACTTTCTTGCCATAAAACTTCGACATATCCTCTTCGAGTAATTAAAAGAAATGAGAAAATAAAAATAGGCAGTGCAATTAATACATAGGCCGAGAGTTTCCCTTCTGCCGATAAAGCACGGACTTCTCTCTTTACTTCACCTCTTGATTGAATTGTCTCTAGAACCGTATCAATAATGGAGGAAAGGCTACCGCCGACGGTCTTTTGAATGGAAATTGCAGTAACAAGCCATGAAAGATCTTCATCATTCCTTCTATTCACTAAATCATTGAGAGAATCTTCAAAACTAGCTCCTAATTTGACTTCAGATAAAACTCGGTTAAATTCTCGAGCAGTGATTCCTTTGTTCTGCTGACAATAGGCATCTATGCCCTGTTCCAGGGAGAGTCCCGACTTCAAACCACTGGAGAGTAAAGATAGAAATCCAGGAAACTCTGCTGCAAAATCCTGAATCTCTTTTTTCTCAGTTCTGGTAACGATAACTTTCAAGATTAAAGGGGACATGACCACACCCATAAGAATCGCCACAAGAAAACTTCCGGACAGAGCTAAGAGAATTAGAAAACCAGGAAAACTTGAGAAGAAAAGTAACAAAAATCGAGACCGTGTACTTAATTCAAGTCGCGATGCTATTTTATCAACCTGACTACGTAATATCTCTGGGAGTTTATTCCAATATATTTCACTCGTTTGATGATCAGAATTCCAAACATTCTTGGTAGAAGATGCGAGAAGGTTCATCCGCTTTTGTATAAGCTGATTACTACGATTTCTACCTACGAATGCCCTAAACAAAATTATAATTGCTAACGATGTCGACAGAAAAATGGCTAAATTGAATAATAGATTTTCACGCTCACCTAAGATTGATTTGAAACTAAAAATAGAGTTAGTCTCTAACTTATCTAAATTAGAATGCGGGATATCAAACTTTATTGTCGTGCCCAAGCTATCCGTTGCTAAATTTCTGTATTGTCCTACAGCATCGGCAAGAAATGAAAGCTTAGACTGCTCACTCAAATCCATAATCGACCAATTGAGAAGTGATGTAATCGTCTCTAACTTCTGAACTATCTCAACTTGTGTTCCACTTATTGTCGATATGCCTCCCCCGTCTGAAATCCATATCACCTTTCGCCCGTATTCAACGTATTCACGTGACCACCCTTTACTAAATTCGATAATTTGATTCAGATCTGTCGAACCTTTTAGGGGCCTTAGTGAACTCAAATGGGAATAGAATTCTGCTGAATTATTGAAGTTCAAAACTCTTGTTCCTATTGCGGTTGGATATTGGATTAGAGTTACAATTTTAGCTAATTCATCTTTTTGACTTGGTTCAGATAGGGCTACTTGAATCTTTCTGATTCCTACCGACCCAACAGAGTTACTTGAGTCTATGATTACTAAATAACGTGAATCAGGGGTTTGCGAAGACCATGCCCCAGTCATGTAATTATTAAAAATGCCCGACAGCACGCAGGTAAAGAGTATGGGATAGAGGTACATTCGCTTTATGAGGGCGAGCCTTTTAGCCAACACGATAAAACTTTCCAAAATTAGTTATTCTTTCGAGTGCTTTGTAACCAAAGCCCAGTTGAAATTAGCGCGCCCTTATCGCGGTCAGGTCCTGAGTTCTTATATTCAAAGACAAACAAATCTTGAAGTTGAATTACGCCACTATCTATTCCTACAACTTCAGAAATTTGAGTAACTCGTCGACTACCATCACGTAGTCGATTTTGTTGAATTACAATATCTATTGCTTGGGAAATTTGTTCGCGCACAACACTTATTGGTAAATCCATGCCTGACATTAGAACCATGGTTTCGACCCGCGAGAGCGCATCTCTTGGAGTATTAGCGTGCACCGTCGTAAGGGACCCGTCATGTCCTGTATTCATCGCTTGTAACATATCCAGTGCGGCTGCATCACGAACTTCGCCAATTACGATTCGATCTGGACGCATACGCAGTGAATTTCGTACCAAATCTCTTATTGTTATACCGCCTTTTCCTTCCGCATTAACAGGCCTGGACTCTAATCTAATAACGTGAGGTTGCATGAGCCGAAGTTCCGCTGCATCTTCTATGGTGACAATTCTTTCATCCGAAGCTATTAAACCCGAGAGTACATTGAGTAAAGTAGTCTTGCCGGAACCGGTTCCACCACTAATTAGAATGTTCATTTTGCCTTTGACACACTCAACCAATAAATCCTTAGCTTCAAGTGTTAGAGTCCCAAAAGCTAATAAATCCTTCATGGAAAGAGGTTCTGCTGAGAATTTACGAAGTGTGAGAGTTGATCCATCCAAAGCAATAGGAGGAATGACTGCATTGACTCGAGTTCCATCTAGCAATCTAGCATCGACCATTGGACTAGATTCGTCTATTCGCCTTCCCACTTGACTTACAATTCTTTCGATTATTCGCCTTAAGTGAAATTCGCTTTGGAACTCCTTTGAGGTTTTTACTATCTTTCCAGATCGCTCTACAAAGACATTCTCATGGCCATTAACCATAATTTCAGAAACGCTGGAATCTCTCAATAGTGATTGAATCGGGCCAAGACCTAAAATCTCATCCGAAATGGATTGGATCAGGTTTGCCCTATCGAAAGAGGTAATCGTAAGATTTTCTTCCTCCACAACTCTAGTAAGAATTTCGTAGAGGGACTTCTTTAAATCTTCAATCGAGATTGAACCTGAATACAACTCAGAACCAAATGCACTAAAAAGTTCTTCGTTGACTCTTTGTTTCAATAATTCTTCGTCAACTTCATCTTTGACATTCGTCGAGAACTTATCTCTAGAGCTTCCAATGTAAGGATAAGACTGCCCCGGGTTATCTACTAAATCCTTATTTAGTTTCTTTGACAGACTCATTACTTACCCCGTCTAAAAAGTGATTTCGAAACCGGAGTATTTTTCTCCAACTCTGGGAATAATGCTGTTGCTAAATCGTTTGCCATTCGCGAAATTACTTTTCCTAACTGAGATTTTGGAGCGAAACGAATTAGAGGTTGTCCCTGATTTGCTGCTACCGGAACATTAACTTCGTTTGGAAGTTCATAGTCAACTCCTCTTTGAAGGAGTACTTCTACTTCCTTGGGGGAAACTCCCGTCTTCGAATCAGAACGATTTATTACCAATCTAATTATGGACTGATCAACTTTTAGTGCATCGAGAGTTTCAAGAACGATTTTTAGATTTTTTATGGCCGGCATCTCTAAAGTTGTAATTAAATAGCAAGCATCCATCATTTCTATGCTTTTCAAGACGAAATCAGTAAATGCTGGTGGGGTGTCGATTACAACATATTCATAATCATTGACCAGATTAGACAAAATTTTCTCTACAAGTTCCCCAGATATAAACTCGACATCCGTTGGGTTGGTTGGAGCAAGAAGTAGATCCAGATTGGAATCATAATTGGTTATGATCGATCTGGTTCCAAGCAAGTCAAGATTTGCACCCATTCCAATGGCAGCACTTATTGTTTTCTCTGGGCTAGCTTGCAGGGATACGGCAACATCACCAAATTGCAAGTCGAGGTCTACAAGACAGACCTTATTTCTCTCAGAATTTGAGAGAGCTGTAGCTAAATTGATTGAAAGTGTCGTTTTTCCACACCCACCCTTGGCAGAAAAAACAACAACTACTTTGCCCTTTTTATTCTTTTCTAGTGGCGCGTTACGATTCTTAGATTGCGACGCACTAATAATCTCTCTAACGTGTCGGATGCTTTGAACGAAACCCGAAGTATCCTCTGCAGTTACGACTTCGGCAAATCCTGCTCTTAGAGCCTTGCTCAGGACATCTACATCGATTCGTATTCTCGATAAAAGGACTTTAGCATCAGGAAATTCATCTCTGAATCTTTCACCTATAACAATAGCTTCGTTTAATTGAATCTCGGAACCGATAACTATCAGTCCTTGCCCCGCATTTTTCTCAACTGCATCGAATAATTCCGATACGTTTGAAGAATTCGAAATACTTTCAGCCACGGCATATGAGAATTTTTCTAACTCAATAGTCTTGGAACCAAAATAAAAGATTTTTGTCAACCTAATAAATCCTCTACTCTAATGAGTTTTGCAGAAACGTCAGAATCTCTAGTAAGTAATGCAAGATGCAAAGTTAAAGTTTTGGATGCTTGAATCAATTTGCCCACATCTTCAGCTGCTACGGCTAACGTAATAATACTGACATCACCAGTTGGGACATACTCCTGACCACCCAAAAATCTTGCATCGCCAATTCCAATAACTTGAGTTCTCGGAATAATCGGTTTCGTGACTGATCCGGAACCTTTGACTGCTGGTCCAGTTGCGAAAATAGCAACTTCGTTTCCCGGCCTTAAGAAAGGACTTACTCGCTCAACATCTCCAAGTCGAATAGATAGAGCAGCACTACCTTCTGGAATTAGCAGTCCAGAGGTTGAAACCTGAAGAGAACCAAAGTCGTTAACCAACAATATTTGGCCCACTGAAATATCTTTCTGGGAATATAGATTTTCTGTACCAGAAGATGAAGATGTAATAGCCGATGCCGGCAACGTTGCGGTAAGGACTTCTCGCTTTTCGACAAATGCCAATGCGAAAACATCCCCAAGCGACGTACCTTCGGGAATCTCCCTAACAACGAAGTACGCACTACCCCTAGCGGAATTATCTTGGTATTTTTGAGACAAATTCTGAGAGTAAATAAGGACCCCTAGAGCCACGGCAATGGAAAGTATTATTCCAATTGCCCATTGGAGTGAATTCCTAAATCTCGACGACACTCGAACCATAATTTCAGTCTACCTTAAGGTAGAAGAATTAACTTGTTTACCCCTGTATTTGGTTGATTGGGATCGACCTTGACAGGCCTACTGGGTGGCGTAGCCCTCGTGAACTTTCCATAAAAGCAGTACGTATTTGCATCACAATCCTGATTCTTCCATCCAGATTGGGATGCCACATTTTGTGGCCCACTTTTTCCGAAACCCACTTCAATAACATTCTTCAACTTTATACCCTTGACGATCACGCTGAAAAAGTAACCGACTTTCAATCTCTTGCAATTTGGTGCACCTCCACAATCCAAGTCTTTGATAACCGGAATGTAGAGAGTTTTTCCGAGAACAAAATCTTTCAAAAAATTCTGATAAGCAGCATTTTGTGTTTGTAAATACCCTAAACTCCTTATAGTGTCTAAACAAATTGAGGCAATGTCGTTAGCATTTCCAGGAGCAATCGGAGTTAAAATGTCTCCAACCTTAATAATTACTGGATTAAAAATCGTAGGGCAGCCGGAATCAACACCGTTTATTTTAGTAAACATTGCCATTCCTTTTATAACTGGGACATCAATCTGAATAGGACTTGAAACCCCTATTGGTGTATATGGACAATCTTCAGCAGGCAAGTAAAGAGGATCATTTTCATTGTATGCATTGTGCTGTTTTTCAGCAAGATCTTGATAGAAGCAAATCGGAAGTGCAAGTGGATAAACTACGGGAGCTTCTGTCGCTGCACCCCATGCCACTTGGGCACAGGATCTCATGCTAGCACCATCAATTGAATTCTCTAAAAAGGGGGCAAAAAAGAATTTAGTTTTGGATCCTCCACTAGTTGTTAAGCTCGTAGTTCGAACACGTACATATTGCTCTACTCCGGCTAATGAATCGTCTTTGCAGTCAAATTGACGATTGGAACTAGGTGGACAAGCTGATAGTCCTGGGCTTCCTAAACCACAGACCTCGGAGACCCTAGTTTTACCATCATCAGAATTCTTGCCAGCAAATTCGCTAGCTTGATTTAGATTTGAACTCTGACAGAGTACCGCCGTGCCGCCGCTTGACAATTCTGCACATTCTTGAGCAATTGCCAGAGCCGTGGCATCTGCCGAATTTTGCAGAGTTCTTCTCTCCTGGTAGAGAACTCCAACATCAATTACCAGGGCCAACAAACCAATGACGAGGAAACCTGATAGCAAAACTGCAAAAATGACCGATATAGCACCTTGCTCACTTTGTGTTGCGGAATTCAGGGAACGAATGTTTCTGCGAAAAACCTGGCGCGGGTCATTTTTTGGAGTCACTGCCATACTAATTCAAGCACTTCATGTATCCAGTTGAACTCACTCTATAAGATCCAACTGGTCCAAAATTAAAAGGGAGTATCCAATCAAAGATAACGGAAACTCTGACCTGGGTCTCAGAAATAGCAGGAGTTAGAGAGCATGGTTTTACAATTTTTACTTCAATAGGAGCATTTGATCGAATCTGACTAATCGCCTTAACATCGGCAGCTCCACCTTCAGCCGCAGAACGAACATTCGTCATAACCGAGGGATTGGAGATGTATGAATATGGTGGAATATTGCATGGATCGGATGTTGAGACTGAAAGGCCGGTGACAAGGGGGTGGCCGGGAGGGAGACAACCTTCGATAAAGAAGGAGCTTGCTCTAACTGCCTCTCTACTTGCTGAAGTAAGACTTATTTGAACAAAAAAAAGTCTACCAAAATCGATGAGTCCAAAAATTAATAAAGTTACTAGGGGCAGCAGTAGTGCAAATTCAACCGCTGCTGCACCCTTTTCTGATCTAAATTTCAACATCCTTCTACCTCATTTAAAAAGGCATACCTGACTATTAGATCAACTTCTAAAACGGAAATCAGGTCCTTGATGAAATTTCAGATCCTACGCTCTCGAATATTCCCGAAATCGTATCACCCAAAAATGCAACAGCAAGAATGATTACAACCGCAATCAATCCAACAATTAAAGCGTACTCAACGGCTGTCGCTCCCTTTTCAGAATTAAAGCGAGCCTTGCCAAGAGATTTCGTTGCTAAATGCGATATAGCTTTTTTCATGTGACCCTCCTTTTGGTCTCCCATAAATGTATCACAAAGAAATTAGTTTGAAAATGACATGCCTAAGTGTTCATAAATCAGCCACAGGATGGGGCAGATTCCCTAGAGAAGCGTAGAAAATTCTTGTCCTCGCAAACTAGTCTAAATCCAGTCGCCCTCGCTGGTTCGAAGTTTAAACTCTTAGCAACGAGTAGTTCGGTGGCTCTTTCGAATTTTTGACTATTCAATAGAGTTCCAGATTCTCGTTCACTTTTTAGAATAAAATCTAGATCGTTGATCGCAGAGGGACGATATCGATCTGCCCTGCCATCTATAAAAGGAATTAAATTGCCATCTCCAAAGAAGTGGATGAATCCACCCTCATTTGGTCCATTAATTACAAAGATCTTTGAATCGGATTTCATAGTTCTAATCAACTTGATTGGTGCAGATTTATAAAAGTCTTTAGTGGCACCTGTAGAATCATACGCCGAAAGCAAGAGAGCAGAAATAAGGAAAATAAAAGGAAGAAATTCAAATGCTGAAAGAGGATTATTTTTAAGGGCTTGAATACCAACGATTGATGCTCTTTTATTTGAGAATTTCTGTTTAATGTTTTTATGAGGTTCAATCCATACCGAAATGAAAGCGATTGTAAGAAGAATCGAAAATGGAACGAAGCGAGCAGAAACAAAAGGTGGGAGAAGTAGCACCACCATAATGCAACTCCACAGAACCTTCTCTCTAAAAGAGTGCTTTATTTTCCAAGTTAAGTGACAAATCAATATGGCAAAACACAAGTAGCCACCGATTAAAACATCGCTTTTGCCAGTATCACTCAATGGTTGCCACTCAGAAATATTCTTAAATCCCGCTTCGGATATTGCAATTAATCTCTCAAAATAGGCGCCTCTTGCCGGACCTAAAATTACCAGCACCGGAATACCAACCATAAAAATTATCTGAACCCATTTTTCTCTAACAAGCTGCCTAATAAAATGTCTTTCTGCTTTTCTAAATACATACTTCAATATCGTAAACATTAATGTTGCGGCAAATAATGAATATAAGACAATCCACGCAGGATGGATGTGTACTGCAAAAGCAATCATCGATAAAGTCGTGATTGAACTGCCTCTACTTACAGTTCCAAGATTTGATATCAATCTATGAGATATCAAAGCAAAAATTAATAATACAAAAGTTTGAGGTCTTTCTTGAATAAAGGGAATCAACAAGAAAATAGCAAGCATGGAAAGAAAAAGTAATATAGAATTATTCGTGCCATCCAATATTGAGTCTCTTTGTATGTATTTGAGTAGTCTCCGGTAAATTTGGATAACTATTAGCAACCAAATGGCAAGCATTGTTAGGCTGATTAATTCAAGTCCTCCAACTTTGTAGATCAAGTATAGAAGGATCTCTCCAAGAGGCTGAGTCGTTTTCCATTCAGGATTCACATCAACAACTGACCAAGTATGTAAACCGTATTCACTAACCCCAGGATTTTCCACGTATGCTTTACCAATCAGAATTCGCCAGAAGAAATCCAATTCACGCAAAGGTCGATAAAAATAGATTAAGCAAAATCCAACCCAAGACATAAAAATAATTCTTACGATCACGTAAGATGACAATTTCTTGGTGATGGAAATATTCGCCTTCAAATATGCCCCTTCATTGATTCATCATTATAAGATTCATACGCCAATAAACTCGAATACTACAGGTAATTCTGTGCTAAATTTCTAAGGGTGGAGCTAAGAGTCAGGGACTTGTTTTCGAATTTGATTTTGGTACTAGGTTGCGGGTTTTGGATTTGTGCAATGTGGATGAACGATTACTATTGGGATTTGGAAGTTTATTCGTTCGCCGTAGACTCTTATTTAAGAAGCGAAAATCCATACTTAAACCGAATTGGTTTTGACTTCCTTTATCATCCTCTCGTTTTGCTGGCATTAGTGAAATTGAATTCTTTGATTCATATTGGTTATCTAGTTCCTTTGTTAATTATGCTTTCCCTTTATTTCTATTTGCGAGTTTTCTTTGAAGGTGTAAGTAAAAAGTGGAGGAATAAGAGTGATTTGTTGAGAATTTTCATGCTTTTTATGGGTTTCCTGGGCTGGGGTTATCTAGGAGTTGTATCCGGAAATTTAAGCATGTTAGGACATCTGACTATTCAAAGTATCTTTTTTTTGTATATCAAAAAAAAGGGATTGGTGTATCTGATTTTATTTACAATATTAGTCGGACTTTTTGCAATCATTAAACCTTATTTCTTGGCATATCTAGTTATGTTTTTGATGGTCAAGAGGCGTGTTGCTTCGTTCAATATAGTTTTTTTGATATTTTTTACATTATCTGCTTGGTTTTATGGAGCAAGAATCTTTCCAAGTATGTATCAATCCTTCCTAACAAATTTGAATTCTGGTACTTTCTCGAATGAAGATTTGGGCCTCACATTATTTTCTGTCTTATATCCACATGTTGGTCTGTTAAAAGCTATTATTGTTCACACCGTTTTAATTAGTGTATGTATGTGGGTTTACTGTATTAGAATAAAAAACAGTAATTCGCTCAGCCAATTCGTGTGGCTATCTGTCATTTCGATTTTAGCGAATCCGCGAGTCAAAGAATACGATTTGGTTTTACTCTTACTCCTTTACTTTGTTTTGATTTATCGCCAAAACAAATTCAATTTAAAGATTAGTATTAATTTGCTTTCGAATCTAAACATTCTGTGTGCTTTGTGTTCGAGTTTTCTTGTTCTAACGACTGATTTATCGGTAAATTATGTACTAATTTGTGGCGTTGCATTCGTTATTTATAGCATTTATAAGAATGCTTTAGTTTTAGAATCGGCATTAAAAGCTTTGTAGCTTGAGAGTATCGGAGAGGGAGGCTCTAGGTAATTCGAGTGGGCCCTGTCGGGATCGAACCGACGACCCACGGATTAAAAGTCCGTTGCTCTACCGACTGAGCTAAAGGCCCTGATGTAAAACTTTTTGAGCATATTCCGACCAAATCTTAACCATAAGTCAGGAGTCAAAAATCACGATACAATTTGGTCCCCTCTAGTCCCCATCGTCTAGGGGCCTAGGACATCGCCCTTTCACGGCGGTAACACGGGTTCAAATCCCGTTGGGGACGCGAGAGCATTACTAGATGACTCATAGGTTATTAGTAATGCATCTCTGTTGGCCCAGTAGCGCAGTTGGTTAGCGCGCCGCCCTGTCACGGCGGAGGTCGCGGGTTCAAGTCCCGTCTGGGTCGCGACTTTTTGTTTTC